>WNFY01001112.1_pt1 | contig 52884 bp, 40 predicted proteins | sample 5400091 | NCBI WGS metagenome assembly WNFY01 (sample SAMN13153364, study PRJNA577476) | soil metagenome | isolation source: 60 cm soil or saprolite under grassland replicate 1 | place: USA:California | collected 2016-06-15
CCAGCGCCTGGCCAGCTTGATGGCGGCCTCGACGGCCTCGGCGCCGGAGTTGGAGAAGAACACCTTGGCGCCGCCGCCGAAGCGGTCGACCAGCCGCTCGGCCAGGTCGACCTGCGGGCCGGTGAAGTACAGGTTGGAGATGTGGCCGAGGGTGGCGAGCTGCCCGGCGACCCCCGAGACCACCTTGGGGTGGGCGTGGCCGGCCGCCACCACCGCGATGCCGCCGAGGAAGTCGAGGTAGGAGCGCCCGTGCTCGTCCCAGAGGCGTACGCCCTCGCCGCGGACGAACTCCACCGGCGGGCGCACGTAGGTCGGCCACAGCACGGCCGCTTCCCTTGTGGCGATGTCCATCACGTCCTCAGATCCTTCATCGATTCGTCCGGGCGGATCATCGTGCCGACCCCACGATCGGTGAACAGCTCCAGCAGCAGGGCGTGGCGGCGGGTGCCGTCGAGGATGTGGGCGCTGCGCACGCCCGACCGCAGGGCGGTGGCCACGCCGCGCAGCTTGGGGATCATGCCGCTGTGCAGGCTGTCGCCCGCCAGCAGCTCCTCGACCTCGGCCAGGGTCATCCGCGAGTACAGCGACGCCGGGTCCGACAGGTCGCGGTAGAGCCCCTCGACGTCGGTGAGGTACACGAGCTTCTCGGCGTCCAGGCTGGCGGCGACCGCCCCCGCGACGGCGTCGGCGTTGACGTTGTAGGGCTGGCCGTCCGGGCCGGCGGCCACGGTGGCGATGACCGGGATCAGCCCGACCTGCGTGAGCGCCCGCAGCGCGGTCGGGTCGACCGCCTCCACGTCGCCGACGAAGCCCAGGTCGCGCCCGCCGGGGTCGCGCCGCGGCCTGGCGGTGACCAGCAGCCCGTCCTCGCCGGACAGGCCGACGGCCATGCGCCCGTGCCGGTTGAGCCGGCCGACCAGGGTCTTGTTGATGCGGCCGACCAGCACCATGCGCACCAGGTCCATGGTCTCGGCGTCGGTGACCCGCTGGCCCTCGACGAACACCGGGCGCTTGCCGAGCTGCTCCATCGCGCGGCTGATCTCCGGACCGCCGCCGTGGACCACCACCATGTCGACGCCCACGTACCGCAGCAGCGCCACGTCGTCGACGAAGGAGTCGAGGTCGGCGGCGCCCGGGGCGGCCTGGTCGTCGTCACTGTTGCCGGGCGAGGCCGGCGGGGTCATGGCGGCGCCGCCGTACTTGATGACCACGGTGTGGCCGGCGAAGCGCTTGATCCACGGCAGCGCCTCGTGCAGCACGGCCGCCTTGGCCTGCAGCTCCTCCGGAGGCTCGCGCAGGGAGCTGACCCGCGTCCCCGATTCCTGGGCCCGGCTCACGTGGTGTGCTCCGTCCACTTCGTGGACTCCGCCACTTGTGACTTCGTCACGTCGTATACTCCGAGTTGAGGCGGACGTAGGAGGGAGTGAGGTCGGTGGAGCGCACCGACCCCCACGGTCCGGTGCCGCCCAGGTGCAGCCGCAGCTCGATCTCGCTGGCGGCAAAGGCCGAGCTGGCGTCGGCACCGGTCGGCGCACCGTCGCGCACCAGCACCATCCGCTCGGGCGGGTCCTGCCAGGCGACCCGATCCACGGTGGCCGGGGCCTCGATGCCCGCCGCGCCCGGGGCGCCGCGGACCTCCAGCCGCACCCGCGCGGGGTCGAAGGGGACGCCGGCGGCGCCGGCCGCCTGGAGGATGCGGCCCCAATTCGGGTCGCCGCCGTAGACGGCCGTCTTGACCAGCGGGCTGTCGGCCACGCGCCGGGCCACGGCGATCGCGGCCTCGACCGTACCGGCCCCGCCCACCTGGACGCTGAAGACCTTGGTGCCGCCCTCGGCGTCGGCCAGCATCTGCCCGGCGAGGTCGTAGCAGATCGCCCGCACCGCCTCGCCCAGGTCGTCGGCGTGCGGCCGCACCCCGCTCGTCCCCGAGGCCAGCAGCAGCACCGTGTCGTTGGTGGACTGGGAGCCGTCCACGGTGACGCGGTTGAAGCTGGCCTCGCAGGCCTCGGCAAGGACTCCCCGCAGCACCCTTGGCGCTGCCACCGCGTCGGTGGTGAGCACGGCGATCATCGTGGCGTGGGGCAGGCCGGTCGGGGCCAGGGCCGGCGCGAGCATGGCGGCGCCCTTGGCCATCCCGCCGATGGTGACCCCGTCGGCCACCAGGCCCGCCTGCTTGGAGACGGTGTCGGTGGTACGGATCGCCTCGGCGGCGGCAGGGCCGCCGCCGGGCCCGAGGTCGCGGGCGGCCTTGGCGATCCCGTCGGTCAGCTTGGCGATCTCCAGCGGCACCCCGATGACCCCGGTCGAGCAGGCCAGCACCTGCTCCGGCTCGCAGCCCAGCTCTGCCGCGGCGCGCCGGACGCCGGCCAGCACCGCCTCGTCGCCGGCCGGCCCGGTGCAGGCGTTGGCGTTGCCGGAGTTGATCACCACCACGCGCGCGTCGGCCGAGGCGGCCAGCCGGCGCCGCGACCAGACCACCGGCGCGGCCACCACCTGATTGGTGGTGAAGGTGCCGGCGGCGATCGTGCCCGGCCGCCCCATCACCAGCGCGAGGTCCAGCCCGCCGGACGGCTTGATGCCGCAGGCGACCCCCGCGGCGGTGAAGCCGCTGGCGGCGGTGACCCCCAGCGCGCGGTCGACGGTCCCGAGCCGGATGCTCATGGTCCCGGCGGCACCAGCTCGAGCCCGGTGGTCTCCGGCAGGCCGAGCGCCAGGTTGGCGCACTGCACCGCCTGGCCGGCGGCGCCCTTGACCAGGTTGTCGATGGCGGCGGCGGCGACCAGCCTGCCGGTGCGGGGGTCGGCGGTCGCCGCGACCTGCGCCCGGTTGGTGGTGGCCACCGCTCGCGTCGACGGCCAGGTGCCCTGGAGACCAGGGTGCCCGTCGGGGCCGACCAGGTCGACGAACGGCTCGTCCCCGTAGGCGTCGGCCAGGCAGGCCGACAGCTCCGCCCGGCCCGCGCCAGGCGCGAGCGCGCCGTAGCAGGTGGCGAGCAGCCCGCGGCCAAGCGGCACCAGGTGCGGCGTGAACACCACCGTGAGCGGCCGGCCGGCGGCGCGGCCCAGCTCCTGCTCGATCTCGGGTGTGTGGCGGTGCGTGCCCACCCCGTAGGGGTTGACGTTCTCGTTGGCCTGGACGAACAGGTAGGCGTCCTTGAGCGAGCGGCCGGCCCCGCTGATCCCGGACTTGGCGTCGATCACGATGCCGTCGGCCTCGACCAGGCCGGCGGCGACCAGCGGCGCGAGCGCCAGCAGCGCGGCCGTGGGGTAGCAGCCGGGCACCGCCACCTTGGTCGCCCCCAGCAGCTCGGAGCGGTGCAGCTCCGGCAGGCCGTACGGCCAGGAACCAAGCTCCGCCGGCAGCGGGTGCGGGCCGCCGTACCAGGCCGGGTAGTCGTCCGGCCGGTGCAGCCGGAAGTCGGCGGAGAGGTCGACGACCAGGCCGGCGCCGGCCAGCGCGCGGGTCGCCAGGGTGGCGGCCTGGCCGTGCGGGAGGGCCATGAACAGCACGTCGGCGCCCTTGTCGAGCGCCTCCTCCGTGGAGCTGAAGGCCAGCGCGCCGTACGCCGAGGCGAGCCCCGGGTAGCGGGCGGCCACGGGCCGGCCGGCGCTGGACTCGCCGCTGGCCCAGATCACCTCGAGATCGGGATGCGCCGCCAGCAGGCGCAGCAGCTCCGCGCCCGCGTAGCCGGAGGCGCCGAGGACCCCGACGGTCCTGCTGCCATGCCGCTGCGGGACCCCTGTGTCAGCCATGGGATAACTATTCACTCTCCCCTGAAAATATGCAAGCGGCACGTTGCCCTCTGCCGTCGTACCACCATAGAGGCCTAATATTCGGTTGCGAACCTGACCGGGACTATGCAACTCTCGCCGAGGCGAGCCCGGGCCACGGGTCCGCCGTGGTCGCCGGCCTGGGTTGCTCCCAGGTCCCTGGGGAGCCGGCGACGACCCGAGCGACGCGATCTACAGGAGCGAGCGCCACGATGCCTGTCCGGCCCGGAACCGACGCGGACGCCGCCGCCGCCGCGGAGCTCGTGCGGCAGGTGCTCCGGGAGCACGGCCTGCCGTTCGAGCCCACGGGCCTCGACGCCGACATCCTCGCCCCCGAGGCCCACTATGCGGCCGGCGGCGGCGCCTTCTACGTGGCCACCGACGCCGGCGGCAGGATCGTCGGCACCGCGGCCCTGCGGCGCACCGGTCCCGCCAGCGGCGAGGTCCGCAGGGTCTTCCTGCTTCCCGAGGCGCGCGGGAACGGCACCGGCCGGGCGCTGCTGGACGCGGTGCTCGCCGCCGCGCGGGCTCGCCGGCTCGACCGGGTCACGCTGACCACCCGGCTCCGCTACGGTCGGGCGATCCGGATGTACGAGCGGGCCGGCTTCCGGCTGGTCGGCTCGACGCGCCAGCCCCGCGGCGGCCTCGGCCTGGTCTACGAGCTCGACCTCGCCGGACAGGGCACCCCGGACCGACCGGCGGGCCTCCCCCGCCGACCTCTCACCCCAGCCTTTGCCGCCTGATGGACTCCCAGCGGCTCCCCGAGCGCTCCGACGAGCAGCCCTTCGCCTACCAGGACGGCGTCCTCCACGTGGGCGGGCTGCCGCTCGACCAGGCGGTCGCCGCCACCGGCACGCCCGCCTACGTCTACGACCTCGACGCGATCGCCGCCGCATGGCGGCGCGTCGCCAGCGCCTTCCAGCCGCTCGGCGGCGAGGCGCTGTATGCCGTCAAGGCGAACTCCAACCTCGCCGTGCTGTCGCGCCTGGCCAGCAGCGGCGCCGGCTTCGACGTGGTCAGCGGCGGCGAGCTGCTGCGCGTGCTGCGCGCCGGCGGCGACCCGGCCCGCACGGTCTTCGCCGGCGTCGGCAAGACCGCCGAGGAGCTGGCCCTGGCCGTGGAGCACGGCGTGCTCGTGCACGTCGAGTCGGCCGACGAGCTGGAGGCGCTCCAGGCGGTCGCCGCGCGGCTCGGCCGGCGCGGCCGCTTCGCCGTGCGCGTCAACCCCGACGTCGACGTCGACACCCACGCCTCCATCCGGACCGGCCACGACGAGGCGAAGTTCGGGGTGGCTATCGAGGTGGCGGACGACCTGCTGGCGCGCACCGCCAAGGGCGACTTCCCGGACCTGGACCCCGCCGGCGTCCACGTGCACGTGGGCTCGCAGCTCCCCGACCCGGACGGGATGGCGGCGGGCGCGAAGATCGGCATCGAGGTGATCGAGGCCGGCCGCGCCGCCGGGCTGCCGCTGGACTGGCTCGACGTCGGCGGCGGCCTGCCGATCGACTACGGCGGCCAGACGCCGCTGGGGCCCGAGGTCTTCGCCGAGGCCCTGGCCCCGCTGGTCGCCGGCCGCGGCATCCGTGTCGGCATCGAGCCGGGCCGCTACCTGGTCGGGCGGGCAGGCGCGCTGGTCGCCAAGGTGCTCTACCGGAAGCATCGCAGCGCCGGCCGCATGCTGGTGGTCGACACCGGCATGCACCAGCTCGTGCGCCCGGCCCTCTACCAGGCCGTGCACCGGGTGGTGCCGGTACGTGCCGGGCCCGGCATGCCGACCGAGGTCGTCGGGCCGATCTGCGAGTCGACCGACGTGCTGGCCGCGGCCGCCGACCTCCCCGACCTGGAGCCTGGCGATCTGGTCGCCATCCTGGACGCCGGCGCCTACGGCATGACCATGGCCTCCAATTACAACACCCAGCCGCGGCCGCCCGAGATCGTCGTCTCCGGCGGGGTCGCCGCGGTGGCCCGCCGCCGAGAGACCTGGGACGACCTGCTCGGCACCGAAACCATTCCGAGCAGCTAGGGCCGGGCCCGCTGGCCCGGCCCCGACTCGGCGGGCGTCACCTCAGTTGGGCTCGATGGAAGGCTGGTCAGTGGACGGCTGGCGACCGATCACGTGGAGGCAGCCGGCGCTCGGCACGAACACGGACTGGCCGCCCGTGTCCCACCGGACGGTGATCATCCGGCCGTCGATCGCGGTCACCGTTCCCGTCCTGATCGCACTCCCAACTTTCTCGGATTCGACCTGGACGCGGTCTCCGACGGCAGCCATGACGCATCCTCCTGCCTTCGACCGGAACGAGATGGAGTTCGAGTTTGCTCGCCAGCCGGGCCTGGTTCAAGGGTTCCGCGAGACCGGCGCTCGACAGCCGCGTAGCATGAGGCGCGTATGTGGTCGGACGCGCTGAGGCTGGTCATGGCGGAACTCCAGCTCGAAGACGTCACTCGTGTGCATCCGGACGGGTCGGTCGCGGTCGCCGATCTGAGCCTGCATGTCCGCAATGGCGAGCTGCTCGCCCTGGTGGGCCCGTCGGGCTCGGGCAAGAGCACCACGCTGCGGCTGATCGCCGGCCTCGAGCCCGTCACCTCGGGGACCATCAGCATCGGCGGCAGAGTGGTCAACGGTCTCCAGCCGCACGAGCGCAACGTGGCCATGGTGTTCGAGGGCGACTCGCTGTACCCGCACCTCACCGCCGGCGGCAACCTGCGCTTCGGTCTGGAGATGGGGCGCGTGCCCAAGTCCGAGATCGACCTGCGGGTGCAGGCGGAATCGCGGGTGCTCGGCGTCGCGCGCCTGCTCGGCCGCCTGCCCCGCACGCTGTCGGCGGGGCAGCGGCAACGGGTGGCGGTCGGCCGCGCGACCGTCCGGGTCCCGGACGTGTTCCTCCTGGACGAGCCGCTCACCCACCTGGACGCGGCCAATCGCGACCGGCTCCGGCAGGAGCTGAGCACCCTCCAGCACGGGATGGGCGTCACCACCGTCTACGTCACCCACGACCAGGGGCAGGCGATGGCCATCGGCGACCGCATCGCCGTGCTCCGCCGGGGCCGGCTCGAGCAGGTCGACACGCCGCGGGCGGTCTACCGCCGACCGGACAACACCTTCGTCGCCAGCTTCCTCGGCTCGCCGGGCATGTCGCTGCTGCCCGCCACCCTCGAGCGCGACGCCGATGGCACCTGGATCGGCGTCAGCGGCCAGCGGCTGCGCTTCCCCGGAGAGCCCGCCGGTGCCCTGCGCCGCTACGTCGGCAGACCGGTGGTGATCGGCCTGCGCCCCGAGGACGTGACCGCGGCCAGGGGAGCTGAGCCCCGGGCGGCGGGCGGCGCCGCGGGGGGCGGGGCCGCGGGCCGGCGGCACCGGCGGCTCCGGCTGACCGCGACGCGGGTCGAGCACCTCGGCCCCGAGCTGCTGGTCGCGTGCGCCGTGGACGCCCCGGCGGTGGTCGTGGAGGATGCCGGCGCCGACCCGCTGCCGATCACGGAGGGCGCCACCCTGCACGCCCGCTTCCCCGCCCACTCCGCCGTCCGCCTCGGCGACCTCGTGGACGTCGAGGTCGACGTCACCGAGCTGACGTACTTCGATCCCGGCACCGGGACCGCCCTCTGGCACCCGCTGTGACCGTGGCGCCGAGCTTCGATAATTCGGTTGCCCCTGGTCCGACACTCCCGTAGGCTCCACGCCGGTTACGCGCCTTCACACCAGGAGCGACGATGGCTCTGGCGACCTTCCGCGACATCGTGATCGACTGCGCCAACCCGGTGGAGTTGGCGAAGTTCTGGACGCGGGTGCTCGGCTACCCGGTGATCCGCCAGGACGAGGACGAGGCCTGCCTCGACGCTGGCGACGGCTCGTTCCGCATCTGGCTCGTCCGGGTCCCCGAGCCCAAGACCGTCAAGAACCGGGCGCACATCGACGTCAACCTGCAGCCCGGAGCCAGTATCGAGCAGCTCGTCGAGCTCGGCGCCGAGGTCCTCCATCCCTTCGGCTCCATCCCGGGCGCCCCCTGGGCCGTCCTCGCCGACCCCGAACGCAACGAGTTCTGCGCCTTCCCACCGCAGGAGGAAGAGCAGGCGGCCAGCGCCTGATCGGCCGCTTGCCGACGTCCTTGCGTCAGCAGACATGCCGGAGGGCACCAAGTTCTGCCTGGTACGATCTGGCCGGCTCGAAGGCGATATACTCCTTTGTAGTTGATATCATGAGGGAGTGACACCATGAGTCGCACACTGATCGATGTCGATGACGACGCGCTTGCACGCGCCGCCTCGGTCCTTGGGACCTCCACCAAAGTCGACACCGTCAACCGAGCACTGCAACTGGTCGCCCAGAATGCGGGTCGCCAGGCCGAACGTGACCGCTTTGACGCTCTGCTCGACCTTGTCGGGGAGCGACTCGCGGAAACCGACGTCAGGGCGGAAGCATGGCGCTAGGGCCGCTGCACCTGGCTGACAAGTCAGCCTGGGAACAGGCTCGCGATGACAAGCGCGCTCGCCAGCGGTTGCACGAACTGCGCGACGCGGGGCAGCTCGCCGTCTGCATCGTGTCGATGGCGGAGCTGCTGTACGCGGCACGCAACGCCGACGAGCTGGCCAGGCTGCGTCTTGACCTGTCCTCACTTTCCTACCTGCACATGACCCCAGCCGCCGAGCAGCACGTAGCGGACGTCATGGCCGCGTTGGCCCTGCGTGGACAGCACCGGACCCCGATCCCGGATCTGATGCTCGCCGCGATCGCCCACGCCCACTCCGCCGTCGTGCTCCACTATGACTCCGACTACGAGCGGATCGCCGACGTGACCGGACAGTCTCATGAGTGGATCGTCCCGCGAGCAACCGGACACAGGGGCAGCCCTTCCTGATCCAATTGCGTCCTGCGCCGTGGAGGATCGCCCGCGACTCCTGCTCGTGCTCTGAACGCTCAGGAGGCGGGCTTGGTTGCCTTCAGGGAGAACATCAGCGGGAGCTTGCCGTCGTAGGGCTCGGGGAGCCGCCAGGTCCTGGAGTCGTCGTCCGATTCGACCAGGAACGGCATGGCGCGGAACGCGCTGAACGGGAACTCGTGGAGGAACTCGATGCGCAGCCCTGCCTCGGCGATCGTGGTGACGATCTCGCCCATGCTGTGTGACCAGCCAAACTCGACCGGTTGTTCGACCTTGGCGTCGGGGTCGGCGTAGGAACCCTGGGTCGGGAAGACGAGCGGCTCCGGGGACGGGAAGTAGGGATAGAAAAGGCTCGGCTCGGTCACGTCTCCATCGTCCATCACCTGGGCGAAGGGGTGGAACTCGGCCACGTAGAGCGTGCCGCCCGGCCGGACGAACCGGGCCGCGATCCTGGCCCAGCGGGTGAGGTCGGGCAGCCACCACAGCACCCCGAACGAGGTGAACACCACCTCGAAGTCGCCGTCGAGCGCCCCGTCGAGCTCGAGCACGTCGGAATGGACGAAGCGCGCCTCCAGCCCGGTCTCGGCCGCCAGCGACCGGGCGAGCGCGATCGCCCGCTCCGAGAAGTCCACCCCGGTCACGCGCGCGCCGCGCCGCGCCCACGCGAGCGTGTCCAGGCCGAAGTGGCATTGGAGGTGCAGCAGGTCCTTGCCGTCGACGTCGCCTACCTCGTCGACCACGAAGTCGCGCAGCGGATGCCGTCCGGCTTTCCAACCCTCGACGTCATAGAACTCTGAGCGCTCGTGGATCGGCGTCCACTCGTCCCAGAGCGCCCGATTGGCCGCCATGTACTCGTTCATGCGGCCAGTGTCGCAGGTCCGTCCGGGGCCGGTACAGCGACTTTCGGTGAGGCGGAGGTGATTGGCGGAAACCCTGGGCCGAAGCCACCTGGACTCCGGTCAATGGGTAAAGTTCCCACATCCCCCCGCCTCACCGGCCACTAGCGTAGCGCGCCCGTGATCGGGTCCAGGCACGTCTGGCGCTGCGCGTACTGCCGGCACTGGAACGAGCACGGCCTCCTCCGCCCGCGCGTCAGCGCCGTGCTGCTGCGCCTGGAGAACATCGGTCCCGCCGCCCGCCGACTCGACGTCGTCGACCCCAGGTACGGCCGCTACCTGATCCCCCAGACCCGACATTCCCCCTGCCAACCTCGCACCCCATATCGCCCGGAAATCCCCGCCCTTTCGGGCGCCTCCATATGGCCCGGCGGGAGGGGCGGGGCCGGCGGTGGCGTGGCCCACGGGAGCGGGACCGGCCATGGGGGCGCGGCCGGCGGGGGCGGGTGGGCGCGGGGGGCGGGGCGGGAACGGGCGGGGCGGACGGTCTGGGCTCGGGCGGCTGTCGCCGGCCTGCCGGTGCTGATCGTGGGCGGCGACCGGCCGCATGCGTACCCGCTCGGCCTCGCCGAGCAGGATCCCGAGCCCTGCTCCTTCGGCAGCCGCGCCACCCGCATCGCCTGCCCCTGCGACCAGCCGCCTCCCTGCGTGCACGGGCAGGCGCTCTACGCCCACGTGGTCTCCCCCGCCGCGCCGCCGGCGCCGGCCGGACAGGCGCTCTCCGCCGCCGCGCTCAGCCGCTCCGCATGTTGAACCAGGTCATGGCCGCCTCGGCGCCGCTGCTGGGCGGCTTGCCGATGCCGATGCGAACCCGCACGAAGTCCGCGGTGCCGAGCGCGCGGACGACCGGCCCGCAGTCGTTCATGCCGGTCTGGGGGATCGCCAGCTCCAGGGGCGGCGGCCCGACGGCCTGACCGACCAGGGCGCCGACCGGATCGGGGAGCAGGTCCGCCCCGTCGCGCTCGGCCAGCAGCCGGACCGTACGGGCACCGAGGTTGTGCCGCGTGGCCTCGAAGGCGGGTCCCGGGTTGCCGAGCCCGACGACCAGCACGGTGGGCACCGGCGTCAGCGCTCGGGCCGGGACGGCGCGGTCGGTGCCACCAGGAAGGTCAGCAGGTCCCAGGCCACGTGGCTGACCACCAGCGCACCCATGGGCATGCCCGCGGCGGCGAGCGCCGACCAGTAGGCTCCGGCCACGCCGGCGGCGCCGAAGAGCGTGAAGTTGCCGGTGGCCACGTGCGCGCCGGCGTAGGCGAACGAGCCGGCGGCCGCGCCTGGCCAGCGGCCGAGCCGCCGCTGCAGCCGGGCGTTGACGAACCCGCGCCAGAACAGCTCCTCCGCCGGCCCGATCACCAGCGCCAGGCGGGCGGCCAGCTCCGGCGCGGGACCCAGCTCCCGGAGCGCGTACACGTCGCCGATGTCCTCGCCGCCGCGTTGGAGCAACCTGCGGACCACACGGTCGCCGACCATGAAGACCCCGTACAGCGCCGCGGCCGAGGCGAGCCCGGCCGCCACCTCCCGGCCGCGGATGCGCGAGCGCCGCAGCTCCGGCTCGGTGGCCAGCGCCAGGCTGCCGAGCGCCAGGCCGGTGGCGGTCATGCGCTGCCAGAACGCCGGCCTCGGACCGCGAAAGGTGAGCGCGAACGCCGCATAGGCCGCCCCCAGCCCGCCGACCAGCAGCGGGTCGCGGCCTTGCCGGCGGCTCCTCATCGCACCACCGCGGCGATCGCCAGGCCCACCACCAGCAGGAACCCGAAGGCGGCGTGGAGCTGCGCCGTCTCCAGGTCGATCATGGCGATGGCCCGCTGCTGGCCGGTCGCGCCAAGCTCGGACGCGCGCACGGCTCGCACCAGCAGCGGCAGCGACAGCATCGCCAGCAGGCTCAGCGGCGGCAGAGCACCCACCGCGACCGCCAGCGCGAGCACCAGGTAGGCGCCGATCACCAGCGCCAGGTACAGCTCGTGGGCGAAGCGGCGGCCGGCGCGGATGGACATGGTCGAGATGCCGGCGCGCGCGTCCTCGCTCACGTCCCGCCATTCGTTGCCGTGGAGGATGGCGGTGACCAGCAGGCCCACCGGCACGCTGGCCACCAGTGCCGCCCAGGTGAACGTGCCGCTCGACACGTAATAGGAGCCGACCACCATCAGCGGCCCCATCAGCAGGAACACCAGCGGCGGCCCCAGCGCGTGGAACTTGTACTCCAGTGGCGGGGCGGTGTAGCCGAGCCCGCCGACCAGCCCGAGCACGCCGAGCACGGCCACCGGCCAGCCGCGCTCCACCACCAGCCAGATCCCGATCGCCATCGAGCCCGCGAACGCGGTCGCGGCCAGCGCGAACGCCTCGTGCTCGCTGAGCCGGCCCTTGAGGAGCGCGTGGCTGGCGCGCGGCGAGGTGATGCTGTCGATGCCCTTGCGGACGTCGTAGATCTCGTTGGTGATGTTGGTGCCGACGTGCAGCAGCACCCCCGCGAGCAGCGCCGCCACGAACAGCGGCCAGTCCAGCCGGCCGTCCAGCGCCGCCAGGGCGCCGCCCGCGGCCACCGGCACGGTCGAGGCCGTGAAGCTGAACGGCCGCGCGATCTCGAACCACGCCGCCAGCCGCCGTGCGGTCCAAGGCCGGCGCAGCTCCGGCCGGGCCGCGCCGCCCAGGTCGCCGGTCGCGGCGGGAGCCGGCATGGCCGCACCGCTCAGCTCGGCAGCCGCGGCGGGAGCCGGCGAGGCGGCGGCCGGGACCGGGGTGGCCGGAGCCGCGGCGCGGGCCGGCGCCGAGCGGCCGTACTCGACCGCGGCCGCCAGCACCTCGCGCACCTGGTCCTCGGTCTGCAGCACCGGCTGGAGCAGCGGCAGATCCATGCCGGCCTGGTGGTAGGCGGCCGCGCCGGCGGCCACCTCCTCCCTGGTGCCGCAGAGCATGAACGCGTCCAGCAGCTCGTCCGGGATCAGGTTGGCCGCCCGGTGGTAGTCCTCGGCCCGCCAGGCGGCCGCGACCCGGTCCTTCAGCTCCGGGTCCAGGCCCGCCCGGCGCATGGCCAGGTCGGACTGCACGCTCATCATGTAGATCACGAAGGGCTCGCGCTTGGCCCGGTTGAGGGCCTCCCGGCGGCTCCGGTCGACCAAGGTGAGCAGGTAGCCGGCGACCTCGACCGCGTCCTCCGGCCGCCCGGCCGCCACCGAGGCCGCCCGCAGCGTCTCCAGCATCCGGCGCAGCGAGGCGATGGACTCGGCCGGCCTGGCCAGGTAGCCGTCGGCCTTGGCACCCGCGAGCCGGAGAAAGGCCGAGCGGTAGGCTGCGATGTAGATCGGCACGCGGTGCACCGGCGGGAACATCGGCTGGACCGGCGGCAGGCCCGGCTGGCCGGGCGGCACCCGCTCGCCGCTCCATAACGCCCGCATGGTGTCGATCGCCTTGCTGACCGCCTCGAGCCCGGCGTCCGGGCTGTACGGGATGCCCATCTGCCCGAGCCGGAGCGGCAACCCGGTGCCCATGCCGAGGAGCACCCGCCCGGGCGCCATCTCGTCGATCGCGCTCACGGTCATCGCCACCAGCACCGGATGGCGCGTCAGCGGGTTGAGCGCGCCCATCCCCACGCGGATGCCGCCAACCCCGGAGGCGATCGCCGAGGCATACGTCACCGCGTCGCGCTCGAAATAGCTGTCATGGACCCACACGGAGTCGAGTCCCTCCCGCCTGGCCTGCTCCGACCAGGCGACCACCTCAGAGACGCTGCCGCGGGAGGCCAGGCCGAAGCCGACCGGCCTCGAGAGCTCCGCCATCTCGTGCCCTCCTTGGAGACCGGCGCGCCCCGGCCGGCCGATCCCGGCGCCGAGGCTCGCGGCCTTGTGAGGTTCTTCACAAAGCGCCCTTCATCCTAACGCCAACGCGTGGATGGAGTGGCGGCGGCGGGCAGGACATGGTTCGCTCGCGCCGTGACGCGCCAGGACCCTGATGCCCGCTCCCGCCCCGTGCGCCTGTACGGATGGCGCGATCCCGCGATCCTCTCGGCCGCGTGGTTCGCGCTGGCGGCCGGCTTCGCGCAGTTCGGCGCCACCGCCGCCCTCGGCGACGTGGCCAGGGCCTTCGGCGCCGCCCAGACCGGCACCTCGATCGCGGCCAAGGTCGGCCTGTCCGGGACCACCCTGGGGATCGGGCTGGCGATCATCCGGCTGGCGTCGCTCGGCAGCCTGCCGCTGGCGGGCCTTGCCGACCGCTTCGGCCGCAAACTGACCCTGATCGGCTGCGTCGCGCTCGGGCTCGCGCTGACCGCGACGGCCGCGCTCAGCCCCACCTTCTGGTGGTTCGTGGCCATCTTCGCGCTCGGCCGTCCGCTGCTGTCAGCCACCAATACGGTCGCCGGGGTGGTCGCGGCCGAGGAGACCGCAAGCCGCGACCGGGCGAAGGCGATCTCGCTGATCACCGCCGGGTACGCCGTCGGCGCCGGCCTCACCGCCCTGCTCCGCGGGGCGCTCGGCGACCAGCTCGGCTTCCGCGGGCTGTTCGCGCTGGCGGTGGTACCGCTGGCGGTGACGCCGCTGATCGCTCGCGGGCTCAAGGAGCCCGACCGCTACCAGCGCCTTCGCACCGGCGCCGCGCTCGGCGCGTCCGTCGGTGCCGGTCCCGCGGCCTCGTCGCCGATGCCTCCCCCCAGGGTGGGCGGCCTGCGGGGCCTGTGGGTCGCCGGGCGGGTGCGGGTCCAGCAGCGGCCGCGGCTCTGGCTGCTGACCGGGCTGACCTTCTCGTTCTCGTTCGTGATCGGGCCGATGAACACCTTCCTGTTCGTCTACGCGGAGAACGCGCTCGGCATGTCCAGGAGGGCCACCGCGCTCATGGTGCTGGCGGCCGGCCCGCTCGGCCTGGTCGGGCTGCTGGTCGGACGCTGGACCGCCGACAGCGTCGGCAGGCGCCGCACCGCCGCGGTCGGCCAGGCGCTGGTCGCGCTCGCCGGGATGATCACCTACAGCGGCTCGTCCACCGGTGCCGTCAGCGGGTACCTGCTCGCCATCATCGCCGCGGGGACGTACGGGCCGGCGACGGCCGCGCTCGCCGCCGAGCTGTTCCCGACCAGCGTACGGGCCAGCGTGGCCGGGTGGCTGGTCGCCTCCGGCGTCCTCGGCGCCGTGGCGGGGCTGCTCGCCTTCGGGACGATCTCCGACGCGCTGGACAGCTTCGCGCTCGCCGCCGTGGTGATCTGCGCTCCCGTGGTCGTGGCCAGCCTGCTGTTCGCGCCGCTCCCCGAGACAGCCGGCATGGAATTGGAGCAGTCCGCGCCGGAGTAGCGCCGCTCGGCGGCCAAACCACCACGCTCAGCCGCTCAATGCCGTGCGCAGCTCGGCGACCGGATAGGCGATCCGGGCTGTCGACGCGAGGCCCTCGACCCGGCCCACGTAGCGGCCGTCCAGGAACGCCGTCGCCGACCAGGTGGTGACGACCGAGACGACGAACTCGCCGCCCCTGGGGAAGGCCATGGCCGCCTCACCGTCGCGCCCCGAGGAGTCTGCCCTGGCCGGTACCGTCCACGGCCCTGCAACGTCGGGGCCGATGGTCCAGCGGTACCGGACGGGCTGGAACTCGGCGTGAACGGTCGAGCCGGCCAGCAACAGGTTCACCGGCGGCCGCGCGTCGCCCACCAGCCACAGTCGGGACGGGAGGTTGGCGAGTCCGCGGCCGCTCGGTGCGATCCGGATGGCGCCAGTCGGGAGCCTGACCCGCCGGATCGCCGCGAACACGTCCGCGGCCGTCAGGGTCGGGCCGACCCGCGCGCGCTCCAGCGACACGCACGAGTAGCCGGCCGGCTCCGTCCCCCCATCCGCGCGGTGCAGCGTCCGGAAGGCGAAGAAGCGCCCGTTCGGGCAGGGCGTGCGGGAGCAGAGGCCCTCACTGGCGCGGACTCGGTCGGGCGAGCAGGCGATCTCGTAGGTCCAGTAGGTCCGCGGTCCGCCGCCTCCCGCCGGGCGCCATCCCGCCGCCTGGCAGGCCGCCGCCGCATGCCCCGAGACGACCGCGGTGTCGGCCGACCCGGCCAGGTCCACCTCCACGCCGCCCACTGGGCACCCGTCGCGCGCGGCGGCCGCGGCCGGATGCGGCGGCGCGACCGCCGGTCCGAGCGCGAGCAGGACGATGACCAGGCCGCGGGCCAGGGGACGCGAGCGCCGTCTCATGGCGGGAGCTCCTCGACCAGGGAGGCGTGCCCGAGCAACCACGCCCCGGTGCCGGTCCGCACCAGCGCGAAGCGGTATCGCTGGCTCGCGGCGGGCTCGGCGCTGCGCAGCATGCCGTCCTCGCCCTCGATCCGGAAGGCGCTGCGGCGCAGCACCGCGAGCGCGATCCACAGCGAGTCGTCGACCCGCGACAGCCGCTCGACCCGCACCAAGACCGAGCGCCCGCGCCACACCGCATGGTCCGCGAGCAGCCTTGCGATCGCCGCCTGACCGCTGCGCAGGCAGGCGCAGTCGGCTGTGTAGATCGTGTCCAGCACGCTCGCGTCCCGCCGTGCGTACGCCCACTCACGGAGCCGCAGGATCTCGCCGAGGCGCCTGGCCAGCTCGTCCGGCCCGGCGCCCCCCGCGGCCCCAGGAGCGCTCGCCCCCGCCTGGGAGCCCGCCACCGCCGGGGCCCACTGCGCGCCCGGCACGGGCCGGGCCGGCGCGCCGGTCCGGGCATCGGAACCGGCACTGAGGCCGGGAACCACCGCCAGGCCGGCAAGGACCGCGGCGGACGAGACCGCCACCATCGCCAGCAGCCCGGCCACCCACGGGCCGGCGCGGCTGCCAGCGGGTGCGGCCAGAACGGCGCGGGCGCGTGAAAGGTACTTGAACGGCTGCATCGTCCACCTCAGTCCAGACGGGAGGCGCATCCTAATGCCGCCGCATGCCCGATACAACCGCCTCCGCCGAATTGTGGATAACCGCGATCTCAGAGGGCCTGGGAGAAGACGTCGGAGGCGGTGATCGGCAGGACGCCAGCAGGGACGTGGGTGACCCGCTCGCGCGCTGCGATCGCGAAGCGCAGATCGTCGAGCCGGCCAGCACCGACCATCGCGGTGGCGCCGCGGCGGAGGTCCTGCAAGGCAGCCTGGCCATCGACGGCCCTGGCCCACTTCACCTCGCCCACCAGGGTCGGAGCATGCTCACGGCCTTGCAGGACCACACCGGCCCCATGTGGTCGTCGAGGCTCTCCAGCAGCACCGGCAGGATCGTTGCCCCCAGCCACGCTCGATTTCGGCCCGGTAGCGGTCGACAACCCCCAGCCAGAACGCCAGGAAGTTGTCGGCCACGCGGTACAAGCGGCGCCGCGAACGCTCCGGAGACTCGCCGACCGGCAGGACCCGCTCCACCAGCCGCAGCTCCTGGAGCCGCTCCAGCGTGCGGTGTGGCTCGGCCGGGACGGCGTCCTTGATCTCGTTGTACTGGTGCGGCCGGTCGCAATCGCCCTGAGGACCGTGCCGGGCAGATCGCCCGCCTCCGTTTCGGTCGCCAGGATCAAGAGGCCCTCGCTCAGCAATGGAGCGCCGGGCAGTTCCGGGCTGACCCTGACCAGCTCTGGGAACTCGTCGAGCACGGCCAACAACGGCTCGTCCCGCGCGATCGTCGCCAGGGATTCGAGCACATCGTCCCAGTCCTGGAACGGGCGAGCGTCCCGGTCCCGGAGACCCGCGCCAGCGACCGGCACGGCCGCACGGGAGAGGACCGCCAGCTCATCATGTAACTCACCTCTGATGTAAGTTACGCGCCAGGTCGGTGAGCGGCCGGTCCAGGACGATTTCGCGCTGTCAGGGGCAGCGCGTTAGGATCTCGGGCTGCGCCGCTTCGGATGCCCCTGTTGTGGTGGCGCGAGCTGAGAGGTATGGCAGTGCAACCCGCCTCCACCCCGCTTCCGCCGAACGTGCACGTCGTTTACGAGGTCCTCTGCGACGAGGGCCCACAGACGGGCAGGGCACTGGAGCGTCTGCTCGCCAGGCGCGGCGTGGTCGTCCCGGTGGACCGGCTGCTGGAGCTTCCTCGCCGGTACCCGGGCGCGTTCGCGATCGACGCCGCCGAACGCCTGGCGGTGCCCCCGGACTGCGATCGCTGCGGGGCCCGCGGCTGCGATACCTGCCAGCGGGACGTCGGCGCCGCGGCCTGCCGGGTCTGCGGGAGGACGGTCTGCCGCGACTGCCGGGGCGAGGGCGCCGGGCTCCGAGCCCTGTGCGCCGGCTGCGCCGCGCCGCGGAGGCTACCCGAGGCCGACCTTCGCTACTGCCGGGCCTGGGCGCTGGGAGGCCAGTGCCGGCTGCTGGTCGGCGAGCGCTCGGCGATGCTGCTCGGCGGCCCGGAGGGCCCACTGGTGCTGGTCCCCGACGCCGACCTCGACGATCCCGTGCGGCGGCGGCTGCGCGCCCTGGCGGCGGCGCTGCGGGTGCCTCCGGAGATCGGGCTGCGCTGGTCCGGACCGGCGCCGGCGATGCCCGCCGCGGGCCAGTTCACGGCCAGCCTCCAGGTTCGCGAGGTCCCAGCCTGGGACTGGCTCCCGGCCGGCGGAAGCCACGTCGACCCCGGCGCGGCCGCGGCCCTCCCAGAGGCCGAGGGCCCGCCGGTCGACGCCGAGAGCGCCGGCGGGCTGACCGCCCTACTGGCCAGGCTGCGCGCCCAGGCTCCCCCGCCGCCGGTCGGCGCGCTGGCGGTCACACCGCTGCTGGAGGTGACGCGGACCAGCCTCGACGCCGGCGGGCTCGAGCGGCGTGCCGAGCGCCACCACCCCGGCGGCGAGATCGAGACGCTCGCGGTCGAGCGGGCGCCGCTGGAGCCGAGCGAGCACGAGGCGGACGCGGCGGCGCGGCCGGTGGCCATGGCCCAGCTCGGAGAGGTCCTCGCCACGCTCGACGCCGTCCACGCCTCCTTCAGGCTGACGGCGACCACGCTGGAGGGCACCCGCTCCTGGTTCGTGCCGGCCGCACCCGGCCTGACCATGGGCAGCGAGCACACCTGGGGCGCCGTCGTGCTGGCGGCGGGACTGGCCGACGGCACCCAGGTCCGGCGGCCGAAGGCGATCGAGGACGTCCGCGAGGAGGACTTCGCCCAGCCCACCGCCGCCGCGCTGGTCGAGCGCCAGGTCGAGGGGGCGTGGCGGATGGTCCGCGGCGTCCCGGACGCCGGCGTCGCCGGGCCGGACGAGCTGGCGCTGGTCGGCTACCAGATGGTCGAGGTCGAACAGCCTCCGGACGCGCCGGCGGGCCTGCTTGAGACGGCCAGGCGGCTCGATCCGCTGGCGGACGCGGAAACGGTCACCCTGGGCGTCTGCCTGCTGGTCGAGGAGCACTGGAGGGCCCGCGACAGCGGTCCGCCGGGGCAGGCCGCGGCAACGCCGCACGACGGCGCCCGCCGCTCCTACCTGGTCACGCCGGGCCGCAGGCCCTGGCCGCTGCTGGACGACACCGGCGAGCCGGCTGCCGACTTCGGCGTCGACGACCTCGGGCACCTGCACGAGCCGCGCGCCGGCTGGCGCTGCCCCGCCTGCCTGCGCACCCGCTGCCGCGCCTGCGGGCGCGACGGCGAGCTCGACGCCTGCCCGCGATGCGGGGAGCCCGCCTGCGGGGACTGCCGGCTGGAACCGGCGCAGCAGGTCGCCGACGAGTGGTGCCAGCGCTGCCACGCCCGCTCGTGCGACGGCTGCGGCCGGACGCTGGGAGCGCGGCCCTGCCGGCTGTGCCGGCGCCTGGTCTGCCGCGGCTGCCTGGAGCAGGGCGCGGACGGGCGCTGCCCCGCCTGCGTCGACCTGCGCGAGGCGACCAGGGACGAGGTCGCGGCGCTGGACCGGACCCTGGCGGCGGCCGGCCTGGACGTCCGCCTGGCGGTCGACGGCGAGTGGACCGTAGCTGCCCTGGGAGGCCGTCACCGCAGGGAGCTGGCGGTGCTGCGCTCGGGCGAGCTGGTGCGCTGGGAGACCGCGCACCCTGACGCTCCGGTGCTGCTGCGCGCCCGGATCGGCGCTGCCAGGATCGCCGGCGACGACCTGGACATCCGCCAGGGCCGGGCGGTACCGCCGCCGAGGCCGCCCGGGCAGCACGTGCTGCTGGGCTCGACCAGGCGCGACTCGCTCCGCTGGGCGGTGCTCGACCGCGACGGGCGCGCGCTGGCCGGCAGCGACGAGCCGGCCGTGCCGGACGGCGACGACCAGTCGACCTCGGTGGTCGCCAGGCTGGTCGAGGAGGCTGGCTGGGAGGCCGTGGCGATCCCGGAGCCCGCCGGCGACGAGGTTGCCGACCTGCTCGGCGAGCTGCTCGGGGACGGCCTCGCCGGCGGCCGCGCCGCCAGGGCCACGCTGCTGCTGGATCCCCGCCCGGCCGCGGAGACGACCTGGCTCGACAGCGACGGCCTGCACCACGCCACCTTCGACGGCCGGCAGAGCCGCCAGGTGGACGTGCCCTGGACGCCCGAGGCCGATCCCGCCTGGGTCGCCGACGAGTGGTTCCCCGCACCGGAGGTGGTGCTGGCGTCCAGCCTGGAGGGTGTCGGCGCGGCGCTGGTCCGCGCGGGCTCGCACGTCGCCCTGGGGCTGCGCGACGGCGAGGGCACGCGCTGGGCGACGCTGCGCGACCGGCCGCTGGAGCTGGCCAAGCTGGCGCTGGCCGCCGCGCTGGACGAGGAGGACACGCTCTACGAGGTGGTCGCGCTGAGCGACCCGGACACCATCCGCGGGCCGATCCTGGTCGACGGGTCGATGCGCCAGCGGCTGACCACGCCGGTGGTGGAGGAGCAGCAGGGCGCCCCGAGCGATCGGCTCCTCCAGACGGCCCTGCGCCGCTTCGCGCCCAGCTTCGACCAGTCCCGCCCTCCCGACGACCAGGGCGAGCCGCCCCCTGCCGAGCTGGCGTCGGCGCTGCTCGCCAAGGTCGACGAGCGGCAGGACAGCCGCGACCGCCGCGTGCTGGTCGGCATCGGCCTGCAGGTCGAGGAGCATTGGCTGCTGAGCGGCTCGCTGGTCCGGCTGCGCTACGAGCTGGCGCCCGGCGACCAGGAGGGCCTGGTGCGGTGCGAGGCCACCGGCGCGATGGTCACCGCCGTCTCCCGCGACCGCGAGGGGCACCTGGTCGCGACCACCACCAACTGCCGGTACTGCCGGACCGGCACCTGCGGCCTGTGCGTCGCCCCGACCAGGCCGTGCGCGGTCTGCCAGATCCTCGTCTGCGGCCGCTGCTCGTCCAGCCCCGAGCCGGACTACGTGGCGCGCTGCCCGGCGTGCGTCGGGCTGCGGAGGCTGAGCTGGGTGGAGCGGCGCCGCTTCCACGGCACCCTGGCGCCGGGAGGCCGCGTCCTGGTCGGCCAGGACGCGCTGCACGGCGTGACCCTGGTGGAGTCCGGCGCGGGCTGGCAGCTCCTGCTCGCCGAGCCCGGCCAGGAGCTGCCCTCGGTGCTGGTCGCCGCCGCCACCCCCCGCGCCCGACTGGTCGGCCGCATCGCCGACATGGCCTGACGAGCCGGCCGTGTTTCGCGGCGCGGCCGTCGGGTAGGCGCGGCCAGAGAGGCGAGCGAGCGGTGGGGGGACGCGATGGCCAAGCCATCGAGGTCGGCGATCGAGCGGGAGCTGGTGGACCGGCACGGCAGGACCTATGCCGAGGAACTGCGGGTCAACCTTGCCAGGGGGACCCCGTCGGCGCTGTTCAAGCTGCTGGTGGCGGCGATCCTGTTCAGCGCGCGGATCGGCGCGAAGCAGGGGGTGCGGGCCGCCGGCGCCCTCTTCGAGCAGGGCTGGACGACCGCGGGCAAGCTGGCGGGCAGCACCTGGGAGGAGCGGGTGCGCGTGCTGGACCGCAGCGGCTATGCGCGCTACGACGAGCGCACCGCCACCATGCTCGGCCAGGCCAGCGAGCTGCTGCTGGAGCGCTACGGCGGCGACCTGCGCAGGCTCAGGGAGGAGGCGGGCCGCGACCCGAACCGGGAGCGGGCCCTGCTGCGGCAGCTCAAGGGGCTCGGCAACGTGGGCATCGACATCTTCTTCCGCGAGGTGCAGGTCGCCTGGGACGAGCTGTACCCGTTCGCGGACGAGCGCGCGCTCGGGGAGGCACGACAGCTCGGCCTGCCGGGCGATGCCAAGGCGCTCGCCAGAGGGCACGACCGGCAGGCCTTCGCCAGACTGGTGGCCGCCCTGGTCCGCTCCTCACTGGCCAAGGACCACGACCAGATCCTCCAGACGGCAGCGGCCGGGTAGCCCCGGCCCCCGGACCCGTCAGGCGACCGTGAGGGTCACGTCGATGTTGCCGCTCGGGGTTGCTGCGAGCGCCGGCCGCGCCACCGAGCTCCTTGGGTAGGGCCAGGTCCAGGTCGATCACGCCGTCGGAGGAGCGGACGTGCCCCTGCCTGCCTCCGACCGCCGTCGCCTCCGCGGTGTAGAGCACCTGCATGCGGTTCCTCCTTGCAAGCCAGATGGGTGCTGTCGGACGACGGCGCCCGGTTGCTCGGCATCGGCGGTCCGGGCTGGTAGCGTCATGGCTAGGTGGGCGGGAGATCCCGTTCCCGCTGGACCCGTGAGGTATCGCTGGAGGTGGCGGTGACCAGGCAGTCGACGCGGACCGGCGAGCCGGCGCGGGAGCCGGTGCCGGAGACCCTGTGGAGGCCCTCCGAGGCGCGGATCGCCCGCTCGAACCTGACCGCCTACCGCCGCTGGCTCGCCGAGACCAGAGGGCTCGGCTTCCCGGGCTACCAGGAGCTGTGGGAGTGGTCGGTCACCGACCTGGACGGCTTCTGGAGCTCGGTGTGGGAGTTCTTCGAGGTCGGTGCGGGCGAGGCGCCTTCGCCGGCGCTGGCGGAGCGGCGCATGCCCGGCTCGCGCTGGTTCCCGGGCGCGCGGCTCAACCACGCCGAGCTGGCACTGCGGCGCCGCGACGGCCGCGCCGCGATCGTGGCCGGGTCCGAGGACGGCAGCCTGCGGACGGTCACCCGCGCGGAGCTGGCGGGGATGGTGGCCGCGGCCGCGGAGGGACTGCGGCGGCTGGGCGTCGGCAGTGGCGACCGGGTGGTCGCCTACCTGCCCAACGTCCCCGAGACAGTGGTGGCCTTCCTCGCCACCGCCAGCATCGGCGCCATCTGGTCGAGCTGCGCGCCGGAGTTCGGCGTCTCCAGCGTCGTGGACCGGTTCCAGCAGATCGAGCCCAAGGTGCTGCTGGCCGTCGAGGGGTACCGCTACGGCGGGCGCTGGCACGACCGCCGCGAGGAGGTCGCGGCCATCCGCTCCCAGCTCCCGACCCTCCAGTCGACCGTGCTGGTGCCGGCCCCGGGGCAGGAGACCGCCGCCGGCGGGGAGGCGTCCGCGGGCGGGGAGGCCTCCACGGGGGTGGAGCGGCTGACCTGGGCGGAGCTGCTGAAGGCCGCGGGCGCGGACGGGCCCGCGCGGCCGCGGCTGACCTTCGAGGCGGTGCCGTTCGACCACCCGCTGTGGATCCTCTACTCCTCCGGCACCACCGGGCTGCCCAAGCCGATCGTCCAGGGCCACGGCGGGATCGTCCTGGAGCACCTCAAGTCGCTCGGGCTGCACCTGGACCTGGGTCCCGAGGATCGCTTCTTCTGGTTCACCACCACCGGCTGGATGATGTGGAACTTCCTGGTGGGCGGGCTGCTGGTCGGCTCGACCGTGCTGCTGTACGACGGCAATCCCGCCCAGCCCGACATGGGCGCGCTCTGGCGCTTCGCCGAGGCCGCCGGCACGACCTACTTCGGGACCAGCGCCGCCTACGTGCTGGCCTGCATGAAGGCCGGCGTCGAGCCGGCGAGGCTCGCCCGGCTCGCCGCCCTGCGCAGCATCGGCTCGACCGGCTCGCCGCTGCCGCCGGAGGGCTTCACCTGGCTGTACCAGCACGTCGGCAGGGACATCCTGGTCGGCTCGGTCAGCGGCGGCACCGACGTGTGCACGGCCTTCGTGGGGTCGTGCCCGCTGCTGCCCGTCCACGCCGGCGAGATCCAGTGCCGCACGCTCGGCGCCAAGGTCGAGGCGTTCGACGAGCAGGGGCGGCCCGTGCTCGACCAGGTCGGCGAGCTGGTGATCACCGAGCCGCTGCCGTCGATGCCGCTGCGCTTCTGGAACGACCCCGATGGCAGCCGCTATCACGACAGCTACTTCTCCACCTGGCCGGGCGTGTGGCGCCACGGCGACTGGGTCGAGATCACCAGTCGCGGGAGCGTGGTGATCACCGGCCGCTCGGACTCGACCCTCAACCGCGGCGGCGTCCGCATGGGCACCAGCGAGTTCTACCGGGTGGTCGAGGGCCTCGAGCAGGTCACCGACAGCCTGGTGGTGGACGTCAGCGAGCCCGGCGGCGAGGGCCGCCTGCTGCTGTTCCTGGTGCTGCGTCCCGGGGTCGAGCTGGACGACGACCTGCGCAGGCTCGTCCGCGAGGCGGTCCGCCGCGAGCTGTCGCCGCGGCACGTGCCCGACGAGATCCACGCGATCGCCGAGGTGCCCCGCACGCTGAGTGGCAAGAAGCTGGAGGTCCCGGTGAAGCGGGTGCTGGCCGGCGTGCCGCTGGAGAAGGCCGTGAGCGAGGGCGCGCTGGCCAACCCCGGCGCGATCCGCGCGGTGGTGACCCTGGCGGGCGCCTAGCTGACCTCCAGGACCTCCGCGTCGGGGGTCGGCAGGTCGGCGGCGTCGACGAGCTGGTAGGCATACCCCTGCTCGGCGAGGAAGCGCTGGCGGCGCTGCGCGAACTCGGTGTCGTTGGTGTCGCGGCTGACCACCGTGTAGAAGCGCGCCCGCCCGCCGTTGGCCTTGGGGCGCAGGATGCGACCGAGCCGCTGCGCCTCCTCCTGCCGGCTCCCGAACGTCCCGGAGACCTGGATGGCCACGTTCGCCTCCGGCAGGTCGAGCGAGAAGTTGGCCACCTTGGACACCACCACCAGCTCGAGCTCGCCGTCGCGGAAGGCGGCGAACAGCTCCTCGCGGTCGCGCACCGGGGTCTGCCCGGTGATCACCGGCGCGCCGAGCCACTCGCCCAGCGTCTGGAGCTGGTCCAGGTACTGGCCGATGACCAGCACGCGGTCGTCGCGGTGGCGCTCGGCGAGCCGCTGGACCACGGCCAGCTTGGACGCCGCGGTGGCCGCTCGCCGGTAGCGCTCCTCCGGCTCGGCCATGGCGTAGTCCATGCGCTCGTCCTGGGTGAGGTCGACCCGGACCTCGACGCAGTCGGCGGCGGCGACCCAGCCCTGCGCCTCCAGCTCGCGCCAGGGGACGTCGTAGCGCTTCGGGCCGATGAGGCTGAACACGTCGGCCTCGCGGCCGTCCTCGCGCACCAGCGTCGCGGTCAGGCCGAGCCGCCGGCGCGCCTGGATCTCCGCGGTCATGCGGAAGACCGGCGCCGGCAGCAGGTGCACCTCGTCGTAGACCACCAGCCCCCAGTCGCCGCGGCCGAGCAGGTCGAGGTGCGGGTAGACGCCCTTGCGGCGGGTGGCGAGCACCTGGTAGGTGGCGACCGTGACCGGCGCGATCTCCTTGCGGGTCCCCGAGTACTCCCCCACCTGCCCAGGCTCCAGCGTGGTGCGCGCCAGCAGCTCGTCCCGCCACTGCCGCGCGGCCAGCGTCGAGGTCACCAGGATCAGCGTGCGCGCGCCCACCGCCGCCATGCCGGCCAGCCCGACCAGCGTCTTGCCGGCGCCGCACGGCAGCACGATCACCCCCGAGCCGGCCGGCGCGAACGCGGCCGCGGCCTCGACCTGGTAGCGGCGCAGCGAGAACGGCTCGCCGGTGAGCGCGTGAGCGGAGCGCAGCGTGATCGCCAGTGGAGCGCCCTCGACGTAGCCCGCCCGGTCGTCGGCTGGCCAGCCGAGCGCCAGCAGCGCCTGCTTGAGCCGGCCACGCTCACCGAGCGGCACCAGCGCCCGCCCCGGAGCCGGACGCCCAGCCAGCAACGGCCCGGCCTGCCTGGAGCGGGCGACCTCCTCGAGCACGGCGGGCTCGGCCGATTCCAGGACCAGGTGCTCCGGGTGCGCGGGATCGGCGCGCAGCACCAGGCGTCCGTAGCGGCGCATCGTCTCGACCAGGTCGGCCAGCAGGCCGGGCGGCACCGGGTACCGGGAGTGCGCCACCAGGGCGGCGCTGACCTGCTCCGGCTCGATGCCGGCGGCGCGCGCGTTCCATAGCGCCAGCGGCGTGAGCCGGTAGGTGTGGACGTGCTCCGGGCTCTTCTCCAGCTCGGCGAACGGCGCGATCGCGGCCCGGGCCGCGTCGGCGTCCGGGTGACCCACCTCGAGCAGGATGCTGCGATCGCTCTGCACGATCAGGGCGCCGTCAGCCATGCCGGGCTCCCGACAGCCTGCCCGCCCCGTCGCCGGTCGCGTCCTCGCCGGCGCTGGCCCGCAGGCGGCCCACCAGCTCGGCCGGGCCGATGGCCTGCCGGTCGCCATCGGGCGAGCGGGCCGCCCCCAGGTGGACGGGATAGGCCCGGCCGGGGTGCCGCACCGGCCTGCGCGACTCCGGCCTTGGCGTGCCGTCGGGCTCCTCGGCCAGCGGCGACTCCCCCGACTTGCGCAGCGCGGCCAGCAGGTCGCGCTGGGACTTGCTGGTCACCGCCACGCCCGGGGCCAGCTCGCGCAGCCCGAGCCGGCGGCCGGCGGCCGAGCGCACCGCGGCGGCGACCAGCGCGGAATCGCCGCGCAGGTAGGTGGCCGCGCCGCCGACGCGCAGGCGGCCGTGCCGGCGGGCGGTGTCCTTGACCAGGTACTCGAGCGCCTGGGGCAGGGGCATGGAGGTGTGGCCGCGCAGGAAGTCGAGCACGTCGTCGGCGGTGGCGCCCTCGTCGAAGGCGCGCCGCAGGCTCGGCTCGTGCAGGCGCCAAGCGCCGGCCCGCTCGCGGTCGGCGAGCTGGCCGAGCCGGGCGGCAACGGCCGGAGCCAGCCCGTCGGGCGCCACCACGGTCAGGTCGCCGGCGATCAGCAGGCGGTCCGAACCGTCGGGGAGGGCCGGCCGCATGCGATCCGCCAGCTCGGCCGGGCCCGCGCCGGCGGCCCAGGCGGGGGCCGCCGGGCCGGGAGCGACCCTGCCGCCAGCCTCGACCGCCAGCCCGAGCAGCCTGGCGGCATCGACGACCAGCATGGCGGCACCGCGGTGGCCGTCCTGCTCGCCTGCCGGCCAGGCCAGCGGCTGCCGCCAGGCGAGCAGGTCGGCCAGGCCGGCGCCGGCGGCGGCCGAGCCCTCCGGCAGGTCGGCGAGGCCGGCGAGCAGGCCACGCCGGCGGACCAGCGCGGACGAGCGGCGGTTGCCGCCCAGCGCGCGGGCCCGCTCGGCGCCCTCCGCGGCCAGCCCGCGCCTGCCGGCGAGGTGGTCCTCGAAGGCCAGGTCGCTGCCGCGCCAGGCGACGGCGAGATCGGCCCATCTGGCCGCCCGCTCGCCCTCCAGCCAGGCGTCCGCCTCCGGGCGCAGCCCCAGCGTGCGGTGGTCCCAGGAGCCGCCCACCGCCAGCAGCTCCGCCTCGACGAGCAGGTCCACCAGCAGCGCCAGCTCGTCGTCGAGGAGATCCAGCTCGCGGGCCAGGCGCCTGAGGTCGCGCACGGCCACGGTCCCCGCCTGGGTGAGCGGGAGCGGGTCGCGGTCCAGCCGTCCGAGCAGCCCCTCGGCCGCCAGCACCACCCGCATCGCCGCGGCCCCGGAGCGGTCGGCGGCGTCACTGACGGGGTCGAGCAGCTCGAGCCGCGGCGGTGGCGGCCAGTCGGGAAAGACCAGGCCGCCGCGCAGGCCGATGCGCGCCTCCCTCGGCACCACGAACTGGCTGTAGGTGGCCGGCAGCAGCAGGCCGTGGGCGAGCAGCCAGCTCGCCGGCTCCGCGTCAGGATGGCGGGCGAAGCGGCCGTCGCCGACGCCCATGACGGTGATCGGGCCTGGGGCGGCGAGCGCCTGGTCGAGCAGGCGCCTTGCCGGCTCGCTGGCGGAGGCGAGCACGGCGCCGGCGACGGCGGGGTCGGCGAGGCCGCCGCTCACCAGCGTCACCAGCTCGGCCTTGCGGGCGCCGGTGGGCACCTGGAGACCGAGCTGGCGGGCGATGTGGTCGAGCTGCTCCATCGTCACCGCGATCTTGGCCAGCTCGGCGACGGACGGACCCAGCCGGCCGGGGTCCCCGAACGGGGCGCCGAGGCCGCGCGGGCCCGAGACGACCCCGCCGTCGGTGGCCACGGCCAGGCCCAGCTCGGCGAGGCGGTCCAGGCCCTCGTGGAGGCGCGCGCGGTCCAGTCCCGGCCCGGCGGCCGCCGCCAGCTCGTCCACGGTGGTGGGCAGACCGACGACCGCGACCAGCTCGGCGAGCTGGAGCACGCCGCGATCGAGCATGCCGACGGCCGCCGCCAGCGACGCCGGGCTGCCGGCCCGGCTGGCCAGCTCGGCGAACGACGACGGCGCCGACGCGGCGAGCAGGTCGCGCCGGCGCTCGAGCAGCCGGGCGAGCTCGTCGTCGTCCAACGCCGCCAGTGTGGCGGCATAGCCGGGCACGCAGGACACCTCCTCGCGGGTTACGGTCGAGCCGTTCTCGTTGGGGGGCGGCTCAACGAACGAGCGTACCGCAGTCCCGTGTCACTCTCTGAACGGGCTTGCGCGCTCGGATCACGTTGTGAGCGGACCGCTCGAAGAGGACGAAACGATCTGGAAGGCGGTGGGCACTACAGAACTATTCTGACGGATCCCCTCGATTTGACGTAGGCGCGCACGGGTCCCACAATTCCGCCCACCGGGCGCCCCCCGGCCCGGACTCCCACGACACACGACGCCTGCCTTTCGCCAGGTCGATTCCGGCGACCGTTCGCTCGGCGGCGTGACGGACGCACCCAGCGCCCGCCTCGCGGCACCGCGGCGGACCGAGCGGCAAACGGTTCCGGAGCCGGCCTGGCGAGGCGTCGCGCTCGCGGGGCTCGCGGGGCGGGCCGCCTCCGCGCCGCCCGAGGTGGTCAGCCCGCGCGCCAGGCCGGCTCGACGCCGGAGAAGGCGGGGGCGACCTCGCGGGCGACCCGCTCGAGGTTCGCGCAGGCGGCCTCGTGGCTGGTCCCAGCGGGGCGGGTCCACAGCGCGACGTGCGTGAACGGGAGGCGCTCCTGGAGCTCGGTCAGGGCGGCGACGATCCCGTCGGCGGTGTCGCAGAGCACGGCAGAGCGCTTCAGCCGGGCCGCCTCGATCGGCTGCGGCCGCGGCTGGTCGCGGTCGGTCGCCCAGTCGTTGTAGCGATCGAGCTGGTAGGCGACACCGGGCCCCAGCTCGGTGGCCCAGGTCCGCTCGGGGTCGTCGCTGACCCGCAGGTGCACGCCGATCACGATCGGGAAGCCCGCCGCCGGCCGGCGGGCGCGCTCCAGCGCCGACCGGAGTACGTCGTAGCGCTCGGCGGTGCGCTGGTAGCGGAAGTGCGCCAGCGCGAACCACCCGTCGGCCAGGCGTGCCACCCGGTCCAGCGCGCGGTCGGCCATGCCGCCGAGGTAGATCGGCGGGCCGGACGGCTGCGGCGAGCGCGGGCCGACCGGCAGGTCGGTCCCGTCGGGACCGTCCGCCGCAACCCCCTCACGGAAGGCGCGGCGCAGGTAGGCCAGCTTCTCCTCCATGAGCTGGCCGCGGCGGGGCCGCTCGGTGTCGAAGGCGTCGAACTCCTGCTCGACGTAGCCGTTGCCGAGCCCGAGCACCAGCCGGCCGCCGGCGATCAGATCGACCACGCCCGCCTGCTCGGCCACGTCGCGCGGGCGGTACAGCGGCAGCAGCAGCACGCCGGTGCCGAGCTGGATCCGCGAGGTCCTGGCGGCGACCGCCGCCAGGAACGGGAGCTGCTGGCTCAGATGCCCGTCCTCGACGGCGTGGTGCTCGCTCCCCCAGACCGCCGCCAGTCCCAGCTCCTCGACGAGTGCGGCCTCCTCCAGGCACTCGGCGTAGAAGCTCGGGTCCGGCTGCCGGCCCAGACCGGGCCGCAGCTCCATCCAGGCGCCGAAGGTCGTTGGCGTTGGCATGCCGTGACCCTACCGCACCAACGCGAGTCCGGACATGCGGAAGCGAGGCGAGGAAACCGCGCCGGCTTCAGCCGGTGGTGCTCCAGCCGTTCTCGCGCTCGGCGAGCTGGGCGGCGAGCCGGGCCAGGAAGTCGTCGACCTCGTGCATGACGTAGCCGCGCGGCCCGAGCGTGAAGCGCTTCGCCGAGATGTCCCGCGCCGTCAGGCGCGGCGGGGTCGCCGGGTCGCCGCTGACGCGCGCCAGCTCGATGGCGACGAAGCCGAGGAACTGGTCCACCTCCTCGACCCGGTAGCCGTGCGGCTCGCGGGCGAACACCTTGGAGGCGACGTCTCGCGCGCTCAGCGGCCGGCTGATCGGGTCGGGCGTGGGCAGCGAGCGCAAGGCCGAGTGCAACGGCGGTTGCAGCGGAGCGCGCGGGGCCGACCGCCACTGCTCGGCGTCTTCGAGCGCCCGGTGCGTCCGTCGCAGCTCGGCGACCACCTCGTCGAGGAATGCGTCGACCGGTTGCATGGCGTAGCCGCGCCAGGTCCCGTTGAAGGTCTTCGTCTCGACCTGTTCGGGGGTCAGCAGCGGCTCGATTGGGATCGTCCCCCGCCGCACGTGCTCGCGGAGGCGCGCGAGATCCTCGGCGACCTTCGCCCGGAACTGGTCGACCTCGCTCACACGATATCCGTGCCGGACCTTCTTGAAGGTTTTGCCCGTAATGCCCTCGGGTTCCAACCTTCCGTCCGCATTCATGGGCCGGTATTCATGGGTCGGTGTCCCTCGCCGCACCGAATTTCACCGTGACCCTAACATCTGGCGCGGCCTCCGCGCCTCCCCCAATCAGCCTCTGGGGATGCTTGCGGATCGCCGCTATCCAGTGGGGTCCACGTAGGTGACGGTCCCTGCCCGCGGGTCGAAGTAGGCACGTGGCCGGCTATTCGGGTTACGCCCGAAATAGACCAGTTCCCATGCCGCACGACGCACAGGACGCCTACACCGGCATCATCCCTTGGTGAACGCGCTCAGGCCGGTGATTTCCCGGCCAACGATCAGCGACTGGATCGAGTCGGTCCCTTCGTAGGTGAACACGGCCTCCATGTCCGCCTGGTGCCTGGCGACGTGGTTCTCCAGCAGGATGCCGTTGCCGCCGAGGACGTCGCGGGCGTCGGCGACCACCCGGCGTGCGGTGGCGGCGTTGTGCATCTTGGCCAGCGAGGCCATGCCGTCGGTCATCTGCCCCGACTTCGCGAGCTGCGACAGGCGCAGGGTCAGCAACTGCATGGCGGTGACCTCGGCGAGCATCTTGGCCAGCTTGGACTGGACGAGCTGGAAGCCGGCGATCGGCGTGCCGAACTGCTCGCGCTGGCCCGCGTAGGCAAGTGCGGACTCGAACGCCGCCAGCGCGTGGCCGACCGCCTCCCAGGCGACCCCGTAGCGGGTCGCGGCCAGCACCTTGGCGGTCGCGCTGAAGCCGTTGGACCTGGCCAGGCGGTTGGCGACCGGGACGCGGACGCCTTCCAGGGTGATCTCGGCCTGCCAGACCGCGCGCTTGGCGGTCTTGCCGCGCATCACGCTCGCCTGGAACCCCGGAGTGCCCTTGTCGACCACGAAGCCGCCGACCTTGCCGTCGTCGTCGCGCGCCCACACGATCACCAGGTCCGCGAAGGAGGCGTTGCCGATCCAGCGCTTGGCGCCGTCGAGCACGTACTGGTCGCCGTCACGGCGGGCGCGGGTCTCCAGCGCCACCGCGTCAGAGCCGTGCTGGGGCTCGGTGAGCGCGAAGGCCCCGATCTTGTCGAGCCGCGCCATGGCGGGCAGCCAGCGCTGCTTCTGCTCCTCGGAGCCGAGCAGCGCGATCGACTGCATGGCAAGGCCGGAGTGGACCCCGAAGAAGGTGCACACGCTGCCGTCGGCCCTGGCCAGCTCCTGCGCCACCAGGCCGGTCGCCACCTCGCTGAGGCCGGGGCAGCCGTATCCCTCGATGGTCCCGCCGGCCACACCCAGCTCGGCCAGCTTGGGCACCAGCTCGAAGGGGAACTCGGCCCGCTCCCAGTAGTCGTTGATGATCGGCAGGACCTGCTTGTCGCAGAAGCTGCGCACGCGGTCGCGGACCTGGAGCTCCCGCTCGGTGAGCAGATCGTCGATCCGGTAGAAATCAAGTGGCAGGTCAGCGTTTTCAACCATGGGGTCGCCTTCCAGGTCTCAAGCGTTTCCAAACGATTATTCGATTCCCATCCATGATAGCGATGGGATTCTCCGCTCGCATTTCGACGTCGACGTCGGTGTCAGGTGCTATTGATTTCGACCCGACACTGACGTCGACGTCGACTGGCGGGTTATCCACAATCTGGCTCCAAGCGTTCGCATCCAGGCCCGTCTGCGGTACCGTTACTCTCAGTAGACCGTCCATCACCGAACCGGGACCACCCGCGCGAAAGGAACTGGAGCCCAGTGAGCGAGCCCAGCGCGACCCACGGCGGGACGCCCGAGATCCGCCGCGTCGCCGTCCTCGGCGCCGGCACCATGGGCGCGGCCATCGCAGCCCACGCTGCCAATGCCGGCCTGGACGTCGACCTACTGGACATCGCCCCCACCGAGCTGACCGAGCAGGAGCGCGGGCGCGGCCTGGCGCTCGATCATCCCGAGGTTCGCAACCGCGTCGTGCGGGCGGGGTTCGAGCGGATGACCAAGGCGCGCCCCGCCGCGCTGGCGAGCCCCGCGCTGGCCGAGCGGATCCGGCTCGGCAACCTCGAGGACGATTTCGATCGGATAGCCGCCGCTGATTGGGTCGTCGAGGCGATCATCGAGCGCCTCGAGCCAAAGCAGGACGTCATGGCCCGGGTCGAGAAAACCGCTCGACCGGACGCGATCGTCAGCTCCAACACCTCCGGGATCCCGCTGTCCGCAATTGCGGAGGGGCGCTCCGGCGAATTTCGCCGGAGATTTCTCGGCACGCATTTCTTCAACCCTCCCCGCTACCTGAAGCTGGTCGAGCTGATCCCGCTGGCCGACACCGATCCCGCGGTGCTCGAGCGGATGCGCACCTTCCTCGAGGACGTCCTCGGCAAGGGCCCCGTGGTGGCCAAGGACACCCCCAACTTCATCGCCAACCGGCTCGGCAGCTTCGCCGGCATGTACGACCCGCGCTACGCCTTCGACCACGGCTACTCCATCGAAGAGGTGGACGCGCTCACCGGCCCGCTGCTCGGCCGGCCCAAGACCGCCACCTTCCGGCTCATGGACCAGGTCGGCCTGGACGTGGCCGTCGGCGTCGCGCGCAACCTCTACGACCTGGTCCCCGACGACGAGTCGCGCGAGGACCTGCGCGTCCCCTCCCAGCTCGACCGGATGCTCCAGGCGGGCCGGCTCGGCCTCAAGAGCGGCGCCGGCTTCTACCATCGCGACAAGCGAGACGGCGAGACGGTCTTCGACGTGGTCGACGTCGACACCCTCGACTACCGGCCGAGCCAGCGGCCCGACCTGCCGATCGTGCCGGCCGCACGGCAGCACGACGACCTCGGCGAGCGCCTGCGCCTGATCCTGGACCGCGCCGGCGAGGATCGCGGCGCCCGCTACGTGCGCGACACGCTGCTGCCGAGCCTCGGCTACGCGGCGCGCCGCGTGCCAGAGATCGCCGATTCCCTGGTCGAGGTGGACCACGCCATGGAGTGGGGCTTCGGCCACCGGGCCGGCCCCTTCCGCACCTGGGACCTGATCGGTGTCGCCCGCGTCGTCGAAGAGATGGACCGGCTCGACATCGCCGTCGCCGGCTGGGTCCGCGACTTCCTCGCCGCCGGCAACCAGCGCTTCTACCGCGACGGCGCCGTCTACAGCCCGGTCACCGAGAGCTACGAGCCGGTCCCCTCCGATCCGAAGGTCCTGGACCTGGACGCTCGCAAGGCCGAGGTCGGCGAGCTGGCGGCCAACGACTCCGCGAGCCTGGTCGACCTCGGCGACCAGGTGCTCTGCTTCGAGATCCACTCGCAGGCCAGCGCGCTGGACGCCGGTGTCATCCAGCTTGGCCGGCGCGCCCTCGACGAGCTGCGCGGCGGCCGCTGGCGCGGCATGGTGATCGCCAACCAGGCGCGCAACTTCTGCGTCGGCGCCAACCTCGCGGAGGTCGGCATGACCGCGTACCAGGGCGGCTTCGACCAGGTCCGCGAGGCCTCGCTGGCCCTCCAGCGGCTCCTCCAGGGCTTCCGCTACGCGCCGAGGCCGGTGGTCGCCGCGCCGCACGGCCAGACACTCGGCGGCGGGGCCGAGGTCTGCATGCACGCGGACCGGGTGGTGGCCTCGCTGGAGACCTACATCGGGCTGGTCGAGGTCGGCGTCGGCCTGATCCCCGCCGGTGGCGGCTGCAAGGAGCTGCTGCGCCGCATCGTCAGCCCGGCCATGCGGGCGGCTGGCGACGTGCCGGCGCTGCCGTTCGTCCAGCGGGTGCTGGAGACGATCGGCACCGCCAAGGTCGCCACCAGCGCGCTGGAAGCCCGTGAGCTGGGCTTTTTGAGCGAGGACGACCGTGTGGTCCTGCACCCCGACCACCTGCTCCACGCCGCCAAGCGCGAGGTGCTGGCGCTGGCCGGCGGTTACAGCCCGCCCGTGCGCGACCGTTCCATGTACGCGGCGGGGCTGCCGACCCTGGCGGCGCTGGAGCTGGGCGTCCGCACGCTCCAGTGGAGCGGCATGGCCAGCGAGCACGACGTGCTGATCGGCACCAGGCTCGCCCGCGTGCTGTGCGGCGGCGAGCTGTCCGAGCCGCAGTGGGTCGACGAGGAGCGCATCCTCGAGCTCGAGCGCGAGGCGTTCGTCGACCTGCTCCACGAGCAGAAGACCATGGAGCGGATCCAGTACCTGCTCACCACCGGCAAGCCGTTGCGGAATTAGGGAGCTTTGCAATGAAGGATGCAGTCATTGTCGCCGGGGCCCGCACCGCGGTGGGCAGGGCGCCGAAGGGGACGCTGCGGGCCACCAGGCCCGATGACATGGCCGCGGCCGCGATCGCCGAGGCGGTCAAGCGCACCGACGGGCTCGACCCGGCCGAGGTCGAGGACGTCATCCTCGGCTGCGCCGCAGAGGGAGCGCAGGGGCTGAACGTTGCCCGCCTGGCGGCGCTCCGGGCCGGCCTGCCCGAAAGCGTTCCCGGCCAGACCGTGAACCGCTTCTGCTCGTCCGGCCTCCAGGCGATCGCGGCGGCCTCCGAGCGGATCATGGCCGGCTTCGGGACCACCATGGTTGCCGGCGGCACCGAGTCGATGTCGCTCGCTCCGGCCCCGGCGGCCAACTTCTCGCCCAACCCCGACCTGGTCCGCGGCCACCCCGAGTACTACATGGCCATGGGCCTGACCGGCGAGGTGGTGGCCGAGCGCTACGGCATCAGCCGCGAGGAGCAGGACGCCTTCGCGCTGCGCTCGCACCAGCGCGCCGCCGAGGCGGTGGACTCTGGCCGCTTCGACCCGGAGATCGTCCCGCTCCAGGTCCGCTTCGAGTGGGTGGACGACGGTGGCGAGCTGCGCGACCGCGACGTCACCTTCGCCCGCGACGAGGGGCCCCGGCGGGACACGTCGGCGGCGGCGCTCGCCAAGCTCAAGCCGTCGTTCAAGCAGGGCGGCACCATCACCGCCGGGAACTCGTCGCAGCGCAGCGACGGCGCCGCGGCGGTCGTGGTCATGGAGCGCGGGCGCGCCGAAGGGCTCGGCCTGGAGCCGCAGGCCCGCTTCGTCGCCTTCGCCGTGGGCGCGGTCGCGCCCGAGGTGATGGGCGTGGGCCCGACGGTCGCCGTCCCCAAGGCCCTCGCGCTGGCGGGCCTGACACTCGACGACATCGAGTTGATCGAGTTGAACGAGGCGTTCGCGTCGCAGAGCCTGGCGGTGATCCGCGAACTGGGCTTCGACCTGGACAAGGTGAACGTCAACGGCGGTGCGATCGCGCTCGGCCACCCGATGGGCGCCACAGGGACCAAGCTCACCATCCAGCTCCTGGCCGAGATGGCCCGGCGCAAGGCCCGCTACGGCCTGGTCACCATGTGCGTCGGCGGCGGGATGGGCGCGGCCGGCATCTTCGAGAACCTGCGTCGCTGACGAGGTTCAGGCCGCCGGGTTGGTGACCTGGCCGATGAACAGCAGGGCGCCGGTCATGCGGTCGCGCACCGCGAACAGGAACGGCCGGTCGACGCGCAGCTCGATCGGGCGGCTCGGCGTCACCACGCTGACCAGTTGCATGGTCGCTCCGGTGGCGGCCGCGGCCGTGGTGCCGCGCTCGTCGATCTCGACGTGGGCGCGCTGGACGACGCGGTCGACCCGGAGCGCCGCCTCGTCGGTGATCCCGGAGAAGTCCGCGGCGTCGGTGAACGCGATCCGCATGCCGAGCGCCTGGAGCGGCGCGCGCAGGTCGAGATCCGAATCGAAGTCGAACCTCGGCAGGGCCAGCCGCACCTCGCGCGAGTCGAGCGCGCCCAGCAGCTCACGGAGCCGCTCGACCTCCAGACCATCCCGGAAGCGATCGAAGCGGCCCTCGTCGGGGAGGATCACGTCCATCACCAGCCGCCCGCCCCGGTAGGGCAGCTCCACCGCCCGCCAGCCGTCGCCCGCCGCGTAGCCGAGGCTGCCGCGGCGATGGAGCATGACCACCTCGGTGGTGCCGCGGCTGAGCAGGTTGAACGGCTCGGGCCGCGTCTCGTCCGGGTCGAAGGCCTGGAGCCAGCGCGCCTCCAGGTAGATCGCGTTGGTCAGGACCAGCGAGATGTCCGATCGGATCGCCCCGGGGTCGAACAGCTCGGGGATCTTGCCCGCCGTCTGCTGGGAGACGAGCTGATTGATCGCCCGCCTGGTGCCCTCCGGGTCGTGGCGGAAGTCCGCCCGGTGGAGACCGGCCCGGAACGCCTCGACCAGCGCACGCTCGAACTCCAGCCGGAGCGCCAGCCCGTCCTGGGTCCAGACCGCGTTGGAGATCCGCAGGTCCAGCTCGTCGGCGCGGGCCAGCTCCAGCAGGGCGCGGTCCAAGGCTCCGGCGGCCGCGGCCACGCGCTCGGGCTCCAGCCGGGTGTGGAGCGTCGCCGCGATCTCATCGGCGGTCGCCGTCCGCGCGCCGGGCAGGATCATCGCCAGCACGGTCGCGACGCTGGACGGGGAGACGACCAGGTTCGAGTGGTCCAGCCGGCCCCCGGCCGCCACCAGCTGTCCGTAGAGGTCGACAGCGACGCCGGTCCACGCGTCGACCAGGACCTGGAGGTCAGCGCTGAGCGTCCCGGTGCCCGGCTCGGTCATCGCGGGTCAGCCCGATGCCTGACGGCCCTGGTCGGCCTTCTGGGAGTTCCGGTCGGCGGATTGCGGCGGCCGGTCCGGACGGGCGCCGGCGAGCTGGCGGGACTGCGCCACCAGACGTCCGTGCTCGTCCCACACCTCGGCCTCCTCGTCGAACCAGCCTCCCTGAAGGAGCTTCCCCCGCACGATGCACCGCAACCAACCGTCGGCCGGCAGGGTGCGCACGTACACCGACATCTCCACGGTCGGAGCCCAGCGCGTGATCCCCAGCTCGAAACTGGCGGGCGGCAGGGCGTCGACCACCTGGAGCATCGCGAGCGGGTCCGGCGGGCGGTTGTCGCTGAAGCGCACCCAGCCGAGCATCTCCAGCTTCCCGGCGGGGTCGCCCTTCAGCCAGCCGACCGTGGAGGGATCGAGCCGGATGTCGAGATGCTCGAGGATGGCCACCCGGAGGCCGCCCGGAAGCTCGGTCTGGCCGCGCACGCACTCCTCCACGGGTGCCAGCTCGGGAGGCTCGGCGTCGGCCATCCAGTCGGGCCGGTCCTCCCGCTCCAGCCGGCCAGCGCTGACCAGCTCCTCCAGCCGCGGCTGGCCCTCCTGGACCAGGGTGACACGTGCGTTGGCGACCGAACGACCGCTGCGCAGCAGGTGCACCTCCAGGTCGGCCGGGCCAAGCGACGGCGGTGCCACGAAGTGCGCGCTCACCGCCAACGGGTGCGGTTGGCCCGTCACCGCCAGTGCGGCACGGGTGGCCAGCGCCAGCAGGTAGCCGCCGTTCGGCCGGCTGCCGATGGTCCAGCCGGGATCGACGCTGGCGGTGAAGCCGTCGCCGGCGGGGACCACCGCGGTGGCCACATCGAAGTCGAAAATCCGTACCTCCTCGACGACCAGATTCGCCGGGTCCTCGGTGTCGGCCGATTGCTCCTCTGTCATAGGGGAGCCCCCCCTCCATGTGACAACGAGAAAGCCTGACATCTCGGCACTGCGCTCGGCAAGCGGTCAGATTGCCTGATCCTCCCGGAGCGCCATCAGCTCGGCGTCGTCGAGGCCGAGCCCGCGCAGCACGGCGTCGGTGTCCCTGCCCAGCGCGGGCGGTGCGCTGTCGACCGGGACGGGCTGGCCGTCGACCCGCACAGGGGAGCGAACCTGCGGAACCCCATCGACCTCGACCAGCACCCGCCCCCGCACGAGCGGGTCGGCGAACACCTCCGGGATGGAGTTGATCGGCGCGGCCGGCACCCCCGCGGCCGCCAGCCGCTCCAGCCACGTCCGGCGGTCGTGCTCCGCCAACTGGCGTTCCACCAGCCGCTTCAGGTCCGCGCGGTGCGCGACTCGCGAGGCGTTGCCTCGAAAGCGCCGGTCGGATGCAACTTCCGGGATCCCGAGCGCCTCGGCCAGCTTGGCGAACTGGCGCTCCGTGCCGACGCCGATCGCGATCGAGCCGTCGCTGGTCCGGTAGCTCTCGTAGGGCGAGATATTGGGGTGCGCGTTGCCCATGCGTCCTGGTGTCATCCCGCCGACCAGCCAGTTCATCGCCTGGTTCCCGAGCATGCCGACCTGCGCGTCCAGCAGCGACACCTCGACCCGCCGGCCGCGCCCGGTCGCGTCCCGCTCGCGGAGCGCCGCGAGCACGCCGATGGTCGCGAACAGCCCCGCCGCCAGGTCGGCGATCGCCACCCCCACCTTCGTCGGCTGGTCGCCGGCCTGCCCGGTGACCGACATGATCCCGCCCTCGGCCTGGATCAGGAAGTCGAAGCCCGGCCGCTCGGCCGCGGGGCCGTCGCTGCCGTAGCCGCTGATCGTGCAGGTGACGACGCGCGGGTTGATCCCGGTCAAGCTGTCGTGGTCGAGACCGAAGCGCTCCAGCCTGCCCGGCAGGAAATTGTCCACCACCACGTCGGCGGCCAGCGCCAGCCGGCGGGCCAGCGCCGCGGCGGCCGGGTGACCGAGGTCCAGCGTGATCGCGCGCTTGTTGCGGTTGATGGCCAGGAAATAGGCCGCCGTGCCGTCAGCGGCGAACGGCGGACCCCACCGGCGGGTCTCGTCCCCCGTGCCCGGCGCCTCCACCTTGATCACGTCCGCGCCCAGATCCGCCAGCTGCATCGTGGCGAACGGACCCGCCAAGATCCGTGAAAGGTCGAGCACCCGCAACCCCGCCAGCGGCCCCACCCGGGCCGGCCCCGCCGGCCACCCCGGCTCGTCGCCTGGCCGGGTCGGTGGCCGGCCCGGCCCGGGCTCAGCCATCGTGGGCGGCGACCCGCGGGGCCGACGGCAGGCGAGCGCCAGCGGCGAGGTCGACGAGATCGGGCAGCTCGGCGGGGTCCATGCCGGCGTCGCGTCGCGCCGCCACGTGGCCGTCCGGCCGGATCAGCCACATCGACCCCGGGCCGCCGTAGGTCGCCGCCAGCGCGCCCTCGGTGTCGACCAGCGCACGTGCGCCCTCCGGGAGCTCGGGCGGTCGGTCGCCGGGCCCGACGACCACGAACACCTCCACCGGGGCCAGCGGCGCCCGCTCCAGCGCCCGCTCCGCGAAGGCGGCCCCATCCGCCCCCGCGCGATCAACCGGCAGGTACAGTGCCACGAACCCGCCCCCCAGCACCTTCCGCAACCTCCGCACCCCACCGGACGGGGCGAGGCGGCAGGGGGCGTCCGGGGCCACCGCGCCGCTGCCGGGCGCCGTCCCTCCCCCCTTCGCCTTCGCCCCGGGTTCGACGATCGGGGAGGAGGCGTAGACGAACGGGGCGGAGAGCTTCCCGGAGTTGACCCAGCGGCGTAGCGCCGGGATGCGCAGGCTGCCGCGGAGGACAGCGGTGCGGAACAGGCGGTGCACGCTCGTCGGCGGGACCATGAAGCGCATGGTGGCGTCAGTGATGGCGAGGTTCTCGCGCGCCGCGGGGCGCCGCTCGAGGTCGTAGGTCCCCAGCAGCTCCGCCGGCGCCCGACCTTCGAGCACCAGCCACAGCTTCCACGCCAGGTTCTCCGCGTCCGCCACACCGGAATTCAGGCCGCGCGCGCCGAACGGGCTCATCAGATGGGCGGCGTCCCCCGCCAGGAACGCCCGGCCGACCTGGAAGCTGGCGGCGACCCGCTGGTGGAAGCGGTAGGTGGACAGCCACACGAGCTGATAGTCCGTGTCGCCGACGACCGCGCGGATGCGCTGGCCGAGCCGCCCGCTGGAGCGCTCCTCCTCGACGTCGACGTCGGCCGGGATCTGCCAGTCGATCCGCCAGACGCTGTCCGGCTGTGGGTGCACCAGCACCTGGCGCCCCGGATTGAACGAGGGATCAAAGAAGAACCGCCGCTCGTTCGGGAACGGCAGCTTCGCGCGAACGTCCGCGATCAGGAACCGGTCCTCGAACGAGTGCCCGGGAAACTCGACCCCGAGCAGCTTCCGCATCGCCGAACGCGCGCCATCGCAGCCGATCGCGTACTCCGCGCGCACCTCCGCGGCGCCATCGGGCGTCGCGGCCACGAGCCGCACGCCGTCGGCATCCTGCGAGACCGACTCCACCCGATGCTCCCAGCGCAGCTCGATCAGGGGCTCACCGCGGACCAGGTCGAGCAGGTACTCCTCCATCATCGCCTGCGGCAGGTTCACGAACGGTGGGAACGCGTCCCCGCCCACCTCCGGGAAGCGGATCTGGAACAGCTCGACGTCCCGGTAGTACGTGCGGCCCAGCGTCCAGGACACCCCCCGGTCGGCCATGGCCTGGCCGCAGCCCAGCCGTTCGAAGATGTCGAGCACGTCGCGCTGCACGCAGATGGAGCGCGAGCCCTGCCCGAGCAGGTTCTCCTCCGACTCGAGCACGAGGCTGCGCAGCCCGTGCATGGCCAGGAAGAGCGCCGCCGTCATCCCGACAGGCCCAGCCCCGACGATCGCCACCGGCGCGTCCCGGGCAGTCATCGGCACACTCCGACCAGCCCTGGTACCGGCAGGGTGTCGCTCCACATGGCTGCTCCTCCCCGCGACGGTCCGGACCCGCGGGTCAACATTGTGGACCGGTCCGCCGACCGCGTCGCCCGCTGGCGGGTGGCGGGTCTACGACCCGCCAGAGACGACGGCGATGGACCAGCAAGTATAAGCATGACTTTTACATCACTCTATCACGCGACCTGGCGGTAGTTACCCACAGACTCAATAAAAGACTGGCATTCGTGCTGGCGCCCCATCATGATCCTGCCCGACCCTTCGCTGGATGACGGAATTCGAGTGGGGGAAAGGCGCGACAGATGGGTATCTATTGGGAAGTGGAAGTCGGCCAGCTCGCGGGCGTCTCAGGGCAGACAGTCGGCGAGTGGACTCGGCATGGGTATGTCCGCGCTTCGAGGTCGACTGCCATTGACTTCGCCTACAGCTTCGAGTACGTCGCCGAGGCGATCGTGGCCCACGAGTTGATCGACCGCGGGGTGCCGTGCGAGGAGATCCGCCAGACCATCGAGAACACCAGAGAGAAGTACGGCAACTGGCCTCTGACCGCCGCGCCGTTGGTCACGACCCTCAACGCCAAAGGTCACTGCCCGACCAACGTCCTGCTCCACTTGGAGGACGCCGATCTCGACATCGGGCGAAACCACGGCAACCAGACGGTCCTGCGCTACTCGACGCTGGAGGCCGTCAGCGAGTTGCTCCGCCGCGGCGGCTGGGCGATCCGCGAGCACCCCGACATCCGCCACATTGAGGTCGACCCCGATCGCATCAGCGGCGCCCCATCCATCCGCGGTCGCCGAATCTTCGCCACCCAGGTCGCCCACCTCGCCGAGGACGGCTACTCGGGTCTTCGCATCCTTCGTGAGGAATACGAGCTGACGCAAGCCGAGATACGCGACGCAGTCCGTTGGTATCAAGCCGTCCGCCAATACGACCCGGCGGCCTGACATGCCCATCCTCATCACCGACGAATCCTTGACGCCGCGGCTTGCGAGCACCCTTCGACGCCGCGGCCGTGATGCGGTCAGCGTGGCGAGCCTCGGACACAGAGGACATAAGTCGCCACAATCGACCCCGGCAGGCCCGGCCATCTCACCGAGGACGAGTGGCAGTGGGAGACGGTGCACCGCTGGGCGCATCAGATGGCGCGACAGCCCCGAGGAACCTGGCGTCGCTATGGCAAGCACGTTCGACCTTGGGCACCCAGACCGCCTAAGGGCCTCGCCGCGAGATCTCGGCGGCCCATCGCGGCGCGCCGGCACCGGGTCTCGATTCGAGCCCGGAGGGCCAGGCGCTAGACGATCGTTCCTCATTGTAATGCGGATAGGAGGTGGGTTTCAGTGTATTGATTGGCCAAGCCCGAGGAGGTTGCCCTCGCTGTCGTAGAACCAGGCGCCCTTTTCGCCAGTGCCTTTGCTGGGGTAGTTGCCGGCGATCTCGGCGATCCCATTGATGGTCTCGAGGCCCGGGAGGTCGTACTCCTCGAACACGACTCCGCGGCGGCGCAGCTCGGCGACGGTTGCCTCGATGTCGTCGACCTCCCAGGCCATCTGGGTGTGGGCGCCGGAGGCGGCGCCGGCGGACTCGAACAGGGCGAAGTAGCTGTCTCCGCAGCGGTAGCGGGCGCCTCCAGGCCGCTCCTCGATGGGCGTGAGCCCGAGCTTGTCGGCGTAGAACGCCTTGGCCCGTTCCAGGTCCTTGGCGGGGATCCTGGTCGCGACGTTACTGTCCTCGAGCACTGCGGCGTCCCTCCTCCGGCTCGGCCCTCCACCGCCAGCAGTTGGATGCCACCGTAGGCTCCGCAACGCCCCCGCGGCCAGGCTCCAGGGCCGGGCCGCGCCGCGCGGGGGCGGGTCAGGGGACGCGGGCGGGCGGGGCGAGCAGGTCGGGGGTGACGTCGCGGAGGGTTGGGGTGCCGCAGAGGGCGAGGCTCCGCTCCAGCTCCTCGCGGTAGCCGTCCAGGACGGCTTGGACTCCGCCGGCGCCACCGGTGGCGAGGCCCCAGACGATGGGGCGCCCGAGCAGGACGGCTCGGGCGCCCAGCGCCAGGGACTTGACGACGTCGACGCCACGGCGGATGCCGCCGTCGACGTAGACCTCGGCGCGGCCGGCCACGGCCTCGACGACCTCTGGGAGCGCGTCCGCAGTCGCGACGGCGCCGTCGAGCTGGCGGCCTCCGTGGTTGGAGACGACGACCGCGGCGGCGCCGGCGTCCAGGCAGGCGACCGCGTCGTCGCCGCGCAGCACGCCCTTGACGACCACGGGAAGGCGCGACTGCTCGCGCAGCCAGGCGATCGCCTCCGGGGTCACGGTGGGGTCGAAGTGCCTGGCGACGCCGACCACGTCGACCCGCTCCTCGGGCACGGCGAGGTTCGCGAGTCCCATGCCGGGCGGGAGCTGGAACTGGTTGCGCCTGTCGCGCTCGCGATTGCCGGGGACGGGCACGTCGGCGGTCAGCACCACCGCCTGGTAGCCGCTGGCGGCGGCCCGCCGGACCAGATCGGCGGCGATCCGGCGGTCGCGGTAGACGTAGAGCTGGAACCAGCGCGGCGCTCCGGGCGCGACCGCGGCGATCTCCTCGAGCGATGCGGTGGCCTGGGTGGAGACGACCATCAGGGTTCCCGCGGCCGCGGCGCCGGTGGCGGTGGCCAGCTCGCCGTCGGGGTGCGCCAGGCGCTGGTAGGCGACCGGCCCGACCAGGACCGGGAGGGAGGCGGGCGCGCCGAGCACGGTCGTGGAGGTCGAGATCGTGCCGACGTCGCGGAGCACGTGCGGTCGCAGCCGCAGCCGCGCCCACGCGGCCGGATTGGCCGCCAGGGTCAGCTCGTCCTCGGCGCCGCCGGCGAAGTAGTCATAGGCGGCACGGTCCAGCCGCTCGCGCGCCTGGCGCTCGAGCAACGCCAGGTCGAGCACTGCCGCACCTACCGCGGGCGCCGGTGCTAGACCCCGCCCTGGACCCGCGAGAGCAGGATCTGCGCAGTGGAGCGCAGCCGGCCGTCGAGGGCGTCCATCAGGGCGGCCACGGTCTCCGCCGCCCACTCGGCCGCGGAGCACTGCTCGTCGATGTTGGCGAGGTCACGGACCTCGCGGTAGTCGACGATCCTCGACGCCCGCCGCTCGTCGAGCCGCTCCCACGAGAGGATGCGGCCGACACCGGTCTCGATGGCCAGACGCTCCGAGAAGAGGTCGTCGAACAGCCGCTTGGTCGCGGTCCGCTCCTGCATGTCGAGGTAGACGCCGGCGCGGACGGCGCCGTTGGCGGTGAAGGCGACGTCGTAGAAGCCGAACGGCCCGGCGGCGAAGCCGACCCAGTTCTCGTAGCCGAATTTCGGCACCCGGAAGCCGGGCCGGCGCCTCGCCACCGACTCGAACATGGCCTGGAAGAAGCTGTGGCGCACCTCGGCCGGCTGCAACCCGCCGTCCTTTTCGGAGGCCAACGGCGGTGGCACCGCCGGGATGTGGCTGACCGCGGCCGCGGGGGGCGGCGGAGGCGGTGCCGGCTCCGGGGGCGGTGGTGGCGGTGGCGCGGTCGGGACGCTGGCCGGCGACATCGGCACCGGGCCGGGCGAGGTGGACACGCCGCCCAGCGACCCCTGCCGCCTGCTCGCCTTGCGCCAGTTCCGCGGCTGCACCACCACGTCCAGCACCGGCGCCGGCAGCGACCTGCCGATCCGCACCAGGCCGAGCTCCACTCCGAAGAAATCGACCTTGGAATCCGTGCGGTCGTTCAGCCACTCCAGGGTCCGGCGCGACTCCAGGTCGAAGCGCGGCGAGACCCAGACGATGACCGCGGACTCCAGCGTCGAGGCATGCATGATCAATTCGCCGAGCTGGTTGTGATCGGCCTCTTCGAGCCGGTTCTCGATGACGATCGGGCGCCCGAGCGCATCGGTCCCGAGCACGTTGAAGGATCCGTCGACCTGGTGATCGCGCTGCATCGGCGTGATGTCGATGCCGAGCGTCTGGCCAAGCAGGTCGACGTTCTGGACGAACCAGGGGGTCAAGTCCGGAAGCTGCTCACCCCAGAACGACCGCAGGTCGAGCCGCTCGAGGCGGCCGAGGCCCAGCCGCTCCATTTCCATTCGGGCCGCCATCCCACTCCTCTCCGTCGCCCCCTCGAGGGCAAGTTGTACCCCGTCCTGCTAGGGCGTCGTCAAACTGCAGATCTATCCATGTGGGGGGAGCTCGCTCCCCCCACGGCCCCCCAAGAGCGCCTGTGCCATGGGAACCGCCTCATACGGGGGCTTGAGGGGAGTCAGGCTGGCGCGAGCCAGACGGTGGCGAGCGGGGGAAGGGTGACTCTTGCCGAGGCCGGCTGACCGTCCCAGGTGATCTCCTCGGCGGCGATCATGCCCAGGTTGCCGACGTTGGAGCCGCCGTACAGCTCCGAGTCCGTGTTGAGGACCTCCGCCCAATGGCCGGCCTGGGGAAAGCCGACACGATAGTCGTAGCGGGGCACCGGCGAGAAGTTGCAGAGGCAGACGATCGGATGGCCATCGGCCGACCAGCGGATGAACGAGAGCGCGTTGTCGTCGACGTCGTTGGCGGCGATCCAGCCGAAGCCGCTGGGCGAGCTGTCGACCTGCCAGAGCGCCGGGCGCTGGCTGGCGACGTCGTTCAGGTCGCGGACCAGGCGCTGGATGCCGGCGTGGCCGGGATCGGCCAGCGCCTCCCAGTCGATCGACCGCTCGTGCGACCACTCGGCCTCCTGGGCCAGCTCGCAGCCCATGAACAGCAGCTGCTTGCCCGGGTGCGCCCACATGAAGCCCAGGTAGGCGCGCAGGTTGGCCAGTCGCCGCCAGGTGTCGCCCGGCATCTTGCCGTACAGCGAGCCCTTGCCGTGGACCACCTCGTCGTGGCTGATGGGCAGGATGAAGTTCTCGCTGAAGGCGTACATCAGCGAGAAGGTGAGCTGATGGTGGTGGAAGCGCCGGTAGACGGGGTCCTTCGAGATGTACTCCAGGGTGTCGTGCATCCACCCCATGTTCCATTTGAAGCCGAAGCCGAGCCCGCCGAGGTGGACCGGCTGCGAGACGCCCGGCCAGGCGGTCGACTCCTCGGCGACGGTGATGGCGGTCGGGTGCCTGCCGTAGACGAGGGTGTTGAGCTGCTTCAAGAACTCGATCGCCTCGAGATCCTCGTTGCCGCCGAAGCGGTTCGGCACCCACTGCCCGGCCTGGCGCGAGTAGTCCAGGTAGAGCATGGAGGCGACGGCGTCGACCCGCAGCCCGTCCAGGTGGAATTCCTCGAGCCAGTACAGCGCGCTCGCGGTCAGGAAGTTGCGCACCTCGTTGCGGCCGTAGTTGAAGATCAGCGAGCCCCAGTCGGGATGCTCGGCCCGCCGCGGATCGGCGTGCTCGTACAGGGCGGTGCCGTCGAAGCGCGCCAGCGCCCAGGCGTCCTTGGGGAAATGGGCGGGGACCCAGTCCATCAGCACGCCGATGCCGCGCTGGTGCAGCCGGTCGATCAGGTAGCGCAGGTCGTAGCTCATCGGCGAGCTGCCGGTAGGACAGGCCCTTGCGCCATGAGCCGAGATGGAGCTCGTAGATCGACATGCGGGCGTCCACTCGCTGGCGCTCGCCGCGGGTGTCCATCCATGCCTCGTCGCCCCAGGCGTAGCTGGAGGTGTGCACCACGCTGGCGTTGGCCGGCGGGCGCTCGGTGGCGAACGCCAGCGGATCGGCCTTGAGCACCAGCCCGCCATCGGCCCCGAGCACCTCGTACTTGTATTTGTCGCCCACGCCGACGCCGGGAACGAACAGCTCCCAGACCCCCGAGGAGCCGAGCACCCGCATCGGGTTCAGGCGCCCGTCCCAGCGGTTGAAGTCGCCGACCACCCGCACCGCGCGGGCGTTGGGCGCCCACACCGCGAAGGCGGTACCGGCCACGCCCTCCAGCACGGTCGGGTGGGCACCGAGCCGCTCCCACAGCCGCTCGTGCCTGCCCTCGCCGATCAGGTGCTGGTCCAGCTCACCGAGCGTCGGCAGGAACCGGTAGGGGTCGTCGACCTCCACGACGTGCTCGCCGTCGGAGACCTCCAGCCGGTAGGCGGGCAGCCGCTCGGCGCCCGCCCGCGCCGCCGCGCCGGTCTCTCCGGGCAGGGTGCCCTCGAACAGGCCGGCCGGGTGGATCCGCTCCAGGACCTCGCGCCCACCGTTGGCCAGGACGCTCACCTGGCGCGCGTCGGGGCGCCAGGCCCGGACGCGCACCTTGCCGGCCTCCGGATGGGCGCCGAGCAGGCGGTGGGGCTCGTGGTGCTCCCCACGCACCAGGCGCTCGATCTCCTCTTGGAACGGCATCGACATCGCTCTTTCGTCGGCGGGAATGGCTGGCGAGGGTGATGGTGGTCAGGGACGCGGGTTGCGGGGGGCCTCCAGGGTAGCTGTCCTGGCGCCCAGCAGGCGCTGGATGCCTCCGATCGGGATGGTGAGCCACGGCGGGCGGTGCCGCGCCTCGTACATCACCTCGTACACGGCCTTGTCCAGCTCGTAGGCACGCAGCAGCAGCTCAGGGTGGTCGGGCAGCCAGCCGCCGCTGGACGCCCTGGACATGTACGCGTCGAGGAACGCGGTCCGGTTGGCCTCGATCCAGCGCTGCGCCGCCTGCCCGAGCCGGTCCAGCTCGGCCCTGCTCGGCCCGGGGGTGTCCGGGTCCTCGCCGAGCACCAGCGGCGAGTGGGCGGCGTAGTCGAAGGAGCGCAGCATGCCGGCCACGTCCTGCAGCGGGCTGGTCATGCGGCGGCGCTCCTCCAGGCTGCGCGCCGGCTCTCCCTCGAAGTCGATCACCAGCCACCGCTGCCCCACGCGCAGCACCTGCCCGAGGTGGTAGTCGCCGTGGATGCGCTGGAGGTGGACGGCGCCGCCGACCCCGCGCACCGCCTCGGCGTAGACCTCCTCGATCGCGCGCCGGTGGGGCGCCAGCTCGGGCACGAGCGCGGCGACCTGGGTGAGCTGACCCATCAGGCGGGCGCTCAGGCGGCCGAGGTCGGGCTGGCCCTCGCTGACCTTGGGAAGGGCGGTCGCCAGGGCGGCGTGCAGCTCGGCCGTGAGCCGCCCCAGCTCCCTGGCCTCTCCGGCGAAGTTGCCAGGGTCCTCGGACTCGTAGTGGTCGGCGACCCGCTCGACGGCGAGCTTCCAGCCCTCCACGCTGCCGGCGTAGTAGCGCTGGAGCACTCCCAGCGTGGAGCCGAGGCCCTCGATCCAGCCGAGCAGCTCCGCGCAGGCGTCGAACCCCTTGGCCGCCAGCGCCCTGGTGACCTCCAGCTCCGGGTTCTCGCCCGGCTGGAGCAGGCGGAACAGCTTGAGGATCAGCCGGTTCGAGAACACCAGCGAGGAGTTGGTCTGCTCGGCGTTCAGCAGCTTGCCGGGCCCGCGCAGGGTCTCGTTCCACTCCGGAGCGCGGTGGAAGCGGAGCTGGTCCAGCGTCGCCCCGCGCGACAGCATCTCCAGGAAGATCGCGCCGAGGCGCTCGTCGGCGACCGCGTCGTAGTAGACGCCCTCGCGTGGCGGCTTGGTCTCCAGGATCAGCGCGCCGGGGCGGCGGCTGAGCAGCGAGCGGGCCTCGAAGCCGAAGTCGTGCCCGATAGGAAGGTGGTAGCGGTCCACGCCGCCGTCGGCGTACGCCACCGCGGCGACCACCAGGTGCAGCGTTGGCCTGGCGGCGCGCAGCGGCACGTTCGCTTCGATTCGGACCTCGCCGATCTGCCGTCCCTTGCCCGAGAACCAGCGCTGGCTGGGAAGGAATGCGGCGAGAGCGGACTCCAGCTCGGTCATGGCGACGCCTCGATGGGCTTATCGAGATCGGACGTGGAGCACGTGGGCCACCTCGGATGCGGGATCGAGACGGACGTAGTTGGACGGTCCCTGCCAGGTCCAGCTCTGGCCGGTCAGCTCGTCATGGACCTCGAACGAGCCGACGTCCCAGTCCAGCCCGAGGGCCGGCAGCCAGAGGTGCACCATGCTGTCGTGGGCCTGGTGCGGGTCGAGGTTGCACACCACCAGGACGGTATCGTCCCGGTACCGCTTGGAGAACGCGATGACGTCGGTCGAGTCGACCAGGTGGAAACGGAGATTGCGGAGCCAGTGGAGGGCGGGATGGGCGCGCCTGAGCTGATTGAGCCGCGCCACGTAGGGTGCCAGCGACGGCTGGGACCAGTCCCTCGGCCGGTACTGGTACTTCTCGGAGTTCAGGTACTCCTCGCTGCCGGGCGAGCGCGGCTCGCGCTCGTAGAGCTCGAAGCCCGAGTACATGCCCCAGGACGGCGACATCGTAGCGGCCAGGGTGGCGCGGACCCTGAACGCCGGCGGGCCCCCCTGCTGCAGGTAGGCGGTGAGGATGTCCTGGGTGTTCACGAAGAAGTTCGGCCGGAAGTAGTCCGCGGACTCCGAGGTGGTCAGCTCGGTCAGGTACTCCTCCAGCTCGGCCTTGGTGTTCCGCCAGGTGTAGTAGGTGTAGGACTGGCTGAAGCCGACCTTGGCGAGCACGTGCATCATCGGCGGGGTGCTGAACGCCTCGGAGAGGAACACCACCTCGGGGTGCTCGGTCTTGACCGCGTCGAGCAGCCACTCCCAGAAGCGCACCGGCTTGGTGTGCGGGTTGTCCACGCGGAACACGCGGACACCGTGGCTGATCCAGCGGTCGAGGATGCCCTTGCAGGCACCGTACAGCGCCGGCGCCTCGGGGCTGTCGAAGTCGAACGGGACGATGTCCTCGTAGACCTTGGGTGGGTTCTCCGCGTGGGCGATGGAGCCGTCGGGACGGATGCGGAACCACTCCGGGTGCTCCTTGATCCACGGGTGGTCGGGCGAGCACTGCAGCGCGTAGTCGAGGGCGACCTCGATGCCGAGCTCGCGCGCCCTGGCCACGAAGGCATCGAAGTCCTCGATGGTGCCGAGGTCGGGGTGGATCGCGTCGTGGCCGCCGGCGTCGCTGCCGATCGCCCAGGGGCTGCCCGGATCGTCCTGGCGCGCGTGCAGGGTGTTGTTGCGTCCCTTGCGGTTGGTGGAGCCGATCGGGTGGATCGGCGGCAGGTAGGCGACGTCGAACCCCATGCCGGCGACCGCGGGCAGGCGCTCGGCCGCCTGCCGTAGCGTGCCGCTGGAGGTCTCGGTGGCGCCCTCCGAGCGCGGGAAGAACTCGTACCAGGCGCCGTAGAGCGCCCGCGGCCGGTCGACCCAGATCCGCAGGCGGCGGGAGCGGGTGCGGGAGCGCGGAGGGTACGCCTCCAGCAGCTCGGCGATGCTGGGATCGGTGGCCGCCGCCAGCCGGGTGGCGGCGTCGCCCTCGCCGCGGAGCCCGGCGATCGCCTCGACCAGCGGGCCCCGGCGGGCGGCCGGCAGCCGGGTCGCCTCGCGCTCCAGCAGCAGGGCGCCCTCCTCCAGCTCCAGGTCGACGTCGCGGCCGGCGTCGAGCTTGGCGGTCGTGCCGCGCAGCCAGGTGGCCAGCTCGTCGGTCCACGCCTCGACCGTGAAGGACCACATGCCCATGCCCGGCAGGGTGACCTCGGCCTCCCACCGGTGCAGGCCGTGGTTGACCTCGGTCATGCGGATGCGCTGATCCTGGCGCTCACCGGGGCCGACGACCCGGACCGCCGCGGCGACCTCCACGGTGTGGCCGTCGCGGAAGATGGTCGCCTGGACGGGCACGCACTCACCGGCGACCGCGCGGGCAGGCCATTGCCCGCAGTCAACCTGCGGTCGGATCCCCTCGATGACGACGCGCCCGATCACACTTGCACGCTACCACCTGGAGTGGGAGCTAACGCCCGATCCGGCGACTTCGCTGCCAACGAGCGCTTGTATAGTCGTCGGATCATGAAACCGCTACAACGCTTCACGGTGCTGCCCACCGTGCCGAAGCCACTGGAGCCCCTGTCCGTCCTGGCTCGCAACCTGCGCTGGACCTGGCACCCTCCGGTGCAGGAGCTGTTCGCCGCGATGGACCCGGCCGGCTGGGAGGCCTCGGGCCACAACCCGCTGCGGATGCTGAACGAGACGGACGCCGCCGTGCTGGAGCGCGCCGCGGCCGACCCGGCCTTCCTGGCGGCCCAGGCGGCCGCCGCCGACGACCTCGCCAGGTACCTGCGCGAGCCTCGCTGGTACCAGACGCTGAGCGGCGCGCCCAGCCGGATCGCCTACTTCTCTCCCGAGTTCGGCGTCAGCGAGGTCCTGCCGCAGTACTCCGGCGGGCTCGGCGTGCTGGCCGGCGACCACCTCAAGGCGGCCAGTGACCTCGGCGTGCCGCTGGTCGGCGTGGGGCTGTTCTACCGGTCGGGGTACTTCCGGCAGTCCCTGACCGCCGACGGCCGGCAGGTCGAGTCGTACCCCGCCTTCAACCCGCAGGAGCTGCCGCTGGAGCTGGTCACCGACGGCGAGGGCCTGCCGCTGCGCATCAACGTGCGGCTGCCCGACGGCGCTCCGTTGTTCGCGCAGCTCTGGCGGGCGGACGTGGGCCGCGTGCCGCTGTTCCTGCTCGACTCGGACGTGGACGGCAACGCCCCGGTGGAGCGCGCGGTCACCGACCGCCTCTACGGCGGCGGCGGCGAGCACCGCCTCCGGCAGGAGATCCTCCTCGGCATCGGCGGGGTGCGGGCGCTGGACGCGCTCGGCCTCCGGGCCGAGGTCTTCCACACCAACGAGGGCCACGCCGGCTACCTCGGGCTCGAGCGGATCCGCCGCCTGATCCAGGACGAGGGCCTGGACGCGGCCAGCGCCATCGAGGCGACCCGCGCCGGCACGATCTTCACCACCCACACCCCGGTCGAGGCGGGCATCGACCGGTTCCCGCGCTCCTTCATCGAGCGCTACTTCGGCGCCGGCGGGGTCGAGACGGGGCTGGACGTCGACCGGATCATGGACCTCGGCGCCGAGCCGGACGGCGACGGCTCGATGTTCAACATGGCCGTGATGGGCCTGCGCCTGGCCCAGCGCGCCAACGGCGTCAGCCGCCTGCACGGGCAGGTCTCGCGCGAGCTGTTCCATGGGCTCTGGGCGGGCTTCAGCTCCACCGAGGCGCCGATCAGCCACGTCACCAACGGCGTGCACGCGGGGACCTGGGTGCAGCGGGACTGGGCCGAGCTGTTCGAGCGCTACCTCGGGGCCGATTTCCAGACCTCCGACCGGCCGTGGACACCGCTCCAGGGCGTGCCCGACGGCGAGATCTGGGAGCTGCGGCGGCGTGCCCGCCGCCGCCTGGTCGAGGACGTCCGCCGCCGCCTGGCGGTCGCCTGGCGCGCCAGAGGCGCCAGCGAGGGCCAGCTCGGCTGGATCACCAGGGCCTTCGACCCCGACGTGCTGACCATCGGCTTCGCCAGGCGGGTGCCCTCGTACAAGCGCCTCACCCTGCTGCTCAAGGATCCCGAGCGCCTGACGCGGCTGCTGCTGGACCCCGAGCGGCCGATCCAGCTCGTGATCGCCGGCAAGGCCCATCCCGCCGACGAGGGCGGCAAGGAGCTGATCGCCGAGTTCGCCCGCTTCGCCTCGGATCCCCGGGTGCGCCACCGCATCGCCTTCCTGCCCGACTACGACATGGCCATGGCCAGGACGCTGGTCGCGGGCGCGGACGTGTGGCTCAACAACCCGCTGCGCCCGTACGAGGCGTGCGGCACCAGCGGCATGAAGGCGGCGATGAACGGCAGCCTGAACCTGTCGATCCGGGACGGCTGGTGGGACGAGTGCTACGACGGCCGCAACGGCTGGGCGATCCCGTCGGCCGACGACCCGACCATCCCCGCGGAGCGCCGCGACGAGCTGGAGGCCTCCGCCATCTTCGACCTGCTCGAGCACGAGATCGTCCCGCTGTTCTACGACCGGGCGGCGGGGCCGCCGAGCGGCTGGGTCGGGATGGTCAAGCACAACCTGGTCACGCTCGGGCCGGTGGTGCTCGCCTCCCGCATGGTCAGGCAGTACACCGACGACTACTACCTGCCGGCGGCCGACAGCTCCTGGCGGCTCCAGGAGCACGGCTTCGCCGGCGCGCGCGAGCTGGCGGCCTGGAAGGAGCGGGTGACGGCGGCCTGGTCGGGGGTGATGATCCGCAAGGTCACCGGCGGGCAGCAGGAGCCGGCGCTGGGCTCCCGGCTGTCGGTGCGGGCAGTGGTCGAGCTTGGCAATCTCGAACCGGAGGAGGTCGAGGTCCAGATCGCCTGCGGTCGGGTCGACGACGCCGACGAGCTGCGCGAGGTCGACGTCCTGCCGCTCAAACAGGACGGCCACCGCGAGGACGGCGGTTGGGTGTTCGAGGGGG
>WNFY01000361.1_pt1 | contig 52867 bp, 46 predicted proteins | sample 5400091 | NCBI WGS metagenome assembly WNFY01 (sample SAMN13153364, study PRJNA577476) | soil metagenome | isolation source: 60 cm soil or saprolite under grassland replicate 1 | place: USA:California | collected 2016-06-15
CCTGACCGGCGTTCTCATCGCCCAGGAGGCGTACTTCGCCGAACTGGTGGAGGGCAGGCCCCTGATGAGCGCGTTGCAGCCGGCGTCCGGGCTGCTGGGCAAGGACTACGCCAGGGAAGTGAACGCCGGATCCGGTCATCACCTGCACCTGCGGGGCGGTCGCGGGGCTGGCGGCAGCGAGGAAGGCCTGTGGTGGATCAGCCTCGAAGCCGTAGACGCATGGGCGCTTCGTGCTCCCGCGGACGCGGCCGCCCATGATGACACCGCGCAAGGTGACAAGGGGCCGTTCGCCCGCCTGCTCGGCGCGTAGTTCCTCGACCATCCCGAAACAGGCCACGCGATGGCGGCATGAACGTGCGCGCTCCACCGCGATCAGGGCGAGGAGCGCGTGCGAGCCCGCCCGCGCCACGAACTCCCCGCAGAAGGAGCCCGGTCCCGGACGAGGTTCGCCAGCACGTTCTGCCAGAATTGCGATGAGGAGGTCACCGGCGTGCAGCAGCGGCACCTCGCTCAGCCTGGCCCACGGCCTGCCCTGGTGGAACATGGTGCCGGCGGCGACCTGCCATCGCATCGGCACCTGGCCGCGGACCGGCTCGATGTCGCGGGCCAGCTCGGCCCAGGGCCGCAGGCCGCCCGGGGCCTGGTTGACCGAATCGATGACACGCACCGACCCCTCCGCGGTGCTGAACGTCGTCTCGAGCACGTTGGTCCCGGGGAGGTAGCGGCGGTCGACGGTGTACGGGACGGTCGGCTCCAAGGTGAACCGCCCGCCGTCGGCCGGGTCGAGCACGGCCCCGAATACCGGCGTGGAGTCCATCGCGGGCACCGCCCACCAGTCGATAGCGCCGTCGCGGGCGACCAGCGCCGCCGACTCGCCATCGCCGATCACGCCGTAGGACTCGATCGGCGCGAAACCGCCCGTGCGGGTGCTCATGGGCCCGCCGCTTCCCGGGCGCTGACCAGGTTCGCTACCAGGCCGCAGCCCTCGCCGAAGATCGTGTGAGTCGCCCGCTGGCACAGGTCGCAGCGCGTGCACGCCGAAGCGCTTTCAGTAAGCTCAGCGGAGGTGGTCACGCAATCCGCCCTACCCAGGTGTAGCGCGGGTAGCCACGGGTAACCGAGGCAGTGGAAGTGTCAGAGACCATAGCGGTGCCCGGCGCGGGCGGGACCATGGGTTTCGCCATGGCACGGAACATGGCCCGGGCCGGGCTCAGCGTCACCGCCTGGAACCGGACGCAGGACAAGGCAGAACCGCTGGCCGACGACGGCGTGGTTATCGCGGGCTCGCCCGCGGTGGCTGCCCGCGGCGCGGGCATCGTGGTCACGATGCTGGCCGACGCGGACGCGGTCATCTCCGTTATCGAACAGGCCATTCCCGCGATGGAGGGGGACGCGGAGCAGCATCCGGTCTGGCTGCAGATGTCGACAATCGGCGAAGGCGCCACCCGGCGCTGCGAGAAAATCGCGAACTCCCATGGCATCGGTTTCGTCGACGCGCCCGTCCTGGGCACCCGCGAGCCAGCGGAACAGGGCACGCTGGTCATCCTCGAGTCCGGCCCGGAGGAAGCCCGGCCGCGGGTCCCAGCCGGTCTTCGACGCGATCGGCCAGCGCACCATACGTGCCGGCCATGCGGGCGCCGGCACCCGGCTGAAGGTTGTCACAAACAGCTGGGTGCTGGCCGTCGTGGAGGCGGGCGCGGAGACGATCGCGCTGGCCGAGGGGCTGGGCGTCGACCCCGGCCTGTTCTTCAAGGCGCTCGACGGCGGCATGCTCGACCTGCCGTATCTTCGGACGAAGGGCGCCGCGATCGCCGCACGGGACTTCTCGCCCTCGTTCCGGCTCAAGCTGGCCGCCAAAGATGCCAGCCTGGTCGGCGAGTCGGCGCTGCAGCACGGGCTGGACCGGCCGGTCTTCGCGACGATCGCGGAGCGGCTCAGCGAGGGGGCGCTGGATCACGGCGACGAGGACTTCAGCGCGACGTTCCTGACCAGCGCGCTGGAGCGGGCGGCATAAGCCCGGTCACGCTCGCGACGCTATTCAACCAGCCAAAGCCGACGGGAGGAGACATCATGCCGAAGACAACCAAGACCGGCGAGCCCCGCAAGGAGGAGCTGCCAGGCACGCTACAGCGTTCGCCGAAGGAAGCACAGGAAACGTTCGCCAAGGCGCACGACAGCGCCGCCGAGCAATACGGCGAGGGGGAGCGCGCGCACCGGGTCGCATACGCGGCGCTCAAGCACAAGTTCCAGAAGGTCGGCGACCACTGGGAGAAGAAAGGCCACAAGGGCCCGTCCGATCCCAGGGCGGCGGACCCCCGGGCACGCGAAGACCACGGCGACACCTACGGCGGCGTGGACTACTTCGGCAGCTCCAAGGAGGAACTGCTGAAGCGTGCCGCAGCGCTCGGCATCCGCGGCCGCTCGAAGATGTCCAAGGAAGAGCTCGCCGATGCCATTGCCGGTAAGCAGGACTAATACCCCTGCGGGCGCCGAAGCGCTCCCCGGTGCCGTCCATCCCGGTACCCGCGCCATGCTCATCGTCAGGGCCATTGCCGTACCTTTGCGTCCGTGCTGAGTCGCGCCGCGCTGGGCGGGGGCTTAGTGCATCCACCGCTAGTAGCGGGGCCGGGATGCTCGCTTCCATGTTCGCTGTGCCTGAGCCTGAAGCCGCTCGCCGGCGCAGGTGTCGTGCCCGTACAGCAGGCCGTAGCTGAACGCGTTCTCACTGCCCAGATGCGCGCTGATACCCAGTTCCCGCTCTACCTGGCGGGCGATGACCGCGTCCTGGTGTTCGCCGAGGACCGACTGGACCTTCTTCATCTGCTTGGCGAACCGGCGGGCCTTCTTGCCTATCACGGGGGCCATTGCCTCGCTTGCGTACCGGGCCCGCTTGGCCGCCTTGCGCGCCTGATGCAGGGCAGTGTTCCTGGGCGGCCCGGCCGCGGCGTGCCGGGCCCGGCGCATGCGCCGGCTCGTTTGCCTGCGGGCGCGCCGCACCGCCACAGGCAGTACGTCGGCAGCCAGCTTCTCCGCCTGCGGGGTCAGCGGAGGCTCGGCCAGCAGCCGGTCCAGTTCGTCGAGAAGCGAGAAGTACCGCTGGGAGCCGAGCGCGGCCAGTATCGCGGTGCGCGCATCGGCGCGCACCGAGGCGAAGTGGCCCTGCACGCGCGCCTGGACGGGACCGATGACCTGTTCCGCCGGAGTCCGCCGCAGGCTTTCCTGCAGGTGGGCGGCGAGCACCTCTGCGTCGCGTGCCTCGCCGAGCACGGTGCCGAGCCACTTGAGCTCGACGGCCAGCCGCTCGGTGTCGCCGGACCGGACGATGTGCCCGAATGACCGCAGCGTGCTGCGCAGCCGCCTGGTCGCCACTCGCATCTTGTGCACGGAATCGGGTTCATCCCTGCGCACCATGGGGTCGAGCGACTTCAGCATCTCGGCCTGGGTCCGCAGGTAGGCCAGCACCACCTGGCCGGCCGGCGCGGACGACGTCAGTGGCGGCTGGCATGCGGGTTCCGGCTGCTGCTGGCCCAGAGCCCGTTCCAGCTTGGCCGCACGGCCTGCCGGGCGCAGGCCCTCGCGGCGCAGCAGCTCATCTGCCTCCTTGAGGAGCCGCCGGTCGCCGCCGGTCAGCTCGACCTCGACCTCATGCCACCGGGACACCGTCGTGGTGTTTCCCATAGTCTGGGCGGAGACATCGTCTGCCGCGATCTCGGCCAGCGACTCGCCAGCCTCGTCGAGCAGAATCAGGAGCTGCCTCTTGGTGGTTATCCGGGCAACAGGCCGGAGCGGTTCGCCGCGGGTGTGCACCCGGACCAGGTCGGCCAGCTCAGGAGGGACCGGCGCTCCCGTCCGGCCCGGCGGCAGCCGGATTTCCCGGCGCGTATCGCCGCCTAGCGGCAGCTTCAAATGCCATCCCGCGTCGCCGCCGCCACGGCGCTGCCGCAGCGTGATTCCCGCGCGGAGCAGCCGCAGGTCGCCGGTGTCGTAGTAGTCGGCCTCCAGCTGCGCCTCGTCCCGCCCCGAGGTGCCCGCCACCTGCGGCAGGCTATCAAGGTGCGGCAGGGCCGCGCCCGCTGGCGCATCGTACTTGGTTTCGGTTTCGTTCACGTTCACAGCCATACCGGGCCGCTACCCCCGGCGAGCTGGGCCATTCGTGATACCCCGCAGCCGCGTGGCCCTTCCCCAGAATTCACCGTCGTCCGTCGTCGGGCGCACGCCGTGGGCATCGTCCGCGCTACTGGCGCCCGGATTCTTCCTGATCATGCTGGCCGGCTAGCCGATGTTTGCTCGCCGCCGAATGGGCAGGGGATGCCATAGGCGCTGCCGCGGCGGCGAACACACTCACCGGCCGCAAACAGCAGGAACAAGCAGCCAGGGAGGGAGCACGGGCATGGCGGGACAGGGCACGCGCCGCACCGTGCTCATCGCGGGGGGCGCGAATCTCTTCGTCGGGATGATCAAGCTCGCGGCCGGGATCATGGTCGGTTCCGGCGCCATGCTCGCCGAAGCCGCCCACTCGGCCGCGGACACCCTCAACCAGGGGTTCCTGCTCGCATCTTTGCGCCAGGGTAAGCGGCCCGGTGACGCCCGTCACCCGTTCGGCTATGGCCAGGAACGGTACTTCTGGTCGCTGCTCGCAGCCTTCGGAATCTTCATCGCCGGCGCGGGTTTCTCGGTCTTCGAGGGACTGCTCGCGCTCAGGCGCGGCGGCAGCGAGAACCCGCTCATCGCCTACGTGGTGTTGGCCGTCGCCGGCCTGGCCGAGGGAACCTCCCTCGTCCGGGTCCTCGTCCAGTACCGGGGCGAGGCCCGCCGCGCCCACGTCGAAGTCCTCGATCATGTGCGGAGCAGTCCCGACACCACGGTCAAGGCCGCGCTGTTCGAGGACACCGCCGCGATGGCCGGCCTTGTGCTGGCCGCGTTCGGGCTGGCCCTGCGGCAGATGACCGGGTCACCGGCCTGGGACGGCGCGGCCTCGATCGCCATCGGCGGCCTGCTCGTCGCAGTGGCCGTCAAGCTGGGCCTGGAAAACCGGGACTTCCTCATCGGCCGCGCCGCTGATCCCAGGGAACTGGCGATGATACGGGAGGAGATCGAAAAGGCGCCAGGCGTTGACGAGTTGCTCGAGCTGCTCACCATGTACCTCGGGCCGGACCATCTCATCGTCGCCGCCCGGGTGGCCTTCAGCGACGAGATCAGCGCCGACCGGGCCGAAGACGTCGCCGACGGCATCGACAAGCGGCTCGCTGACCGGCTTCCGCTGGTCCCGCACGTGTTCCTTGATCCCACCCAGACGCCGTCCGGTTCCCGGCCCGAGGGTGCCCGCTAGCTGTCCCTGGGCTCTGTCGGCAACCCGGTGGCAGAATCTGCCGACCGCTTGGCGGCGCACTCCAGCATCCCGGGCGCGCACGAAAGCCTGCGGCCGGGTTGCGCGGCAACTGGCACTAGTGCACGTCGTACTCCCTCGATGTCCAGCCGTGCACCTACCCGGCACGGTATGGCCCCCTCGTCTTCCAGCGAGACCACGGCGTTTTCCTCCGCCAGATGCTCGGCGATGTCCTCGCCTCTCCCCGGCCCCTGTGTACCGGCACGCCGGGCGGACCGATCCGGAGGCCTGGCTTCGGCCCCGGCCCGGGGTTTGGGCGTCTGCGGCCGGGTAGAAGGAGCAGTTCCAATGACAGGAGGATCTGATGGCTACCTGGGTATGGGTCGTGATCGCCATCGCTGTGGTGGCCGTCATCGCGCTGGTCGCGGTGGGGGCTAGGAAGCGCAAAACTGCGATGCTTCGTGAGCGCTTCGGCCCGGAATACGACCGGGCGGTAGAGAACCGCGACGGCCGGCGAGCCGCCGAGGCCGACCTTCGCGCACGTGAGAAGCAGCGGGCTCAGTTCGACGTCAAGCCGCTGCCAGAAGCCACCCGCCTGCGTTTCGCGGACGAATGGCGTGACGTGCAGGAGCGCTTCGTCGACCAGCCGGCGCAGGCCGCGGCCGCTGCCGATACCCTCATCACCCGCGTCATGGAAGCGCGGGGTTACCCGATGAAGGACTTCGATGCACAGGCCGAGCTGGTATCGGTCGACCATCCGGACACCGTCGAGAACTACCGGTTCGCGCACGCCGTGCGGCAGCGCTCCCAGACTCAGCAGGCGAGCACCGAAGACCTGCGCGAGGCGCTGCTGCGGTACCGGTCCCTGTTCGACGAACTGCTGCGCCCAGAAGGCAACGGCGCAGCAGACGGCACCACCGGCCAGGCGCAGCCAGCCGGGGCCAGCAGCCGGCAGCGCGTCACTTCCGGACCGGAGCCCCAGGACCCGGGGACCAGCGCCACCGGGCAGACGGACGGCTCGGCGGCAATGGGAAGCGACGGGGCCGGTCCGGCGGCCCCGGACCCGGATTACCACGACCAGCGGACAGGCCGGCGAGGTGGACGATGAACGACGCTGACAACACCCGGGACCGTGGGCTGACCACACAGCAGATCGCCGCTGCTGGCGCGGGGACGGGCCAGGAGGACGTCCCTGCGCCGCCCGGTCACCAAGGCTTCGATGACGACAACGCCGCCCCCCTCGTCGCGGGTCATGCGGCATCCGGGCACGCCGGCCGCAGCACCCCAGGCGACGCAGCTGACCCCGGACCGCGTGCCAGCTTGCTGGAGGACGGCGAACTGCAGAGCATTACCGCGCGCTGGAAGGATATCCAGGCGGAGTTCGTGGACGAGCCGAGTAGAGCGGTCCAGGAAGCCGACGCGCTGGTGGCAGAGCTCATGCAGCGGCTGGCCGCGATGTTCGCCACCGAGCGCGCCGAACTCGAAAAGCGCTGGGCAGGCGGCAACCGGGTCACCACCGAGGATCTCAGGCAGGGGCTGCGCCGCTACCGCTCGTTCTTTGAGCGGCTGCTCGCCGCGTAGCTGGCTATCCAGTCGTCCACCCGCGCCCACTGGGCGTTGAGCCATTCCGTGCGGGCGTCCCTGCCGGACGGCACGTCTGTGGCAGGGATCCGCCACCAGGTGACCTGCAGCGGGCGCTTGAGCGGGATGCCTTTCCAGACGGCGGCAGCCGAGTCGAGGTGATCAAGCCCGGTGTGAGCCACGATGACCAGATCGGCGTGCGGAGCGGCGTCAATCGCACTCAGCGTGCCGGACGGGCGCGGCGGCAGCACATGGCCGAGCCGGGCCGCCTGCCTGGCCCTGCGGCGCCGGCCATAGCGCCGCAAGTGGTCGATGGCGCGCCGGCGGCGGCCAGGGGTGAAGTTACCGCCTTCAGGGAAAATGACCAGCGCGTCCCGGTCTCCCAGGCCCGCGGCGAGGTCGCTGATCAATGCGACGGCCTGGTGGCCGTGCCTGTCGGGGTCGATGAAGCTGTGCGGGACCCTGCCCAGCAGCACGTCTATCCACGGATCAAGGGCGAGCGCGTGCTTGAGCACGAGCAGCGGCCGCCGGCCCGCATACGCCAGCAAGCCATAGACGAGCAGGAAGGTATCCCCCGGCCCAGCGTGCCGCGCCAGGACGATGACGGGCCCCGGCAATGCACCCGCATGGGCCTCCCGCTGCTCTTGCTGGCCGGCGCGAACTTCCACGCGAAGCCCGAACAGCCAGCAGGCTGCACGGTACAGGCGTGCGAGCAGCTTTTCTATGAGCCGGAAATTCAGGTCCTGATAGCGGACGGCGTCGCGCCGCCAGGCAGGGCCGCACCGGATCCAGATCGCGAGCGCGCTGGCCAGAGCGGTGACCTCAAGCGCGAGGTAGGTGACGAGAAAGGCGCCCAGCCGCACGGCCCGCCAGCGCCCCCGCAGGCACAGCGACACCGGCCCGGTGACGACAGCGGCAAGAACAAGCAGCGCGGCACTGATCACCGTCGCGCCCGCGAGCGCCGGGATCACGACGGCGCGGCGCAGCGGGACCAGCAGAACGCGCATCTCAGCTCGTATCCCGCTGCGCAGGACACGGCAGCACGGACCGGTACCGGGCAGAGGCCCGGTACGCGGCGCCGATGCGCGACCGGGTCAGGGAGGCGTTGCGGTACTGCAGGTGCTGCCTGATGTCAGCGTAGTCCGGGCTGGGCGTCCCGGTCGGTAGCACGTGCACCGTCACATCGCGCGGAAGGTCCGCCATGCTACGCACGAAACGGTGCCTGCGAGCCATCTCGAACGCCACCGCGGCCACCTCCCACGGCTGACGTGGCACCCGCAGCGGCCGCTCGACCCGGCCCACCTGCAGCACGTAGATGGCGCGCACCCAGCGCTGCTGCCCGTCCCACCGGGATGCTGTCCACCAGACCGCCGTCGAGGAAATGCTCTCCGCCGACCTGCACCGGGGCCAGCAGGCCGGGGACCGCGCAGGACGCGAGCACCGCGTCGACGACAGGCCCCTCGGTGAACCAGTGATCCACGGTCCGTTCGATGCTCGCAGCGACGCACTGGAACGGCAGCTGAAGATCCTCGATGCGGCGGACCGGCACGCTGGCCTCCAGCAAGCCCGCAGCGGCCGGCTGGAATACAGGTGAGTGCGGGAACGCACCGCCGTGCCGAGCCGGTCACGAAAGGAGGCGCCAAACACCCCGTGCCTCCCCAGCCCGATCCACAGCGCTTCAAGCTGGCCGACCGCGGCGAGGCCAGGAAAGGCGGCGACGACCGCTGCGTTCACCGCCCCCACCGACGTCCCGATGACGAGGTCGGGGCGGATGCCGGCTTCGAAGAGCGCCCGCAGCATGCCCACCTCGTGCGCGCCGAGGTTGGCGCCGCCGCCCAGCACGAAGGCGGTCTGGAAGCCGCCGCGCCTGTCCGCGCCCACGGGCCCCTCGTACTCGGCGCGGCCCTTGGCCAGCTCGGGATCGTGCTGTTCGAACCCCTCGCGCATCGCGCGCCACCGCCCCCGGGACAAGCGCTGGGGGTCGCGGAAGCCCGTCTCGTTCCCGGGCTGGCTCTCGCCGGTGCCTTCCTCGTAGCCTTCTGTTGACATATCGTCAGAATATTTCTACGCAATGTGTTGCGGGGCAGGCCCCCGCATGCCGCTGAGATGGCTGAGTTCGGCCTGCGGGCGTCCCCCGGAAGTCTCCACGAGTCCGCGGTCCTGGGTGCCCAGCACGACGCCTGTTACCGTCCGGGTCAACTCGGCGCTGTTCAGCCGCAAACCAATTGCGTCCGAGAGCATCCGCATCCCCTCAGCGCACTCGGCGGGCAGCGCGGCGGATAGTGCCTTTCGCTCCGCCCGTCCAGAACCTTCGCGCCGCGAGTCAGTTTAGGCCGCTTCGATCATCTCAGCCTGCAGTCACGGGCGCGCTGGACCGAGTTGGCCGCCCGGCCCGACCGCACGAGTGCTGATTACCAGCAGGTCTCACGCTGCGTGATGGCATCGGAATAGGCACTCTAGGCGCGCTCCCGGTGCCCTCAACGGAGGTCTAGACCAATGGTCTAGTGAGTCCGGGGCGTCGTCGGGCGAAGATAGCCACCCCGTGTCGGGGCGCATGCCCCTGGATCCGGCGCCGGAAGGGCCAGATTTGACAAGCCCCGAACGACTAGGTCCGAACTCGCGAGCAAACATGGAGCAAACATGGGGACAAACCGGGCGCAAAAAAGACCTGGAGCCATAAAACCCCAGGTCAGAACGGGTGCGCCGCCAGGGACTCGAACCCCGAACCCGCGGATTAAGAGTCCGCTGCTCTGCCAGTTGAGCTAGCGGCGCGTTCAGAACGCTGTGATCGTAGCAGCAACCGGCGGGGCATTGCGAATCGCGCCGGCCCCAGGGCGGGCGCCGGCCGGCCACGGTGGCAAGGTCCCGGAACGTTCGGAAGAAAAGATTCAAAGCACCAATATTCCGAACGGCCTGCGGTAGCCGTGTCTGGGCAAGGGTCTGCGCTACTGGGCTGTCGCTACTACCATGTGCGATGAACCGAGCGCGAGATGTGGACGTAAACAGACGTACGAGACGTTAGGGCAGAGCGGGGTATTAGCGGGTGACGAACTCATGACCAGCCGTGACGTAGTCGAGGCAGGATCAGTGTCCGGACCACCGCAGCCCCCGCGGCGCCGCGCGCCGGAGGCGGCCGGGACGGGAACCCGGCTGGCCTGGCTCGACGTGCTGCGCGGGCTGGCCGCGCTCGCCGTGGTCTTCGATCACATCAGCTACTACGTGCTCCAGCACGTGCGGCACATCGTCTACCAGTGGTTCGACCCGGGCAACTACGGCGTCTTCGTCTTCTTCATCATCAGCGGGTACATCGTGCCCGCCTCGCTGGAGCGCAAGGGCAGCGTGCGGACCTTCTGGGTGAGCAGGCTGTTCCGGCTGTACCCGCTGTACCTGCTGGCCGTGGGCATCGCGGTGGCGCTCTACTTCGCCCACTTCGGGTCGATACGCGGCGAGGCCACCGACCCGGCCACCTCGGTCCTGTCCCAGCTGCTGATGATGTCGAACGTGCTGGGAGGCAAGAACCTGCCCAACGTGGTCTGGTCCCTGTCCTACGAGATGGTGTTCTACCTGCTGCTGACCGCCTTGTTCATCGCCCGGGTGCACAAGCGCAGCAGCTGGTACGCGCTGGGCTTCGCGGCCGCCGCGGTCGCCGTCGGCGGGCTGCTGCCGCAGGCCTTCTTCACCCACAACGTGGCCACCCCGCGCCTGATCGCGCTGGTGGCGGACCTGGTCGTGCTCGCCGGGCTGGCCTTCGCGGTCGTGCTGCGCGGCATGTCACGGCTGCTCGGCGCGGCGCTCGCCGCGGTGGTGGCGATCGCGCTGCTCGCCTTCAACAGCAGCTGGATCTGGCCCTGGGAGGCCTTGTCGATCCTCGCCCTGATGTTCACCGGGACCATGTTCTACCGGGCCGAACAAGGCCAGTACCCGTGGCGCCGGGCCATCGCGATCGGCGTGACCGTGTTCGGGCTCGCCATCGTCGCCGGCCTGTGGCACAGCCGCGCCTGGGGCATGCCGGCGCACGCCGAACTGCTCTGGTCACGCCGCTGGGTCTCCGCATTCGGCCTGGCCGGCCTGACGTTCGCGGCCGGGCTGGCGTTCCGCCACCACCTCAGGTGGCCGAAGGTGCTGACCTGGCTGGGCCTGATCAGCTACTCCCTCTACCTGCTGCACCCGCTGGTTATCGAGGTCTACCACCACTTCTACCCGTCCCGCCAGCACACCTTCCCGGTCCAGGTGCTGATCGCCGCGGGCTTGCTGGCCGTGATCATCGCGGTCGGCTCGGTGACGTACCTGGCCGTGGAGCGCCCGGCGCAGGGCCTGGGCCGCAGGCTGGGCCGCTGGCTGGATGCCCGCTGCGCACCCGACCGGATCCCGGCCACGGTGCCCGCGCGGGAGCCCGCCATGGCCGGCCGCGGTCACCCGGCCGCCGAGTAGCCCGCCCCGTACCGCATCCTGGTGTCATGGCCCTTCCATCAGCGGCTGAGCTGCCGTCCCCGCGCCAACCCGGCGCTCCGTACCGGGTCTGCCTGGTCTGCCTGGGCAACATCTGCCGGTCGCCGATGGCCGAGACCGTGCTGCGCGCCGAACTGGCCGCGGCCGGCCTGAACGGCGCGGTCGTGGTGGACAGCGCGGGGACCGGGGACTGGCACGTCGGTGATGCGATGGATCCGGGGGCCCGGTCCGCGCTGGCCAGCCGCGGCCACGACGGCGCTGGCCCGAAGACGCACCGGGCCCGCCAGTTCCAGCCGTCCTGGCTGTCTCGGTATGACCTCATCCTCGCCATGGACTCCCGCAACCTCGCGGACCTGCGGCGCATGGCGTCGGGTGGGGACGCCGACCGGATCCGGCTGTTCGGCGAGGCGGGAGGGCTCGGCGAGACCAGCGACATCCCCGATCCCTGGGGCGGCGGCCCGGACGAGTTCGGCCACGTGCTTGACCTGCTCGGCGCGGCCGCGCCGGTCATCGCCGCCCGGCTGGCCCGGCTGCTCGAGACCGCCGGGTGAGCCTGTCCGCCGCACGCCGGATCGCGCAGCAGACCGGCCTGCCCGTGCGCGAGGCGCGTGTCGTCGGTTCCCAGCACGGTTACCAGCACCTGATCATCGCCCTGGCCGGCGGGCAGCGCGCGTTCGCCAAGGTGGCCGCGGAGCAGGAGGCGGTCCCGGCGGAAATGGGCGCCGTGTTCGCGGCCGAGGCGAGCGGCCTGCGCTGGCTGGCCGAGGCGGACGCCGTCCCGGTGCCCGAGGTGCTGGCCGTGACCGAGACCGCGCTCGTCATCTCGATGATCCCGTCCGGGCGCCCCACGCCGTCGGCCGCGTTCGGGTTCGGCGCCGAACTCGCCCGGTTGCACGCCGCAGGGGCCGCGGATTTCGGTGCCCCGTGGCGGGGGTTCATCGCCAGCCTGCCGCTGGACAACACGCCGAGCCGGACCGGATGGGCGCACTGGTACGCCCGCCACAGGCTGCTGCCCTACCTCACGATGGCGGTGGACGCCGGCGCGCTGCGGCCCGAAGACGGGCGGCTGGTCGAGGCGGTGACGGCCCGGATCGACTCGCTGGCCGGGCCGCCCGAACCGCCGAGCCGCATTCACGGCGACTGCTGGGCCGGGAACGTGCTCTGGTCCGGCGACCGGGGCTGGCTCATCGACCCGGCCGCCCACGGCGGCCACCGCGAGACCGACCTGGCCATGCTGGACTTGTTCGGCGCGCCTCACCTGGACCGCATCCTGGCCGGCTACAACGACACGGTGCCGCTGGCGGCGGGCTGGCGGGACAGGATCCCGCTGCACCAGCTGCATCCGCTGCTGGTGCACGCGTGCCTGTTCGGCTCCTCGTACCGGGAGGGCGTGGTTTCCGCGGCCCGTTCGGCCCTGTCGGCCTAGATCCCGGCCGTGATCCCGGCCGTCTGCCGGGAGCTCCGGTGCTCGCCTGTGGCAAACCCCTACAATTGGTCCCCATTGGGGCGACAGATCAGGAACTGTAGTCGGGGACACGCGGGGAAGATGGCGCCATCGTGAGCGGAAGTGACGGCCGTTCGGCCGGGGACTACGGGGACCAGGCCGGCCCGGGCGGTATCCCGCCGAGCTTCGGCGCCTCCTCACCCCCGCCACCCCCGCCAGCGGCTCCCGGCTCAGCCCCCGCGGCTCCCGAGCCCAGCCCAGCCGCGGGCCCGTTCGCGAAGCCGGCCGGCGCCGCCGGCTGGACGCGGGCCTGGCGCGGCCGTAGCACGCTGATGAACGCGCTGCTGTTCGGGGTGGCCCCGGTGACCTTGGCCGCCGTCATCGTGGCGGCGTTCCTGATCGTGTCCCCGGGCAAGGGGTCAGCCTCCAGCCTCGGCTTCAAGGCCGGCCCGGCGCCCAGCACGCAGCAGCTCACCGCGAGCGCCATGGCCACCCCGTCCCAGTCGCCGTCTGCCTCGCCCTCGGCTCACAAGAAGAAGCACCCGCGCGCGACGAGTTCGGCCTCGCCCGGGGCCAAGACAGCGGATCGGTCGGGAAACAGCGCCAAGGCCACGCCCAAGCCCGCGCACAAGGTGACCCCGCACAACCTGGGCCGGCCTAACTTCGCCGGCTACTGCCAGCACATCGGCCACCGCACCGCCGAGCTGGTGGCCAGCAACGCCTACGGCTGGCGCTGCACGCTGAACCCGAGCATCGTGCTCAAGGCCGTCAGCGTCTGCGCCTGGACGTACCACCTGAGCACGAGCCGGGTGATCGACGTGAGCACGAACTACTCCGATCCCAACGCCTGGCAATGCTGGCGCATCAACCGGGAGCTGGGCGCGCTCGACTTCACCAGGTACTGCGTCGCCGCCGGGCACGGCACCAGCAAGCTGGTCGCGAACAACGCCTACGGCTGGCAGTGCACCTCGCCGGCGGCCGCGGTCGACACGACCGCCGCGTGCAACCTGCTCTACCACGTCACCGACGCGGTGTCCCGGTTCGCCGTCTTCTCCAGCCCCTACTACTGGCAATGCTGGAACTAAGCCCGCCCGCGGTCCCGGCCTGAGCCGCAGTTCCAGGACGCGGCGGTCATCACCTCGCCGGCTTGATCTGCGGCGAGGTGGCATCATCGTGGGTCGTTTTACCCCTCATCGCCACCGTGCCGCCACCCGCCTCGGCCACCGTGCCGCTGCCCTCCGGTGCCTCGCCCGCCTCGCCCGCCTCGCCGGCTTCGTCCAGGTCGGGGTCGTCGTCCGCGGTCGCGCCGCCGCGCGCCTCGGGGGCGAGCGGCAGGGCGATCCGGAACGTCGCCCCCTTGCCGGGTGCGGTCCGCACCGAGGCCACGCCGCCGTGCGCGGAGACGAGGGCGTTCACGATGGCCAGGCCGAGCCCGCTGCCGCCGGTGGCGCGCGTCCTGGCCTGGTCCGTTCGGTAGAAGCGCTCGAACACGCGGTGGGCCTGTTCCGGCGTCATGCCGGGCCCGTGGTCGGTCACGTCGAGCGTCACGGCAGGGGATGAGCTGGGCAGCCGGGGCTCGAGCGTCCCGGACCCGATCGACACCTCGATGGGCGTCCCGTCCGGGGTGTGGGTGAGTGCGTTGCTCATCAGGTTTCCGATGACCTGTCGCAGCCTCGGCTCGTCGCCGATGACCAGGAACGCCGCGCCGGCCTGCACCGACAGATCGACGGTCCTGGCCGGGGCGAGGAGCCGGGCATCGTGCACCGCGTCGCCCGCCAGCGAGAGCAGGTCGACCGGCTGCCTGGCCAGCGGCCGCTGCTGGTCCAGCCGGGCCAGCAGCAGCAGGTCCTCGACGAGCAGGCCCATCCGGGCGGCTTCCTTCTCCACCCGCTGCATGAGCCGGTCCAGGTCACCGGGGGTGAGCCCGTCCCCGGCGACTCCGCCTCTCCCGGACGAACCCATCCCCGCTTGAGGATGGACGATTCCCGCGGCCGAAGTGGCCGAAGTGGCCGCCTTGGCCTGTTCCTCCCTGTCCCAGTGCGGGACGAGCCCGCCGCGCTGGCGGTAGTATTCGGCGAAACCGCGGATCGCGGTCAGCGGGGTTCGCAGCTCGTGGCCGGCGTCCGCGATGAACCGGCGCATCCGCTCCTCTGACCGGTGTGCCGCCGCCTCGGATTCCTCGCGCGCGTGGAACGCCGTCTCGATCTGGCTCAGCATGCTGTTCAGCGACCGCCCGAGGCGGCCGATCTCGGTGCGCGGGTCGCGTTCCGGTACCCGCCGGTCGAGGTGGCCGTCGGCGATGGCCTCGGCGGTCTCCTCGATCTCGTCCAGCGGTCTCAGGTTGGCCCGCACCGCCGCGACGCCCACCAGCGCCAGGACGAGCACGATGACGGCGCCCACGATCATGTCGAAGTAAGCGATGCGGCGGACCGTGGCGTTGACGTTGCCCAGGTCTGTGCCGACGACGAGGGTCCCCGTCACCTGCTGCGTGCTGCCCGTGCTGGAGACGGCCTGATAGCTGAAGGTCTGTGTGATCACGCGCCAGGTGTCGCTGCCGGACTGCGCCGGCACGGTCACCAGGGTCGGGGCGATCCCCGCCCAGCCCGCACTCGTGGGCAGGGCCGGCAGCGATTGCCGTGCCTGCCCGGGACTGCCGATGCCGGGCATATCGGCATAGGACCAGGCGAGCTGGCTCCCTGGCAGCTGGATTCCCGCGAACAGATTCTGTTCGTACTCAACCCGGTAGAGGTATCCGGGCTGCTTGCTGATCAGGCTGTCCGTGTTGATGCTGCTGATGGCGTCCTTCAGCTCGTTATCGCTCTGCGTGGTCAGGTACGAGTGCAGGACGTAGACGCTGGCGACGCCGATCGCACCGAGGGCGATGGTAACCAGGGCGAGCACCGCCGTGATCAGCTTGACCCGGAGCGGGGTACGCTCCGACAGCAGGCGGATGGCGCGCTGTTGCCGCCTGGTCCAGCGGCCGATCCAGGTGCCCGCTCCTTGCAGCATCATGTCCAGCGCACGCTAAGAAGACGGCAGCCGCAGCACGTACCCCACGCCGCGCAGGGTGTGGATCAGCCGGGGCTCTTTCGTATCAACCTTGCGCCGCAGCACCGACACGTACGACTCGACGATGCCGGTGTCGCCGCGGAAGTCGTAGTCCCAGACGTGGTCCAGGATCTGCATCTTGGACAGCACCCGGTTGGCGTTGCTCATGAAGTACCTGAGCAGCTTGAACTCGGTGGGGGAGAGCTGGATCTGCTCGCCGGACCGCCACACCTCGTGGCTTTCCTCGTCCAGTTCGAGGTCGGCGAAGGTGAGCCGGGGCGTCGGCTCGACCCCGTCCCCGCGCGTCCGGCGGAGCACGGCACGGATCCGGGCGATCACTTCCTCCAGGCTGAACGGCTTGGTGACGTAGTCGTCGCCGCCCAGCGTCAGGCCGCGAATCTTGTCTTCGGTGGCGTCCCTGGCGGTCAGGAAGACGACCGGGATGCGGGCGCCGCCGCCGCGCAGCCGCCTGATGACATCGAATCCGTCCATGTCGGGCAGCATCACGTCGAGCACGATCAGGTCAGGCCGGTGCCGCTGAGCGGCCTGTACCGCCTCGGTTCCGGCTGCCGCCGTGACGACGTCGAAACCCGCGTAGCGCAGGCTCGCGGACAGCAACTCGAGGATGTTGGGCTCGTCCTCGACGACGAGCAGCCTCGCATCCGCTCGCTGCCGCGCATCGGTCAGCGTTTCCATGCTCTGTATTCTCGCCCTCCACGCTGAGGATAACCTGAATGCCCGCTGGATAAGATCTCCATTCCGCGGCCCCGGGCCGACCGCGCAGGGTCCCCGCGGCGCGGGCCGGTTACCGGTGCGCGGGCCCGGCGGCCTGACGCCAGTAGGCGATGGCGGCGGGCCGGGAGCCCACGCCGAGCTTAGAGTAGATCCGGCGGACGTGGTTCTTCACGGTCTTCTCGGCCAGGAACAGGCGAGCGGCGATCTCCCCGTTGGTTTGACCGTCCGCGATGAGAGACATGACCTCCACCTCGCGCGCGGATAGCCTGTGCGGTTCGCCTGCGCCATTGACGGCAGAACTGGGAGCCGGCCCCTCGCCGTCCGGCCGAGAGACCTTCGGATCATCCATCTGACCTCCGGCTGCGGACGGCGGCCCGGTTGGGAGCTGTACCGCAGCGAACGTACCAAACACGGTAAGTACCGCGTCAATCCCATGAAATTCATGCAAATGCGCACATGGGCCGATATGGACCGACCTAATCAGTACTTGTACCCAGCATCCCGACCTGCATACACGGGACGGGAGAGTGCTCGGTTCGCCGCTAGGCCGTGCCCTGGACGGAGGAGCCGGTGACGAGGTTCTTCGGCAGCGGCTGATCGTGCGCGAGGTCGTTGAAGAACTGCGTGGCCTTGGTGTGGTTCCATTGCACGGCCGACCCGGCGGCCGTGGGCAGGCTCGCGTTCGCGATCGGCACCGTCGTGGTCACCGGGTTGCGCAGCGCGAACGCGACGGAGATCAGCTGGGTCAGGCCGGTGCCCTGGTCGATCGTGATCGCCGCGGCGGCGCCGTTGGCCGCGGGGATGACCGCGAACGGGTTGGCCAGCGTGCCCGGCGACGTCATCTTGGACAGGATGCCCTTGATCAGGATCCGCTGGTCCTGCTCGCGCTGCAGGTCGCTGATGGCGAAGTTGCGGGTCCGCACGAAGCCGAGGGCCTGGTCGCCGTTGAGGACCTGGCAGCCCGCCTTGAGGTTCAGCCCGGCCTTCGGGTCTTTCATCGCCGCGGGCAGGCACATGCGTACGCCGCCGACGTCGTTGACCACGCTGACCAGCCCGCCGAAGCCGATGCCCATGTAGTGGCTGACGGGCAGCCCGGTGACGTTCTGCACGGTCTGCACCAGCAGCTTCGGGCCGCCGAATGCGTAGGCCGCGTTGAGCTTGTTGTACCCGTGCCCCGGGATCGGCACGTAGGAGTCCCGCGGCAGGCTGACCAGCGTCGGACGGGTCCCGTTGGCCGGTTCGTGCAGGAGAAGGATCGTGTCCGAACGGTTGCCGGAGATGTTGTGCCCGAGGGCGAGCTGATTCTCTTCCTTCTTGCTCAACCCGGCCCGGCTATCGGAGCCTGTGATCAGCCAGTTCGTCCCGGCCGAGGTGAACGACACCGGCGTGAGCACGTCGACCTTGGTCAGCTTGGAGCTCACGCTGAAGTAGACCGCCACGGCGGCCACCACGATCAGCGCGACCAGCCCCGCCAGGATGGCCAGGATGCGCCGCGGGCGCAGCCACCGGCGCCAGCCGCGCGGCCGGTACCCGCCGCCGCCCGCACCGCCGCCGGCACCGCCCCCGCCGCCGGTCCAGGACCGCGACGGCGGCTGCGCCGGCCATGCGGCCCGGTCGCCGGGACCCGGCCCGGCCGCGCCCCGATTACCGGCCGCGCCCCGGTTGCCGGCCGCGCCCCGGTTGCCGCCGCCGCCCGCGTTGCCAGGGGCGTACCAGCCCTGGCCCGCAGGGTCCGGCGGGCGCTGGCCCCGCGAACCCGGCGAGTTGGGCGTGAAGCCCGGCTGCGGCCGCTGCCCACCCGCGCCGGGCCGGTCGGGCTCGTCGCTGTACCACCCGTGTGGCCAGTCATCGCTCATGATGCCCCCAGACCGTAGCGGTGCGGCTACATCCTCGGCCAGACCGGCTGAGACGGAACATTCCCTCCGCTGGCACGGAGATGATGCTATTAGCAATACGACAATGTTTTAGTCAACCCCTGACATGAAACGCCGCCCGCCGAGGCTAGCCATCATGACTCTCGCCGAACCCGCTCCCGGTCAGCTCCGCCGGGACCGCTGCCGTTGCGCGGCCGGATCGCGCTGGTAGGAGGCCGTGACCGGCGGCGTGACCGCGGTGCTGGCCGGCCCGGACGCGGCCGTCTGGCATCAGGAAGCCGACCTGTCGGACCCCGGTACGCCGTCCCGGCTCATCGAGTCGGCCGCCGCAATTTCCAGATTCCTGGACATCCTGGTCCTCGCCAACGGCACCGGGCTGACATGAAACGCCGCCCGGGCTTAAGACTAGCCATCATGACTCCCGCCGAACCCGCCCTCGATCAGCTCCGCCGGGACCCGCTGCCGTTGCGCGGCCGGGTCGCGCTGGTCACCGGCGTCAGCCGGCGCGCCGGCATCGGGTACGCCATCGCCCGCCGGCTGGCCGCGCAGGGCGCCAGCCTGGTCCTTCACCACTACGCCCCACACGATCGCGGCCAGCCCTGGGGTGCTGATCCCGGCGGCCAGGAGGCCGTGACCGGCGGCGTGACCGAGGCGCTGGCCGGCCCGGACGCGGCCGTCTGGCACCAGGAGGCCGACCTGTCGGACCCCGGTGCGCCGTCCCGGCTCATCGAGTCGGCCACCGTAACGTCCGGATTCCTGGACATCCTGGTCTGCAATCACGCTCGCAGCGGCGGCGACGGCCCGCTGGGCACCCTGACCGCTGAGATGCTCGACGCGCACTGGGCCGTCAACACCCGCGCCTCGGTCCTGCTGGCCCAGGCCTTCGCCGCCCGGCACGACGACAGCCGGCCGGGCGGCCGGATCGTCTTCATGACCTCCGGGCAGGACCTCGGCCCGATGCCCGGTGAGGTCGCCTACGCCGCGAGCAAGGGCGCGCTCTCCTCGATCACCCAGACCCTGGCCGACCAGCTCGCCGGCCGCGGCATCACGCTGAATACGGTCAACCCCGGCCCGGTCGACACCGGCTATGCCCCGCCGGACGCGCACGAAATCGTCCGCCGCCGCTTCCCGCAGGGCCGCTGGGGCACCCCCGACGACCCGGCCCGCCTGATCGCCTGGCTGGTCACCGACGAGGCCGCCTGGATCACCGGCCAGGTCATCAGCACCGAGGGCGGCTTCCGCCGCTGGGACTGACCACCCCTGAAACGAGAACGGCCCAGGCCCCTCCGGGGAAACCTGAGCCGCCTGACCCTCGTATACACCTGGGGTGAGCGACGGGATTTGAACCCGCGACATCCAGGACCACAACCTGGCGCTCTGCCAACTGAGCTACGCCCACCATCGTCGCCTGGCCGTACGGCCGGGCCACAGCAAGACGCGCGCTGCCCGGGGGGACATCGCGCGGCTGAAGACGAGTATAGCCGTCTCCGGCGTCCCGCGTGTGACGTGCTCGCAGCGCCCGCCGAACCCGGCTAGGAGTGCCGCGCCGCGATCGCCCGCGCGGTGGCGGAGTCCGGGCCGGGCTGCGGCACGAACAGGGCCTCCCGGTAATACCGGAGCTCCTGCACGCTCTCCTTGATGTCCGCCAGCGCCCGGTGCCCGCCGTGCTTGCCCGGGGAGGCGAAGTAGACCCGCGGGTACCAGCGCCGCGCCAGCTCCTTGATGCTGGACACGTCGACCATCCGGTAGTGCAGGTAGGCGTCGAGTTCGGGCATGTCGCGGGCGATGAACCAGCGGTCTGTGGCGATCGAGTTGCCGCACAGCGGCACCTTCCTGGCCTCGCTGACGTGCCCGCGCACGTAGCCGAGCACGAGCTCGGCCGCCTCGGCCACGGCGATCCCGCCGGGCAGCTCGGCCAGCAGGCCGGAGGCGGTGTGCATCTCCCGGACTATTTCCGGCATCGACTCGAGCGCCTCGGCCGGTGGCTTGATGATCAGGTCGATGCCCTCGTCGAGCAGCTTGAGCTGGGCGTCGGTCACCAGGCAGGCGATCTCGATGAGGGCGTCGCGCTCGATGTCGAGCCCTGTCATCTCGCAGTCGATCCAGACGAGCCGGTCGTTCATCCTCACAAGAGTAGGACCTCGGCCGCCCTACGTCGCCAGCAGGAACCCTTTTTTAACCGAACGAACCGAGGCGCGTGCCCCGTCATCGCCCTCCCGCCCCCTGGACCGCCGCCGAAGGGAACCCGCTAGACCGCCGCGGCGCGGAGTTCGCGTGCGCGCGCGCCCAGCCGGACCGGGGATCCGTTGGCGCGGTCGGGTTCCGCCAGTTCGCAGGCGATGCCGGCGTCGAGCCGGGTCAGGTGGTCGATGTCGATGCCGCCGGGGCCGAGGTTGTCGCACTCGGGGACCTGGGAAGCGCCGAAGTGACCGCCGAGTGCCCATAGGGCCCGGCTGCGGGGCCGGGCTAGCTGCCGGTACGGGGCCGGCTGGCCGGCCGGCCAGCGGCGCGGGATCCGCCACGAGTCCAGCCAGGCGAGGATGGAGGCCAGCCCGATCATCTGGAAGCTGGTGAATGGCTCCCGCGGCGTACCGAGCACGCCGATCTGGACACACAGCCTGCCCTCGCGGTTCACGCTCGCGGTACTGAGCGGCAGCCGGTCAGGCTCGTAATCCAGGTACTCCGGCATGCCCAGCGCGCAGCCGGCCCGGACGATCGGCAGCAGCTGTGCGATGTCACCGGTGAGCGGGTCCCACACCAGGTGAGTCGGACGGTCTTCCTCGTTGAGCCGCTGCGCGGCCGACCAGACAGAAACGGCGCGCGGATCGGCGCCCAGCGTCAGCCAGACCACGCGCGGTGCTCCACCCCCGAGCTGTCCCCCGTCGATCTGGGCCCGGATGCATCTGGCGCCCGGCATCCACGCGTCAGCCACAGGGTACCCTCCCAGTTTCAAACGGTCTAGACCTTCTAGCTCTCTTTCACCTGCTTACGTCAGCATTCGTGAAGTGTCCATAGGTAGGACGTTAAGATTTCCCGTCCCATCCGATTTTCGATTCGGTTAATCATGTCCCTGACCAGCACTCTTCCGGGAATTCCTAGGCACCGAAGCTGGCCGGCCGGAACGATGGGGAAGGCTCTCGGGGAGGAGGGACTCGTCGTCCCGATGCCAGTCGCCCGCGCTCATCAAGTATTCGACGCGGACGACTGAACCACGCACCTCGGCAGGCGGAGACGGGCGGGTCACCGGCGCCCCGCTCACGCCGGATCGGAACCCGGCGCCCCGCTCTCGCCGGGCCCTCCGCTCGGCTTCCGCCTGCCGAGCTGTAGAGGTCCGGCGCCCCGCTTACGCCGGACCTCTATACAAGAGGACGCGCCACCCCCGGGGCAGGTTCACCCGCGGCTTGATAACGAACGGGTCAAGGTCTCCGCCGTGGCGGAGACCTCGGCCGCGATCGCGGCGGCCAGCTCCGGGCCCGGCGGGTCGACGGTCATCCGCGCGGCCGTACCCGCCAGGCCGCGCACTCCCAGCGCGTGCTTGATCCGGCCAATGCTCGCGCCGAGCGCCACGATCCGGTCCAGCCGCTCCTGCACGCCCGGGTCGCTCTCCGGTGCCGTTTTACAGAGGGCCGCGTAGACCTCGGGGTAGGCGGCGCTGCGCCCGGAGATCACACCCGCGCCCCCGGCCCGCATCGTGGCCCAGGGGTTGGCGTCGTTACCGGAGAAGATCCGCAGGCCGGGCGCTGCCGCGACGTAGCTGGCCAGGTCGGCCGAGGCAGACCCGCTAATCTTGGCTCCGGCCAGGCCCGCCGCCTGCGCCACCTCGGCGAACAGCGGCGGGGGAACGGCCAGCCCGGTCCGTTCGGGAAAAATGTAGGCGTAGATGTCGGGGTCCGGTACGGCGTCGCGGATCCGCCGGTAGTGCCCGGCCAGCTCGTCGGGACGGGCCGGCAGGTAGTACGGCGTGATCGCGGCGATGCGGGTCGCGCCGAGCGCGACCGCGGCCCGGGCCAGCCGGATCGCGTGCCGTGTGTCCGGCGCGCCGATGTGCGCGATCACCCGGTCCGGTCCCGCCTCGGCCAGCGCGAGCTCGAACAGCGACAGCCGTTCGGCGTCCTCCAGGGCGGGGAACTCGCCCGTGGTGCCCGCCACCAGCATCCCGTCCACCAGCCCGGCGATGAGCCGGTACAGTGCGCGGTTGCCGCCGGGATCCAGCTCGCCGTCCGGGCCGAACAGCGTCGGGACAGCGGAATAGACGACCGGAGCGGCGCTCACTGCAGGCTCGACGGCGGCTTGACCCGCGCGTCCACGGACGGGTCGTACTTCCCCAGCGGCCGGAAGAAGTCGGTGCTGTCCTTCCGCCACAGCAGGAACACCGCGCCTGCTCCGGCGAGCCAGGTCAGCAGCGGGAAAATCAGGCCCAGCGCCGTCTTCGGCTGACTGAGCACGCCGAACAGGTCCAGGGTGGCCAGCCCGAACAGCACGGTGGACAAGATCCGCGCCCAGTTCTTGCCCTGGCCGTTCGCCCGCGCCATCCATAGCCACAGCGCCACGCCGACCACGCCGGACACCACGGCCAGCGCGATGATGAACGTGTTCAGCTGGTTGACCTGGGTGGCGGTCAGGCTCGGCCGCGCCTTCCTGATCGCGTCCTTGGTGCCGCCGATGGTGGCCAGCGAGATGAACAGGCTGACCGCGCTGATGGCGGCGCCGGCGTACATCAGCTTGACCGCGTTCTGAATGGAGGGCGGCGCGGGAGGCCCTTCCGGGTCGACGGGCTCGCCGCTCGACGGATAAGGCTGGTAACTCATGGCGACCTCTGCTGGGTGACGAAAGCCGGACGGACCACGGTCCCGCTGATCTACCGAGCTTAGTGGCTCGGCGGATAGCGGGCTATTCGGCTCCTCCGCTTCGGCGATACTGAAGGGCGATGACGGACGATACGCAGGCGCCGACCGCACAGCCTGCCACCCCCCCGACACCGGACCCGACGCCGGACCTGACGCCGGATCTGACGCCGGGCCCGGCACAGGGTCCGCAGCTGGGCCCGCCGCCGCCCTGGCTCCAGCGCTGGGAGATCGTCGCGGTCCTGGCCGTCTCGCTCGGCGCCAGCGGCCTGTACGCGCTGCTGTCGTTCATCGGCTCGCTGACCGCGAAGCAGTCGCTCAGCCATCAGACCGCGACCCTCAACGGCTCGCTGGCCCCCGGCCGCCCGCTGCTCGACCTGTTCTCGCAGCTGCTGAACATCACCCTGTCGCTGGCCCCGGTGTTCCTGGTCTTCTACCTGCTGGCCCGGGCGGGGGAGCGGCCGTCCTCGATCGGCGTGGACACAAGCGAGCCGGGCCGGGACCTGGCCCGCGGCGCCGTGCTGGCCGCGGTCATCGGCGGCAGCGGCCTGGGCCTGTACCTGATCGCGTTCCACACCGGCGTCGAGCTGAACGTGGTGGCGGAGAACCTGCCCGACATCTGGTGGCGGATCCCGGTGCTGCTGCTGTCCGCGCTGCAGAACGCCATCTCCGAAGAAGTCATCATGATCGGCTACCTGCTGAGCAGGCTGGACCGGCTCGGCGTCAGGCCCGGCCGGGCGATCGTGCTCAGCGCCGTGATCCGCGGCTCCTACCACCTGTACCAGGGTGCGGGTGCCTTCCTCGGCAACGCCGTCATGGGCCTGATCTTCGGCTACCTCTACCGCCGCTGGGGCCGGGTGATGCCGCTGCTCATCGCGCACTTCCTGATCGACGCGGTGACCTTCGTCGGCTACGCGCTGCTGGCCGGCCACGTGTCCTGGCTGCCTCGCCCATGAACATGCTGCACACCGTGTGGGACCGGGTGTCGGGCAGCCAGCCGCTGCCGCCCGCCTGGGTGATCGGCCTGACCGGGTTCCTGGCCCTGTGCGTAGTGCTGAATCCACCATCCTGGCGGCTGGCCGGGAAGGTCATCACGATCGCGCACGAGGGCGGGCACGCGCTGGTGTCGGTGCTGTCCGGGCGGCGGCTCGACGGCATCAGGCTGCATTCGGACAGCTCCGGGGTGACCTACTCGCGCGGCAGGCGGACCGGCCCCGGCCTGGTGCTCACCGCGGCGGCCGGGTACGTGATGCCGTCGCTGCTCGGGGCGGGCGCCGCGTGGCTGCTCGCCGAGCGGCACCTGACCGCGATGCTGTGGCTGGCCCTGGTGCTGCTGGCGGCGACGTTCCTGGCCATCCGCAACGTGTTCGGCGCGCTGGCGGTGCTGGTCACCGCGGGCGGCGTGTTCGCGGTGAGCTACTACGCCCCGGCCGCGGTACAGGCCGGGTTCGCCTACCTGGCCGCGTGGTTCCTGCTGTTCGGCGGGCTGCGCCCGGTGGTGGAGCTGGCCCGGGGCCGTCGTCAGCGGTGGGCCCGGGGCTCCGACGCGGACCAGCTGGCCCGGCTGACCGGCGCCCCGGCCGGCCTGTGGATCACGTTGTTCATGCTGGTCGCGCTCGCCGCCCTGGTCGGTGGCGCGGCCCTGCTCGTGCCGCCCGGCTGGCACCTCGGCCTCCCCTCTGCCAACTCCTGACGCCGCGCGGCGCTTAGTTCGCTAGTATTTCGCACTGGCTAATTGAATTCCGTTGACGGTATACGATAGACGCCGTTATCATCTGCCGAGAAGAAAATTCTGACTCTCCGAGAAGGGCCAATGGCCAGGGCTTCCGCGGTCAAGATGCCTCCGGAGGCGAGCGCCGCGCACGGATGTGAGGGCGCACGCCGCGTCCTCGCCCTGATGCTCACGTTCTCCGCCGACGATCACACCCTCACCGCCCGCCAGCTCGCCGAACGCACCGGCATCGCGCTGCCCAGCGTCTACCGCTACCTCACGCTCCTGCGTGAGACGGGGCTGCTGGCCGGCGACGAGCGCGGCAGCTACCGGCTCTCGGCCCGGCTCGTCGGCCTGGCCTCCGCGGCGACGGCCGCCGAGAGCATCATCGACGTGGCCGACCCGGTCATGCGCGACCTGTCCCTGCGGACCGGCGAAACCGTCATCCTGGTCCGGCTGATCGGCCGGTCGGCCGTCTGCGTGCACCGGGTGCAGTCCCCGCAGCAGCTGCGCATCTCCTTCGAGGCGGGCCAGCCGCTCCCGCTGGACCGGGGGGCCAGCGCCCGGCTGCTGCTGGCCAGCCTCGCGCCGCACATCCGCCGGGAGTACCTGGCCCCGCTGGCCGAACGGGACCCGGAGGCCGCGGCCCTGCTCGAGAAGAAGATCCTCATCGCCGGCCAGCAGGGCTTCGCGACCAGCGAGCAGGAGATCCACAGGGGGGTCTGGGCCGCCACGGCCCAGGTCATGCAGGGCAAGCGCATGGTCGCGGTGCTCACCGTGCCCTTCCCTCTGGTCCGGGCGCCGGCCGAGCAGCGGACGCAGCTGCTGGGCCAGGTCCGGGCCTCGGCCCGCGCTATCGAGGACGGCCTGCGCCCGGTCCGCCGGTAGGCCCGCCGGTAACGATTAAGGCCCCATGAAATCCCCGCGCCCCCGCTTATCGCCACCGATTCCACCGTTATCCTTCCCGCATGCCGGAGTTCCGTGACGTGATCCCGGGTAGCCAGGTCAGCGTGAGCCAGCCGTCGCTGGCCGGGTTGCAGGCCGCGCTGGCCGCGGGCACACTCAGCTCGGCCGCCCTGACCGGCTTCTACCTGCAGCGCATCGAGCGGCTGAACCCGGCGCTGCACGCGGTGATCACGGTCAACCCGAACGCCCCGGCCGAGGCGGCGGCCAGCGACGCGGCGCGCGCGGTGGACGGCCCGCGGGGGCCGCTCGAGGGCATTCCGGTGCTGGTCAAGGACAACGTCCAGGTCGCGGGCATGCCGACCACCGCCGGCTCGCCCGCCCTGCTGTCGGCCGAACCCGGTGATGCCTTCCTGGTCTGGCGGCTGCGCCAGGCCGGCGCGGTGATCATCGGCAAGGCGAACCTGTCCGAGTGGGCCAACTTCCGCTCCACCCACTCGACCAGCGGCTGGTCCACCCTCGGCGGGCAGACCGCGAACCCGTACGCGCTGGACCGCAACCCGTCCGGGTCGAGTTCGGGGTCGGCGGCCGGGGTGGCCGCCGGGCTGGCGCCGCTCGCGATCGGCACCGAGACCGACGGCTCGATCGTCAGCCCGGCCAGCGCCTGCGGCATCGTCGGCATCAAGCCCACCAACGGGCTGGTCAGCCGGCGCGGCATCGTACCCATCTCACCGGTACAGGACACCGCCGGGCCGATGGCGACGTGCGTGGCGGACGCGGCGGCCCTGCTCGCGGTGCTGGCCGCCGCCGACCCCGAGGATCCGGTCTCAGCCGCCGAGAACGAATTGGCCGAACGGGCCGGGGTGCACCCGTCCGCCACCTCTTACTCGCACGCCCTCGACCCGGCCGCGCTCGAGGGTGCCCGCCTGGGCATCTGGCGGGACGGCTCGGCGGCGGCCGGGCCGGCCACCGCGGCGGTGCTCGACGAGGTGGTGGCCCGGCTGCGCTCGCTCGGCGCCGTGCTGACCGACCCGGCGGAACTGCCCGGCGCGGACAAGATCGGCGAGCCGGAGTTCGCCGCGCTGCACTACGAGTTCAAGTACGGCATCAACGCGTACCTGGCCTACGTCGCGGAGTTCAGCACGGCCGGGACGCTGCCCGGCTCGCTGGCCGAGCTGATCGACTTCAACAAGCGGAACGCCGACCTGGTGCTCTCCCGGTTCGGCCAGGACATCTTCGAGCAGTCCGAGGGCACGAGCGGCGACCTGGCCGATCCGGCCTACCTCGCCTTGCGGCGGGACGCCACCCGGATGGCCCGCACCGCCATCTCCGCGCCGCTGGCCGACCACGAACTCGAGGCCATCGTGGCGCTGACCACGAACCCGGCCGGCCTGACGGACTACGTGCTCGGCGATCACGACGTGTTCGGCTCCTCAAGCCCGGCCGCGGTGGCCGGCTGCCCGTCGATCACGGTGCCGGCCGGCTCGGTGTCCGGCCTGCCGGTCGGCGTGTCCTTCTTCGGCCCGCGCTGGACCGAGCCGCGGCTGATCGCCCTGGCCTACGCCTTCGAGCAAGCCACCCAGCACCGCCACCCCCCCACCCTGCCCCCCAGCATCCGCTAACCCGCACCTCCCCGCTTGCCCCTCCTGCCCCAAGCCCTCCTCCCTGCCGCGAGCCCTCCTCCCAGCCGCGAGCCCGCCTCCCGCGGCTTTCGCTACCCCGCGGCCACATGCCCCTCACCTACCGCACAGGCCCCTACTCCTACAGGAACGCAACCACGGCGATGTGATGACTCTGTGGTGGTCCTGACCACGGCGATGTGACATCGTCGTGGTTTGGTAACCGGTCCTTGAGCGGCAGCCTCACTGTTCCGGTGGTCGGGATCCTAGGGACAGCAGCCCGATGTTCGTCCCACACGCCACCCTGGCCCGTTCGGTATCTCATGAGCTGCGATGGAGGGCGGGATCGCCTGGCCAGAGACGCGCGATAACCTGACGAACATGGAGTCTTGGCGCCGAGCGGATGTCCCCGTACTGCCGGGGAGCGGTCCGGCGCCACGGCTGCACGACACGGCCACCGGCGAGCTGGTCCTGGCCGCGGCGGGCCCGGCGGCCACGCTGTACGCCTGCGGCATCACCCCGTACGACGCGACGCACATAGGGCACGCCGCTACCTATACCGCCTGGGACCTGCTGATCCGGGCCTGGCTCGACGCGGCCCCAGAAAACCCGGAGACCCCGGAGACCCCGGAGACCCCTGGCCGCCCGGCCCGCTACACGGTCGCCTACGTGCAGAACGTGACCGACGTCGATGACCCGCTGCTGGAGCGGGCCGAACGGGACGGCGAGGACTGGCGTGAGCTGGCCCGGCGGGAGACGCAGCGGTACCGCGAGGACATGGAGGCGCTGCGCGTTCTGCCCCCGACCCACCTGATCGGCGCGGTCGAGGCGCTGCCCGTCATCGAGCGGTTCAGCGCCCGGATGGCCGACCGGGGCGCCCTGTACAACGTGGACGAGGACGTCTACTTCGCCAGGTCGGCGGATCCCGGGTTCGGCTCCCTGTCCGGGCCCGGCACCGCCTGCGGGTACGGCCCGGCCGAGATGGCCGAGCTCGCCGCCCAGCGCGGCGGCGACCCGGACCGCTCCGGCAAGAAGGATCCGCTCGACGTCCTGGTCTGGCGGGCGGAACGGCCCGGCGAGCCGGCCTGGGACTCCCGGTTCGGGCGTGGCAGGCCCGGCTGGCACGTGGAGTGTGCGGCGATCGCCACCGAGTACCTGGGCAACTCCTTCGACGTCCAGGCGGGCGGCTCTGACCTCGTGTTCCCGCACCACGAGATGAGCGCTTCGCACGCCCGGGTCGCGCTCTCGCCAGCCGATCACACGTTCGCGCGGGTGTACGTGCACGCCGGGATGGTCAGCTACCACGGCGAGAAGATGTCCAAGTCGCTGGGGAACCTGGTCTTCGTGAGCAGGCTGCTGGCCGATGGGGTGGACCCGACGGCCATCCGGATGGCGCTGCTCGCCCACCATTACCGTTCGGACTGGGAGTGGACCGACGCCGTCCTGGGCGACGCCCAGGCCCGGCTGGCCCGCTGGCGCGCCGCCCTGGCCCGCGCCGAGGCCGCCGCTCCCGAGGCCGTCACTCCCGGCACGACCCCGGCGGCCGCCGCCGAGATGGTGCTGTCCGGCGTGCGCGCGCGGATGCGCGACGACCTCGACGCCCCCGGCGCGCTCGCCGTCGTGGACCACTGGGCCGACACCCTGGTCGCCGAGCCCCCCACCCGCATCACCGCCGAAGACCTGGCCGGCGCCCGCCTGGTCAAGGCCACCGTCGACGCGCTCCTCGGTATCAGCCTGTAGGTCATGACCTCCCCGGCCCGTGGCTGGAAGACACCACCTGATGACCCGGCAGCGCTGATTGTCAAATCATGTCGCCAGCCTGTGGATAACCCGTCAGTTATCCACAGGCGCCGAAAATCAGCTCGGGTCGCGCCGCCCGCCCGCCGCATGCTGACGGAATGGTACAAATGCTCACCGCGGGTGATGACTCCCCGCGTCCCCAGCCAGATTCCCGTTTCCCGTGGCAGTTCCGCCACCCGGACAGCGAGCCCGCCCTGGAGTCAGCCCAGGTGCGGGTCCGCCCGGGTTCGCCGGCCGAGCTGCTCGCCATCGTGCCGCACCTGCTCGGCTTCGCGCCGCAGGCCAGCCTGGTGGTGATGGGAACCGAGCCGCCGCGCGGCCGGGTCAAGGTCACCCTCCGCTACGACCTGCCCGACCCGCCGGGTGCCGGGGTGGCCGCGGACATCGCCGCGCACGCCGTCGGCATCGTCGGCTCGCAGCACCTGGAGGCGATGACGGCAGTCGGATACGGGACCGAAACCCTGGTCGACCCGGTCGCGTACGCGCTGCGCGACGCGGCCCGGGAGGCCGGGATCACGCTGCGCGACGTCCTCCGGGTCGAGGGCAGCCGCTACTGGTCCTACGCGTGCGGCGACGAGGCCTGCTGCCCGGCGGCTGGCACGCCCTTCGATCCCGCCGCCAGCCCCGCCGCGGCCACCATGGCCGCCGCGGGAATGCCCGTGCTGGCCGACCGGGCCGAGGTGGCGGCGCAGGTCGCGCCGCTGGCCGGGGCCGACGCCGAATCCATGCGCCAGGCCACCCGCCGGGCCGAGCGGCAGGCCGGCCAGTTGCTCGGCAAGGTCCGTAAGTCCGCCCGCCTGGGCGCCGCGCGGCAGATGATCGCCGCCGCGGGGCTGAACGCGGTGGGTGCCATGATCGCCACCTACCGCGGCGGCGGCAGGCACGCCACCGACTATCAGGTCGCGTGGATCACGGTGGCACTACGCGACCTGCGGGTCAGGGACGACGCCTGGGCCCGGATGGACCCGGCGCACCTGGACGCGCACCGGCGGCTGTGGATCGACGTGACCCGGCGGGCGCAGCCCGGGTACGTGGCCGCTCCCGCGTCCCTGCTCGCGTTCGTGGCCTGGCAGGCCGGCGACGGAGCGCTGGCGAACGTGGCGCTTGACCGGGCGCTCGCCGACGACACGCGGTACTCGATGGCCCTGCTGCTCCGGCAGGTGATCACGGCCGGGGCGCCGCCGTCGCTGGCCCGGCTGCCGATGACCCCGGAGGAGGTGGCCGCCAGCTACGACGACGCCGAGGGTGACCTGGACGGCGACCATGACCACGAACTGGACCCCGACGTCCACGACCCGGACCCCATGGGTGAACATTGAGGTCAGAGCCATGTCAAAGATCTGGGAGATACACTGCCTGAGATGTTCGCCCGGCTCAGCACGGATCTCGGCCTTTTGTCCGTCCGCGGCCGTTTCCATAATAGGTAACAGCCCTTTACCGGAAGGATGCCCGTGTTGGATGCCAGCACGACCTCTGGCGTGCACGAGGCTGAGGTCGCCCGACTTGTCCAGGCCTACGCGGCCCTGCCGCCGGGCGCGCCGGTCCGGCTGGCCAAGCGCACGTCCAACCTGTTCAGGTTCCGCGACGCCACAGCGGGTGCGACGGCCGGGCTCGACGTCTCCGCGTTCGGCCACGTGCTGAGCGTCGATCCGGTCACCAGGACAGCCCGCGTCGGGGGCATGACCACCTACGAGGACCTCTGCGACGCCACGCTCCCGCACCAGCTGATGCCGCTGGTGGTGCCCCAGCTCAAGACGATCACCCTCGGCGGCGCGGTCACCGGCCTCGGCATCGAGTCCACCTCGCTGCGCAACGGCATGCCACACGAGTCCGTCACCGCACTGGAGATCCTCACCGGCGACGGCCGCGTCGTCGTCGCCACCGACGACAACGAGCACGCCGACCTGTTCCGCGGCTTCCCGAACTCCTACGGGACGCTCGGCTACAGCCTGTCGCTCACCATCGAGCTCGAGCCGGTCCGGCCCTACGTGCACCTGCGCCACTTTCCGTTCGACAGCGCCGAAGCCTGCATGGAAGCCGTCAGCCAGATCGCCGCCGAGGGCCGCTACCTCGGCCACAAGGCGGACTTCCTGGACGGGACCGCGTTCGGGCCCGACGAGCTGTACCTCACCGTCGGCGCGTACAGCGACGTGGCCCCGTGGCGCAGCGACTACACCGGCCAGCAGATCTACTACCAGTCGGTCCGCAGGGACAAGGAGGACTTCCTCACCATCCGCGACTACCTGTGGCGCTGGGACACCGACTGGTTCTGGTGCTCACGGCCATTCGGAGTACAGAAACCGCTGGTCAGGATGCTGTGGCCGCGTCGTTACCGGCGCTCGGACGTGTACAGGAAGCTGGTCGCCCTGGACCGCCGCTACGGCCTGACCGGCGCGCTGACGCGGAAGCGGCACCTCCCGTCCCGGGAGGCGGTCATCCAGGACGTGGAGATCCCAGTCGAACGCGGTGCCGAGTTCTTGCGGTATTTTGCGGCAAATGTGGGGATGAGTCCGGTATGGATGTGCCCGCTGCGGCTGCGCGGCGAGCGCTCCTGGCCCCTCTACCCGCTCAAGCCTGGCGAGGTGTACGTGAACTTCGGGTTCTGGGGAACCGTGCCGCTGCCCGCGGGTCTATCGGACCAGGCCGACGGCCATTACAACCGCCTCGTAGAGGACGAGGTCACCCTGCTGGGCGGGCACAAGTCGCTGTACTCCACGTCGTTCTACCCGGAGGACGAGTTCTACCAGCTCTACAACGGCGAGGCGTACCGCGCCCTCAAGCGCGCTTACGACGGCGAGGGCCGGTTGCTCGGCCTGTACGAGAAGTGCGTCACGGGACGCTGACCGAAAGGAACGGATGCGATGGCACTGGCTGAGGTCTTCGAGTCATTCATGGGGCCGGACGCCCCGGTGGAGTTCGCGGCCTACGACGGCAGCCGTGCCGGACAGGCCGGATCTCCGGTGAAGATCACGGTCCGTTCGCCGGCGGCCGTGGCCTACCTGGCCCAGGCTCCGGGCGGACTCGGGCTGGCCCGGGCCTACGTGGCCGGGCAGCTGGACGTCGAAGGGGACATGTACGAGGCCCTGTCCAGGATGACGAAGGCCCAGTCGATCAGCCTGAGCGTGGGCGAGAAGCTGCGCCTGCTGCAGGCCCTCGGCGGCCCCAAGCTGCTGCTGCACCGGATGGCGCCGCCGCCGCAGGAAGTCACCCAGGCCCGCCGCTGGCTGGCCGGGCGGCTGCACTCCAAGAGCCGCGATGCCCAGGCGATATCCCATCACTACGACGTGTCCAACCGGTTCTACGAGTGGGTGCTCGGGCCGTCGATGGCGTATACCTGCGCCTGCTATCCCCGTGAGGACGCCAGCCTGGAAGAGGCGCAGGCGAACAAGTTCGACCTGGTCGCCCGCAAGCTGGGTCTGCGCGAGGGCATGCGGCTGCTCGACGTCGGCTGCGGCTGGGGCGGCATGGTGCTGCATGCGGCGCGAGAGTACGGCGTCAAGGCCCTCGGCGTCACGCTGTCCGCCCAGCAGGCCGCGTGGGCGCAGGCCGCCATCGAGCGTGAGGGGCTGTCCCAGCTCGCCGAGGTCCGGCACCTGGACTACCGCGACGTGCCGGAGACCGGTTTCGACGCGGTCAGCTCCATCGGCCTGACCGAGCACATCGGCAAGCAGAACCTGCCGTCCTACTTCGCGTTCCTGTACCGGAAGCTGAAGACCGGCGGCCGGCTGCTGAACCACTGCATCACCCGGCCGGACAATATCGAGCCCGCCATCCGCATGCGCGGGTTCATCAACCGGTACGTCTTCCCCGACGGCGAGCTCGAGGGACCCGGCTACCTGATCTCGCTCATGCACGACACGGGCTTCGAGGTGCGGCACGAGGAGAACCTGCGCGAGCACTACGCCAGGACCCTGGCCGCCTGGTGCGCCAACCTGGACGCGCACTGGAGCGAGGCGGTCCAGGAGGTCGGTCAGGGCACGGCCCGGGTGTGGCGCCTGTACATGGCCGGCTCGCGGCTCGGGTTCGACCGCAACCACATCGAGCTGCACCAGGTGCTGGGCGTGCGGCTGGCCGTGGACGGGAGGTCGGGGATGCCGCTGCGGCCCGGCTGGGAGCAGCCCCGGGTGCTAGCCGGTTAAGTTACCGAACGGGCCGGGTTTCCCGCTCCGCCGCAGCTGACCGCCCCGGCGGGGGCCGGCCCGGAAGGGCCGGCTTCCTCCGCGGCGCGCATCCGCGGTACCGTTCGGCTGGCCAGCGTGCTCCCGGACATCTCCCGCCCACCTCCGATTCCCCCCTCCCGGGCCCTTCCCTCCTCGCCGGCATCCGCGGCCGGCAGGAACGGCGTCAGGTCGGTGAGCGCACCGGCGGTGAACAGCGCGGCAAGAGCCTGGGTCAGCGCCGCGCCGGGCCGGCCTGTTTGGTCCGTGTTTCCGGGCGGCAGCGACGCCGGTATCGGCACGGCGGGCACACCGCCGCACTCGGCGGCCCGGGCGGTGAGCCCGGCACCGGGCCCGAGTCCGGCCGTCATGATCAGGTCGGCGCCCGCGGCCGCCTGCGCCATCGCCTGGGCGAACAGCACCGGGCGGGTGACCTGGCCGGCCAGCAGCCGCGCCATGTCGTCCTCCGCGGTGACCAGGCGGCCGGTGATCGTGGAGATCAGCCGCCGGCGCGGCGGGCTGAAGCTCGTGCCCGCGAACACGCTCCGCAGCGGGGCGGCGCACCTGGCCATGCCGGGGGAGTGCATCGGAGCGGTCCCTATCCCCCCCTTCCCCCCGTTGAGCACCTCGACCGCGACGCCGAGCACCGCGGCGCGCCGGGTCAGCTCCCGGACACCCGCGGTGGACCCGGCCAGCACATGCGTCCGCGGCCCCTCGTAGGCGGCGATGTGCAGGCGGCCTGCCGCGCTCAGCGCGCGAGCCGTCTCGGTATCGGCGGTGACGCGGGCCATCGCCGCCGTCCCGCAGGCGCAGCTGCGCAGCACCTGGCCGCACTGCGCCACCAGGCGCGCCGCCTCGGCCATCGGGATGCAGCCGGCCCAGGCCAGCCCGGTGATCTCGGCCAGCCCGTAGCCCACGCCGATGGCCGGCCTGACGCCGAGTGCGTCCAGGGTGCGCAGGGCCTGGAGCGACGCGGCGAGCAGGGCCGGCTGCCCGGCCGCCGATTCGGCGCACCCTGGGAACAGCACCACGACCGAGCCACCCGCCCCGGCCGAGACGCGTACCTCCGGCGACCCGATCATGTCGGCCCGGTCGGCCTGGCCGCCCGTGCGGAGCAGCCGGGCGGCGTCTCCGGCCTGTCCGGCCAGCTGGCGCGGGCTGGCCGCGGTCAGGGCCACCCGCAGCGGCACCGGGTGATCGCCGGCCTGCAGCGCGTCGACGGCCAGTTGCCGGGCGAGCCCGTCGAGCCCGTCGTCAGTCAGCGCCGCGGCACTGGCGGCGATGACGTCGAGCTGACCGGCCAGCGCCCCCCGATCCCCGCTGCGCAGCACGAAGACGCGCGCCCGCCCGCTGCCCTCCCGGACCGCCAGCCCGGCTGTCCCGCGCACCTCCGCGTCCGTGCCCCGGACCTCCGCTCCCGCAGCCACCTCGGCCCCTTCGGCCCCCTCGGCCGCTTCGGCCGAGGCCGCCCGCCGCCGCCCGGCCCAGCGGTCGGCCTCGGCCTCGCGGCGCAGCACGAGGTGTATGCCCTCGGCATCACGCAGGCCCTGATGACCCGCTAGCACCGCGGGGTCGGTCGTGCCGAGCGAGTTCACCGCGGCCAGCCGGGGCCGCCGGGCGCCCGACGGACCAGGGGCACCGTCCGGCCAGGGCTCCGGCCGGACAGGCAGCCGGAGCAGCGCCTCGCCCGATGTGATGAGCGGGTGCGGCCCCGGGCAGCCCGGCCCGGGCGGGATGGTTCCCGCGGCCATGGCCACGGCCGCCTTGACCAGGCTCGCGATGCCCGCCGCCGCCCTGGCGTAGCCGATGCAGGCGGAAATCGCGCCAAGTGCCGCTACCGTCCCGTGGTCTAGCCCACTCCGCCTGAGCTGCGTGAGCGCGGCCAGTTCCGCCGAATCCCCGGGCCCGGTCCCGATGCCTTGCCCCTCGATGAGCTGAACGTCCGCGGGGTCAACCCCGGCCCGCTGGTACGCCTGGAGCAGCACCGGGCCGGACCGTTCGGAATCAGCGGGCGGCGTACTCCAGCCCGCGATCTCCGCGTAGACCGGCACCCCCGCCGCCCGGGCATCGGCCGCGCGGACCAGCACCACCATGCCGCAGCCCTCCCCGGGCAGCAGCCCGGCCGGGTCGGCCGCGTACACGCGCATCTCGCCGGCGCCCAGGGCGCCCGCCCGGTCCTGCAACGCCAGCCAGACCGGGTCGAGGCCGAGTTCGGCCCCGCCGGCCACCGCCAGGTCGAGCTCACCCGTCTGCAGGGCCCCGGCCGCCGCCGCCACAGCGTGCAGCGAGGACACGTGCGCCGAGCCGGAGAAGAGCCCGCGGGCGGGGAATCCGAACTCCTCGCGGACCTGTTCGCCCAGCTCCGGCACGCTGCTCGCGATGATCAGCCCGGTCCGGCAGGTCCCGGCCACCTCGCGTAGCCCCGCGTCGGTCAGCGCCAGCGCGGTCATCTCGGCGGCCAGTTTCCGTACCGGCCCGCCGTCCGGCCAGAGGCCACCGGTCACGGGGTCATCGGCGATCTGCGGCGCACTCCAGTCGTCCAGCACCGCCGCTCTCAGCGGGCGGCCCGGCAGAGCGGCCACGGGCTGGAACATGTCCCGCCCGGCCACGGCGAGGTCATGGAATTCGGCGGGATCCCGCGCCCCGGGGAACCGGCAGGCCATTCCGATGATCGCGACGGACTCGCCGCGATCCCCCCGACCGTCCATTGCCCTCCGTCACCCGTATGGATTCCCCTGTAGGAATAGGCGCTCGGCGGCGGCTGGTCAAGGGGAATGACGAGACACGCTGATATCCCCGCCGCCACGCATTTCCACACGTGATAACCCCCTTTGCCCCACCCGCCGCACCCTGGCCTGACCGCGGCGGTGTGCACGTGCGAGGGTAACGGGCGGATGCGCGGCACGTGCGCTATCCTGTGCGCATGCGTGCCGTCCGGCTGCTTCTTACCTAGCCGCGCTGACCTACCGTCGTTGGCGCGGCTGCCCCTCGTCTCGAGGGGCGTTTTCATTGCAGGTGACTATCGCTCGCAGGGGCCGGACCGAATCAATGGTGAGGAAACGATGACAGCGGCCGAGAGCGCCGACCTGGCGCAGCGCTATGACCCCCGTGACGTGCAGGAAAAGTGGCAGGCGCGCTGGGCGGAGCTAGAACCATTCCGCGCCAGCGAAGATCCCGCCGATCCGCGGGAGCGCTTCTACCTGGTGGACATGTTCCCGTACCCATCGGGTGACCTGCACATGGGCCACGCCGAGGCGTACGCCATCGGCGACGCCCTCGCCCGCTATCACTTCCTGCGCGGCGAGAACGTGCTGCACCCGATCGGCTGGGACGCCTTCGGCCTGCCCGCCGAGAACGCTGCCATCAGGAACAACTCGCACCCGGCCGACTGGACCTACGCCAACATCGAGACCCAGGCCGCTTCCTTCCGGCGGTACGCGACCTCGTTCGACTGGGGCCGGCGGCTGCAGACCTGCGACCCCGCCTATTACCACTGGAACCAGTGGCTGTTCCTGCGGTTCTACGAGCGTGGCCTGGCCTACCGGCGTGACGGCTACGTGAACTGGTGCCCGGTCGACCAGACCGTCCTGGCCAACGAGCAGGTTATCGCGGGGAAGTGCGAGCGCTGCGGCGCCGACGTGGTACGGCGCATGCTGAACCAGTGGTACTTCAAGATCACGGAGTACGCTGACCGGCTGCTGGCGGACGCCGGGCAACTCGAGGGCTGCTGGCCGGACCGTGTCCTGCTGATGCAGCGCAACTGGATCGGCCGGTCCGAGGGCGCCGAGGTCCACTTCACCGTGGAAGGCCGCGACGAGCCGGTCACGGTGTTCACCACCAGGCCCGACACGCTGTTCGGCGCCACGTTCTTCGTGGTGGCCGCCGACTCGCCGCTGGCCGAGCAGATCTGCGCCCCCGATCGCCTGCCCGAGCTGCGCGCCTACGTGGAGCAGGTCAGCAGGCTAACCGACATCGAGCGGCAATCCACCGAACGCGAGAAGACCGGGGTCTTCCTGGGCCGGCACGCGATCAACCCGGTGAATGGCGAGCGGATCCCGGTGTGGGCCGCCGACTACGTGCTGCCCGACTACGGCACCGGGGCGATCATGGCGGTGCCAGCGCACGACCAGCGCGACCTCGACTTCGCCCGCGCCTACGGACTCGACGTCCGGGTCGTGCTGGACACCGGGCTGCCGGATCCGGCCGAGACCTGGATCGCCACCCCGGGCGACGGCACCGTGGTGAACTCCGGTCCGATCAACGGCCTGGCCAAGGCCGAGGCCATCGCCGCGATCATCGCGATCCTGGAAGAGAAGGGCCAGGGGAGCGGGGCGGTCAATTACCGGCTGCGAGACTGGCTGGTGTCCAGGCAGCGCTTCTGGGGCACCCCGATCCCGATCATCCACTGCCCGTCCTGCGGTGAGGTGCCGGTGCCGGACGACCAGCTTCCGGTCGTCCTGCCCGACCTGCGCGGCCAGGACCTGGTGCCGCGGGGCGTGTCCCCGCTGGCCGCGGCCGAAGACTGGGTGAACGTGGCCTGCCCGGCCTGCGGCGGGCCGGCCAAGCGGGACACGGACACGATGGACACCTTCGTGGACTCCTCCTGGTACATGTTCCGGTACTGCTCGCCCAGCTACACCGACGGCGCGTTCGACCCGGCCGAGGTGCGCCGCTGGGCGCCGGTGGACATGTACGTGGGCGGCGTCGAGCACGCCATCCTGCACCTGCTGTACAGCAGGTTCTTCACCAAGATCCTGTACGACATGGGCATGGTCGACTTCACCGAGCCGTTCACCCGGCTGATCAACCAGGGCCAGGTGATCAACCAGGGCAAGGCGATGTCCAAGTCGCTCGGCAACGGCGTCGACCTGGGCGAGCAGATCGAGCGGTTCGGGGTGGACGCGATCAGGCTGACCATGATCTTCGCCAGCCCGCCCGAGGACGACATCGACTGGGCGGACATGCACCCGGAAGCCATGGTCAAGTTCCTCGGCCGGGTCTGGCGGATCGCCGCCGACGTGGCCGAAGCGGACCAGGGCACGGCCGAACAGGCGGCTGCTGCCGGCGACACCGAACTGCGCAGGGTCACCCACCGGACCATCGACGAGGTCACCCGCCAGGTGGAGGCGTACCACCTGAACGTGGCCGTGGCCCGGCTGATGGAACTGGTCAGCGCCACCCGGAAGGCAATCGACTCCGGGCCCGGAGCGGCCGACCCGGCCGTCCGCGAGGCGGCGGAGGTGCTGACCGTGCTCGTATCGCTGTTCGCGCCGTACACCGCCGAGGAGACCTGGCAGCTGCTCGGGCACAAGCCGTCGGTGGCGCGCGCCACCTGGCCGGAGATCGATCAGGCGCTGCTGACCCAGGAGAAGGTGACCTGTGTGGTGCAGGTCAACGGCAAGGTCCGCGACAAGCTCGAAGTCTCGCCGCAGATCGGGGAGGACGAGCTGCGTGAACTCGCGCTGGTCGCGCCCGGTGTCGTCCGGGCGCTGGGTGAGGCGCAGGTGAGCCGGGTCATCGTGCGGGCGCCGAAGCTGGTCAGCGTCGTCGCGGCGTAACGCTCCCTCCCGCAGGGCCGAGCGGCGACGCCGGTGATCCGCCGGGAGCCGCGTCTTAGGACGCGGCCCCGGCTCAGGCATCCGCTCGGACAGTCCCATCGCTCCAATCTGGTGAAGCTGCTCAGACGCGGCGCAGCACGGCCACGACGCGGCCGAGGATGGTGGCCTCGTCGCCGAGAATCGGCGTGTAGGCCGGGTTATGCGGAATCAGCCAGACGTGCCCGTCGCTCCGCTTGAACGTCTTCACCGTGGCCTCGCCGTCTAGCATCGCGGCCACGATCTCGCCGTTCTCCGCGTCTTCCTGCTGCCGGACCACGACCCAGTCCCCGTCGGTGATGGCGGCGTTCATCATCGAATCACCGGCCACCTTGAGCAGGAACAGCGTGCCCTCGCCGACCAGTTGCCTGGGCAACGGGAACACGTCTTCGATGGCCTGCTCGGCCAGGATCGGCCCGCCTGCGGCGATCCGGCCGACCAGCGGCACATAGGCGGCCTCCTGTGAGGGGATGTCGAAACCCGGGATGTCGCCGGCTTCTTCCTCGTCCCGGGCGGGCTCCCGGCTCGGCTCCGGCCGCACCGCCGGATGCCCGGGCAGTCGCACCTCGACTGTCCTGGGCCGGCCCACGTCCCGGTGCAGGTAGCCCTTCTTCTGCAGCGTGCTGAGCTGGTACGAGACGCTGGAGGTGCTGGTCAGCCCGACAGCCTCGCCGATTTCCCGCATCGACGGCGGGTAGCCGCGCTGCTGCACCGACTCCCGGATGACCTGAAGTACCTTGCGCTGCCGCCAGGTCAGGACGTGATTCGGATCGGGCTTGTCCGGGGTTTCCGGGACGACGACCGGGACGCTGCCCTTCGGCTTGCGCCCTGGCCGCCCTTTAGGTCTGGGTGCCCCCGCTGGATCAGTGCCGGAGACGCCGGCTACGGCGCCTCCCATGACGGTTTCCTCCATCTGATGACCTTCCGTGTCCGAGTTCTTGCGTGCTGAGTAGAGAGTAACGGTTCTTATTCGAGATCCCAAACATCTGTTCGACGTGTCGCCAAATTGTCAGACCCGCGGCGTACAACGGCTACATACCCAGTTCGATCGAACAGTATGACGATCGAATGGGTGTACGATCGAACGCAGCACCAATCGAATGAAGGTTTGATCATGGAGGCCCCGTGAGTGCGATGCCAGCGACCGAGCTGACCTGCGATTCTGATATCGAGCTGGTACGCGCCCTTCGCTCGGTTGGCGTGCTGTCCGGCCTTCGGGAAGACGATCCGGGCGACACGCCGGGCCCTCAGCAGACCGCGCTGGCGTCCCGGCGCGACACGCCGGACGTTCGACACGCCGCGTTTACGCCCCGGCGCGACACGCCGGCCGCGCGATCCGGCCGGCCGCGCGACACGCCCGTCGCGCCGCTGCGGCTGACCAGGCGCGGGCGGGTGGTGGTCGCGCTGGCGGCCACGCTGCTGGTGACGATGGTCTCGCTGCTCCTGGCCGGCGTGGCGCAGGCGACGAACGACGGTCCGTCGCCGCGCGCGGCGCGGGAGAACCTCGTCCAGGTGATCGTCCGTCCGGGCCAGAGCCTGTGGTCGGTGGCCGAGAGCGCGGATCCCGACCAGGACACCCGCGCCGTCATCCAGCAGATCATCGACCTCAATTCGCTGAACGGCGACACTGTGTTCGCCGGCCAGCAGCTCTGGGTCCCGCGCGGCTGAGCCCGAACGGCGGCCTGGATTTTCGGCGTCTACCCCTCGCGCCCGCTTGCCTCCTGGCGTCCGGTGGTCTACGGTGACCACAACATCTAGTACTTACACCGATGTGTTTTTGCCACAAGTTGTGTTCACTGGTAAACTGATTGGTGAACACGAACAAGCGGCCGGGGGACATGAACAGCGGCCAGGGAGGTGATCGCATGTACTGCCCGTTCTGCCGGAACGCCGACAGCAGGGTCATCGACAGCCGCACGGCCGACGATGGCACCGCGATCCGCCGCCGCCGGGCGTGCCCGGAGTGCGGGCGGCGGTTCACCACCCAGGAGACGGTCATCCTGATGGTCGCCAAGCGCAGCGGCGTCACCGAGCCGTTCACCCGGGACAAGATCATCCGCGGCGTGCAGCGCGCCTGCCAGGGGCGGCCTGTCAGCGAGGACAAGCTCGCGATCCTGGCCCAGCAGGTGGAGGAGACGATCAGGGCGCGGGGGCTGGGCGAGGTCCCCTCGCACGAGGTGGGCCTGGCCATCCTGGGCCCGCTCAGGGATCTGGACGAGGTGGCCTACCTCAGGTTCGCCTCGGTCTACCGAGGGTTCGAGTCGCTCGCCGACTTCGAGGATGAGATCTCCGCCCTGCGCCAGGGTCACCGCGAGGCCGGTACCACGGCCGCGGAACCGGCGCCCTAAGGACGGAACCAGCGGAACCAGCAGCACCAGAGGTAGCACAAGTAGTCAGCGGCCATGCAGGGCCTGGTAGGGATCCGAACAGATCCCGGAAGGGGGACACGCAATGACGGAGACGGTGAGCGGCGCGACGACCCGCAAGGGGAAGGCCACCCAGGCCACCCAGGCCACCCAGACCGGACGCGCCCGGCTGAGGATGCAGCGCATCCACACCACCCCCGGCGTGCACCCCTATGACCAGGTGACCTGGGAACGCCGGGACGTTCTCATAACGAACTGGCGGGACGGCTCGGTCAACTTCGAGCAGCACGGCGTGGAGTTCCCCGACTTCTGGTCGGTGAACGCGGCCAACATCGTCACCACCAAGTACTTCCGCGGCGCCGTCGGCTCGCCGCAGCGCGAGTGGAGCCTCAAGCAGCTCATCGACCGTGTGGTGGGCACCTACGAGAAGGCGGGCCAGGAGCACGGCTACTTCGCCACCGAGCAGGACGCCGAAATCTTCGGCCACGAGCTCCGCTACGCCCTGGTCCACCAGATCTTCAGCTTCAACTCCCCGGTCTGGTTCAATGTAGGAACCACATCAAAGCAGCAGGTCAGCGCGTGTTTTATCCTTGCCGTCGATGACACCATGGATGCCATCCTGGAGTGGTACCGGGAGGAGGGCCTGATCTTCAAGGGCGGCTCGGGCGCCGGCGTCAACCTGTCCAAGATCAGGTCGAGCAAGGAGCTACTGTCCTCCGGCGGCACCGCCAGCGGCCCGGTCTCCTTCATGCGCGGCGCCGACGCCTCGGCCGGCACGATCAAGTCCGGCGGTGCCACCCGCCGCGCGGCCAAGATGGTGGTCCTCGACGTGGACCACCCCGACGTGGCCGAATTCATCCAGACCAAGGCGCGCGAGGAAGAGAAGGTACGGGCGCTCCGCGACGCCGGGTTCGACATGGACCTGGGCGGCAAGGACATCGTGAGCGTCCAGTACCAGAACGCCAACAACTCGGTCCGCGTCTCAGACGAGTTCATGCACGCGGTGGAGGAGGGCAAGGAGTTCGACCTGCTGGCCCGGCGCACCGGCGAGGTGGTCGAGCGGATCGACGCGCGCACGCTGATGCGCAGCATGGCCCAGGCCGCCTGGGAGTGCGCCGACCCCGGCATCCAGTACGACGGCACCATCAACGACTGGCACACCAACCCCGAGTCGGGCCGTATCAGTGCAAGTAATCCCTGCTCGGAGTACATGAGCCTGGACAACTCCTCCTGCAACCTGGCCAGCATCAACCTGCTCAAGTTCCTCCGCGACGACGACACCTTCGACGCCGGGCGGTTCGCGAAAATCACGCAGCTGATCATCACCGCGATGGACATCTCGATCTGCTTCGCCGACTTCCCGACGGAGAAGATCGCCGAGACCACCCGCGCCTACCGCCAGCTGGGCATCGGCTACGCCAACCTGGGCGCGCTGCTGATGGCCACCGGGCACGCCTACGACTCCGAGGGCGGCCGGGCCATCGCCGCCGCGATCACCTCGCTCATGACCGGGGCCGCCTACAAGACCTCGACCGAGCTCGCCGCGGCCGTCGGCCCCTACGACGGCTACGCGCGCAACGCCAAGCCGCACAAGCGGGTCATCCGCAAGCACGCCGACGCCAGCGATCAGATCCGCCCGGTCGGCACGATCGAGCGCGAGATCCTCGACCTGGCCAGCGCGACCTGGCAGGAGTGCATCGAGCTAGGCGAGGCAAATGGGTACCGCAACGCCCAGGCCTCGCTACTCGCGCCGACCGGATGCCTAACCGCTGACACTTTGGTGACCACCAATCGCGGACTCGTTCGCCTAGGCGAGATCGCCGATGTCTACGGCAATCGCTGGCAGGACATCGCGGACCTCACCGTGTCCACGGACGAGGGCCCGAAGCGTGCGACGAAGTTCTTCGTCAACGGCGAGGAGCCGACCCGTCGGATCCGGACCCAGAGCGGCTACACCATCCAGGGAACGCTCGCTCACCGCGTGAAGGTTGTCGATCCCACCACGAAGGCATGGGAATGGAAGCGTCTGGCCGACCTAGCCCCAGGCGACATCCTTCCCATCCAGATGCGCACGCTGGTCGGCGAACCGCGCCATGTGGTGCTTCCCGTCCTCGACCAGGCCTACTACGCCGGGGATCGGCACGTCCGTGTCCCGGGCACCGTCAGCCCCGAGCTGGCAGAACTCGTGGGTTACTTCATGGGCGACGGCAGCCTGCACGCCAAGGGAATCCGGCTCTGCGTCGCCAACACCGACCTGGATGTCGCCGGGCGCCTGAGTGTCCTCTCCAAGGAGCTGTTCGGGCTCGAGCCCGCTGTCGTAGCACAGGAGGGATACCAGGAGCTCACCCTTCAGTCGGTCCGGCTGGCGCGCTGGTGGCAAGCCGCCGGGTTCGCCAAGGGCCTGCCCGGTGCCGGCCACAGCGGCAAGGGCTGGATCCCGAGGGTCCCGTCGGCGATCCTCGAGGCAAACGACCCCGTGGTCTATGGCGCCTTCCTGCGAGGCCTGTTCGAGGCTGACGGCACGGTCCTGGATGGCGTGCCCAGCTTGTCCACCGCTCATGAGTCATTCGCGGCGGAGATCCGCACTCTGCTCCTCACCATTGGCCTGGCCACCACAACGAGAGAAACGATCAGCGGCTGGGGCGGTCCCATCTTCCAGGTCAGGCTCCGGAATGTCGACCATGCGCTCAACTTCGGAGAGCTGATCGGCTTCATCGGCCAGCGCAAGGACCGTCTGGTCGCTGAACTGGAGCCGGGGCAGTCAGCGAAGAAGGACTACGTGTTCCTGCCCGGCGATGTATGGACCGAGCTCGTTCCGGTGGGTCATGGAGCCCGCAACGCGATGATGCTGTCGCTGCGCAAGCACGGCGGTATCCCGCGCATGCTCGCGTCCCGGATCTTCGAGGAGACGCTTGACGACAGGCTCGGCACGGCGCTCAGCTACCTCTTCGAGCAGGTAGAAGCCAACGAGGACGGCGGCGTCCAGCCAACGTATGACCTGTCGGTGCCGGAGAACGTGACCTATGTCGCGAACGGCATGGTGAGCCACAACACCATCGGCCTGATGATGGACTGCGACACCACCGGCATCGAGCCCGACCTGGCCCTGGTCAAGTTCAAGAAGCTGGTCGGCGGCGGCTCCATGCAGATCGTCAACCAGACCGTGCCGCGGGCGCTGAAGAACCTCGGCTACCCGCACGAGCAGGTCGAGGCGATCACCGAGTACATCGCCGAGCACGGCCATGTGGTCAACGCCCCCGGCCTGCGAGCCGAACACTACGAGGTGTTCGACTGCGCCATGGGCGAGCGCGCGATCAGCCCGATGGGCCACGTCCGGATGATGGCGGCGGTCCAGCCGCACCTGTCCGGCGCGATCAGCAAGACGGTCAACATGCCGGAGAACGCCACCGTCGAGGACATCGAGAAGACCTACTTCGAGGGCTGGAAGCTCGGCCTGAAGGCGCTGGCCATCTACCGCGACAACTGCAAGGTCGGCCAGCCCCTCTCGGACGCCAGGAAGAAGCCCGCCGAGGCCACGGCCACGGCCACGGCCCTGCCCGCCCCGGCGCCCGCGCCGCACGAGCACCGGCCGGTCCGCCGGCGCCTGCCCCGGCAGCGGCCCGCCACCGTGACCAGGTTCTCCGTGGCCGGGGCCGAAGGCTACATGACCGCCTCCAGCTACCCGGACGACGGCGTGGGCGAGGTGTTCCTCAAGCTCGGCAAGCAGGGCTCGACGCTGGCCGGCGTGATGGACGCCTTCTCCATGGCCATCTCGGTCGGCCTGCAGTACGGCATCCCGCTCGATTCTTACGTGGCCAAGTTCACCAACATGCGGTTCGAGCCGGCCGGCCTGACCGACGACCCGGACATCAGGCTCGCCAGTTCGGTGATGGACTACATCTTCCGCCGCCTGGCGCTGGACCACCTGCCCTACGAGGACCGCGCCGAGCTCGGCATCCTGTCCGCCGCCGAGCGGGCGGCCGAGGTGGCCGGCCACGACCCGGCCGGGCTGGCCGAGGAGGTGGACCCGGAGGTACTGGCCCAGTCGGCCGCCGTTGAACAACCTCATACCGAACGGTCCGCGGTTCCCGCCCCGGCTCAGCCTCAAGCCCAGCCTGCGGCCGCTCCCTTTCCGGCCGGGCCGCACAGCACGGCCGAACTGATCGAGTCCCAGCAGGGCCGCACCGCGGACGCTCCGCTCTGCCTCACCTGCGGCACCAAGATGCGCCCGGCCGGCAGCTGCTACGTCTGCGAAGGCTGCGGCTCCACCAGCGGCTGCAGCTAAAAGCGAGCGGTATTGCATCAGATGCAACAAAGGGGCGAGTGGGCTCTGGCGCATCCGGTGAGGAAACCGAGTTGCTGGAGGGCTTCGGCACTCGCGGCAGCCGGGGTAGTTGTGTTGGCTGCTGGTCAGCGGACACAGTCGACGCCCGGGCCTGCAGGGGTCCGGGCGCCGACTGCGGCACGAGCTGAGATGTCGTGCACGGTGTGGAACCAAGATGACATCACGTCTCGGGCCGCAGATCAAGTACGCGAGGGAGGTGAGACCATGGCGAAGAATTCCCGTGTGACTGGCCCGAGGGCTGCGTCGGATGCCGGCCGGACGCTGGCGGACCCGGATGCTACGAGCGACGAGCGGTCCGCGGCTGCGAGTGCCCTCGCGCAGACGCCGTTCCGTTCGCGTAAGGGCAAGAAGTGATCGCCGCCGCCCTGGGCCTGCAACCAGGGCGGCTGATCACCTGGTTGGCCAACTGAAGCCGGGTCCCTGATTTGACGAGAAGCATCAATGTTGTGTTAGATGCAACGTCGTGAAGGATCTTCGAGGAACGGGACTTCCGGGTGCGAGCCATCTGACGCTGGCGGACGGGGTACCGCACCTAGACGCGGCGTCCGCCGTATTCGAAGCCATGCTGGAGGGATGGGCCACGCAGCAGCGTGCCCGGTTCTTGAAGGTGAACACGATCGGGCCGAGGCTGGATTTGGTGCGTCGGTTCGCCGCGTTCACGAACCAGTACCCGTGGCAGTGGGAGCCGGCGGAGGCTGAGGCATTCATCACCCATGCGCCGGTCGCGGTGTCCACGGCGAGAAACTATCACAACACGCTCCGGCTGTTCTGCGGCTACGCGTCCGATGCCCGTTACGGGTGGGCGGCGAGGTGCCTGGAGCAGTTCGGCTCGGTGCCACAGCAGATCCTGGATGAGTGGAACACGGTCGCGCATGTGACCGAGTTCGAGGGGCAGCCGCACCGTCGGCCGCTGACCTATGACGAGGTGCAGGCCCTATTCGACGCGGCTGACGGGCGGGTTGAGGAGATCCGGTCCCGCGGCCGGAAGAGCGCGCTGGCGGCGCAGCGTGACGCGGCGCTGCTGAAGACCGTCTACGCGTTCGGGCTGCGGCGCCGCGAGGCGTGGGGCCTCGACCTTGCCGATCTGCGGCACAACCCGCAGGTGCGTCAGTTCGCTCACTATGGGCGGTGTTCGTGCGGTGGGGCAAGTCGTCCAACGGCAGCCCGCCCAAGCGGCGGACGGTGCTGACGGTGCCGGAGATGGACTGGGTGGTGGCGGTACTGCAGCAGTGGACCGAGGAGGTCCGCCCGCTGTTCAGCCCCGGCGCCCATCCGGCGTTGTGGGTCACCGAGCGGCGTGGCCGCCTGTCCCGGCGGGCGATCAACGAGGCGTTCGAGGAGGCGCGCGGCGCGGCCGGGCTGGATCCGGTACTGGATTTGCACTGCCTGCGGGACCTATATCACGCACCTGATCGAGTTCGGCTACCCGGAGCGGTTCGCGCAAGACCAGGCCGGTCACTCCTATGCGAGCACGACGGCGATCTACACGGGTGTGTCGGACGAGTTCCGGAACCGCCTTATGGCCAAGACGCTGCGCGAACGTTACGCGGACCCGCTGGGGGAGAAGCCGTGACGAAGAAGATGGGTATCCGGTGGCACCTGAGGTTGCGGATGGCTGAGAAGGGCCTGTTCCAGACATCGGATCTGGTGCCGCTGCTGGCCGAGCGCGGCGTCCACCTGTCTCGTGAGCAGGTCTACCGGCTGGTGACCCAGGTCCCGCAGCGCCTATCGACTGACACGCTGGCGGCGTTGTGCGACATCCTGGGCTGCCAGCCCAACGACCTGATCGAGGTCGAGGTCGTCAGTCGGCAGGTCCGTAAGGCGGCCGGTGAAGCTGACCGGGCGGTGCCGCCGCCGGTGCGGCGTAGCACGATCCGCCGCCCGGACCTGTCGTGACGACAGCCGATACGGATGGCGGGTCACGGGCGCATGTCATCTCCTGCCTGGTCGCCTTGGTGCCAGGGCTGGACGCCGCGGGCGCCCGGCGCGTCCTCGCCGCGGCCAGGGCGGACCGCGGGCGGGCGCTGCGCGAGGTTGATGCGCTTCTGAAGGAGCATCCTGGCGCCCTGGTCACCACTCCGGCCGCATATCCGCTGGCGCTGGTCCGGCTGGCGCACGCGCTGATCGAGGCCGGGTATCAGACGGTCGCGGCCCCGGCCTGCGCCGGGTGCGGCAAGATCACCATCGATCTGCGGCGCAAGACCGCCTCTGGCCGGGTCTGCGGAGCCTGCGCAGCACGCGGTAGCACCGGGACATGCGCCCGCTGCGGCCGGGCCAGCCGGATCAACGCCCGTCGCCCGGAGGGCGGGATCTGCTCGGCCTGCTATGACAAGGACGAGCAGGTCGTGACGGAATGCAGCGGATGCGGTCGGAGACGCCGGGCGGCCGCCCGGATGCCCGACGGCAGCGCTCGCTGCCAGTTCTGCGCTACCCGCCCGGCGCGCACGTGCTCGGCGTGCGGCCAGCAGCGCACCGTCGCCGGGAGCACCGATGTCGGCCCGATCTGCGCCTCGTGCTACCAGGCTCCGCAGCGGCCGTGCGGGCGCTGCGGGCGGACCCACACCATCGCCAGGCGGGCGACAGCGTCTGCCCCCGATCTGCGCTACGGCTGCTACCAGGGCGCGTCGGCGGTCTGCTCGGTCTGCGGGGAAACCAGGCCCTGCCAGCGGATCTCCTCGGGCAGCCCGATCTGCCGCACCTGCCGGGCCCGCCCGCCCCGGCCATGCTTCCGGTGCGGACGCGCCCGCCCGGTCCAGGCAGAATGGCCCGCGGGGGCCGGTCTGCGTCGGCTGCTACGAGCACGTCCACCGTCATCCCGCAAGATGCACCGGCTGCAGCGTGGTGCGGCCGCTGATCGGCAGCGATGAGCAGGGAAGACCGGTCTGCGGCCCATGCGCCGGAGCCCCGGGCCTGGACTACACCTGCCGCGAGTGCGGTCGGGGAGGGCAGATCCACAGCAGCCGGCGCTGCTTCAGCTGCGTCCTGGCCGAACGCGCCCGGATCCTGCTCACTGGTCCCGGCGGAGAAGTCTCCGAGCAGCTGCATCCCCTGCTGGAGGCGCTCAGCACGGTCAGCAACCCGGCCACCGTGGTGAGCTGGCTCGGGACGAGCCGGTCAGCCCGGCTGCTGGGTCGCCTGGCCAGGACAGGCGACCCGATCACCCACGACCTGCTCGATAACCTGCCGCAGACCCAGTCCCTGCACTACGTCAGGGAAGTGCTGGTCAACTCAGGCGTCCTGCACGCACGCAACGAGCACCTGGAGCGCCTGGTGCCCTGGCTGGAGCACCTGCTGCACGACAAGCCAGCCCACCATGCCCGGCTGATCAGGCCCTTCACGCACTGGTTCGTGCTGCGCCGCGCCCGCCGGGCCGCCGCACGCCGGACCTTCACCCGGGGATCGGCCGACTTCGCCCGCGCCCGCGTCCTGGCCGCCCTCGACCTGCTGTCCTGGCTCGACCACCGCGGCCAGGTACTGAACGACCTCACGCAGGCGGACCTTGACCAGTGGCTCGCTGACGGCGCCACCACCCGCCGGGCCGTGCGTTACTTCCTCCAATGGGCACGCGGCCGCGGCCTGGCCGGCGATCTGGCGGTGCCGCTTCCCCCGCGCCAGGAACCGGCGCGGCTGCTCGCTGAGAGCGACCATATCCACCAGCTTGATCGGTGCCTCACCGATGAGGCCATGCCCTTGGACCTCCGGATCGGGGGAGCGCTCGTCCTGCTGTTCGGGATGCTGGTCAGCCGGATCACGCAGCTGACCAAGGACGACGTGATCAAGGACGGCCAGGCCACCTATCTGGCCATTGACGGGCATCGCCTCATGCTGCCGCTGCGGCTGGCAGACCTCGTCCGCCAGCTACGTGACCAGGACAAGCCGCGATGGATGCTCGGCGGCCTGGGGACCTTCGCGCCGTGGCTCTTCCCTGGCCAGAGCCCGGCCCGCCCGGCCGTGGATATCCTCTTCGGCGTCCGTCTCCACCGCTACGGCATCGACGCCCACGCCGGCCGCAACACTGCCCGCCTCGCCCTGGCCGCCGAGCTGCCCGCCTCGGTCCTGGCCGACCTGACCGGCATCAGCATCAGCACCGCTGAACGCTGGTCCCAGTGGGCCAAGCGAGACTGGGCCGCCTACCTTGGACAGCGCGCAACTGACGTCAATGCTGGACGGATCATCGGGTGCGGGTCAGCAGTAACCGCCCGCCGCCTGGACGGTCGTGCCGGTGGGCTCGCTATCGCTCAGATCGTGACTGTGGCTCAGTTTCGGCCGTGCGGGCGGAACACGTACTGACTGGTATGTTTAGCGTACTAGTTGGTATGTTCAATTAGCTGCCGGTCAGATATACCAACTACGCTGGCGGCGCCAGGAAACAGGAGTCATTGTGGCAGGCAGAGGGCGCCCGAGCCGGACGACAGTCTACGAGCGGCTGGACCGCGCGCTGGCCGAGTTGAACCAGCGGCTGGGCGGGCTGCCTAGCCCCAAGGAAGCGCAGTCGATATGGGATGACATCTGGTACGCCGAGGCCCACCACTCGACGGCGCTGGAGGGAAACACGCTGGTCCTGCGCGAGGTCCAAGCACTGCTCGATAGCGGGCGAGCTGTCGGCGCTAAGCCGCTGAGGGAATACAACGAGGTCCGTGGGTACGCCGACGCCGCTCGCTGGGTCTACGGGCAGGCGCTGGAACCGGGGGACTGGCATGACGCCCGACTGATCACGCTCAGCGAGGTCCGGCGCATCCACTACATCGCCATGACTCCTGTCTGGGATGTCGCACCCCACCCGGAGGCGACCAATCGAGAGGGGCCAGGGCAGTTCCGGGAGCACGACATTCACCCGTTTGCTGAGGGCATGACGCCCCCATCCTGGCCCCTTGTCCCTGCAGCGCTGCAGCAGTGGGTGGAGGATGTCTGCGCAGTTCGCGAGGGGCTTAGCCACAGAGACTCTTTGGAACGGCCGGTGCCGGAAGAACTGGCGCGGCTGCACAACGAGTTTGAGCGTATCCACCCGTTCATCGACGGAAACGGCAGGGCGGGCCGCCTTGCTCTCAACCTGGTGCTGGTGCGGCTCGGCTACCCTCCCGTGGTCATCTTCAAGCGGCAGCGGGCCGCTTATCTCTCCGCAATGCAGCGCGCAGACGCTGGGGACTACGGGGCGCTGGGCGAACTGATCGCCCGGGCAATGTATGACAACCTCAACCGCTTCATCGTTCCCAACATCGCGGGCCCGGCCCGCATCGTCCCTCTCGCTGCCCTCGCGGATAAGGAATTCAGTCTGACCGCGTTGCGTCGGGCAGCACAACGCGGCCGCCTCGATGCCGTTCAAGGTCCCGACGGCATCTGGCGCAGCTCCCGCAAGGCAGTGAACGCCTACCGAGCCGCCAGGCATGAGCGACAGGGGAATACCGCACGCTCCGAATAAGTGCTCTGCGCCAGCATTATGAGCAAAATTGCGTTGGATGCAACACTCGGCATCTTTCGCGATAGCATGTAATCCCTGGTCGGCGGCTCCAGCCTTGCGCTGGGGCCGCCGTCCTGGCCATTACGTCAGCGATGCGCCTGGCCAGCGTTGATCGCCTGGGGACCTCCGCGTCGTGGCTCTTCCCCGGCCAGAGCCCGGCCCGCCCGGCCCCAAGGCATCGACAGCCGGAAACCTGCTAAACAAACCCGCCAAACGTGCTAATCAGCACTAGAATTGGGCTGTTTAGTAGGTTGATTGGGAGGTTGAGGTTCCTTGCGCAGCTTCGCTGGCCTTGACGCGCTCATCGGGCTGGTGCCCGCCCAGGTCGTCACCCAGCTCAGCGCGATCGACTTCGGCCGGGGCTCGGAGGCACTCTACCGGGACCAGATGCCCGGGCTGCTCACCGAACTCGCCGACCGAGCCCGTGTCCAGAGCATCACCGCCTCGTCCGCGATCGAGGGCGTCATCGTCGCGGACACCGTCCGCGCCCAGAGGATCATTAACCGGCAGGCGACGACGCTGCGCAACCGCAGCGAACAGGAGCTGGCCGGCTACCGCGACGCCCAGGACTACCTGTTCCAGCAGGACTGGCGCCCGCTGAACGCCGGCCTGATCCTGCACCTGCACCGGCTGCTGTTCGCTCACACGGCGATGCCCGGCGGGGCGTTCAAGACGGAGGACAACCTGGTCGTGGACCGATCGCCAGACGGCTCCACGACCGTGCGCTTCAAGCCGGTGCCCGCCGCGAGCACCCCGTTCGCCGTCGACGACCTGATCGAGCGCTACGAGCACGCGGTCGCGGCGGGTGAGCATCATCCGGTGCTCCTGTCCGGGCTGTTCATCCTCGACCTCCTCGTCATCCACCCCTTCGAGGACGGCAACGGACGGGTAGCCCGCCTGCTCACCGGCGCCATGCTCAGCGAGCACGGCTACACAGCCGGCCGCTACGTGAGCCTTGAGCAGGCGATCGCCGAATCCGATGACGCCTACTACCAGGCGCTCCTGGATTCCACCCACGGCTGGCACGACGGCACCGCCGACCCATGGCCCTGGCTCGGCTACTTCACCAGGGTGATCGCCGGCGCCTACGCCGTCTTCGCCGACCGCGCGGTCGCAGCCCGGACCCCCGGAACCAAGCAGCAGCGCGTTCGCGAGCACATCCTGCGCCACGCACCGGCCACGTTCCGCCTCGCCGACATCAGGACCGCAGTGCCAGGTGTCAGTGACCAAACCATCCGGCTCGTCCTGGAGCAGCTGAGGGGCGAAGGCAGGGTCCGGGCAGACGGAACCGGCCGCTCCGCGACGTGGACCCGGACGAATACCGCACCGGCTCAAGCGCGCGGCCTTGGCCTGATGGTGTGATCGAATACCTAGCAGTGTGATCGGATCTCTGAGGGAGCAGATCATGGCAGACGCCCCAGCACAGCATCCGGCGGCGCCCCCGGCTACGGTCGCGGACATCATGCAGCCACCAGTGACTGCGGTGGAACAGAACGACCACGCGGCCGCGGCCGCCTACCTGATGAAGCGCGCGGGCGCGACCGCCCTCATCGTCACGAAGATGCGGACCGGCCAGCCGACCGGGATCATCACCGAGGCTGACATCTCTCGCG
>WNFY01000895.1_pt1 | contig 52644 bp, 51 predicted proteins | sample 5400091 | NCBI WGS metagenome assembly WNFY01 (sample SAMN13153364, study PRJNA577476) | soil metagenome | isolation source: 60 cm soil or saprolite under grassland replicate 1 | place: USA:California | collected 2016-06-15
CAGTGTGTCGTCCGCGGCGGCGTAGAGGCCCGCGGCGCCGCGCCGGTACAGCGCCATCACCTGGAGCGATAGCGTGCCGGGATAGGCCCACTCGAGACGGCGACCCTTCTCGTCCGGTCCCGCGAGCAGCGTGGCCGGGTGCCGCGCCAGCGCGCCCATCCAGCGCGGCACGGCGAGCTCTTCGCCACGCCCGAGCGGCGGAATCCCGGCGAGCCGGGGAAAGCGTATCTGCTCGATCGCCATTGCGCCCGGGGAATCGACTGCGATACGCCACTCCGACAGCCCTGAGTCTCCTAACAGCCGGACCGTGGCGGTGACACGCAGCGCAGGCGCCTCGTCCAGCCCGAAGTCACTCCAGACCAGCGCCAGCCCCGGCCGCTCGCCTGCGAGCTCGCTCCAGGAGAACCGGCGCGCCGAGCTCGGGACGACCCGCAAGTCGCCCGGCCCGACCCGGTCGAGCCGCCAGATACCGGCGGCCCGGCCGTCGACGAAGGACTGACCGCTCGCACGGTCCGTGAGCGCGAGCAGGGAGCCGTTGCTCGAGTCGAAGCCGAGCCGTAGGCGATCGTTTTGAAGCCAGAGCGTGTCCGCCGCGGCCACGGCGAGCAAGCCACCGAGCAGGATGTTCACCGGTAGATCAGGTAGGGGGCGCGCTGCTTCCGGAACGTCGCCTGATCGCGCTCCCACTCGCGCAGCAGCTCGGGCAGGGTCCCTGCCTCGATCGCCTGCCGCAGCCGCGCGCTGCCACCGTGGCGCTCGACAGTCGCGCCCGCCCACTGGAATTGGTCCGGGTGGAGCCGCCGGATGAGGTCGATCATCAGCAGCGACGTGGCGAGCGGCCGGTAGGAGGCGCGGTCCGTCAGCGTGAAGCGCACGCCCTTCAGCACCTGGCCGGGGTACTTCCGCGCCGCCTCCGCCGTCGGGAACTCGACCGCTTCGAACCGGATGCCCGGTAGGTTCATCGCGTTCATGGCCGCGACGACCTCGGTGTTCCTGAGCCAGGGTGCACCGATCTGCTCGAACGGCAGGTCCGTGCCGCGCCCCTCCGAGACGTTGGTCGCCTCGAAGAACACGGTGCCGGGGTAGTGGATGGCGGCCTCGAGCCGCCGGATATTGGGCGACGGGTTTACCCAGGGCAGGCCCGTCTCGTCCCACCACATGTCTCGCCGCCAGCCCTCGACCGGCACGACGGTCAAGTCGGCGCCGATGCGCTGCTCGGCGTTGTACATCGTGGCCAGCTCGCCCAGCGTCAGGCCGTGGCGTGACAGGACCGGATAGATGCCGACGAACGACTGGTAGGCGGGCTCGAGAATGTTGCCCTCGAGAATGGTTCCGGTGACGGGGTTCGGCCTATCCAGCACGACGATGGGGATCCCCTTCTCGGCCGCGGCCTGCATCGCGAGAGCGAGCGTGGACTCGAACGTGTACTGCCGCACGCCCAGGTCCTGGATGTCGTAAACCAGGGCGTCGATTCCCTCGAGCATCTGCGGCGTCGGCTTATCGGTGTCGCCGTAGAGCGAATGGACGGGCAGCCCGGTCTTCTCGTCCACGGTCGAGGCGACGCGCGTCTCGGCGACGCCGCGGATGCCGTGCTCGGGTGAGTAGAGCGCTACCAGCGTCAGGTCCGGCACGCCGCGGAGCAAGTCGATCGTGCTGCGTCGCTGGCGATCGATGCCGGACTGGTTCGTAATAAGCCCTACCCGTTTGCTGCGCACCAGCGCGGGCGGGTGCTCGACGAAGACTTCGATGCCCGGGCGGACGACGGGCGCGGATGCACACGCAAAGGTGGCTGCGACGAGGAGGGCGGAGCAGCGGTTCATGATTCCGTGACATGCTACGCGCTGCGGCCTAGATTGCAACCTCATGCCCGTCGCCTTTTTGGCTCTCCTGCTCGCCCCGAGCGTGCAGGTTCCGGTCGCGCGTTGGACGCCGGAGCTGGCGTTCTCAGTCAAACGCGTGGGGAGCGTGGCGGTCTCGCCCGACGGGCGCTGGGCGGCGGTCGAAGGGTCTGAGCCGCTCATGGAGGCGGACCCGAGTGAGTGGCGCACGTCCGTGGACGTGTACGCCGTCGGCGGGACCGGCCCGGGGGCGGCCCGACGGGTCGAGACCCCGGCGAGCGCCCCCGCTTGGTCACCGGACGGGCGCTGGCTCGCGTTCGCCTCGAACCGGTCGGGGAAGCGGGACGTATGGCGCGTGGCGCTCGACGGCTCGCCGGCGGAGCGGCTCACGGACGTGACCGGGGAGCTGGGCGAGTTTCGCTGGTCGCCGGACGGCCGCCGGATGGCGTACGTGCTCACGGACCCGCCGGTGCCGGCGCCGGGCGCACGCGTGGTTGGAGAGGCGCAGCGGTATGCGCGCCTCTACACAGTCGACCTTGTCGGGGATGGCGGCGGGAGAGTCCCCCGGCTGCTCACGCCGCAGGACATGCAGGTGGGCGGGCATGTGGGTGCGGGGATGAGCGGTCCCGCGTTCGACTGGTCGCCGGACGGCGCCGCGATCGCCTTCTCGCACTCTCCCTCGCCGGCAGGGGACGATTGGGTGCGTGCCGACGTGTCGGTCGTAGACGTCGCGACGGGCCGAACGCGTCCGCTCGTGGCGACACCGGCGGCCGAGGGCGGACCCGCGTGGTCGCCCGACGGTCGCTGGATCGCCGTCACGGTCTCGGACGCGCCGGCGACGTACGCTCTCACGTTCCGGGTGGTGCTCGTCTCGCCCGTGAACGGCTCGGTCCAACCACTGGCGGAGAGCTTCGACCGGAGACCGGCGATCGTCGGTTGGACGGGCGATTCGCGCGCCGTCGTGATCAGCGAGGCGCGCGGAACGGTCTCGCGCCTCAGCGTGCTGCCGGCGGATGGCGGCGCCGCCGTGGACCTCTCGCCCGATACGCTCATGGTGTCCGCGCCCGCGCTGAACGGGCCGGGAACGTACGTGGGGTTCGTGTCCGAGGCGCCGGACCGCGCGCCGGAGCCGTACGTGAGCCGGCTCGCGCCGTTCGCGCCGAAGCGGGTCGCCGCGCTGCAATCACTGCCCGCCATTCCTCTTGGCCGGACGGAACCGATTCGGTGGCGGTCGTTCGATGGCCGGGAGATCGAGGGTCTCGTGACCTACCCGACGGGCTACCGGCCGGGTGCACCCGTACCGCTACTCACGATCCTGCACGGGGGCCCGCCCTCGAGCTTCACGCGGACGTTCACCGGGGGTGTGGGCTCTTACCCGATCGCTGCCTTCGCGTCCGCCGGCTTCGCCGTGCTCCGGCCCAACGTCCGCGGGAGCAGCGGTTACGGCCGCGACTTCCGGTACGCGAACGTCCGCGACTGGGGCGGCGGCGACTTTCGGGACGCCATGGCCGGTATCGACGCGTTGGTACAGCGCGGCGTCGCGGACCGCGACCGGCTCGGCGTGATGGGGTGGAGCTACGGCGGGTATCTGACGGCCTTCGCGATCACCCAGACGACCCGGTTTCGCGCCGCGTCCGTGGGAGCGGGCATCTCGAACCTGGTCTCCTACGTGGGCGTGGCCGACATCCCGGGCTTTATCGGGTCCTATTTCGGCGGCGAGTTTTGGGACGCCCCCGAGCTGTGGCAGGAGCGCTCCGCCGTGCTCCGCGTCAAGACGGTGACGACCCCGACGCTCATCCAGCACGGCGAGAACGACCTGCGGGTGCCGATCTCGCAGGGGTACGAGCTGTACACGGCACTCAAGCGGCGCCACGTCCCGGTCACCATGGTGGTGTACCCACGCCAGGGGCACGGCGTCGGCGAGCCGAAGCTCCAGCTCGACGTGATGCGGCGGAACCTGGAGTGGTTCGAGCGGTGGCTGATGGCCGACCGGAAGTAGGACACCCACTTTCATTGCGGAGGCAGGAACACATGGAGCAGCGTCACCTCGGATCCCAGGGCCTGGTCGTGTCCGCCATGGGCCTCGGCTGCATGGGCATGTCGGATTTCTACGGCGGGCGCGATGACGCCGAGTCCATCGCCACGATCCATCGCGCGATCGCCCTCGGCATCACGTTCCTCGATACGGCCGATATCTACGGCCCGTTCACCAACGAACAGCTCGTGGGCCGGGCCATCGGAGGGGGGGATCGGCGCGACCACGTCGTGCTGGCCACCAAGTTCGGCAACGTCCGCAAGGCCGACGGGACCTTCGTCGGCGTGAACGGCCGCCCGGAGTACGTGCGCCAGGCGTGCGACGCCTCGCTCGCCCGGCTGGGCGTAGATCATATCGATCTCTACTACCAGCACCGGGTGGACCCGAGCGTGCCGATCGAGGACACGGTTGGGGCGATGGCGGAGCTGGTGCGCGGCGGCAAGGTCCGCTATCTCGGCCTCTCGGAAGCGGCGCCCGCCACCATCCGGCGCGCACACGCGACCCACCCAATCAGCGCGCTCCAGACGGAGTACTCGCTCTGGAGCCGCGACCCGGAGGACGAGATCCTGCCCACCTGCCGCGAGCTGGGCATCGGATTCGTCGCGTACAGCCCGCTCGGGCGGGGTTTCCTCTCGGGCCAGATCCGTCGCCAGGAAGACCTCGCCCCGGACGACTGGCGGCGCAGCAATCCGCGCTTTCAGGGTGACAACTTCGCCAAGAACCTCGAGTTGGTGGCGCGCATCGAGCAGCTGGCCCGCGCCAAGCGGTGCACCCCATCGCAGCTCGCGCTGGCCTGGGTGCTGGCACAGGGGAAGGACATCGTACCCATCCCCGGCACGAAACGGGTGCGCTATATGGAGGAGAATGCGGCGGCCGCCACGCTCGCGCTGAGCGCGGCCGAGCGGGAGGCGATCGACGCGGTGTTCCCGAAGGGCGCCGCGGCGGGCGAGCGTTACACCGCGGGGGGCATGGCGGCGGTCAATCGATAGGGGGTTCGACGCCTCAGCGGCCCTTGGTAAAGGTGTACGGCGCCCCCCTCGCGGCCGGGGGGGAGAGCCAGGTGCTCGCCGGCGTGATCGTCGCTGCGGTGCTCGCCGTGGCGTGGGCTCTGCTGGTCTCCTTCACGCACAACCCGGTCAGCCTCGCGGGGTGGGCGGTGGGCGGCCTGATCGGGATCACGCTCGCCCGAGCCGGGCGCGGCGCCAGCCAGGCGCGCGGGACCGTCGCCGTCGTGCTGACCGTCGGCGCAGTCGTGCTTGCCAAGGCGTTGATCCTCGCCTTCGCCCTACGGCCGATTCTGTTGGACGAGATGCTGCGCTCCCCCCGAGCCACCACCACGCTGTTCGTGATCGACATGACCAGGCACCGGTCGTTCTCGCCGGACCTGCAGGCCGCCGTCGACGCGCAGCGCCGGGCGGCACCGGACACGGCCTCGGGCGTCGAGGGCTTCGCGCGCGCCTTGGGATTGAGCGAGCGGATCTTTGCCGAGGCCCACGCGCGCGACTCGGCCGCGACTCCCGCCGAGCGCGAGCGCCTGGTGCGCATGTACGCGGACAGCCTGCTCGGGCGCGAGCCCTTTCTCCCGATGCTCGGCCGGCTGTTCGGTTTGTGGGATCTGCTCTGGCTGGGTTTGGGGGCGTCGAGCGCCTGGAAGCTGGCGGAGCGGGGGATGCCCTGAGCTACTGGCCCTGCTTGTCGCGCTCCGCCTGCTCGCGCTCCTCGCGCTCCCGCTGCTCGCGGGCGCGTCGCACGCGCTCCTGCCGCTCGCGCAGCGCTGCCTCGTCGCGCGCGTCTTGAGCGGCTTGGCGGCCGTCCACGTCCGGCACCGCCTGCTCGCGGGCCTGCCGGGCGCGCTCCTGCCGCTGGCTACGATCCTCGGCCGCCCGCGCGGTGCGCTCGGCCTCGAGCTCGGCTTTCCGCCTCACGTTTGCCCACCAGAGCACCAAGAACAGCCCGAACTGCGCGGGCAGTATGAAAATGAAAGAGAGGGGGAACAGGCCTTTGACTGTGGCGGAGAGGGCCAGGCTCGCGAGCGCCCACTTCCACCCGGTCATGTGCTCGTACTCGGCGGCGAAGTAGAAGAGCCCCGCAAAGCCGAAACCGCCAATGATGCCCATTCGCCCGAATATGCAAAACCGCGGCGCGGCGAGCAAATTTCGGACGACCATCCGCGGAGGGGGTACCCATGCTGCTGTTGGTCCTGCGCATACTGGCGGTCGTCGCCGTGGGGGCGCTGATGCTTTGGCTGCGGCGCTACATGACCGGTCGGTAACGAATCGGTCCCGGTGTCCTGCGTGACCTCATCGCACCTCGGCTCGGAGCACCTGGCCCGGCGGGCCCAGCCGGAACGCGAGCTCCGCGGAGTGGAAGTCGTTGAGAAACGTCTTCCGGGTGCCGCCCAGGCTCGCATAGCACCTGCCGTCGTGCTCCACGACCGCGGTCTCCCACAGCGCCGTCACCTTCCGATCGATCTCCAGTTCGACCGTTGCCCGGATCGGGTACGGTGGACCGGTCGGGGAGTGTGCGACCCACTGGACATAGGCGTGCGGCCGGAGCTCGGGCCCGCGCCGACCGCGGACCATGGTCGGCTCTTGCGTGAGGATGAGCCGATACCACCCGCTGGCCTCCGCGTCGGTCCAGCGGCCGCCCTCCGCGAGATCGTGCTCCACGTCTCCCGAGCAGGTCACCCGGGACCGCTGTTCCCACACCCACTCGAGGCACGTGATCGAGTCCCGCGCGGCGGTGTTGTAGAAGGAGCCCTGCCCATGGTAGGCGACTTGCATGGTGTCGGCCACGCTCACGCACAGCCGGTAACCCGGCGGAGAGCGATCGAGCAGGGGCACAACCCACGTCACGTCGTAATGCCGCTGCGTGGGCGGGAACCGGAAGGCGCCGGTCGAGTCCGTGGTGGTCCGGAGCACGGCGGCGGTGCACAGCGTGTCCGCCCACTCCGTGGAGACTACGACCTCGGCGCCAGGGCGGGGCGTCCCGTCGGTGTGAAACAGCAGCCCCACCACGGGGCCGGACACGGTCTCAGTGCGCGCGACGGGAAGCGGGCAGCCAGCCGCGAAGGGGGCGACGAGGACAACAATGATCGCGTCGCGAAGCGAGTGAGTCATCGAGCACCGTCCCTATCAGGAGCCCAGGATGTTCATTTGTAAACCGATATCCTCCCGCCACTGGGTTGCCATCTGTGTTACACCCCGATGCCATATCGTCTCTCTATAATATGACAGGACCCCGTCGGGCACGGCACACATCGACCGGAGGAGTCGCATGGTCTTCCTCAAGCGTCCGCTGGCCTTTGCAGGCGCGTTGGCTACGCTGGGAACGAGCGCTCCGGCGCAGGCACGTCCGGATCGTCCGGAGACGCCCGAGGTGCGCACTGCGGCCACGGTCCAGCGCAGTGTCCAGCCCGACTTGGCGACCGTCACGCTGCAGTTCACGGCGGAGGGTAGCACTCCGGCCCAAGCGGGCAGCCGGCTCGCGAGCCGGGCGGACAGCCTGCGCCGCGCGCTCGCCACGCTCGGCATTCCCCGGGACTCGCTTGTCAACCGCAATCGATGGTACTGGTGGCGCGGACGGATCGAGACCATCCCCGGGCCCGTGAAGTTCGCCCCTCGATCGAACCCCGGCTCGGACCCTCGATTCAACTACGCCGTGCAGGACACGACGTATCGCGCTCACGACGCGATCGAGGTACGGATGCATGACCTGAGCCGCGTCGGCGCCGTGCTGGACACGGCTCTGGGGCGAGGGATCACCGACATCTCCGATGTACGGTTCACGGCCTCCGACGTGTCGGCGGCGCAGGTCGAGGCTTTGCGGGAGGCGACCGTGCGGGCCCGTAAGCAGGCCGAAGCGATCGCCGCGGCGGGCGGCCTGCAGCTCGGGCGCGTCCTGGCTCTCAGTACACAGGCCGATTACGTCAGTGGCTACGGGGCGGACGATTTTGCCCTGCGTGGCGTGACCCTCGGGACGGCTGGCACCGTCGCCGACGGGACTCCTACCGTCGTCGTCCAGCCCTCGGTGCCGGTGTCTGTCACGGTGTATGGCCGCTGGGAATTGATTCCTAGGCAGCCCTAATGTGGTTCACGATGATGCATCCACTGCACTGCTTGGTCTTGACCCTCGCCCTCGCGAGCCAAGCACCCGGCCAGGACAGCGCGGCATCGGTCGCGGGGCGGGTCCGCAATGACAAGGGCGAGCCGGTGGTCGGGGCGCTGGTCGAGGCGATGGGGCTACAGATAAACGCTTGGTCGAACCGGCAAGGGCGCTTCGAGCTCCGAGGCCTACCGGTCGGCCTCGTGCACGTGCAGATGCGCTTCCTTGGCGCCGACCCCGTCGACACGAGTTTCACGCTACGGCGCAGGGAGCGCGCGGTTTGGAATGTGGTGCTCCACGAGCCGGACTGGGCGGCGGAGGCCGAGCGGGCAGAATCCGCGCGGGTCGCGGCGGGCGGCCTGGATAGCGTGAGCGCGGGGCTCGTGTCGACGGATACTTCATCCAGCTTCACCTACGAGCGGTTCGGCATTCGCCTACTGCGCGCGGCGGTGAAGCACTCGAGCCCCGACACGAGCCGTGTCCTATCGCCGCTCAGCGCCGGTCAGGCCTTGGCACTCGCGCTCGCCGCCGCGAAAGACTCGACAGCCATCGCCATCGCCCAAGCCCTGAACCTGGGCGTGCTGGGATCGGACGGCATCGCTGCGCGCAGCCAGCAGTTCAACGACGGGGTGCGGACTCGCCGGGACATCACGCTCAAGGTTGCCAACGCGCTGTGGGTCGATACCAGCGCGACGCTCCAGCCGCAGTTCGCTAGCTGGGCCCGGGCGCACTACGGCGCCGCCGTGCGGGTGCAGCCGCTGCGCGTGCCGCAGGTGATCTCGGTCCTGAACCGGTGGGCGGACAGCGTGACGAGCGGCGCGATCCCCGTGATACGGGACAAAAAGTTCGGTGACTCGGTTGTGGTCGCGCTCACCAATGCGGTGTACTTCAAGGGCCGGTGGCTCGAGCCGTTCGACTCCTCGCTCACGGAGAGGCGGCCGTTCACGCTGGCGAATGGGAATCGCGTCGTGGCCCCCACGATGGAGCTTTTCACCAACCTGGCCTATCGGCGAGGGTCAGGGTATCAGGCGGTCCGCGTCCCGTACATGGCGGGGCTGACGGCGCTGTACATCGTGTTGCCCGATTCAGGCGTGAAAGCGGCCACCCTGCTCGAAGACCTGGAGAAGACCGGGTGGCCGATGCCCAATCCTCGCAAGGAGACGAGGAGCGTCCAGATACGCCTCCCTCGATTGCACGTGACCCAGGCGACGAACCTGCGACCGGCCTTCACGGCCCTCGACATGGCGATTCTCTTCGATTCGGCCCGCGCGGACTTCGGCGGGCTCGTCGTGCCTCGCCCGGAGCGGCCGCCCCCTTGCCCACCCTTGTCGAGCGGCTTGCATGTCGGCGCGTGCACCCGCTACCGGATCTCCGAGGCGGCACAACACGTGTTCCTGGACGTGGATGAAAAGGGTACGGAAGCGGCAGCCGTTACGGCGTTTGGGTTCGAAGTCGTGGAGACCTCGGCTGGCCCGCCGCCGATCAAGTTTTTCGTGGACCGTCCCTTCCTGTTCGCGCTGCGGGACGAGAAGACAGGGACGGTGCTGTTCGTCGGCCTCATCGCTGGACCGCGCCAGTAGCTGGAGGATCAGGTGAAGGCAAGCGCGGCAATTCTGGTATTGCTGGCGGTGGGCATGGTCTCCTCGCACCGGGAATCGTCTGGCGTCATTTGAGAGATTGAGTGTCGCGTCCGCGCAACACCACTTGAGTGCTGACAGGCGACCGACCCGACATAAGGTGAGTTTGCTCACCTGTCGCAGAAACGACCCTCGGTGCCGCAAAAACACCCTACTGGATCCCCAGTACCAACCACATTCTTGGTGGCATCGCTCACCGCCCCGCGAAGGTCTAGGGAGGGAAGCCACCATGAGATCATCCGCACGCGCTTGTTTTTCGGCCTGTCTCGTTATGGGCATTCTTGCATGCGAGCGCACGGAGCCCACCGGGCTCCCTCCGACTCGCGTGAGCGCCCCAGCCCGTGGGCCAGCGGACGTGTACCCTGAAGAGCGTCCGTTCTGGAACCTCGCCCAGACAGTTCCGGGCAGCGCCGGCTTCTTCATCGACACCGTGTCCGGAAACGTCGTCGTTTCGCTCACGGACCTGCGCTCGGCGGAAGCAGCCAGGGGTTTGCTGCGGTCCAGCCTGGCGCAGGAGTTGGCGCGCGCTCGCGCAAGGCATCCGCAGGCCGACGTCGTGTCTCGACCGGTGGCGTACACGTTCCTCCAGCTCAAGGAATGGCGCGACCGCCTGAACGGCGACGTGTTTGCGATACCAGGGGTCGTGTGGCTGGACTTGGACGAGGTCAGGAATCGGGTCGTGATCGGGGTCGAGCCGTCCGCGGACCGGGGCGCGATTCGCCGAGTGGCCGGTGAGCTCACGGTACCCGAGGCGGCGCTTGACTTCGAGACCGACGGGCCGGTGGTGCCCGAGGCGGGGTTGACGGACCAGGTACGGCCCATCGCAGGGGGGACGAGGATCCAGAGCGTCCAGTCAGGCGTCACCGTCACCTGCACCCTAGGGTTTCCCGCGCTCTGGAACGGGACGAAGGCCTTCGTCACGGCCTCGCATTGCAGCCGGACCACGTTGTCGGTCGACAGCACCCGGCAGTACCAACCGACGGCGCCGCTGACGCACGCCGACTCGCTGACCATGACCCCGATCGCGTTCGAAGTCGCTGATTACTCGGAGCCGTGCCCGCCGAAGCTCGGCAGCGCGTGCGCCTGGGCGGACGCCGCGATCTACCAGTTCACGGGCACTACCTCTCAGTGGGCGGCTGGCCGCATCGCGCGTCCGACCTACGGCTGCTTCCCTGGTCCGTGCAGCCCCGTGAATCTGCAGATCGGCGGTTACTTCTCGATTGCCGGGACCGACTCGAGCCTCGTGGTCGGGGATCTAGTGAGCATGATCGGGAGCGGTACCGGGTGGAGCCAGTCGTACGTGCAGAAGACGTGCACCAACGTCAAGCTCAATACCACGCAGGTCGCAGAGTGCCAGGACTACGGCAGTTACGGCAACGGAACCGGTGACAGCGGCGGGCCGATCCTCCTGAACATCTCGCCGTCCGATTCCAACGTCGTCCTCGGGGGTATCCATTGGGGCAAGACCGGCCAATACGCGGTGTTCAGCCCATGGTCCGGGATCGCGCGGGAGTACGCGAATCTTTCGGTTGTACTCGCTCCGGAAGACACGGCCCGACCATCGGTGCCGACGGGGCCGCTAACTCTCCCCTCGGATTCATCCACTACTGTTCGTCGCCCAGGCGGACGCGCTGACAACGTGTACTACCGGAACATCATCGAGCTCGCCTTCCATGATTCTGCTAGCGGGCCGACTGTGCGCGGCGTACTCACGCGCTACAACGCAGAGATCATCGGAGGACGCTCGTTCCCCGGGATTTCGAACGGTGCGTACGTGATTCGAGTTCCAGATCCGGGGACCACGTTCGATGCACTACAGGTCCTGCTGTCCCGGCTCGCAGCGGAACCTGGCGTGCACTTTGTCGCAGCCATGATGTTCAGCGTTCATTGGGATCTGCGTTACCGCTTCCCGAATGAAGGAACGGGAATGAGGCGCGTGAACTGGCAGAACCCAGACGCCGTTAGCGACGGTACGCGGTCGCGCCTCGCCATCCGTGCACCCCTGGCGTGGGGCTGCGAGACGGGCACATACACGAGTGATCGAGTTCGAGTGGGTGTGGTTGACGTAGTGTTCGACTCGGAGCACGAGGACCTGCCTCCCGCACGGGTCTTTCCGGTTTTCGACCGGACCGACGTTGACGTCCAGCTACTCGTTGACTCGGTCCTTCGCTCTCATGGGACGGGAGTAGCAGGAGTAATGGCCGCGGTCGGGGACAACGGAAAGGGGGTCACTGGCGTCTTATGGGGAGCCGACCTGCACCTCTACCCGTATGGGCAGGGAAGGCGGTCTGTGCGCGACCCGTTTGAGCGGCTTGATAGAGCGCTGGTTGACGCAGCGAGCCGTAGTGTACGCGTGGTGGTTACGTCTACGACATTCGGCGACGTTGCAGACACGGCACGGGTCAGGCACGTGCGTCAATCCTTGAGACAGTACGTGACGTCGGGTCTGGGGAACGTGTTCGTGCTCGCAGCAGCCGAGAATCCGACTCGGGCCGACGGCCGTAGACTGACGCTCCAGCAGCTCCAGACGACGACGGACTCCGGTTTGACGCCGCTTGATAGGGCTGCAGCGCAACTCCTCGATACGTTTCCGAACCAAATCATCCTGGTAGGCGGCACGGACGCGTCCAACCGATTCTGGACGCCGAGCGATTTCTACACCGATGGGACTCGTATCGTGGCGCCGGCGACGAACGTACTGACACTCGCTGATCCGGCTGACTTTCCAGGTGGGACGGCGGTTGGTGAGGGAAACTCCTTCGCTGCGCCGTTCGTCACTGGCGTCGCGGGCCAGTTGTTGGCGATGGACCCGAGTCTTACGGGGCCCGAGTTGACCAGCTTCATCCTGCGCGGCGCGCGGCGACCGCGCGCTGATCCACAGACCGGACAGATTGCCCCACCGCCGCCAGTGGCGGGGGCGCCGCAAGCCATCTACCTACTGGATGCGTACGGCGCTCTCACGCTCCTCGCCGCCGAGCGACTCGGCGCGCCTCTGTGCGGCAATCGCGTCTGGGCGGCAAACAGTGTGCTCGTCGCCGAGCGCGACCCGGTCGCTCATACTACAAAAACCCTAGTCAGCCTGGGCGAGGCTGGTCCAGGCGTCGACGTGTTTCACGGCGGTCGCCGCGTCGAGGTCTCCACGGCGCTCGGGAATAGAAACCGCGCCTTCGAGCTACGGCAGGGGCAGTGGGTCGAGACCACGGATACTGCAACAACACCTCCGGGCGGTACTTACTTTTCCATCTTGGCACGCTCACATGACTGGGACAGCGCGGGCAGCTTCAGGTACTGGACGATGCCGCCTGGCGACCCGAATGCGACCTCGGCGTCATTCGAGATCACCGTCTATGAGTTTGCCAGCCAGACACAGACCACGATCGACACGGTCGTGGTTCCGCTGGCTCAGCGCGGGCCCCCGTTGGAGTGCGTCGAGCTGAACCACCAAGGTGAGTGTGTCGGCATGGTCGCGACCTCGGGAGTCACAGAGCGCGCGGTAGCCGCATTGGCCTTTCCTTCGGTGGGCGGTCGACTGTTGCTGGCCGTCTCATACGGCGGCACCCGCATCACCGGACTCGGTAATTGGGAACCCTGCACCAGCGGCGATACGTCCTTGGCGAGCTGCCGAGGCATCTGGTGGGAGGAAGACTTCAACCGCACCGAATTGCGGGCCGTAGACCTCCATAGCCGACGGCCAACGTTCCTTTGGCCCATCCCGGCCGGGGTCTATTGGTTTGGCCTGTCGGAGGACGGCTCGCAGCTTGTGAGCGGGGAAGGTATACAGACAACCGCGTATTCTGGAGGAACGTACACCGACCCGGGCACAGTAAGGGGGTGCGGCGTGCGCTATCGCAGCATGGCGGACGGAACGGAGGTCGCGCCAGCTGTTATGACTGCGGATGCGTGCGCGGTGGGAGCTATTGGTCACGGGACCGTCGCTCCGGCGCCGCCGCGGGCCTCCTCACCGTAACTGTCGGCCTCGGCGAACGATGCGTTGCGATGTTATGGCCTCGCGTCCTGCGGTCCGCCGGGTAGGTGAACTCGGTCACGACCGGCCAGCCGATGTGCCATTGCGCGGCGTGCCGCTCCGTCAACCACCAGGTGGCTGCGCTTCAAGGACCACGTTTCCGACACAGCGAACGTTGCGTTCTTCGCTGACCCGGCATCACAATCCCCGGGGGTCGCGCGAATAAGCCCGGGACGGAGGCGGAATGCGAAAAGCAGGTGCAGAGGGCGATCGCGCTTGCCTCCCCAAGCGGTCCGCCATGAAGCCCGAGTGCCGTGTTGTCGAACGAGGGGCACACGTGGAGCGAATGGATTGGCGGATGGCGTATGATATGCTGACGCTTCGTTGGCTGCTGGCCAGTCGAATCGCTCTCGTGTTGGGGATGGCCGGGGTGGTGGTCACCGGTTGTGCTGGCCAGACGGGGCGTCACGCGCCGCTCGTGCCGCCTCCGACGCCCGTTGAGCTCGGGCTCGCCGCCCAGGCGCTTGAGGACTCATCCATCGGGCCCGTCTTCCCTCCGGAACGGCTCACCGAGGGCGTGGCGCTCCTCCGCCGGATTCATCGTCAAGCCCCCGTGGCGATGCGGTGGCACGGGAGCGAGTTGATCTGGCATCCGTCATTGGTTTTTCAGATGGTGGATTCGGTCTTTTGGCGCTTGTTTGACAGCCCTGCAGGCCAGCGAGCGGGATCTGTGAACCGCTGGCTTGAGCCCCCGCGCACGGGTTGGCTGGTGTTCGACAGTGTTACCGCGGCTATGGGTGGCGCGGTGGCCATCCATATTGAGGGCTTGCCGCGCCGGCACGGCTTTCTGAGCGTGTTCTATCGCGAGCCGGTGAATCTCCCGGGCGTTGCGCGTGCCTACGCGGGACTGAAGCCGGCGGTCACGATCTCGATGGTTCAGGGACCGATCGTTACCAGTCACGCTGTCTCGGACCGTTTGCGGATACAAACGGGCGATTCACTCTGGACCCTGCACCTACCGGCGGGGTGGGGCGACTGCCCCGATCGGCCCGACCAGCGCACGTGCGAGTTCAGGTATCGACCCGCCACTGGCTGGATGGAGGCAGTGACCGACTCGGAGTCACCGCACTGAGGCTACTAGCTCCAGATAATCCTTAGCCGCTGCGTCCCTTGATTTCTCACCACCCCGGCCGGCGTGGGGCGGATGGTTCGGGGGCCAATCGGTTCGGTAGCGAGCCGGGACTTGGGCACGCGTGGCTGCTCGAGGAATGGGCGTTCGTGTGCGCTCGATCTCGATCGCGTTGGCAGCGTTGTGACTGCGGATGCGCACGCGGTGAGAACTCAGGGAGAGGGGACGGTTGCTCCGGCGCCACCGCCGGCCTCCTCGCCGTAGAGGTGGACCATGGAGCGATCGTTGCGGTATGGGGGTTTGCCTCGCCCGAGCCGCCAATTCGATCTCATGCCCATCGCGCCCCGGCTGGAACCAGGCGATGACTGTTGCGGCGTCGTACTTGCCGTAGGGTGCATCGGCGGCCCGAGGCGGTCGTTGTGGGGGCGGAAGCAGCAGACGCGGGCTTCCAGTCGGCGCCCACGGTCCGCATGCGGCTACAGTCATCGGCGGGGAACGGGCGAGGCATGCTTCCAAGAGGCGTCCCGCTTTGCGCGATCCTAGCCCTGATAGTGGCGAGCGCCGTACCGCGCCTGGCTGTGCCGCAGGCGCCCGCTCGGCAAGACACCACCCGCCCACCGGTGCCGGCCCTCCCCAACTTGCCGGCGGATTCCACCTTCACCGTCGAAGCGCCCGGCTACGCCCGCGCCGAGTTGCTGTACTTCCGAAACATCGTGGGGATCATCTTCCACGACACCACGAGTGGCGCAAGCATCCGTCGGTTGCTCGCCCGCTACAGCGGCAGGATCATCGGCGGTGCACCCGGGGACAAGGAGTTCATCGTCCGGATTCCAGACCCCGGTCGCTCGTTCGCGGCGCTAGAGGCGATGGTGAGGCAGCTCAACTCCGAGCGCGGGGTGAGACTCGCAAGGAAGGTTTACTATCGATGGCCGGTGTATCACGACGGTCGAGGCGCATCGCGGGACATCACGCCGTTGCCACACGCCCACGGGGAGACTGCTCGGCCGCCGGTGCCACCGACGCCGAACCTGCCGGACGATTCGACGTTAACCGTGCCATCGCCGTCCGGGATGAACGTCCGCTACTATCGAAACATTGTGGTCGTCGTCTTCCACAACTCCACGAACGGCGTGACCGTGCGCCGCATCCTGGCCAAGTATCGCGGCGTCATCATCGGGGGCAGCGAAGCCCGAGACGATCCAGGCTACTACGTACAGATCCCGGATCCGGGCACTACGTTCGCCGCGATCGACTCGGTGGCCTCCCTGATCGAGGCAGAGCCGGGCGTGAAGCTGGTGTCAATCCCGACATGGCGCGGTCTAATACGCATTGCTGATTGGCGAGTGCCGGGGCGTGGAAGGACGCTGCGCTAGCGGACCGGCCGCCGGCAGATCGGGCACGGCCCCATCCGCGGCTCTTTCCCAAACTCGAGCTGCACCGGCCCGAGCGTGACCGCCGTGTCGGTGAGGGTCACGGTGAGCGTCATGACGTGTCCGTCGACGGAGCCGGAGAACCGCGCCGGGTGATCGGGGCCGCGCGCCACAGGATACAGCGTGATATTGTAGAGCCCGGGGACGTCGAACCGACCCTGGTTGTCGGCCACGATCGCCTGCCGCGTGTCCCCCGCGGTACAGCCGATGTGGACGTGGGCGGTCGTGTCGAACGCCATCAATCCGGCATTCTCGCCGCCCCACGTACCCTTGATCTGCCCGTGGAATCGCGGGCCCCCGATGTCACAGTCGCGCACGAGGATCAGGGCGAGACCGGCGAGGATGACCTTGTTCATGGGAGTGCCTCCGTACCGTCTACCCCTGCACCCAGCCCCGCGTCACAAGCAGCTCCGCCACCAGGTCGGGCGCGCTCCGCCCCGCCGCCTCAGCCGCGAAATTGATCACCAGCCGGTGCGTGAGCACCGTGGGCGCCACCGCTCGCAAATCGTCCTCGTCCGGCATCGGCCGGCCATCGAGCGCCGCCCGCGCCTTGGCCCCAAGGATCAAATATTGGGACGCCCGTGGCCCCGCCCCCCACGACACGAACTCCTTCACGAACGGCGGCGCCTCGGCGTCCCCGGGCCTGCTCATCCGCACCAGCGTCACCGCCGCGCGCACCAGCGGCTTCGGCACGGGAATGCGGCGCACCAGGTGCTGTAGGGTCAACACATCTTCCGCCGTCAACACCGGCGCGATCTCGGTCGCGCGGTCCCCCGTGGTCGCCTCGACGATCGTCTCTTCCTCTTCCTTGGTGGGATAGGCCACCCGCAGCTCGAACATGAAGCGGTCGAGCTGCGCCTCGGGGAGCGGATACGTCCCCTCCTGCTCGATCGGGTTCTGGGTCGCGAGCACGAAGAACGGCGCCGGCAGCGGATGGGTCTGGCCCGCGGCCGTCACCTGGTGCTCCTGCATCGCCTGGAGCAGGGCTGCCTGGGTCTTGGGCGGCGTGCGGTTCACCTCGTCCGCCAGCACGATGTTGGCGAACACCGGCCCGCGCACGAACCGGAACGCGCGCTTCCCCGTGGCCTGGTCTTCCTCGATGATCTCCGTCCCGGTGATGTCGGTGGGCATGAGATCGGGGGTGAACTGGATGCGCGAGAACTTGAGATCGAGCGTCTGCGCAACCGTTTGCACCATCAGCGTCTTGGCCAGCCCCGGCACACCGAGCAGCAGCGCGTGACCGCCCGAGAAGATCGCGGTGAGGATCCCGTCGAGCACGTCTTTCTGGCCCACGATGCGGCGGCCCACCTGGGCGAGCAGGTCCGCGCGGGCGCGGGTGAGGCGCTCGAGCAGCTCGACATCACCCTGAGGCGGGGATGCGGGATGCGTGATGGGGGACGGGTTTGGTGTCATGCTGACTCCAGGTTAGCACATCATACTCCCAAGCGCCACATAAGTTTGCGTGGTTCTGACTTTGCTTGCGAAATTTTTCACAAGCGGGTAGTTTTGCGCCGTGCAAAGCCCGGGGCCGCTCCGCTACGCGGGGCTCGGGATCCAGTTGGCCGCAACGGTCGTGGTGTGCGTGCTCTTCGGACAATGGCTGGACCGGAAGGCGGGGACCGACGGCATCTTCACCATCCTGGCACCGCTGCTGGGGTTTGGCGGCGTGATGTACTCCCTGATGCGCCAGCTCTCCCGCTCTGACAAGGGCGACCGATGACGGCGGGCCGTCGCTACCTCGTCGGCGTGACCACGGTTGCCGTGGCGGCGCTGCTTCTTAGCTTGGTCGTGCCCCCCCCCGACGCCCGGACCGGCCTGTGGCTCGCGACGGCCCTGGCGCTGATCGTACAGGGGCCGCTCGGCTGGTGGGTGGTGCGCGCCATCGGGACCGAGCGCCTCCAGCTGATCTGGGCGATCGGCATCGCCGCGCGGTTCGTCCTGGTCGCGGGCTGCGGGTTGTTGGTGGCGCCGCGGCTGGGCCTAGCGCTCGCGCCGCTCTTGTTCCCGCTCGTGGGAGTGCTCATGTGCTTCCTGGTGGTCGAGGCGGTCGTCGTCCGGGCCGCCACCGAGGTACGATGATCCGGATCGGCGGGCTTGCTGCGGCGCTGCTGCTGCTCGCGGTGGGGACCGCGGCGGCCCAGGAGCACGCGCCCGCTTCCCGCTCGAACGAGATCGACATCATGGCCCACCTGGGCAACTCGCACTCGATCGAGCTGCCGTCCTGGAAGGCCCCCTACTACACGGAAGTCGAGCTGCCGCGGTTCGCGCCGATCCGCATCGGCGGCGTCGCGATCGATCTCTCGCCGAGCAAGCACGCCGTGTTCCTCGCGCTCGCGGCCGCGCTCGTGGCGCTCGTTTTCCTCTATACCTCACGGGTCGTGGCGCGCGCGCAGGTCGCGGGCCGCCCGCCGCGCGGCTTCGCGGCGGCTATGGAGGCGATGGTGCTCTACATCCGCCAGGAGGTCATCCTGGCGAACGTGGGGCCCCACGGCGAGGGGTACGTCAACTACCTGCTCACCGTCTTCTTCTTCATCCTGGCGTGCAATCTCCTCGGCCTGTTGCCGTGGAGCGCGACGCCCACCTCGAACATCGCCGTCACTGGGGCGATGGCGGGCATGTCGCTGGTGGTGATCGAGATCTCGGGGATGCGCGCGCTGGGACTGAAGGGCTATCTCGGGACCATCTTCTTCCTGCCGGAGGGGCTGCCCCCGCTGCTCAAGCCCCTCATGCTGGTTATCATGACGCCGATCGAGATCATTGGGAAGCTCGCCAAGCCGTTCGCGCTCGCCGTCCGGCTGTTCGCCAACATGACGGCGGGGCACGTCGTGGTGCTGGCGCTGATCGGGCTGACGTTCTTCTTTCAGAGCTACCTGGTGGGCGTGGCCGCGTCGGTCATGGCCACCGGCATCATGTTGCTGGAGCTGTTCGTGGCATTTCTACAGGCGTTCGTGTTCACGCTGCTCACCAGCGTGTTCATCGGGCTGATGCGCGCCGCACACTGAGAACCGCAGGACCGACGGCGCCGGTCCGGGAGAACCGGCGCACGCTGGGGCGAGCGCACCGTCAAAACGATCTCCCCGCTCATGATAGGAGTGTGACATGCTGCTGAACGTGCTCGCGCTGTTGCAGGAACCCGCCGCGGCCGCCGCCGCCGGCAAGGGGTACGCCCTCATCGGCGCCGGCCTCGCCGCCGGCCTCGCGGTGCTCGGCGCCGGTGTCGGCATCGGGCGGATCGGCGGGCAGGCCGTCGAAGGCATGGCGCGCCAGCCGGAGAACAGCGCCCGCATTCAGACGGCCATGATCATCGCGGCGGCGCTGGTGGAAGGGGTGGCGCTGTTCGCCGCGGTGGTCGCGTTCGTCATGCAGGGGAAGGTCACGTTTTGATGCTCGGGGCGCTCGCCCAGGAGGCGGGAGGGGGCAGTGCTGGCCCGCTCTCCGTAGACGGCGGTCTCGTCATCTGGACCCTCGTCGTGTTCGGGTTGCTGCTGTTCGTGCTGCGGCGTAGCGCGTGGCCGTTGCTGCTGGCGGCAGTGCGTGAGCGCGAGAAAAAACTCGAGCGCATGCTCGCGGACGCGGCCCGGGACCGGGAGGAAGCTGCGGCACTACTCGCCGAGCACAAGCGCCTGATCGCGGCGGCGCGCGCCGAGGCGCAGGAGCTGATCGCGCAGGCGCGCACCGTGGCCGAAAAGGAGCGGGCTACGCTGCTCGCCCAGGCGCGCGACCAGTACGAGCAGCTGCTCGACCGAGCCCGCAAGGAGATCGAGAGTGAGAAGGAGAAGGCGATCCTCGAGCTGCGGCGCGAGGCGGTGGATCTCTCGATCGCGGCCGCGTCGAAGCTGATCGAGGCGAATCTCGACTCCGAGGCCAACCGCCGCCTGGTGACGGAGTACCTGTCGAGCCTCGAGAGTGGGCAGCGGTGAAGAGCACCACCATCGCCCGCAACTACGCCCAGGCGCTGTTCCTGGCGGCCGAGGCGCACGGCGCCGCCGAGATTGAGCAGTATGGGCGGCTGATGGAGGCGGTGGCGGGCGCTGTGCAGGCGGACGAGCGCATCAGCGTGGCGCTCGAGTCGCCGCGCGTCTCCAAGGCCGTCAAGGGGGCGCTGCTGGAGCGCGCCCTCGAGGACCTGGCACCGGCGGAGTTCGTGCGGTTCCTCCAGGCGGTGGTACGGCGCGGCCGCCAGGGGCTGCTCGCGGAGATCGCGCAGCAGTACGACGCCCTGGTGGACGTCAAGCTCAACCGGGTGCACGCGGGTGTCACGCTGCTCGAGGAGCCGGACGCGCGTCTCGAGAAGGAAGTCATCGAGCGCTTGTCCCGCGCGATCGGGAGAGAGGTCCGGGCCCATTTCCGCGCCGATCAGGGCATCCTGGGGGGTGTGGTGGTGCGGGTGGGCGATCGGATCTATGACGGCTCGGTGCGGCGGAAGCTGGCGACGCTGCGGCGGAAGCTGGTGACCGGGGACTGACCTTGACACTCCAAGCCTTTATGTAACGCACGTCCTTTTCGACGGAGGTTGCCATGATGCATCTCCCTCGTTGCGGTCCGACGGGACGGTGGCTCGTCGCCACCTCGTTGCTGGCCGTCGCCGCCTGTTCATCCGATCGCAGTCCGACGTCACCCAGGAATCGGCCGGAGTTCGCCATCTCCGACGGCGCCCATCAGGGCGGCACGCCGGGCTTCTTTTTCCTGCCGCCGCTGGTCGCCCAACCCACCACCGGCGGCGAGTTCGATGCCGACATCGTCACGCTCAACCCGCAGGTCGCCATCTGCGACATCACGCTCGGCCCCGACGTCGACTGTGGTGGATCGAGCGAAGGCGCGACTCCCGCGATCGTCGTGTACACGACGACCAGCACGCCGGCGATTACTGTTGCTCCCACGGCCGCTGCGTACTCCGTGAGCTGGGACACCAAGCTCGAGGGCTTTGTCACCGGTCACACCTATCGCGCGCACGTCGCCGCGGGCGGGATCGGGGCCCGACGCGAGCTGGGGTTCGCCGACGTGCTGCTCACCACATCGCCCGGGCAGGTGAAAGACCTGGCCACAGGCGATCTCATTTCGCTCAACGATGGGCGGACGCTGCCGATTCGGTTTCGGATCGAGAGTGGCATCCCCGGTACCATCGCCGTGACTGCCGCCAGCGCGAGCATCCCGACGGACGGTACCGATCTCATCACCGCCACTCTGCAGGATTTGCACGGTGCGCCGCTTGCCGGGGCCACAGTGACCTGGAGCGTGACGGCGGACCCTGGCGCGGCCGGCACGCCTCCACTCGATGTCACGAGCGGGCAGACGGACGCCGCGGGTACGACGGCGACCACGTTCACGGCGGGCACGACGGCCGGCACGGCGGTGGTCACGGCTGCGGCGACCGGGCTTTCGGCATCCGGGACCGTCACCGTGACGGGGCACGTCGTCGGCAAGCCGCTGTACGTCGCCAATACGGGCGCGAACAGCATCACGGTGTTCGCGGCGGGTGCTACGGGGGATGCGATTCCCACGGCCGTCATTGCCGGTAGCGACACCCGGCTGGACTCCCCGGTCTCGGTCACGCTCGATGCCGCGGGCAACATTTACGTCGCCAACTTCGACATCCTGGTCCCCAGCATCACCGTCTACGCGCCGGGCGCCAGCGGCAACGCCGTGCCCACGGCGGTGATCGTCGGCAGCGCGACCGGGCTGTGCGATCCGTTCGCTCTCGCCGTGGATGCCGCCGGCACGCTCTACGTCGCGAACCATTGTGCCAACAGCATCACGGTCTACGCACCGGGTGCCAACGGAGACGTCGCCCCCACGGCCGCGATCGCCGGTGACAACACGGGGCTCAGCTCGCCCAGCGGCCTCGCGCTGGACGCCTCGGGCAGGATCTACGTCACCAATCAGGGCGATCTGTTTGGCGAGAACGCGAGCGTCGAAATCTTTTCGAGCGGGGCGAGTGGGAACGCGACGCCCGTGGCCCGGATCGCGGGCGGCAACACGGGGCTGATCGCGCCGGCGGGCATCGCGCTCGATGCCGCAGGCAACATCTATGTTCCCAACGCCAACGCCTCGCCCGCCGACATCACGATCTACGCGGCGGCGGCCGACGGAGATGTCGCGCCCACGAGCACCATCGTCACGCGCTTCGTGGCGGGCATACCGGACCTGGCGTTCGTGTTCGGCTTTCCGATCGGGATCGCGGTGGACGGCTCGGGCAACGTGCACGTCGCGAGCTTCGGGAGCCAGAGCGTGGTGGTCTACGCGGCAGGGGTGAGCGGGGTTGCGACGCCTCTGACCGTGATCGCGGGCGGCAACACGGGGCTGGCCGCGCTCTGCGGCCTCGCGTTCTAGCACCGGCGGCATGACGGCGGCCCGGGGATGACCCGGGCCGCTCGTCTTTTGCGTCTCAGAGGGGTTGTGGGTTGTGCGCGGGCCGTGCCGATGCCGCACTGGTCGTGTCGGGAGGCGCCGGCTGGTGATGCGTCACGCCGCCCGTGATGATGTTCGGATCGGTGCGGCCGTCGGCGTCGCAGTCGAAGCCCCCGTTGTCCACCACGACCGCATTCGCGACGCCGGCCACGACGTTGGCGCCGGTGGTGTCGGTGAGCAGCAGACCCAGGTCGCCCGCATTCCCGCGCAGGTCGTTGGACGCGAACTGGTTGCTGCAGGCCCGGTCGGCGAATATCCCCGAGCGACCGGCCCCGGTGACCTGGTTGTTGGCGAACAGGTTCTGCGACACTCCGCGTAGTGCACCGCCGAACGACGACGTGCGAATCCCGTCCACAACGGCGCCGCTGACCTGGTTGCCCTGGATCTGGCTGTGCGCCAGCCGCGCCGGACTGATCCCGTTCCGCCAGGGGCCGCTGATGACGTTGTCGGCGATCACGAGATTGTCCGCGTCGAACGGCCGAATTGCCCCGAAGCGGGAGCCGAGCGATGGGGTGAGCGCGACGATCGTGTTCCGCTCGATCCGGGCGCCGTCGATCCGAATCGGGAAGACCACGTTCGGATCGGGGCCGTTCGCTTGGAGGTGTATGCCGGTGAAGGCATCGGTCGCCTCAAAGGAATTGTCGCTCACCACCGCCCCGGTGCCGCCCACGATGAAGACGCACGCTGAGAAGACGGTGCAGGTGACCCGATTGTGCGTGAAGCGCAGGTCCTGCGCGAAGAAGCTGACGCCATCATTGAGCGCGAACAACGGCGAATCTCCCGTCCGACTGCCGTCGAGCACCAATCCATCGACGGTGACTCCGCGGGCGGTGACCGTCACCACGTCGAGCACGCTCAAGTCCGCGGCGACGAGCCCCGAACCGGGCGTCGCGCAGGTGAGCGTGACCCCGTCGGTGGCGATGGTGTCCCCCGTCGTGAGCTCGATCGTGCCGCTCACCGCGATCACGTCACCGGGGTGGGCGGCCGCGAGCGCGGCCCGGAGCGTAGGAGTCTCCTTCCGTTGCGCGTGATGCCGGGTGCGGGTACGCGCCCGGCGGTCGTCATACCCGGGCAGCGCGTGGTTGCGTCACACGCGGGTGGACCGCGCGCTGTTGCCACGTCGCAACAGCGCAGCCCGCTCGGCGTTCGGTCGGAGAAATATTTACGAACGAAACGGTGGCTAGGAGGGCGTTTCCGAATCGAGGGCCAGGGTCTCTTCAACCGCGCGCCGCAGCTCCGCCGGCGCGAACGGTTTCCTGAGCGTCCGTGCGGCTCCCAACAGCTCGGCATCCCTGCGAAGGTCGATCCGACCGGTGGCATCCCCGCCTGATACGGCGATCACCCTGACGCCGGGGAATTCTTTGCGAATCCGCCGAATAGTGACGATGCCGTCCTGCCCCGGCATGAAGATGTCGGTTATGACCAGACGGGCTCCGGTTTCGGTTAGCAACTTCAGTCCGGCGTCACCATCGCTCGCCACAAACACTTGATGCCCGTCGCGCTCCAGCGTCCGGCGCATGGTCCCCCGCGCCGCGTCGTTGTCGTCGATCACAATGATGTTCGCCATTCTCACAACGTAGCCACGTTTAGACTCCCGTGGTACCGCGGACCGCCTCACGGCGGCAGTTGCGCCTTGAGCCGGTCGACGAGACGCGATTCGAGCACACCCTTCGACGTACATCGAACGTACTCGCCGGAGAAGGCAACCGGTCGCCCACTCGCCTGGACGGTTGTGGCTACCGTCGCGGTTCCCGACCTGCCCGGCCGCACTTGAGTGAACATCGAGAGGTGTATCTCGTACGTTTCGGCGCTCGGAGCGCCCTGCGAGTCTCCGCAATCGAGGTACCGGGTGAGCGGAACGTTGCCGAGCCGCCCGCGCACCTTGAGGCCGGCGTTGCCGACGACGTGGTTCGCGGCATCGAGGCTGGTCGGCGGGATGGCCAACGAGTCGTAGGCGGCCGGCAGGATGCGCCATACCTCGTCGAGGGGAGCTGGAAACGTGTCAACCCGCGCCGCCACGGTCGGCGACGTGGTGAGCGCGACGGCGCCGGTGAGCCCGACGATCCGCACAGTCTCGGTCGGCGTGGGGTGCCCGGGCACGGCGCTGGAGGAAGCGCAGCCTGAGAGCGTAACGAGCGATATCAGTACGGTGGCGCGCATGGGTCCCGCCGGAAGGGGGGAGTCGAGCAAGCACTATACGTGCCCCCACATGCCCTGTCCAGCGATTCCGCACCGAGTCGGAGAGCTGTCGCGGTCGGCGACGGAGGGAGCGGCCCGGGGATGACCCGGGCCGCCGGTGCATTCTGGCTTACAATCGATACCGGAGACCGACCGCGACGCCGAATCGTCGGGTCGGACGGCGCTCGACCCCGGTGGGTACGTCGGCCGGGTCCACCATGGAGCGACTCGAGACGCCGCCGGCGCGAAGCGAGCCGATGAGCGAGCGGGCGACCGGCCACTCGAGCGCGAGGCCCGCGTGGGCACCCACCCGGTGGCGCTGCTCGTCGTTAAACTGCCACAGATCGATGGCGGGCCCTGCTTCGACGCGCGCTTCTACGCCCGTGCCGAAGTGGGCCACGCGCAGCGATACTTCCGGAGCGATCTCCCAGAGTGAGATGACGCCGTACTGCACGAACAGCGCGTTGCCTTGCTTGCCGGCGAGGCCGGGCTGCGCGTACAGGAGGGTCAGCGCCACGCGCACCCGCCCGGCCTCCCGGTCCACTCGGGCTCCGAACGTCGTCGGCCGATACGGGCCGACGGTCGCCCCGGAGCTGTCGCGTGAGGTGCCGCTGAAGCCCGCGACGCCGATCTCGGCCGACAGACCCCACTGGACCGCGGCCGGCGCCGTGCTCGGCCCAAGCCCGAGCAGCAACAGAGTTACGGCCAGCCTCTGCATGCGTCCCTCCTCGTTGGGTGTCACTTCATCTGCAGCGCGATCCACCCGTTGGTCGCGTTGCTCTGACCCTTCACGATCCAGTTGTAGCCCGGGTACGAGACACCGACCACGTCCGATGCCACCGCCGTCCCCACCAGCTCATCGTTGGTATTGAAGAACGACGCGATGGCGGACCACAGCTTCTGAAATGCGTTGGCCTGCTTGAAGAGCTTGACGAAAGCATTGCTCGAATCGTTGCCGGCGGTGATGGCCTTGTACGCGCCGTCCACCGCCTTGAACAGGTCGCCGATGATGTCGCGGTTCGCCTTGATCTCGCACGCCGTGTCATCGTCTTCGACCACGAACACGCGGACGTTCTGCCCCGGATGCGCGGCGTTATACGCGTCGAGCTGGGCCTTGCTGAACAGCATGACGCTGCCGCTCCAATCGAGATCGTTCTGATCGAAGTAGTAGGGCGCCGGTTGCTTCTCGCCGGCGCACTGGTAGTCGGTCAGCGAATCCGTCTGCCCCTTCTGGCCCAGGATATGGACCTCAAATTCGGGGCTCCCTTTCAACCAACCCTCAAAATCGTCCACGAAATGGGCTTGGGTCAGGTACAGTCCCGGGGCGGGGGGCGGGGGCGGGGGCGGGTAATACCCGCCGCCGTCGCACGCCAGGCAGATGATGCCGCTCGGTGCTGCGGAGAAATCGGTCTCGACCGGGACCACCGCGATCACCGGGGTCGAGGGCGGTCGCTCGGGGTCGAGCAGGTGCCGGTTACCCTGCACGTCGAACGCCACCGGCACGTCGTGGTCGGCGATCGCCGTCGCCACCAGCACATTGGCGTCACCGGTCCAGCGGCGGCGGTGCTCCGGCACTGGAAGGTACATCTCGAGCGGGATGGCGCGGTCGGCCTCACGGGCCAGATCGGCCATCGCGACGCCGGTACGCCGCGCCATGGTGGCGAGGGCTTCGCCGCCCCCCGGCCCGGCCGCGAGGAAGCGCTGGAACGGCAGCTTGTGCTCACGGAACGGCGAGCGATCGAGCTCGCCCTTCACATGGGCGCGGAACGCCGAGTCGCCGAGCGCGAGCGCGAGGGAGCGCGCCAGCAGTTCAGGTTTCGTCGCCGTGGCGATGACGTCGGGCCCGCCCTGTGCGGCGGGTGCCGTGCCCGGTGGCCGGTCGGAACAGGCGAGCGCTCCCACGGCCAGGACCAGCGCCGCCACGCGTGATGTATGACTCCACATGATCGCTCCTTGAGAGGTTGGGCCGGCGGGCGTACAGGCCCGTCGGCTGGCCCCAAGGTGTGGAGTCGCCGCAGCAGAGCGGCGTCCGAATCACGCGGGCGGCATCGGAATCATGCGGCGCACCGGTCCGGCGTGATCTTTGCGCACCAATGGCTCGTTCCCGATGCTCTCACTCTTGCTGTTCTTCGCCGCCTGGAGTGCTGAGGGCGCATGGCCGCCGAGCGGCCCGCGCCAGGCGGTGGACTCGGGCCCGCGCCGAGACTCTGTGGCCCGCGCCCGACCCTCCCGCCCGCTGTTGCCCGCGCTGTGGTCGAATGACTACGGCGGTGTGACGCTGGGGTTGCGGGCGCGTACGCCGCGCAGTGGGGACGCCGAGCGTGGGCTGCTCGTCGCCTCGGCGGCGACCCGGGGCGGCACCACCAGCGCGGTCAGCTTGTACGGCCGCTGGAACAACCCCCTCGCCCCGCTCCAGTCGCGTGCCGCCACGAGTGTGGCGGTGTGGTCCGTCGAGGGCCGAGCTGGAGCCGCCATCACGCTGGATCGCTCCTTGCGGCGACCGCGTGGCGTGGGCGCGGACCGGCACGTCGGGGTCGCCGCGCGGTGGATGGCGACGACCAACCTCGGCTACCTCGACCGCCGGTTGTGGGACGACGCCGGCTCACTTGAGATCGGCCCGTGGATTTCGACCACGGTGCGCCATGGCGAGACCGTGCTGCGGGCGAGGGGCGCCGTCAGCCTCGGCCTGGTCTATCAACACGCAACGCCCCTGGCCGCGTCGGGGCGGCAGTACCACTACCGGGGATTCAGCCGAGTCACCGGTGAGGTGAGCATGCGCACCCCCGTGGCGCGCGCGACCACGTTCGGCGCGCGGGTGTTCGCAGGCGCGTATCTGGGTCCGTCCAACCCGGTACGGCAGCTCCGCATTGGGGTCGCCGGGGCGGACCCGTACGAGACCTTCACCAACCCGTTTCTGCGCAGCCGCGGCCGCCCGGGGGCGGCAACCTGCGGGGGTTCCGCAACGACCTCGGAGGACGTTGGGCCGTGGGGGTGAACCTAGAGCTTACGCGGGCGGTGACGCGCCGGAATGTGGGCTTCCTGCGCGAGGCCGCGTTCGAGGCATTCGTGGACCTCGGGGTCGTGGACACGCTCGCCGTGCCCTCGGTGCCGCGGGGCCGGTGGTACACGACGCTGTACGACGGCGGCCTCGGCATCGTGACGCAGCATCGCGTCAGGGACCTGGCCTGGACGATGCGCTTCGAGGTGCCGCTCGCCGTGAATCGCTGGAATCTGGCCGCCGACTACCCGGCGAACAGCACACGGTTCGCATTGCGGTGGCAGGTGAGTTTCGCCCCGAGCTTCTGAGGACGCGGAGCGCGCTCAGCGAGCCTCATACACGGTGTGCCACTTCTTGAGTGGCGCGCCAATCAGGGCGCCAATGAGCGCGCCCGCGACCGTGGAACCGAGCGCGATCACTACCGAAACTCCCCTGCACGCGCACGCTGTCCTGTGAGGCTACCAAGGCCTGGAGTTCGGCAAAGGTCCGGTAGTCGAGTTCCAGTCCGTTGCCCGGCATGGGCGCTTGGGCGCGGGCGGCCTCGGTGGTGGCGAGCAGCGCCATCAGAGCGAAACAGGGCCTCACTTGTGCGCTCCGTTCAGCGTGAAGACGATCGGCATCTGGATGAGTACGCGCACGGCCCGACCGTGGATGCGTGCGGGACGGAACCTAGTCTTGAGCACGTAGTCCTTTACGCTCCGGTCGAAGCCCGGGTTGGGGCTCTCCAGGATCGTGAGGCTGTTCGGCTCGGCGCGGCCCATCGTGTCGATGATCGCCCGCACGATGACGCTGCCCTGGATGCCCGCCTGCCGGAGAAGGTCGGGATAGGCGAGCTGGGGGGCCGAGAGCAGGGCGGGCTTCTCGTCCACCACGGCTTCCATGAACACGTCGTTGCCGGTTGGGGTGACCGGGTCCTGGCTGGTGGGCCGCTGACTCGCGGCCGGAAGCGCGAGTGCCAGCATGGCGGCCAGGAGAACTGGCGCACTCTGCAAGAGGACCCTCCTCAGGGTAATTGAGCGGCCACAATGGCCGCCAGCGCAAGATGGCGGAGCCGAGAGGAGGGCTTGGCGCACGTGATCCGCGCCGATTAGAAATGCAGGGCGGTGCCCAGGCTAAACGCGGAGAATGAGCCTCGCAACTCCCGGGCCTCGAGCTGCAATAGACGCCCGCCGACGCGTACTCGGAGACCCGCCCCGACGATGGCTCTGATATCCCCGTGCGTCCCCGAGCCCGGAGGCACGAACTCAGCCACCGAGCCGTCCTCGCGGCGATAATAACCCGACCCCTCCCTCCATGTCCGAAGGGCCGCCACCCCGGCCACGACGTAGGGCGACACTCGCCCGCGCGGCCAGGGGGTGATCGAACCGGTCACGCCGAGGTCGACAATCGCGGCTTGGTGAACTCCCTCGAACGTCGAACCCTCACCGTAGAGGAACGATGGAACCGAGTAGCTCTGGGTCGGTGTCCAGAAGGTTCCCAGATGCACGCGCAAACCGACGACACGCTCCACGGGCGTGAGACTGTACTCGGCGCGGACCTGCCCGCCCGTGAACCGGCAGCACGACCCGCTCCAGCCGAGGCCGGCGCTCAGGATCAGCCGGTTACCCGATTTCGAGGACTGCGGTTCTTGCGCGTGACCGACGACGGGCAGGATCAGCGTCGAGACGAATGCAGCAGCGAGGAGGCAGCGCATGAGACACCACCTTGCGAGGGATGAAAAGATACTGTGCCGGGGCTGAATTCAGCGCCAGTGTGGTGAAGTCGCTACAATTTTTTCGCCACAACCTTCGCATCCGCGACCGTCCACCACCCGTGTGAATTGCTCCGCAAATCGAATTCGACCCGCACGCCTTCCACTTGGTACTCGACCACGGCCTTCGCGCGGGACCCGTCCACCTCGAAGCTCAGGATCCGGAGGTGCGGCTGTGCACCCACGTCACGGTCGTGAACGATTCGCAGCGGCTGACGGAACTTCGAGGGCGTGACACCCGGCTCCAACAGATGATCTGAGACTATCAGCGGCACTCGGCCCACAACCTCAGGATGGAGGTATGGGGCAAGCGCAGGAGGGCCCGCCTCCCCATCGCGCCCGGCCCGCTGTAGCTTCCCCGCCTCCATGCTCCCGCTCCTTCTCCTTCTTATAGCCGGCGATACCACCGTCTATTGGCAGCAGCGCGTCACGTATCAGATCACCGCGGCGCTCGACGAGCCGTCGGGTGTGCTCACCGGCCACGCGCGCATCGCGTACCTGAACCGCTCCCCCGATACGCTGCGTGACTTCTACGTGCACCAATACCTGAACGCGTTCCGCCCCGGCTCCCGCTGGGCCGCCGCCGACTCGGCCGAGCAGCGCGAGCGGTTTCAACACATGAAGGACCCGGACTACGCGTTCGAGCGGATCACGGGCGCGACGGTGATGGGCCAGGCGCTCCGACCCGATTACCCGTATGCCAGCGACTCGACCATCGCCCACTGGGCCCTGCCGCGGCCGCTCGCCCCCGGCGACTCGCTCGCCATCGAAATCGACTGGCAAGCGCGCCCGTCCACCCTGCCGCGGCGCCAGGGGCGCCGGGGCCGGCGCTTCGATTTCGCGCAGTGGTATCCCAAGGTCGTGGTGTACGACCGTTACGGCTGGGAAGACCACCCGCTCTATCCGGGAGGCGAGTTCTACGGCGAGTTCGCCACCTACGACGTGCTGCTCGACCTGCCCCAAGACCAGGTGATCGGCGCCACGGGCGTTCCGGTGGAAGGCGATCCGGGGTGGGAAAAGGCGAAGGCCGACCCCGCGCTGCAGATCGACTATCAGCGCCAATGGTACCGATCCCCGCTCCCCGCTCCCGGTTGTGCCGGCATGCACGTCGCGTCGGGACGGAAATGCGTACGGGTCCACGCCGAAGACATCCACCATTTCGCCTTCTCCCTCAACCCGGACTATCTGTACGAGCAGGGTCGGTACGGCGACGCGGTGGTGCGCGTGCTGTACCAGCCGGGCGACCGAGCCACCTGGGGGCAGGGGATCGCCGTCCGGAACACCGTCGTGGCGCTCGCCTGGCTCGACTCGCTGTTCGGGAAGTATCAGTGGCCCCAGCTCACCAACGTGCACCGCATCGAGGGTGGCGGGACCGAGTTCCCGATGATGATCATGGACGGCAGCGCGGGCATCGGCCTCATCGTGCACGAGACAGGCCACCAGTACACCATGGGCCAGCTCGCCAACAACGAATGGCGGGAGGGCTGGCTCGACGAGGGGTTCAGTGACTTCCAGGAGGGCTGGTTCTTCGAGAGGCACGGCGGCCCGCCGGCGTACGACGGGCTCGAGCCCAGCGTGCTGGGGCTCGACCTCGAGCGCTGGAGCGAGCCGGTCTCGACGGTGAGCGAGCAGTTTCGCGATTTCCTGATTTACCAGGAAATGGTCTACGCCAAGGCACAGCTGTTCTACGAGCAGCTGCGCTACGTCGTGGGCGACGAGACGATGCGGCGCATTTTGCGCGCGTATTTCTCACGCTGGAAACTGAAGCACGTGGACGAGGACGCCTTCCGTCGCGTGGCGGAGGACGTGTCGGGGCAAGACCTGAAATGGCTGTTCGGCGAGTGGCTCCACGCGACGCCGCTCATGGACTACCGGCTGCGGCGTGTCGAGCGACACAGGCTCCCCCCGCCGGACGGGCGTTGGCGCACGGTGGTGACCGTCGAGCGGAAGGGCGACGGCCGTATGCCGGTCGAGATCGGCGATCGTGATACCATCTACGCCCGAACGACGGGGGAGCCCGCCATCGAACGGATCGAGTTCACCACCGACAGGAAGCCCGGCCGCCTCGTGCTCGACCCCCGCGGACGCGCCCACGACTACGATATGCTGAATAACCGGGAGAAGCGCCCGTTCGTGGGCCGGGCGGCGGTGGACCTGCGCGTGGACGACCCGACGCGCGAGACCGCCCGCCGCGACAGGCTCGTGAGCGCGTGGCTGCCGGTCGCCTGGTCCAACGATTTTGGCGGTGTGACGCTCGCCTTGCGGAACCGCACCAACTACCTGGGCCGGTATGACAAGAGCCTCCAGCTCGCCTCCGTCGCGACGGGCGCCGGCGCGGCCGACCGGTTCGGCTTCTACGGTCGCTGGTCCAACGCCGTCCGACACCTCATGCCGCGCACCGAAACGAGCCTCGCCGGATGGGCCGTGGAGGGGCGGGCCGGCGTGGCGCTCTCGATCGACCGGGCCCTGCGACAGCACCTGGGTTTCGGGGCCGATCCCCACGTCGGGTTCGACGCACTCTGGATGGCCACCACCGATATCGGCTACGTCGACCGCCGCCTGTGGGATGACGCCGGGACGGTCGAAGCGGGCCCCTGGGTCTCGACCACCGTTCAGCGCGGGGCGGCACTGGTGCGGGCGCGACTCGCCGTCCGCGCGGGGCTCGTGTACTCGAACCCGGGGCCCGGGTATGGCTCCTCGACCCGGTATGACGTGGACGGCTTCGGCCGGTTCACGGGTGAGGCGAGCGTGCGTGCGCCCTTCCCGCTCGGCACGACCATCGGCCTGCGGCTGTTCGGCGGCGCGTACGCCGGCCGCTCGGCCCCCGTGCCGCAGCGCCGCATTCCCATCGCCGGCGCGGACCCCTACGAAACGTTCACGAATCCGCTGTTGCGCAGCGCGGGCGCGCTGTTCGTGCGTCCGGACTTTCATTATCACGCGCCCGGCAACGGCAACCTGCGCGGCTTCCGGAGCGACCTGGGCGGCCGCTGGGCGCTGACCGCCAACCTGGAGCTCGCCCGCTCGGTGTGGCGGCGCGATCGGGGTATCTTGCGGGATGTGGCACTCACCGGCTTCGCCGACGGCGGGCTCGCCGACACCCTGGCGGTCCCTCCCACGACTCCAGGCCGCTGGTACACTCCCTTGTATGATGGGGGCGTGGGCCTCGTGACTCGTCACCAGGTCCGGGACCTGGCCTGGACCATGCGCCTCGAGCTGCCGCTCGTGGTGAGCGGCTGGAACTATGCCGCCGACCTGCGGTCTGGCGACGGGAAGCTCGCCTTCCGGTGGCAGCTGAGCCTGAGCCCGACCTTCTGATGGACACACGGGCGAGCGATCGGCGCGGGTTCTTCCGCGAGGCGATGATCCAGCTGGCGCGCGAGGTGGCGGAGCGCACCGAGCAGCGCGTCGCGCCGCGGCGCTACTTCCGGCCGCCCGGCGCGGCGGATGAAATCGCCTTCCTCGCGTCGTGCACCCGCTGCGGTGACTGCATGCCCGTGTGTCCGGTGCACGCGATCATCAAGGCCCCTCCGGGGGCGGGCCTCGCCGCCGGTACCCCGATCATCGATCCGGCGATCCAGGCGTGTGTGGTGTGCGCGGACATGCCGTGCGCCCACGCCTGCGCCACCGGCGCCCTCGTGCCGCCGGCCGGGGGGTCGGGGGGGTGGGACGAGATCCACATGGGGGTCCTCGAGCTCGCTCCCGAGCGTTGCATCACCTTCCAGGGGGTGAGCTGCGGCGTATGCGCCCGCGCCTGCCCGGTGGGGGAGCGCGCCCTGGCGATGGACGCGGGTGGGCACCCGGTGCTGCGGCCCGAAGGTTGCGTGGGGTGCGGGGTGTGCGTCACCGCTTGCGTCACTTCACCGTCTTCGTTGCGGCTGAGCCTGTCATCTCCCACATGACCAAGTGCGGAATGCGGAGTGCGGAATGCGGAATTGAAGGGGGAGGTCGTTCGCCGAGCGACGCCCGCCCTGATACTCCGCATTCCGCATTCCCCATTCCGCACTGGGGGGGAAGGGAAGAGTGACTGACCTGCCCTACCGTGTGGAGAAGCCGTGGGGGTACGAGCTGATCTGGGCCAGGACCGACCGCTACGTCGGCAAGATCCTGCACATCGAGCCGGGACACGTCCTGTCGTTGCAGTACCACAACAAGAAGGACGAATCGATCTACGTGCTCACGGGCGAGATCATCCTGCGGATCCAGCAGGGCGATACCCTGATCGAGCGGCCCATGTCGCAGGGGGCGGCATTCCACATCGAACCGAAGCTGATCCATCAGTTCGAGGCGGTGATGCCGACCGACCTGCTCGAGGCTTCGACGTCCGAGATCGACGACGTCGTGCGGCTCAAAGACCGCTACGGGCGGGTGTGACATGAAAGTCATCGTCCCGCTCGCGGGAAAAGGGACTCGGCTCCTCCCGCTCACCAAGCGGGTTCCCAAGCCCCTGGTGCGCGTCGCCGGGCGGCCGGTCATGGACTACGTCATGGACGCTGTGAAAGGGCTCGACGTCGAGGAGCTGATCGTCATCACCGGGCATCTCAAGGAATCGGTCGAGCGATACATCGTCGAGCACTACGACATCCCGGCGAAATTCGTCGAGCAAAAGACGCTGGACGGCACCGCAGGCGCGATCAACCTGGCGCGCCCCTACGTGGACTCCCCGGTGCTCATCATCTTCGTCGACACGGTGTTCGAGGCCGACCTGTCGCTCATCAACCGGGTGGACGCCGACGGGATCATCTGGGCCAAGGAAGTGGAGGACTACCAGCGGTTCGGCGTGATCGTGACGGACGCGGGGGGTTACATGACCCGCATCGTCGAGAAGCCGAGCACGCCGGTCTCGCGGCTCGCGAACATCGGGTTGCAGTACATCAGGGACTGGAAGTCTCTGTTCGACGGCATCGCGCACACATTGAAGCAGCCGCCGGGGAAGGGCGGCGAGTACTATCTCACGGATGCGTTTCAGTACATGGTGGACCGCGGCCGCCGGCTGCTCACCGCGCCGGTGGCCGGGTGGTACGACTGCGGCAAGGTGGACACGCTGCTCGAGACCAATCAGCATCTGCTGGAGCAGGGCCGGGCACGGATTCCTTCTGGCCCGTGTCCGCGCTGCACCATCGTCCCGCCCGTCTACATCGAGGACGGGGTGACCATGCACGACGTCACGGTCGGGCCCAACGTGTCGATCGAAGCCGGGAGCTTCGTGGCCGACAGCACCATCACGAACAGCATCCTGGGGCGGAACGTCCGGGTGGTGCGGGGCACGGTGCAGGACTCGCTGGTGGGGGACGATCAGAAGATCGAGGGCAAGACGGTACGGCAGAGCGTGATGGACGCCGGGGAGCTGGCGGCGGCGAAGTAGTCACACCGGCCGCGCGAGCTTCTGCTCGAGCCCGATCTTCACCGCCGGCCACTCGGCGGCGAGGATGCTGAAGTAGACCGAGTCGCGCACCCGGCCGCTCGCCGTGATCATGTGGCTCCGCAGCACTCCCTCCTGTTTCGCGCCGATGCGCAGCAGCGCCGCCCGCGAGCGCTCGTTCAATACGTCCGTCTTGAACTCAACTCTGATGCACCCCAGCACCTCGAACGCGTGGCGCAACAGCAAGTACTTGGTGTCGGTATTTACCGGGGTGCGCTGCGCCGAGCGCGCGAGCCACGTCCAGCCGATTTCGAGTCGCCCGTCGGCCCGCGCGATGTTCGCGTAGCGGGTACTCGCCACGACCTGCCCGGTCGTCCGGGCGATGATGGCGAAGGGGAGCGCAGTCCCCTGGGCCTGCCAGGTGAGCGCCGTCTCGATGTAGGCGCGCATGTCGGTCGGTGTCGCCAGGCTGGTCTGCGCCCACTGCCACAGCTCCGCGTCGAGGCCGACCGCGCAAAGCCGGTCCTGGTGTGCGAGCGACAGGGGCTCGAGGCGAACGTGACGGCCTTCGAGCGTGACGGGACGGGGCTCGATCGGTGGAACCACGGCGTGTCCGAGTCGGGTTGGCGCAGTAAGTTACCATCGAACACTCGTTTTGGAGCGGGCATGACCGTGGCCGAAGTGGGGGAGCTGTTCGCCTACAACGCGTGGGCCAACCGGCGGTTCTTCGCAGCGCTCGAGCCGCTTCCCGCCGAGTCGTACTTCCGCGACCAGAAGAGCAGCCACGGCGGACTCCACGGCACGCTGTGCCACATCGTGTGGGCAGAACAGCTGTGGCTCAACCGCTGGCTCGCCAAGCCGAATCCCGCGGTGCCGCAGGGCAGGGATCTGACGACCCTCGGCGCGGCGCGCGCGCGGTGGGAGGCAATCGAAACGGAGCGCGCCGCGTTCCTCGCGGGGCTCACCGAGCGGCGGTTGGACGAAACGGTGGCCGTGAAACCGAGTACCGGCGGCGAGTACTTCCATACATTCCGCGAGATGTTTCGCCACGCGATAGATCATTCCAGCTATCACCGGGGGCAGCTCGTCACACTGCTCCGGCAGGTGGGCGCGACGCCGCCGGGAACGGGGCTGATCGCGTTCTATCGGGAGCGTCGCGGCCGCGCCACGTAACTAATTGAGCAGTCGGAACCTACGCCAGATTCCCGCGTAGCCTACCATAGCCCTTGACGGGCATCCGGAACCAAACTTACTTACTGACCGTTCAGTAACTAATCCTGAGACCGGATGGATCACTGTGGGCCACGCCGTCACGCCATCGAAGCGCCAATCGAAGCCCCGCTGGAAGCGTCGCAAGGACGCCCGGCCGGCGGAGATCGTCGCCGCTGCGCTCGAGGTATTTGGGGAGCGTGGGTTCGCCGCGACGAAGCTGGCTGATGTCGCCCGCCGCGCCGGCGTGACCAAGGGCACCGTGTACCTCTACTTCGACAGCAAGGAAGCCCTGTTCAAGGCCGTGGTGCGGGAGACCATCGTGCCGGTCATCGCCCAGGGCGAGGCCTTGGCGCAGGCGTTCACCGGGAGCGCCCGCGACCTGGTCGAGCGGCTGGTGCGGGAATACTGGCGGCTGGTGGGGGAGACGGCGGTCGCCGGCATCCCCAAGCTCATGATGGCCGAGGCGGCGACTTTTCCCGAGCTCACACGTTTTTATTACGAGGAAGTCGTGACCCGCGGGCACCGCCTCATGGCCGGCGTGATCGAGCGCGGCATCAAAAACGGAGAGTTCCGTCCCGTGAACGTCATGGTGGCCGCGAAGCTCGCCATGTCGCCGCTGATGCACGCGGTGGTCGCGCGGCATGCGTTCGGGTCCTGCATGCCGGAAGCGTTCGACGTCAAGAAGTACCTCGACACTCACATCGACTTGTATCTCCATGGTATCGCGAACGAGTAGCTCCCGGCTCGTGGCTGTGCTCACATGGCTCGTCGCCACGGGCTCCCCGCTCGCGGCGCAGGCACCTGCTCTGACGACTCCTCTCCGTCTGTCGTTCGCGGACGCCGTGCGGCTCGCTTCCGGCGAAGTGCCGGTGGTGGCGCTGGCGACGCTGCGCACGAGCGAAGCAGACGCCCGGGTGCGGCAGGCCCGCGCGGCGCTGTTGCCCTCGCTCTCGGTGTCGGGAGGCTGGCTGAACCGGACCTTCAACTCGAAGTCGCTGGGCATCGACTTTTCTTTCCCGCTTCCGTCCGGGGATACCGCGACGCTCCCCGACCTGATCGGGCCGTTCAACAACTACGACGCACGCTTCAACGCGACCCAGACGCTGTTCGACTGGTCGAGCGTGAAGCGGGTGCGCGCGGCGGGTGCGCAGGCCGACGGCAGCCGGGCCGAGCGGGGCGTGACGGTCGAGGCCTCCGTGCTCACGGCGGCGATCGCCTACGTCCGCGCCGTGCGGGCGCAGGCGGTGGTGGCGGCCCGGCAAGCGGATTCGGGCCTAGCCGCCGAGCTGGTCGGATTGGCGGAAGCCCAGCGCGCGGCGGGGGTGAGCCCCGCGATCGACGTGACGCGTGCGCGGGCACAGCTCGCCACGGCGCAGGGACTCCTGCTCGTAGCCAAGAACCAGCTGGACCGCGGGCGCATCGACGTGACGCGCGCGCTGGGACTCGACCCCGCCACACCGCTGGCGTTCTCAGATTCGCTCGCGCCGTCGCTCGGCGCCGCCGACGTGTCGGTGCAACGGGACTCAGGTGTAGCGGCCGCACTCGCCAACCGACCCGAGCTGCGCGCCGAGCTGGCCCGTGCCGCGGCGGCCCGGCAGACCGGATCGGCCATCCGCGCGGAGCGGCTGCCCAAGCTCCAGCTCGCCGGGGACTACGGCGTGAACGGCAAGACGGTGCCGAAGGCGATCTCCACGCGCCAGCTCGCGCTGCAGGTGAGTGTGCCGATTCTCGACGGGTTTCGCCGGGAGGCGCGCCTCGACGAGCAGGATGCGGTAGTGCGCGAGTCGCAGGTGCGCGAGAGCGACCTGCGATGGCAGATCGCCGCCGAGGTGGACGCCGCGCTGCTCGATCTGGGCTCCGCCCAGGCGCAACAGCTGGTGGCCCGCGAGCAGCTGCGGCTCGCCCAGAGCGAGCTGAGCCAGGCACGCGAGCGTTTCAAGGCGGGCGTTGCCGGCAACATCGACGTGATCACCGCACAGGCGGGCCTGATTCGCGCCCGCGATACCGAGATCGACGCCCGCTTCGCCGCCGCGACCGCCCGGATCTCCCTGGCGCGCGCGGCCGGCGTCGCCCGGACCCTTCACTAACCGCACACACCGATGAGTGACGATATGGCTACGACGATCGAACGCGAGACTGCGCAGCGGCCCGGCAGGCCTTCCCCCGTGTCGCCCGATGAGCCGGCAGGGTCGGCCAACCCCGGTGGCCGTAAGCGCACCGTCTTCATCATCATGGGTGTCGTGCTGCTCGGCCTGGTCGCCGTGGGGGTGCGGCGCTGGATCTACGGCTTCAGCCACGTGTCGACCGACAACGCTCAGGTGGACGGGCACATCATCCCGATCCTCCCGAAGGTGGGCGGCTACGTGCTCGAGGTGCGGACCGATGAGAATCGGTCGGTGAAGGCGGGGGACACGCTCGTCGTGCTGGACAACCGCGACTACAAAGCGCGGCTGGCGCAGGCCGAAGCCGACCTCGCCGTGAGCGCAGGTGGCGCAGGCGCAGGCGAATGCTGAGAAGGCGCATGCCGATCTCGAGCGGATCAAACCGCTGGCGGAGAAGGACATCGTCCCGAAGCAGGCGCTCGACGCGGCCGAAGCGGCCGCGCGCGCGGCGGACGCGGCCTTGGCGGCGGCGCAGGCGGCGCTGCTCGGCGCGGACGCCCGGGTGGCGGCGGCCCGCGCGGCGCGCGACCAGGCAGCGCTCAACCTCTCCTACACGCGGATCACCGCCCCGTCGGAGGGTGTGGTGAGCAAGAAGACCGTGGAGCTGGGGCAGCTGGTGCAGCCGGGCCAGCCGCTCATGAGCGAGGTGCCGCTGAGCGACGTGTGGGTCACGGCGAACTTGAAAGAGACGCAGATGGCCGACGTCACCGCGGGCGACCCCGTGGACTTCACCGTCGACGCGTATGGGGGCCGTCGCTACAGCGGGCACGTGGAGAGCTTGTCGCCCGCGACCGGGGCGAGATTCTCGCTCCTGCCTCCCGATAACGCGACGGGGAACTTCACCAAGGTGGTGCAGCGCGTCCCCGTGCGGATCCGGCTCGACGGCAAGAACGATCCCGCGCGGCCCTTGCGTCCGGGGATGAGCGTGGCGGTCACCATCACGACCAAGTAGGCGCGCACCGTGGCCACCGCCGCACTGCCCGCGCTCGGGGGGGGCACCGACACCGACCGCTACAAGTACCGCTACATCATTGCGGTCACGGTGTCGCTCGCGTCCGTGCTCGAGCTGTTGGACACGAGCATCGTGAACGTGGCGATCCCCCACATGATGGGGAACCTGGGCGCCACGCTGGACGAGATCGCCTGGGTGTCGACCGGCTACATCGTGGCGAACGTGATCATCCTGCCGATCACCGGCTGGCTGTCGGCCTTCTTCGGGCGACGGCGCTACTTCGCGGGATCGATCACGATCTTCGTCGTCTCGTCGTTCTTCTGCGGCAACGCGCACTCGCTCGTCGCGCTGGTGTTCTGGCGGATCATCCAAGGATTGGGGGGCGGAGCGCTGCTCTCCACCTCGCAGGCGATCCTGTACGAGGAGTTCCCCCGCGAGGAGTTCGGCACCGCCATGGCGATCTTCGGCGTGGGCGTGATGGTGGGGCCGACCCTGGGGCCCACCCTCGGCGGCTACATCACCGACGCGTTCGGCTGGCCGTGGATCTTCTACATCAACATCCCCATCGGCATGCTGGCGCTCGCCCTGTCTCTGAGCTTCATCCAGAACTCGCGGTATCAGCAGAAGGCCGAACAGGTCGATTACGTCGGCCTGCTACTGCTCGCGGCCGGCGTCGGCACGCTCCAGGTCATGCTCGAGCGCGGCGAGCGGCTCGACTGGTTCGACTCGCGCGAGGTCACGACGTACGCCGTGATCAGCGTCGTGTCGCTCATCGGCTTCGTGTGGCACGAGCTCACGACGGAGCATCCGGTCGTAGACCTGCGGATCCTGAAGAGCCGACAGCTGGCCGTGGGCGTCGTGTTCGGCGGCGTGCTCGGGATTTGTCTCTACGCCACGGTGTTCGTGCTGCCCGTCTACCTCCAGAACCTCCAGAACTTCACGGCGGAGCAGACCGGCTTTGTGATTCTTCCCGGGGCGCTCGCCAGCGCGTTCACCATGGCCACGATGGGCCGCACCGCGGGTAAGTTCGACGCGCGCCTGTCCATCCTTGCCGGCGTGTCGATTTTCGCGCTGTCCATGTGGAAGCATGCCCATTTCACGACCGACAGCGGGATGGCGGACTTCTTCTGGCCGCTGATTTTCCGCGGTGTCGGGCTCGGGCTGATCTTCGTGCCGCTCACGAACCTGGCCCTCGCCGACCTGCCGATGAGCAAGATTCCGAACGGCACCGGGCTCTTCAACCTGATGCGCCAGCTCGGCGGCAGCGTGGGGATCGCCATCTCGGCCACGTTAGTCCAGCGGTTTACGGCGATCCACCGCGCCGACCTGATCGCCAACGTGACGCAGTACAGCGAGGTCGCACGCGAGCGGCTCAGCGCCATCGTGGCGCGGCTCATCGCCACAGGCACGCCGGCGCCGCTCGCCGATGCGAAGGCGCTGGCGATCCTGAACGGCCAGGTCACGCGGCAAGCGCTGATGCTCTCGTTCGAGCAGCTGTTCCTGCTGTTCGGCGCGGTCTTCGTGCTGTCGTTGCCGCTGCTGCTGTTGATGCACAAGAGCAAGGCGCTGCCGGGCGGGGCGGCGGCGCATTGACCTGACGTTACACGACGCCACGACGCCACGTTGCAAGACACTTAAGAGGGGAGCCATGGTGAGGAAAGAGAAGAAGGTGTGCGTGGGAGATGTCGCGCCGGAGTTCACGCTGCCGGATCAGACTGGCACGCCCGTGCGCCTGCGGGATCTCGTCGGCCGGAAGACCGTCGTGCTGTACTTCTATCCGAAGGACGAGACGCCGGGTTGTACGATCGAGGCGCGTGCGTTCCGGGACAGCTACGAGCAGTTCAGCGCCAAAGACGCACAAGTGGTCGGGGTGAGCTCCGATTCCGTGCGGTCACACCGGCGGTTCGCCCAGCGCCTCCACCTGCCGTTCCTGCTGCTCTCGGACTCCGACGGAGCGGTACGGCGGCTGTACGGTGTCGAGAAGACGCTGGGGCTCCTGCCGGGCCGGGTCACCTACGTGATCGACCAGACAGGCGTGGTGCGGCACGTATACTCGTCGCAACTGCGCGCGACGCGCCACCCGCGGGAAGCATTGACGGTGCTCTCCGCGCTGCGAGGGGACCGGGCTTAGACCACCTCCGCCATCGCCGCGGTCACGAGGAGCGCCCGGACGATCCCGAGCGCTCCTTCGATGTTCTCATCCCTCTTGCCGCCCCTATCCGGAATCCGCTACCTGGAGTTGTTTCCCCTAATGCGCGCGCTGGGTTTCGAAGATGCTCGTCAGTGGTGTCTTGCCCGAGGTGTTCGGGCAGACTTGCCAAGGCTCGTGAACCTGGATTTTCAGGGTGGGTCGTCGAATTGCCTGGAGATGCCATTGCCACTCGAGGCGACACGATGCATGGCACTCGCGTACATCCTGCTGATGACCATGGTGCCAGACGATGATGAATCGAAGTTTCAGGGCGTATTGGTGTGGATCCGTCAGTGGGGAATCTGGAGCGAAACGACCGAGCGTGTGGGCATGAAGATCGTTGAATGCATACGGCTGGCAAAGGGAGAGGCACGACCTGTTCACGACGCACGGGCACATCTCTTTGACGAACACGAACTAGTAGAAGCACACGCGCTGCTGCTGCAGCCGTTGCTATTTCAATGGGACGCCTTTGTTGTACCCGCATCTGGGAAATACTTCGCCATGGTAGACCACGACGGTGTGCTAAACATCGTCACACCGGATCAGGTCACCCATCAAGGTCTCCTTCACCGGTTCCGAGACTGGCATCCGAAGGGGTGTTCCCCGTAGTCGCACTACACCACCTCCGCCATCGCCGCGGTCACGAGGAGCGCCCGGACGATCCCGAGCGCTCCTTCGATGTTCTCATACCATTCGGTCGCGAGATGCGCGTCGCCCGCCTTGCCGCCCGCGCCCAGCGCGATGGCGGGGATGCCGAGGGCGATCGGCACGTTGGCGTCCGTCGACGCGCTGGCGAGCTCGGCGTCGCGGCCCAGCGCGCGGTTGACGGCGACCGCCGCCTGAACGAGCGGGTGGGCGCGCGGGGTCATGCCGGAGGGCCGGTCCCCGAGGAGCTGGATCTCGACGCGCAGCGGCGGCGAGCCGGCGGTGCGGCGGCGGTTCTCGTCGTCGGCGGCGCGCTCGAGCGCCGCGCGCACGGTGACATCGAGCTGCGCCAGGGCGCGGGGATCCTCGCTCCTCAAGTCCAAGTCGAGCCACGCCTCCTGCGGGATCGAGTTGAGGCCGGTGCCGCCGCCCAGCCGCACCACGGCGCAGGTGGTGCGCGGGGCTTGCTGGGTCGGGAGGTCGGCGAGCAGCGCGGCGGCGCGCCCCACGGCGTTCGCCGGATTAGCGACGCCGAACGCCGCCCACGAGTGGCCGCCCGGCCCACGGCACGTCACGTGATACCGCTTGGAGCCGAGGGCGCGGTGGATCACGCGGTCGAGCCCGGCGCCGTCCAGGGCGATGAAGGCGACGGGCTTCCCGTTTCCCGGTTCCCGTTTCCCGTTGAATAGATGTTTCACCCCCCGCAAATCCCCCGACCCTTCTTCTCCCACCGTCGCCGCGAACAGGATGGGCCGCGTCGCTGGCACGCGTGCCGCGACCATGGCCTCCGCCACCGCCACGAGCGCGGCCAAGCCGCGCGCATTGTCCGAAATGCCCGGCCCCTCGAGCCGCTGGCCGCGCCGCTCCACGGCGACGTTCACCTCGGCCCCGAATACGGTGTCGAGATGAGCAGCCAGAACGACTGGCGCCGACCTTTCCCCGTTTCTTCCGAGCCACCCGTGCACGTTCCCCGCGTGATCGACCGCGACGTCGGACAGCCCGATCTGGCGGAACAGCTCCGCCACGCGCGCGGCGCGCCGGCCTTCGGCGCCGGTGGGCGCCGGGATGGCGGAAAGCGCGGTTTGGCGGGCGAGCGTCACCTCGTCGGTACGCTCGACGTGATGGCGCGCCGCGCGAATGCGCTCGTGCGCGAGCAAGCGAGAGATAAGGTCGTTCATCAGGGCTGAGCTCCTGTTCACAGTGTAGCCGCACGCCGCAAGCCGCAAGGCGTAAGGGATCGTGCGGCTTGCGACTTGAGGCTTGCGGCTGTGAGAGCGCTTGCGGCTTGCGGCTGTCCGGGCGACACTTGCTCATGGACGAGCGCGAGCTGATCTACGACTGGAACCGCGTGGGCGAGGGGGGGGCGGCGTTCGACTGGTCGCGCGTCCGCGTGGACCTGAACGACGAAACGCTGCGCGACGGCCTGCAGTCCCCCTCCGTGCGCGACCCCGCGCTCGACGTCAAGAAGCGGCTGCTCCACCTGATGGCCGACCTGGGTATCGTGGCGGCCGATATCGGCTTACCGGGGGCGGGCCCACGGGTGGTGGAGCAGGTGCGGGCGCTCGCGACAGAAATCCGCGACGCCAGGCTGCCCATCGCCCCGAACTGCGCCGCGCGCACCGTGATCGCGGACGTCGAGCCGATCGTGCGCGTGGCCCAGGAGGTGGGAATCGGCATCGAGGCCGCGACGTTCATCGGCTCGTCGCCGATCCGGCAATACGCCGAGGACTGGACCCTCGACCGCATCGTGCAGTCCACGGTAGAGGCCGTGACGTACGCCGTGAAGCACGGACTCCCGGTCATGTACGTCACCGAGGACACGACGCGCGCCAAGCCCGAGGCCCTCAAGGCGCTGTACGGCGCGGCGATCGACTGCGGGGCGACACGCATCTGCCTGGCCGATACGGTCGGGCATGCAACACCGGACGGCGTCAAGTCACTGGTCAACTTCGTCAAGCAGGAAATCGTCAAGCAACACCGTGTGAAGATTGACTGGCACGGCCACCGCGACCGCGGCCTGGGGCTGATCAACTGTCTCGCGGCGATCGAGGCGGGGGTGGACCGGGTGCACGGCACCGCGCTCGGCGTGGGGGAGCGCGTGGGGAACGCCGAGATGGATCTCCTGATCGTGAACTTGAAGCTCCTGGGCGCGCATCACCACGACATCACGAAGCTACCGGAGTACTGCCGCCTCGTGGCGGACGCGGTGGGTATGCCGATCGCCGTGAACTACCCGGTGATGGGCGAGGACGCGTTCCGCACCGGCACGGGCGTGCACGCGGCGGCCATCATCAAGGCGAAAAAGAAGGGGCACGCGTGGCTGGCCGACCGCATCTATAGCTCGGTGCCGGCGCAGGAATTCGGGCTCGAGCAAAAGATCGAGATCTCGCCGGTGTCGGGGCTCTCCAACGTGAAGTACTGGCTCGAGACGCACGGCTACGACCCGGAGGATGAGGCGGCGTGCCGCGCCTTGTTCGAGGCGGCGAAGCGCACCGACCGCGTGCTGTCCGACGACGAGTGTCAGCGGCTGCTCAAGCAGGCCGCATGGCGGTAGCGCCGTTCCGGGAGATCGAGCGGTCCTACTTCGATCTGCGATGGCACTTGGATCCCGTCGGCGCCACCCAGGCGGGGGTGAAGACATACGACGACCGCTACGGGCGGTTCGGTCCGAGCGCCCTCGCCCCGCACCTCGCCGCGCTCAAGGCCCTGGCCGCCGCCCTCGAAGAGACTACCGCCGACCAGGTGGAAGACGAAATCGACCGCACGGCGCTCTTGAACGAGATCCGGGTGACGCTGCGGCGCTTCGAGCGCGAGCGCCCCCAGGCGAAGAACCCCGGCTTCTGGCTGTCGCACCTGCTCGGCGGGCTGCACTTCCTGCTGGGGCGGCGCGATCGGAGCCCCGAGGAGCGAGCGGTCTCGGTGGCGGGCCGGCTGGAGGACGTGCCGCGGCTGCTCGACGACGCGCGCGCCGCGCTGGTCGAGCCGGTGCGGGTGTTCGTCGAGACGGCCCTGCGCGTCAACGAGGGGGGGCTGTCGCTCGTGCGCGAGGTCGGGGCCGGGCTGGGAGAGCGCGTCGCGGCAGCCGCGGATGCGGCGGCGGCGGCGATGGCTGCGTTCGCGCACGACCTGGAGCGCTGGCTCGAGGGCGCATCCGACCAGTTCGCCCTGGGTGAGGACGACTTCAACTTCCATTTGCATTACGAGCACGCCTTGCGGGACACGGCGCCGGAGCTGTGGCGCTACGGGCTGCATCTCAAGGATGAGCTCGAATCGGACCTGGGGGCCCGGGCGGCGCGACTGGATCGAGGCAAGGGGTGGCAGGACGTCGCCGAGCGGCTGCGCGCCGACCATCCGCCCGCGAGCGCGCTGGTGGACGCGTACGCGGGCGAAATGGCCCGGGCGCGCGACTTCGTGGCCACGCGCGGCCTGGCGCCGATCCCCGACGCTCCGCTCGACGTCGTGCCGACGCCGGCGTTCATGCGCCCCATCATCCCGTTCGCGGCCTACGACAGCCCCGGTGCCTACTCGCGCGACCGCACCGGCTGGTTCTACGTGACTCTTCCCGATCCGACGCTGCCGCCGAGCGCGCAGGAGCGCATCCTGCGCGACCACTGCCGCTACGAGCTCGGCGTCACCGCGCTGCACGAAGGCTATCCCGGCCACCACCTCCACCTGGTGCACGCGCAGCAGCAGCCCTCGGACACCCGCAAGAACGTGTGGACACCGCTCACCGTCGAAGGCTGGGCGCTGTACTGCGAGGACATGATGGGGGAAGAGGGGTTCTACCGCTCCGAGGAGGAGCAGTTCTTTCAACGCGTGCACCTGCTGTGGCGCGCGGTGCGCATTCTGCTCGACGTCGGACTGCATACGCGCGGCATGACGTTCGAGCAAGCGGTGGAGTACATGACGACGCACCTGCGGGTGGACCGCGCCAATGCGGAAGCGGAGGTGCGGCGCTACTGCGCCGAGGCGGCCTATCCGCTGTGCTACGCAGTGGGCCGGCGCGAGATCCTCGATCTGCGGAACGACTTCCGCGCCGCGCAGGGCAAGGCCTTCACCCTGCGCCGCTTCCACGACGCCTTGCTGCGCTACGGCGGCCTCCCCGTCACGCTGATCCGCTGGGGCCTCGGCCTCAATGAAAAATAGGGACGCCCCCAGTCGGCTCCCGCGGCAGGTCAAGCTGTTCGGTTGGGTCTCCCTGCTCAACGATTTCGCGAGCGAGATGATCTACCCGTTGCTCCCAGCGTTCGTCACGGGCGTGCTGGGCGGCGGGGCGCAGGCGCTGGGCGCGCTCGACGGCGCGGCCGAGTTCGCGGCCGCATTTGTGAAGCTCGGGGCGGGGCGGCTGGCCGACCGGGCGCGCTTGCGCGGGCCCATGATCGTGCTCGGGTATTTCATCGCCGTGGTGGTCCGGCCCGTCATCGCCGTCACGGGCGCGGCGTGGCAGGTGATCGGACTGCGGGTGGTGGACCGGCTGGGGAAGGGACTCCGCACCCCGCCGCGCGACGCCCTCATCGCCGACGTCACGCCGGCAGAGCTGCGGGGGCGCGCCTTCGGATTGCAGCGCGGCATGGATCACGCGGGAGCGGTGCTGGGGCCGATCCTCGCGTGGTGGCTGCTCGCGTCGGGAAGCGCCAACGTGCGGACGGTCATCGGGTGGAGTCTGGTTCCCGGGATTCTGGTCCTAGTACTCGCGATGTGGGCGGTGAGAGACGGGGCGGCAACAGGCGGCAAGGGGCGGCAACCGGCGGCAAGTGCATCCGACCCAATGCCGCCCTCTGCCGCCTTCTACCGCCCTCTGCCGCCCGCTCTTTTCGCGATCTCATTCTTCTATCTCCTCCGCATGCCCGACACGCTGATCATCCTGCGGTCGCAGCAGCTCGGCGTTCCGGTGACCGTGGTGCCGCTGTTGTGGGCAGCGGTGCACGTAGTGCGGTCATCGTCGAGCTTCGTGGGTGGGGCGGCGAGCGACCGGTTGGGTCCCGGGCAGACGATGTGGCTGGGATGGCTCGTGTACGCGCTGCTCGCGGTGGGCATGGCGCGCGCCGCGACGGCGGCTGTGGCGTGGGGCGTGTTTCTTTTGCTCGGCCTCGTCGCGGGACTGACGGAGAGCCCGGAGCGGGCACTCGTGGCGCGCCTGGCGGGCCCGCGGCAGGGCAGCGGGTTCGGGATCTATCACGGCGTCACCGGGTTCGCGGCGCTGGTCGGGGGAGTGGGGCTGGGTGTGGTGTTCCAGCGGTACGGCGCGGGGACTGCGTTTCTGGCGAGCGCGGCGGCGGGCGTCATTCTCGTGTTGGCGTGGCCGATGGTGGCGAGAGGTTTGCACGCCGAAGTGCGCGGGTAAACCCGCGGCTCGGCGCTTGTCAGTGAACTGACGCTTGCACTGCCGCTTCAGCGGTACGTGCCGAGTCGCGGCTTGAGCCGCGCATCATGGACGAACCGCCGCCTGTCTAATACGAGTGTACATTATCGGTATTATGCGCACCGCACTCTGCGGCGTTCTCTGCGTCGCTCTCCTCGCCGCCTGGGGCGCCGACACTCGCTCGCTGCGACACCAGGATGTCGGCGCCGCCGATGTTCCCGGGACAATTGCCGCACTGGAAGTACAGGCTCAGCCCATCCTTGGAGACGGACGCCCCTTGTTCGATGAAGCTCGTGTTCACGACGGGGCCAAGGTTGACCGGCGCGGACCAGTCGGAGAAGCGCGGCGGATCGTCGGCTGCTTGCTCCGAGGCCAGCAGGGCGGGCGTGACCGCCTGGGGCGTGCCGATCGAGTCGCCCCGACAGGCTGCGAGGGCGAGTGCTGGAAACAACACGAGATTACTGAGAGCGGTCTTCATGAGACCCCTGGCTAGCGCCCGCTCGGCGTGCGGGTGGACATCCAGATATCGAAGCCGAATAGTGTGCCACCGAGGCCGCCCGGGCGAGCGGACGTGATCAAGAGAGTGCGCCCGTCGTGCGACAGGCGTGCGCTGATTTCGTCCAGCGCCGTGTTCACCGGCGCGCCGAGGTTCTCGGGCTCCGACCAAGCATCGTGCACGCTGCTGCGGGTGGAGACAAACAGGTCGCCCACGACGTGGCCCGGGAGCGAGCCGCGGTTCGACCAGAAGATCAGCTCCCGGCCGTCCTGCCGAACCGTCAAGCCACCGTCGTTGACGCTCGGAGCGTTCAGCTCCGCGACCGGCACGGCAGGCCCGAGCGTCTCGCCGTCCCGCGTGACGGACACGACGTAGATCTCCGCCTGCTGTTGGGGGATCAGGCCCCGGCTGAAGTAGAGCGTGCCGGGGCCGGCTCCGGCTTGCTGATATGCAGGCCCCCCCTCGTTGTCGGACGTATTCACATCCGGGCCCAGGTTTAGGGGCGCCTCCCAGCTGAGATCATCGTTCACGTCCGTTCGGCGCGACATGTAGATGTCGTTCCTGCCGGCCCCGCCCGTCCGGCCGCTATTGAAAAACATCACGTGGCCGTCCGGGGAAAACGTCGGCGTGGCCTCGCCCACGGAGCTGTTGATGGCGGCTCCGAGGTTCACCGGCGTTCCCCACGGGCAGTCCTCACAGGCGCGGTGGGAGACCCAGATGTCGTTTCCGCCCTGCGCTCCCGGGAGGTCGGTCCGGCTGGAGGCGACGTAGATGCTCAGCCCGTCGGGAGAGAGCGTCGCTCCGAATTCATCGCCGGTCGAGTTGACGGGCGCGCCCAGGTTCGCCGGCTCCGACCACTCGGAGGTGGCGAAGGACATGGCCTGCAGCCTGGGCGCGGCGGGACCAGACTCCGAGGCGCACGCCACGAGCAACGCGACTGACTCGAGCGCTAGTGCCGTGGCGGCGAGTACGGATCTCATGGTAGCCTCCTGGCTAGTGCCCGCTCGGCGTGCGGGTGGACATGTAGAGATCGTTGCCGCCCAGACCTGGCCGGTTGGATGCGAAGGTCAACGTGCGTCCATCGAAGGAGAGGCTCGGCGTGACGTCGTCAGATACCGAGTTCAGTGGCGCGCCCAGGTCCACCGGCGGCGACCATGGGTCGTGCACGGTCTGCCGGGTCGATACCCACAAATCGACTCGGCCGAGCCCACCGAGGCGGGGCGACCAGAACATCAGCTCTCGGCCGTCAGCGCGGATCGTGACGGCGGCGTCGTTGGCGCTCGGGTCGCTGAGCTCGACGACGAGCTGGGCGGGCCCGAGGGTCTCCCCGTCGCGTGTCACGGACGCCACGTAGATGTCCGCTAGGTTCTGCGCCAGGGCTCCCCGATTGAAGTACAAGTTTGCCGATCCGTCTTCGGCGTTCTGCAAGTACATCGGCGCCTGTTCTGCGGCCGCGGTGTTCACGCCGGGGCCCAATGGCACCGGGTCTTCCCAGGCGAAATCGTCGTTGGGGTCGGCTCGATGCGACACGAAGATGTCGGTCGCGCCACCTCCTCTGCTGCTCGCAAAAAAGAGCAAGTGGCCGTCGCGGGACAGATTGGGTGCGAAATCGGCGCCCGCACTGTTGATCGGCGAGCCCAGGTTCGCGGGGGCCTGCCAGGCGCAGGCGAGGTCGTCCGGATCGGTGCAGGCGCGCTGCGACACCCAGATGTCGAGCGGCCCGGATCCGCCGGGTCGGTTCGACGAGAAGTAGAGGCTGAGACCGTCTCGCGCGAGCGTGGCGTTTTGCTCGTTGGAGGACGAGTTGACGACGGGGCCAAGGTTCACCGGCTCGGACCACTCGGAGTTGGCGAAGGACATGGCCTGGACCTTGACCGCGACCGGATCGGACTCCATTCGACAGGCTACGAGCAGGACGAACGGCGCCAGCAAAGCGGCTCTGCAAATCGCTGCGGCTGTCATGCGGCCTCCTCTCAAGCGTCTGTGCCTCACACCCCCATCGCCCGATGCACGACGACGACCGACGTGCAGCGCCGGCCCTCACTCGTCGCGGTGATCGTCGTCGAGCCCTTGGCGTGTGCCGTCACGAGCCCCGTGGCCGAGACCGTTCCCACCCCCGGATCACTGTGCGCCCACGTGACCTCCCGCCCCAGGAGGACGTGGCCGTCGGCGTCCCAGATTGCCGCCCTCAGCTGCACGGTCGCGCCGACCACGAGGTCCGTGGTCTCGGGCACGATCGTGACGGCTGCGACGGGCTGAGGGGGTGAGGTCGACGCGCACGCGACGAGCAGCAGGGCCGACGTGAGGAGTGAAATCAGTCTGCGGGTGGACGGGGCGGTCATGGAGCCTCCTTGCGCGATAGCGTCGTGTCTCCGCCCGGGGCGGAGCCTGTCAAGAACCCCCACCCCCCGCTCGGGTCTCACGGCGACCTCAAGAGAGCGAAGGGGGACGCGCGCGGACCGAGCGGCCGCAGTCTCACTCCCGGGGTGCGACGGCGCGCCCGCGACGCGCTCAGCGGAGCCGTCGGCGTCGCGGCCGCTTGGCCGGCGACTCGCACCGGCTCAAGGGCGTCGGCCCCCGTGCCATCGCCGACCTGACCCCAGCCGTTGAAGCCCCAGCAGTGGGCGACACCCGTCGTCGTCAACCCGCAGCTGTGCCATCTGCCGTAGGCGCTGAGTCCCGCGAAGCTGAGGCCGCCCATGATCGGGACCGCGGTCGAGCTCGCCGTCGTCGTGCCATTGCCCAGCTGGCCGTTGGTGTTCGAGCCCCAGCAATACCCTTCCCCCGTCGTCAGGACACCGCACGTGTGGAAGAAACCGGCACTCACGCTGCCGAACGTGAGGCTGCCCTCGACAGGCAAGGGCGTGGTGCTACAGGCCAGCACCGCGTCAAAACCCGCGCACGTCTCCGTCGTCGTAGCGCCGAGCTGGCCGTCGCCGTTGTTGCCCCAGCAATACGCCGCACCGCTCGACGTCAGGCCGCACGCATGCCAGTAGCCCACGGTGAGCGCGGTGAACGTGAGCCCGCCCGACACGGCAACCGACGTCTTGCTGCACCACTCTCCGCTGCACACCTCGGGGCCGTTGGGACCGGTGCCGAGTTGGCCGAACGAGTTGTCTCCCCAGCAGTACGCGGCGCCGGCGGCGGTGAGGCCGCACGCGAACGAAATCCCCGTGCCGATGCTCACAAACAGGGGCGCGTTGGTCACGGCGACAGGTGTTCGGCTGCTCGCGGTCGAGCCATCGCCCAGCGTGCCGTAGGTGGCGTCGCCCCAGCAGTAGGCGGCCGCGCTCGTCGTCAACGCACAGCTCTGCACCCACCCCGCGCTCAGCGACGAAAACACGTGGCCGCCGGCGACTGCGAGCGGCGTGGTGCTGCAGGGCGCTTCCTCCGCACCACACACCTGTGGCCCAGGTGTGCCGGCGCCGAGCTCGCCGTAGTAGTCCGCTCCCCAGCAGTAGGCGGCCCCGCTCGCCGTGAGGCCGCAGCTGTGGACCCCGCCCACGCTGAGGGAGACGAGGTTGGCGCGGTCGGAGGAGACCGCCACGGGAGCGAAGCCGTTCGCCTTCGCCCCATTCCCGACTTGGCCGTAGGTGCCACTGCCCCAGCAGTACGCGCCGCTCGCCGCGAGGCCGCAGGAGTGAAACGCCCCCGCCTGAACCGTCGAGAAGCTCACGACCTCCACGTCGACCGTGGCCGTACCGCTCCTGGTTTCCGCGGTGGCCGTGATCGTCGCGGATCCGGGACCCACGCCGGCGACCACGCCCGACGCGTCAACGGTCGCGGCCGCCGACGGGTTGCTCGTCCACGTAACGGTGGGCCCGACCCGCCGGCTCCCGGTCGCGTCGATCAGTACGGCGCGGAGCTGCGTGGTGGCACCCGCAACGATGGACCGCGTGGACGGTGACACGGTGACCGACGCGATCGCGCCGCCTCCGCGCACCGCCTCCCAGCTGCCGTTGCCCGACGGGCAGGTGACGGCCCCGTTGATCATGCGATCGGGCGGCGTGCCCGCGACCTCGGCGGAGTACGAGCAGGCGCCGACCGTCAGATTGATGTGCACGCCACCGGAAGCGGAATACACGGTGCCCCCGCTGACCGGCCCAGACGCCGAGTTGTCAATGGAGCCTTCCTGCCGATCGCACGTCCCGATTTGATCGTTCGTGCCCGCAATGCCGGCACCGCTCTCCGTGAAGACGTAGGAGCCGGTGTCGATACAGGCGAAAGGCTGCCCGATCCGTTCGACGTAGTTCCACACGCCGCCGAGGTCGGCGCGCTGCAGGCAGGTGACCTGAAAGGTGATCCGCACCGTTTGCCCGGCGGTGACGAACACGGTTCGCGGATTCGCCCCCACGATGGGGCAGTTCCCTGCCGCGCCGTCGAGCAGCAGCGAGTGACTGCCGGGGCTCAGCTGCGAGAAAGTGACCGTGCCATTGGCGGCGATCGGCGCCGCTGCGCCGGTCAGATGCGAGCTGTCGCCCATGTCGAGGGTGACGGTGTAGCCATCGGCGTCCAGGTCCGCGCCGCTGGTGGACGCCGCGACCTCAAGACCGCCCGTGGTGGGCGCGACGGGTTCGGACCCCTTGCACGCGAGAGCGATCAGAGCGAGCGCCGCGCACCATCCGGCGGGGTGCCGGTACGAGGTGATGTGAATCGCGTTCACGATGCCCTCCAGTCCAAGAGCTCCCGCCTTGGGCACCGGTCGACGCAAGAAAACCGGCCAAGCGGATCCCACCCGCTCAGTCGGTTTCGCGATTCGCTCCCCTCGAGGCATTGGCGAGCCGCACGACA
>WNFY01000132.1_pt1 | contig 52578 bp, 51 predicted proteins | sample 5400091 | NCBI WGS metagenome assembly WNFY01 (sample SAMN13153364, study PRJNA577476) | soil metagenome | isolation source: 60 cm soil or saprolite under grassland replicate 1 | place: USA:California | collected 2016-06-15
TCGGTTCGATCACACCAGGCGTCGGTGCGTATTCATGGATTCGTTCTTCGCCAATGTTTGCCACCGCTACGATGATGAGCGGCTCGATCAGTTTTCGATGGATCAATCGCTGCGCGGTTTCATCGACTCCCCACTCGATGCCGGCAAACGAAGTGGCGGCGTCGAAAACGTTCTGCCCGTCGTGCAGATATAAAACCGGGTAACGTCTCGACGAGAAACGCCGATAACCAGGCGGCAAATAGACGAGCACATTGCGCCGGTTTCCCAGGATCCTGGAGTGAAAAGCGCGATGCCGTTTGATATTGCCAGTAAGCGTATGTTTAGGCATTGAAACGAGACGCTTCGCGAAGATGAAATCTAGTGCAACCCTTTCGCTTGCGATTTCATTTTGCCGCCATCAAGATGCTCGCGCCAAGTTCATGAACGAACGTTACATAAAGTGGTACACGCCGTGGTTGAGCCGCGAATTCGAAATGCTTGTATTCGGAAATAGTGGCGGCCTGCCTCTGATTCTTTTTCCGACTTCGTTTGCTCGATATTACGAAAATAAGGATTTCGGGCTAGTCGGCTCCGTGGCTCGGTACATCGACAACGGCAAAGTTACCGTCTATTGCCCGGACGCAATCGATCTAGAAAGCTTTTACAATAAATCGATTCATCCGGCAGATAGAATGCGGACCCACAACGCGTACGAAAATGTGATTGTTCGTGACGTGTTCGATCTTGCCCGGCGGGAGTGCAATTGTCATCGCGCCGCAGTGTGTGGTGCCAGCCTCGGCGCGTACCATGCCGCCAATATTGCTTTCCGCCATCCGGATGCCGCCAGTCATCTCATCAGCTTGAGCGGCTCGTTCGACATCAGCTCATTTTTCGACGGATATCATGATGACAACATTTATTTCAATAGTCCCTACGAATATCTGCCGAACATGCCCGATCCATGGAAATACGATCACATGAGCATCATCCTCGGCACTGGCGAATGGGACAACACGCGCCACGAATCCTATCGCTTGTCTGAGATCTTGAATTCAAAAGGCGTCAAGCACTGGCTCGATGAAGGAAAGTGGCGCGGCCACGACTGGAATTATTGGCGCGACATGCTGCCGCATTATTTGTCGGTGTTATGATCTCTTTGTTTCAATGAAACTTGTGATTGCCGCGACTGGCGCCAGCGGAACGATCTATCTGCAAAGGTTGCTGGCACAAATCGATTGTTCCGCTCACGAAGTTCATCTGGTCATGAGCGCGTCCGCAAGGGACGTTGCGAAGCAGGAGATCGATGACTTCAAGACTCCCTTAAATGTTTCGCAGCATGCTGAAAATGACATGAACGTGCCATTCGTCAGCGGCTCCGCGCGTTTTGACGCGATGGTGATCGTCCCGTGTTCGATGGCGACGCTGGGTCGAATCGCTTCGGGTTCCAGCGACAGCGCGCTGTTGCGGGCAGCAGACGTTTTTTTGAAGGAGCGGCGGAAATTAATCCTCGTTCCCAGAGAGACACCGTGGAATTTGGTTCACGCACGCAATGTGGTGACCCTGCTCGAAGCCGGCGCGATTGTAATGCCCGCGATTCCCTCGTTCTACAGCCGTCCCGATTCCGTAGCCGCAGTCGTGGACACGGTCGTTTGGCGTATTCTCGACCAAATTGGGCTGCCGAACCCGCACACATATCGTTGGGGACAGCAAAGCGCGTCGGCCAGGCGCAAGAAACATTGAAAATCGAAGGTTGGCTTGCGCGATGGTTGATCGCGTTTGGCTTTTATTTGTTGCAAGTTTGGGCGCGCACTCTGCGTTATGAAGTCGATGACCGGGCGGGTGTCATCGGTAGGCCGGTGACTGAAAATTATATCGGAGCGCTTTGGCACAATCGCTTGCTCATCTTTCCATTCGTTTTGCGGCGCTTTTTCTCCAACCGAGATGGTGCAGCCCTGATTAGCGCCAGTCGTGATGGAGATTTGCTTGCCGACGCGATTCGACGATTTGGCTACGATGTGGTGCGCGGCTCGAGCTCTCGGCTGGGGGCGAGCGCCGTCCGTCAGCTCACCGAAGTGCTGGCCGGCGGTCGCGATGTCGTGATCACTCCCGATGGTCCACGGGGCCCGGCTTACGAACTTGGTCCAGGGATTATTTTTCTCGCCCAGAAATCAGGCGCCGCAGTGTTGCCGATGAACCTGGAATATTCGCATTGCTGGCGGCTGGGAAGTTGGGATCGGTTCATTGTGCCCCGACCGTTTGCCAAAGTGCGCATACTGATCAATCCACTGCATCATGTAAGAGCGACCGCTACACAGGAAGAGTTTGAATCTGAACGCCTCTCATTGCAGCGGGTCATGATGGCGCTGGTCGAAATGCGCTGAGGCCGTGTTCTGTAGCCGCTTGGGTGCGGCAAGCGCAGCGCTGAGGTGTTGCCAACTCGCGCGTTGCGCGTCCCACAGGGACGCGGCTACAGCAATGCTCGCTTGCGTAGTGGGCACTCGCAGGCAGGATTGCCTCCATCACTATGGCGAAATTGATCGATGGACGCGCAATCGCGGAGAAAGTTTATGTCGATCTTCGTCGGGAGATCGCGGAACTAAAAGAAAAAGACGTCACGCCAGGCCTTGCCGTGGTTCTCGTAGGCGACGACCCGGCATCGCGCGCTTACGTGCGCTCGAAAGACAAAATGTGTCGCGAGCTTGGACTGCACTCACTGAAATTGGAATTACCGGCTTCGACCACTCAGACTGAGCTTCTCAACCGTGTCGAAGAATTGAACACCGACTCCACCATTCATGGGATTCTTGTTCAATCACCACCGCCGGCACACATCGACGAAACAGCAATCGTTCGAGCCCTCGATCCACGCAAAGACGTGGATGGATTTCATCCGGAAAACGTCGCAAAGCTCGTGCTCGACGATCCCAGCGGCTTTGTCCCGTGCACGCCGCTGGGCGTTCAGCGTCTGCTAATAGAAAGCAAGATCAACATTAATGGCGCGCACGTTGTGGTTCTTGGCCGCAGCATGATCGTGGGGAAGCCGCTGGCCCTCCTTCTCATGCAGAAAAACGAGAAGGCCAACGCAACAGTTACTGTGGTGCATTCGCGCAGCCGCGATCTCGCGGACATAACCCGCTCGGCCGACATCATCATTGCGGCAATTGGTCGCGCTGGATTTGTCAAAGCCGATCACGTGCGCGAAGGCGCCATCGTTGTTGATGTTGGGATTAATCGCGTCGAAGACGCAGCAAGTGACCGTGGTTACCGCCTGGTGGGCGATGTCGCATTTGACGAAGTATCGGAACAGGCAAGCGCGATCACACCGGTGCCGGGTGGTGTTGGACCAATGACGATCGCGATGCTGATGTCGAATACGGTCAAAGCAGCTCGGCAATCGCTGGGCAAGGCGACGTGATTTGCTCAACCTACCGGGGAAGAGTGAACAATTTTCGTGGTGAGCAATTTCAAGATTGAGGGATTAATTCGTGCTGCACGGATAAAGAGCGAACCGATGCGAGGAGATAAGACCGCAGCGCGCGCCAGTCGATTGATCAAGAGTCTTCCCCAATACATTTCGGCGGAGGCACCAGCGAATTCGCGAAGTGCGAATTGTCGATTTTTGCCGCCGATGATTTTCGCAATCGCACCTGCGGCGAGCTCTCCTGAGCGAAGTGCGTAATAGATTCCTTCGCCAGTAAACGGCTCCACGACGCGGGCTGCGTCGCCGATAAAAAGAAGATTTTCGTGGGCGCAGGGAACAGGCGCGCGGGTAAGCGGTGTGATAGTGCGCCAGGGTTGATCAGCGGGGATTTCGAAGTGTCGTTGTGCCCATTGCCGCAGTCTGGAAATAGTGGGGGGCCTGCCGACGAGGCAAAGATTGAGCTCCGATTCGTTTACCGGAGCCTGACCTGAGTAACCTTCTCGAAGAAATTGCAGCACGATGCGTTTGCCGAAATTTCGCGGAAGCGGAATGTGCGCTTGCAATGCGACGCGTTCGCGCGCTGGGCGCGGCAGTAAATTGCGCAGGCGCGCCACGGTGGAGTTTCGTCCATCTGCGCCAATTAATGTCCGAGCGCAAAAAGCTTCGTGGAGGCCGGTTTCAATTTTCCAATCGCCGTCGTGCGTCAATGTAGTGACCGTTGTTTCCCCACGAACCTGCGCGCCAAGTTCGCGAGCGCGTCTCAGCAGGAGATCATCGAAAAGGCTGCGTTTTATCGACAACTCGCAATCGTCTCCCGTTGGAAAATCGACAATGACTTTGTGACCGTCGATGGCGATGAACTCGACTGAGGTGAGTTCGGAATGCGGCAAATCCCAAACTCGCTTCGTGAGGCCGAGACGCTCCAATACACGCCAGCACGATGGGTTCAAACAATCGCCACAGACTTTTTCTCGGGGAAATCTTTCCCGCTCGAGAACGAGCGTATGCAAACCAGCGAGAGCACAAAACGCTGCACAGCTTGATCCGGCTGGGCCGCCACCCACGATCGCCACGTCAAATGTCTGCATTGGAGTATTGGAGTGATGGAGTAATGAAAGTCACTCAAACCATTATTCCATTACTCCAATACTCCATCACTCCAACTACCGAATCGCCGCTGGCGCGCGATTCAATAGCGGAGCAAATTGATTTAGATGAGCTGGTCTCTCCCAATTTTTCGCATCGCGGGCATTCAATTGCGGATTCACATTACGTTCTTACTGCTGATTGCCTGGCTGGCTTTCGGCTATTACGCGCAGGGCGGTTCGGCGGTGGCGGCCAGCCGCGTGATATTTGTTTTGCTTCTTTTCCTTTGCGTGGTGCTGCACGAATTCGGCCACGCATTCGCCGCGAAGGCGTTCGGGATTAATACGCCTGACATCACATTGCTGCCGATCGGCGGAGTGGCGCGCCTTGAACGAATGCCGGAGGAACCGGTTCAGGAATTGATCATCGCGGTGGCGGGACCCTTGGTGAATGTGGTGATCGCGCTCGGTTTGTTTGTGGCAGGCGGATTCCGGGCGTTTCTCAATCCCTCAAACGTCGAAGGCGGCGGTCTCGTTGCGCAGTTGCTTACGATTAACATCATGCTGGTGCTTTTTAATTTGTTGCCGGCATTTCCAATGGATGGGGGGCGCGTGTTGCGAGCGTTGCTTGCCACACGATTAAGTTATGCGCGCGCTACACAGGTCGCTGCGAACGTCGGCCAGGGTTTTGCATTCATTTTCGGATTCATCGGATTGCTTTGGAATCCATTTCTGCTCTTCATCGCGCTTTTTGTTTATATCGGTGCGTCGCAAGAAGCTGCCCTGGCGCAGATGAAAGATGTCTCGCGCAGGTTCCCGGTTTCCAGCGCGATGGTGCGCGAATTTCGTACTCTCTCGGGAGATGCCACCCTGCAGGAAGCGGTGGATGCTTTGCTTGCGACTTCGCAACACGATTTTCCGATCGTTGATGACAGTGGCAACGTCGCCGGCTTGTTGACGCGTCAAGATCTGATCGCTGCGTTGCGCAAGAACGATCCCGCGCTTCGCGTGGGCGACGTGATGCGCCGAGATATTCCCACGGTGACCACCGGAACGCGTTTCGAAGAAGCGTTCCGCATCATGCAAGAGTGCAATTGCCCGGCAGTGCCGGTTCTGGATCGCATGAAGCGCCTGGTCGGTTTACTCACGCCGGAGAACGTGACCGAACTGATGATGGTGCAATCGGCCATGCCGCAACGGCGGGTCTTGTAAGACTGCCCTATCTACTTAGGGGCTCGCCAGCGTCCGGATCAGTCAAGCCGCGGGTCATCCCGAGCCTGCGGAGACGGTGAGGGACCTCTCACAAGCTGGCCGATCACGGCCTCGATCCTGGGTGTGATCAACTGCGTGCGGGTGAGCTCCCTCGGCGCTTCGCCAGCCTCGGGATGACAATTCAGTGGACGCGCTCAGGAGCTGATGCGCATCGGCATCAGGACGTAGAGAAATGGCGTCTGAATTTTTAAAACGCCCGGGCTCATTTCGTCGATGAGATCGAGAAAGACTTCGTCTTCTGTCAGAGCGCGCAGCGGCGCCATGAGAAATTCGGGATTAAACGCGATGGAGAAATCGCGGCCCTTGTAAGCGACGGCGATTGATTCCTTCGCTTCGCCCACCTCCGGCGTGGTGGCAGTAATGTCGATATTGTTCTTGCTAAAGTTCAGCTTAATCGAGTGCGTTTTATCGCTGGCGAGAAGGGAAACGCGCCGAAGCGAATTTAGAAATGTTTCGCGCTCGAGTTTTATCCGCTCTTTTGCCTCTGATGGAATGACCTGGCGATAGTTTGGGTAATTGCCTTCGATCAATTTCGAGACGAGCAGCGTTTTATTGAGATCGAATGCGATCTGCCCGCTGCCCATGCTGACCTTGATTTCGCCATCATCAGCAAGCAGGCGTTGCAATTCTGTCACCGCTTTCGTCGGGATAATTAAGTCCGCTTCATGGCTGCGCGGGAATTCCAGTTCGATTTCGCCCATAGCGAGCCGACGCCCATCCGTCGCCACCAGCGTCAGCTTGTTGTCCTTAAAACTGAAAAGAACCCCGTTGAGGACGTAGCGAGTTTCGTCAGTCGATATCGCGTACGAAGTCTTGCGCAGTCCGTCGCGCAAATCTTTCTGCCGGATGGTGACAACTTTTGCGTCCTCGAACTTTGGCAGCGGCGGAAATTCTTCCTCGGGCAGCCCGAGGATTTTGAAAAAGCTTTGGCCGCTCCGGATGGAAGCGGCATTTTTTCCGTTAACATCCACCTGAATTTCGCTCGAAGGCAGTTCACGGACGATGTTGAAAAGTCGACGGGCAGGGAGTGTGGTCGCCCCTTCTTTTTCTACATCCGCCTCGCAGCTGCCGCGGACACCGACATCGAGATCGGTTGTCGTGAGATGGATTTCGTCGCCGTGCGCCTGAAGCAGAACGTTGGAAAGGATGGGAAGAGTGGTGCGGGTACTGACCACATTTTGGACCTGCTGCAGGCCTTCGAGCAGTTTTTCTTTCGCGACACTAAATTTCATTATGACGGTCTAAGATGTAAAGCTTTGGGTTTTGTTCGGCAACCGCAATCTCTCCAATGCCCGACAAGTCCTCCACGGCGGATTGGTCCGGGGGGCCAAGTCCGCCAGTCGGACGGACTCGTCCCGTGGCGAGTTTGTAGCTGCGGTTGCCGGAATCGCAAGCTGGAAACGCACCACTTGAAGCTCAACGCTGAAGGGAACTATCAATGAAAGATATGGTCTGGCGGAGGTTGTCTTGTTCGGCCATCCGTTTCTTCACCAGTTTGCATGCATGCAACACCGTGCCGTGATCGCGTCCTCCGAATGCGTCGCCAATTTCGTTCAAGGACGCCTTAGTAAGTTCGCGCGCAAGAAACATCGCCACCTGCCGCGGAAAGGCGATGCTGGCGGGGCGCCGCTTGCTTGTCATATCGGCCACGCGCACATCAAAATGCTCAGCCACGCGTCGCTGAATTTGTTCGATTGTGATCGAATGGCGTCCTTCCTCCTGCAAAATATCCTTTAGCAAATGTTCCACGACCTCCTGGGTCAGTTCCTTGCCGCTGAGTGATGCAAACGAAGCCACACGCATGAGCGCGCCTTCAAGCCGACGCACATTTGTGCGAATACGGCTTGCAAGAAATTGAAAAACCTCATCGCGCAATCTGATCTGCATGCCGTGCGCTTTTTTCCGCAAGATCGCCATGCGCGTCTCGATGTCCGGCGGTTGGAGCTCGGCGGTGAGTCCCCATTCAAAGCGTGAGACCAGCCGGTGCTCTAGATTTGCAATCTCCGAAGCAGGCCGATCGCTGGAGAGGACGATCTGTTTATGTCCATCGAAAAGCGTATTGAACGTGTGAAAGAATTCTTCCTGGGAACGCTCTTTGCCTCCAAGAAATTGGATGTCGTCTATCAGGAGGAGATCGACCTGGCGATAACGCTTTCGGAATTTGACCAGATTACTGTGCTGGATCGCGTCGATGAACTCGTTGATGAACAGTTCACTGGAGACATAAATCACCTTTACGTTTTTCTTCTTCGCCCAAACGTATTGCCCGATGGCCTGCATCAGGTGGGTTTTGCCAAGACCGACACCGCCATAAATGAACAGCGGGTTGTATGTGCGCGCGGGCGTCTGGGCTACGGCGAGAGCGGCAGCATGCGCAATTTCATTGTTCGGACCGACCACGAAAGATTCGAACGTGTTCCGTGGATTGAGCCCAGGCACGGTTGCGCCTGGTTTTGTGTTCGCGGACGGTTCGGGTAAAATTTTCTCCAGCGGCGCGGCATCCTCGACGGGCATCTGCACGCTCGTTCCCGACGGAGAGCAGAATTTTACCGGACGCGGGCCACCGAGGGTTGTTACAATGGCAGTCTGCAACGCGGGCATATAATTACTTTCTATCCAAAACTGATAGATGTTGTTTGGAACGCGAAGAGTGAGCGATTTGTCTTTCGCCTCGACAAGTTCGACGGCCGAAAACCAGCGTTTAAAGCTGTCGGCGCTGATCTGTGGTTTAAGCGCAGCTGATAATTGCTGCCACAGCTGTGCGCATTTCTTGTCCATAGCAGACTTGTTAACAGTGTTACACAATCGCCACACTCGCTGATCGCGCGGAGAATCGCTGGGTAAAACCCAGGCAAAGTCGAGCTAATTGCGAGCGTAACTTCCGGGAGGAATCCTGAAGAAAACGGTCAAAAGTTCGTAAATACGAGGGAAAATGGACTGCGCTGAGCGTTAGCGATTGATTCGATGCCCCAAGGTGGCGTTGCATGTTCTGTCGTTGTTCCGGTGCCTTCTGCGTGTCGTTCATTCTCGCTGCTAAGAGTTTCTCAGAAATGTTCACAACTTATTCACATGCGTTCTTGTTCTGCCTCGCCAGCGGGCTTGAGACTAGAAATCGCTTTCAAAATCGACAAGAAAAAAATGAACTTTATTTGAAATTTTATTTTCATCGCGGCCAAAAATTTTCTTGACTAGAAAAAGAAGCGCGCGTGTCCGAGAGAAAACAAAAAGAACATCCCGCTGCTGATTTTTGGGGCGGGCTCGTCCGTAACGGGAGAGCAATCGCCGCGGGGAAGCGATCAATCGATCCGCGTCGCCATGATGCCATTCCGATTTGACCGAATCGACTCGAGCACGCAATTTTCTCGCCTCCAAAGTGTCACGGGACCTTTGAAAGATCGAAAATGCGGGCCACGCACACGAAGATAGAGAACTGGGAGGCAAATTGCACCTCTAATTGGAACAGTAGAGCGATACGCCGAATTCTGTCGATCGGCGTTATCGGCCTTTTTCTTTGTGCTGCGCAGGCATATTCGGTCGATGAGTTGTTGCCGCCGTTCGGCTTTCGTTGGAACGACTCGATGGCGCATGTGGAAGCGGTGCTGCACGGCGCGAAAGCGAAGATCACCTCGCGAGAAAAAAAGGAGAACCGGGACGTCTGGACAGTGGAAGGACTGCTTCATCCCGGGTTAAAGCGCACACTGTTTACTTTTAAGCAGAGAGCGCTCGTTGCAGTGGAGCTGCAATATGAATACCCGGATTGGTCGATCGAACGCTACAACCAGCGTATGGGAGAAATTCGCAAATACTTCGATGAGAAATACGGGACGGGAAAACTGGTGTCACGTTCCCGCGATACTGACACCGACGTCGTCCAGACGCTGGTTGGCTATCAATGGATGGTCGGCGCGACGATGCTCGAGCTTTTTTATTTTTCTGCGCAACACGGCCCGCTGCTTTACCGGACTATTACGGTTGACTATAAGGCGATGTAATCGCCTTCGTCGCCACGAATGGCGCGTTTCGCCATCGCTGCAGTTAGCTTTTTCTAGTCTTCGAAGACCGGACAGGTTATCAGGTCTTCCGCCAAATGAGCCGAGGAGTTGTTCATGTCAGCCTCTGACCTTGCCGAATCCGCCAGTCCCGGCGTCGCCGGAAGTCTGACGAAGCTTGGGACCGACCCGAAGACCGGTCTGAATTCGGTCGAACTACAAGAGCGCCTGAGTAAGTACGGACCGAACGCACTGCCGGAAGACAAGAAGAGCGCGTTTTCCGGATTGCTCGCTTATTTTTGGGGACCCATACCGTGGATGATTGAGGCTGCGGCCCTCATGGCCTTGATTGTAGGAGACTGGGGTGATCTTACGATCATTACCTCGCTTCTGTTGTTCAACGCCTTGTTAGGGTTTTGGGAGGAACACGAGGCTTCCAACGCGCTCGATGCATTGAAGAGTTCCCTCGCGCTAAAAGCCCGCGCGCTGCGGGGCGGAAAATGGGAACAGGTCGATGCGCGGACATTGGTGCCTGGAGACGTCATTCGGTTATACCTTGGCGACGTTGTACCCGCGGACTGTCAGCTCATCCAAGGCGACTACATCAGCGTCGACCAATCCGCGTTGACCGGTGAATCCCTGCCGGTAACCAAGAAATCGGGTGAGGGCGCATACTCGGGTTCCATCGTGAAACAGGGAGAAATGATCGCGGTAGTTACCGCGACCGGTGGAAATACATTTTTCGGACGCACGGCGAAACTAGTGGCTGGTGCCGGAAACATCTCGCACTTCCAGAGAGCCGTGATGAAGATCGGCAACTTCCTTATTATCCTGGCACTGGTTTTGGTGGTGATTCTGGTAGCCAGTCGTCTCTTCGACATGCGCGGCCATTACGACCGAGCAGTTCTGTTAAGGCTGGCCGAGATTGTTCTTATCCTTCTGGTGGCGTCAGTGCCGGTAGCAATGCCGGCAGTTCTTTCGGTGACCATGGCTCTGGGGGCCCGAAGGCTTGCCAAAAGCAAGGCAATCGTCTCGCGACTGGAGGCGATCGAGGAATTGGCGGGCGTCGACGTCCTTTGTTCGGATAAGACCGGCACATTGACCCAGAACAAGCTGACCCTCGGCGAAGCGCAACCCTGGGCTGGAACTGACGCGCAAACGTTGATTCTGATGGCGTCCTTAGCTTCGCGCGCAGCGGATAACGATCCGATCGACCTCGCGATCATGGCCGGCCTCAAGGACTCCTCAGTGCTGAAGAGCTATCAACAGGAAAATTACGTCCCCTTCGATCCGGTGGACAAGCGCACGGAGGCCATGATCAAGGATGCCTCCGGTAAAGTCTTTAAGGTGACCAAAGGCGCGCCACAGGTGATTCTCGGGCTGGCGAAGCTCTCTGGCGCGGACTTGGAGAAGGCACAGCAGGCGGTGAACGGATTCGCCAGTCGCGGTTACCGCACCATCGGTGTGGCTGATGCCCAAGGTGATGGTCCTTGGGCGTTCCTGGGAATTCTACCCCTGCTGGATCCGCCTCGGCCGGATTCCAAGAGCACTATCGCTCGGGCTCGTGAATTCGGCGTCCATGTGAAGATGGTTACCGGCGATAATGTAGCCATAGCCCGGCAGATCTCATTAGAGCTGGACATGGGCGCAAACATCCAGCCGGCGACGGAACTCTTCCCCGGTGATGTGACGAAAGGACAAATCCCCTTAGATGCTGCGGAGAAAATCGATGCGGCCGATGGCTTCGCTCAGGTTTTCCCAGAGCATAAATACGCCATCGTAAAAATATTGCAGGAGAACGGCCATATCGTCGGCATGACCGGCGACGGGGTTAACGATGCTCCAGCTCTTAAACAAGCAGATGTAGGCATCGCCGTTTCCGGCGCGACCGAGGCAGCTCGAGCAGCGGCAGCCTTAATTCTGACCGCCCCCGGTTTGTCAGTCATCATCGAAGGAATCGCGGAAGCCAGGCGGATCTTCGAGCGGATGATGAGTTATGTGTTGTATCGAATCGCCATGACTATTGCTATCATGGTGTTTGTGGTGCTGGCCTCGATCTACTACCACTTCTTTCCGCTCACGGCGATCATGCTGATCGCGCTCGCTCTTCTGGACGACGTGCCCATTATGACTATCGCCTTCGACAATGCCAGCGTGCCGCCTCAACCAGTGAAGTGGGAGTTGGATCGGGTACTGGTCCTTTCGTCGGTGTTAGGGTTACTTGCAGTTATTCAGAGCTTTGGTCTGCTCTACCTCGGCGACACGGTTCATCACCTGGACCATTCACACCTGCAGACCATGATGTTCTTGCAGCTCGTTGCTGGCGGTCATCTGATGTTATTCGTGACTCGTACCCGAGGAGTTTTTTGGAAACCGCCGTATCCGAGCTCGAAACTTTTCTTCGCCATCATCGCAACACAAATCGTCGCGGTGTTGATGTGCAGCCAGGGCTGGCTGGTGCCGTCACTTCCCTGGGGAATCATAGGCTTTGTCTGGGCCTATAACCTCGCATGGATGGTAGTCCAGGACGTCGTCAAACTCGCGCTTCATGGAATTCTCGATCCCAGCCGTTCGTGGAAGAGATCGCTCTTTCAGCCGCTCCGCGTTCCCGTCGCAAGCCCGCCATAGGCTCTGAGTAAACAGAAAAAAGAAGGAGAGCAATCATGTCCGATTACCTGAAAAAATTGATCGTGGAACCCGACTCCAAGATCCGGCTTAAAGATTTCGACCCGGATTATCACGGTAAACATGAGTCGCGGAAATCAGCCCTGCCGGAGATTGAGGAGAACCGGCAGAAAATGCAGGAACTGCAGTTCCTGATGTATGCAGAGAATAAGCATTCCCTTCTCATTGTGTTGCAGGGACTCGACGCGGGGGGCAAAGACGGTGTGGTCCGCCACGTTTTGACGGGCATGAATCCGTCGGGTTGCGTTTCAGTTAACTTCAAGCAACCCACGGCGGAAGATTTGGACCACGATTTTCTCTGGCGCGTGCATCCTCACGTGCCAGGCAAAGGCTCGGTCGCAATTTTCAATCGCTCCCACTATGAAGATGTGCTGGTGGCAAGAGTGCACAATCTGGTGCCGGAAAAAGTCTGGTCGAAACGGTACGATCAAATAAACGATTTTGAACAGCTAATCTCCACGGAGACCAACACAAGCGTTCTCAAATTTTTCCTGCACATTTCCAAAGACGAACAGCTAGCCCGCTTCAAGAAGCGACTCGATGATCCGGCTCGCCAGTGGAAGATCAGCGAATCGGACTACAAGGAACGTGACTATTGGGATGATTACATTGAGGCATTCGAGGATGTGCTTACGAAGACGAGTACCAAGCATGCGCCCTGGTTCATCATTCCTTCAAACCATAAGTGGTTCCGCAATTTGTCTATCTCACAGATCATTGCCCGGACGATGGAAGAAATGGATATGCAATTTCCACAGCCGACCGTGAACTTAGGCGAAATTCGGCGCAAATATCATCAGGCGGCCGACGAAGAGAAATCAGGCCGTAGCAAGAAGCGTTAGAAAGGCATGCTTGTCTTGGATCGCATTCCTGACCTTTATTCTTGACGTTGGGTATGCGTTTCGTTGTAGCCACGGCGCTATGTCGCCGTGCCGGGTGGCAACACAGCCCCCGCCACGACACCCCGAATGCTTTCGGGCTAAAATAACGCGAGAGATTACGAACCATTGACTGAAGTCACCCTACCGCAACGCCTGACGTTGCTACTGGATGAGTCGCCGTTGAAAGCCATCGAGCGATGGCTTTGGGTGCTCTCGACTGGAGGTACATTGCTTGATGGCTTCGTCATTTTTGCTCTCGGCGTGGCGATGCCGCTCATCATCGCTGAATTCCATATCGCTCCCGAGATAGTCGGCCTTATCGGCGCAGCCCTGGTGCTAGGTGCCGTTTTCGGGGCCGGATTTGGCGGGCCTGTGGCCGATCGTCTTGGCCGCAAGCGCCTCATGCTCGCCGATATGATAATTATTGTCGCCGGCGCAGCGACCAGCGGGCTGGCGAACGGAGCGATGATGCTCTTTATCGGCCAATTCCTTGTCGGCGTGGGAGTCGGCATCGATTTCCCAGTGAGTAGCACTTACATCTCGGAAGTATCGCCCAAACGTAGTCGTTCGCGAATGATGGTAGCTACAATTGCCTGCCAGTCAGTGGGCATGCTGCTCGCCGCGGCGATAACTCTTGTGTTACTGAAAAACGTGGCAAGTGCTCAGAACTGGCGGCTTTTCTTGGCGACTGAAGGCATCATTGCCCTCTTATTTTTCTTGTTACGTCTCTCGGAACCGGACAGTCCCCATTGGTTGATGACTCGAGGCAAATTCGCACAGGCGGCGCAGGCGTTCATCCGGATCATGCCTGAACAGCGCGAACTAGTCCTGCAACTTACCAGCAGTGCCGGCGACAAGAGCCTCGCAGATTCGGTCGCGCCAGCGAAACCTCCAGGAATCGCGGTCCTATTCTCGCGTCCCTATCGCGCCCGGACAGTGTTAGTAGCGGTACCCTGGTTTCTAATGGATATCGCCACCTACGGCGTCGGCCTCTTCACTCCGATTATCCTGGGCGCGATTGATATCTCTAGCCAAGCTGGTGGTCTCATCACGCACGACCTGGCCGCTGCCAGAGGAAGCGCCGCAATCGATTTGTTTCTGCTGTTCGGTTTTCTGCTTGGAATATGGGCGGTTCCACGGTTCGGACGCATACGTATGCAGGCCATCGGTTTTGGATGCATGGCTGGTGGCATGTTGATACTGATGACCGCTGGTCAGCTGTCGAATTCCAGCTTCCATATTCCACTGGTGTTCGCCGGGTTCGTCCTGTTCAACTTATTGATGAACGCCGGGCCCAACGCCACAACGTTTACGCTGGCGCCGATCCTATTTCCGACGGAGTTACGAGCCACTGCCAGCGGCTTTGCTGCTGGCGTCGGGAAGATCGGAGCGACCTTCGGTGTCTTCGTCCTACCTATTCTAAAGGGTAAATTCGGCGTCCCAGCTGTGTTGGGGATGGTAGCTGCTGTTAGCGTCCTAGGCTTGATCGTGACTTTGGTCTTTGGCCACGAGGACACCGAATAACACCCGATTGAGAGAGTTTTTTCCCTTCCCTTTACCCTGCGCTCGCGGCTATGAACGAATCCGTGACTCCGCTTTTATCGGCTCGCCACAGGCAAGCAAGCAGATTAGGCGGAATAATTCCGTCCATATCTCGTTAGCCGTCAACAAATGAGAATCATTCTTCTAGGAAACGCGGGAGCGGGTAAAAGTACAATGGCACACCGCCTGATCAGCAGCGCCGGCATCCCGCGTCTGTCATTGGATGAAATTGCTTGGGATCAAGGCGCAAGGCGAAAACCTTTCGAAGAGAGCCGGACGCTCCTTCGCCAGTTCATTAACGCCAACAAGCAATGGGTCATTGAGGGCTGTTATGGGGACCTCATCGAAGCAGCGCTTCCGTACTGTACCGAGCTGAGGTTTCTGAATCCGGGTATTGAGATATGTGTAGCGCATTGCAACCGCCGACCGTGGGAGCTATCAAAGTTCTCCTCTGCCGAACAGCAGGACGCGATGCTCAGTCAATTGATCCAATGGGTGCAAGAGTATGAGACTAGAGACGATGAGTACGGTTTGAAACGACACCGCCAGGTTTTCGAGAGTTTTTCGGGACCTAAGGACGAGTACATATCCACTGCTTCATATGAAGGCTAACCATGCGCTGCAGCGAACGGCGGCATCACGTCGAAGTTGCAATCGACGCATCTCGTGGCCGCCGTCGCTGAGCTGGGTCGTTAGGCACCCAGAAATTCTCGATTGACTGCCAAAGCGAATTAACCAGCAACGGCGGCCTATCGCGACACGTCTAGTCCTTCGTACGTTTCAGCCACGATTTGATCGACAACGGCTTTCATATCTTGAGTACGTTCCCACACCATAAGCTGTCGGTCCGCGCCAGTGCCTTCGCGAATGATTCGCTCGATATGCGCCATCTCTGCGTGACTGCCCAGTTCGTCCACTTCCGTGGCAATGAATTCAAGCATCTCGTGAAGCAATTCGCGCTCGTCCAACTCGCATTTACGACCAAAATCGATCAGCTTGCCATCCAGCCCATAACGGGAGGCGCGCCATCGGTTTTCATCGATTAACCGACGCGGATAACTGCGAAACGTCACATTCTGGCGGCGCAATTTTTGCAGCTTTGCTACAATGGCTTGCATGAGCGCGGCCAGGGCGATGGTGTCGTCCACGCGCGATTGCGCGTCGCAGATCCGGAATTCGATCGTGTCGAAAAAGGGATGCAGCCGAATGTCCCACCAAATCTTTTTTGCATTGTCGATGCAATTCGTGGCGACGAGGAGCTTCAAGTAATCCTCGTATTCGGAGAGACTCTCGAACGCGTCTGGAATTCCAGTGCGCGGAAAACGCTCGAAGATCATTTGCCGATATGCCTTCAAACCCGTGTTCTGTCCCAGCCAGAAAGGTGAATTGACCGAGAGCGCGTAGAGATGCGGCAGGAAATAGCGTGCCTGGTTCATGATGTCGATCCCTTCTTCACGATCCGGAATTCCAACGTGAACGTGCAATCCAAAGATGAGATTTGCCCGCGCGATTTGCTGCATGTCTTTGACGATTGTGGCGTAGCGCTCATCCAACGTGATGAGTTGATCCATCCAGTGCGAGAAGGGATGGGTGCCAGCTGACGCGATTTTCAATCCATCGCGCGCCGCGAGATTGGCCAACTCGCCGCGAAGATCGAGAACTTGCTGTCGGGCGCAACGCGCATCGCTGCAGATCTCGGTGCCCAGTTCCACCACTGATTGATGCATCTCTGGCTTGACGTGTTCTTTCAAAATCATTTTGCCGCCGGCCAGAATTTGCTGGATATGCGAACGTAGCTCGCGCGTCTCCGGATCAATGATCTGAAATTCCTCCTCGATGCCGAGAGTAAAAACGTGGTCCTTCATGATCGCGGATCGTAGGGCTCAATGCGATGGCAAAGAGGCTGTTTCGAACGAAGAAAGCTCACGGTTCTGCTCACGCGAGGCATCATATTCCAAAAGTTCATACATTTGTAACAATAGAGCGCTTTCCAAGCGACGCAGGGAGGTATTCTTTGTTACGCGCTGCTGCTGATTAGCGGGCATTCTCGGCGCGCCGGCTGGTATGCGGTGAATACGATTTCAGAGTGCAGCTTAATTATGACGAATGAACTGGCATCGCATCTTGAAGGGAGCCAGCCACTCCAATTGTTAATCGCGAAGCTCTCGGAAATTCGTCGTTCGTTGATCAGTCAGGAGACTGAATTTCGAGGGCGAATAATGACTGCGCATCCCGCGTATCGACAAAGTGTGGCCAACCTGATCCACTATCTGGCACTTCGGCGCCATGACATCCGGCTGCTTCAAGATGAACTTGCGGCCTTGGGTCTCTCTTCCCTGGGAAGGGCCGAATCGCACACGCTGTGGACGCTCGATGCGGTGTTGAATGTTCTGCGTCATCTGAGTGGACGATACAGACAAAGCCGGTTCCCATCTGAAGCCGTCAGTTTCGCTGAAGGCAGATCAATGCTCGCTGCGCATACCGAAGTGCTGCTGGGCCCGGCGCTGCCGCATCGGGCTGTCAGGATTATGGTCACGATGTCCAGCGAGGCGGCGCATGATTACATGCTCGTCCGCGATCTGCTTTCTCACGGGATGAACTGCATGCGGATCAACTGTGCGCATGACACGCCCGAGACTTGGAGCCGCATGGCTGCGCATCTCGAGCGTGCACGCCGCGAATTGGGTTTGCCCTGTCGGCTTTTCATGGACCTGGCCGGACCGAAGCTTCGCACCGGGCACATCGAGGCTGGACCCCAAGTGGTGGTGTGGCACCCGAGGCGTGACAGTTTCGGACGAGTCACCGAGCCCGCGCGAATCTGGCTTGGCCCGGACGGTGACAACCGATTTGTCTCCAACGACGTGGATGCCGCGCTAGCTGTCCCGGCGGATTGGCTAGCTCAATTGAAACCTGGAGAACGCATTGCCCTCCAAGATGCGCGCGGCAAACGGCGACTTCTGGAGGTGCTCAGCAGTGAAGGAGCAGCTCGGTGGGCATGTTGCAGCCAGACTGCTTATGTAACGGCCGATTCGATCCTGGTGCGAGTCGATGCCGAAAACGAAGCTAAGCGGGAGGCTCGGGTTGGGGCTGTACCCCCTCGCGAAACAGGGATCATGCTTCGCAAGGGCGACTTTCTTATTCTGACCTGCGAGCCCATTCCCGGCAAACCCGCGGAGATCGGATCGCACGGTCACCTCCTCCGAGCCGCTTCGATCTCGTGCACACTTCCCGAAGTCTTTTCGCAGGTGCGCAAAGGGGAGAGGATTTGGTTCGACGACGGTAAAATCGGAGGAATTGTTCGCGAGGCGAGACCCGACGCGCTTCGCATCGAGGTCACCCAGGCGAGGCCAAAGGGAGAGAAGCTGCTCGCTGATAAGGGAATTAATTTGCCGGACACTGACATCAGATTGCCCGCGCTTACCTTGCAGGACTTACAGGACCTGAGATTTATTGTCCGCCACGCAGACCTAGTGGGGATGTCGTTCGTGCGACACGAGCGGGACATTTATGAGCTCCAACGGCATTTGCGGCAATTGAACGGAGAACACTTGGGGATCGTATTAAAAATCGAGACGCGACAAGCATTCGAGCGTCTGCCGAATCTCATTATGGCGGCGATGCGACACTATCCTGTCGGTATCATGATCGCGCGCGGCGATCTCGCCGTCGAGTGCGGATACGAGCGGATGGCGGAAGTGCAGGAAGAAATACTCTGGATTTGCGAAGCCGCGCATCTGCCGGTTATCTGGGCAACTCAGGTGCTGCAGTCGCTGGCGAAAAAGGGCCAGCCGTCGCGAGCGGAAATTACCGACGCCGCGATGGGGGAACGAGCAGAATGCGTGATGCTTAACAAGGGTCCGCACATTGTCGCGGCAGTCAGCGCGCTTGACGACATCCTGCGCCGAATGCAGGACCATCAATCGAAGAAATCATCACGACTTCGCCAGCTCCATCTCAGCGTAGGGCCAGAAGCAGAAGAAGAATAGCGTGCATGGGACTCGACGACGTCGATCTTGCGATCATCGATCTCGATGAAAACCGGGAGCGAAGAGGTGAGTTTCAAGCTTCAATTCCACAAGGCCGAAGGCGAATGGAAAAGCTCAGATTAAGCTGTGAAGGTCGCCGTCTTTAACGCAAGAAATTACGACCGCGAATTTCTGAGCGCGGCGAATAATTCGCATCATGAATTACGTTTCTTCGAGCCGCATTTGAATGAAGAAACAGCAGGGCTCGCTGCGGGGTTCGGAACGGTTTGCGTGTTCGTGAACGACCGTGTCGGTGCAGCCGTAATCGCAAAGTTGGATTCGTTAGGCGTGCGGCTGATCGCGTTGCGCTGCGCTGGATACAATAACGTCGATCTAAAAACTGCAGCCAAACGCGGCATGACTGTGGTTCGCGTGCCAGGATATTCGCCTTACGCAGTGGCGGAGCACACGGTCGGTCTGATGCTGGCGCTGAATCGCAAACTGCATCGCGCCTACAACCGGGCGCGCGAAGGCAACTTCTCTCTCGAAGGTTTGCTCGGATTCGACATGCAGGGAAAAACGGTCGGAATCATCGGCACTGGTAAAATTGGGACTGTGATGGCGCAAATTCTCGCCGGGCTGGCTTGCCCGACATTGGCGTTCGATTTGGTTCCGAATGAAAAATGCCGATCTTCCGGCGTGCGTTATGTGAAACTGGACGAATTGCTCACACAGTCGGAAATCATCACGCTCCACTGTCCGCTCACACTGGAGAACAAGCACATGATCGACGCGCGTGCGTTGGAGAAAATGAAAACCGGCGTGATGCTGATTAACACCAGCCGTGGCGCGCTGCTCGACACCGTGGCTGTAATCGAGGCCCTAAAGAGCGGAAAGATCGGTTATCTCGGCCTCGACGTTTACGAAGAAGAGGAACAAGTCTTTTTCGAAGACCGCTCCGGCCTGATCATTGCCGACGATGTATTTGCGCGGCTGCTCACGTTCCCAAATGTGATCATTACCGGCCATCAGGCGTTCTTCACGCGCGAAGCGTTGGAAAACATTGCGGCGACCACGATCAAGAACATCACCGATTTCGAAGAGGGACGCCGCTCCGGAAATGAAGTAACCGATCATGCCACTGTTCCCGCGCGTCCCTCCCAACCGCAAAAATGAAGGCATTCGTTATTCGTCATTACGCGGCTGCGTTGCACGGATTGCTTCGATAACTTCCTCTGGCTTCCACGCGTTGCCGCGCCAGATTTTGTCGATCTTGCCGTTCTTGTCTATCAATGCGGTGGCAAGCCCATGCGAAATGGTGCCGCCTTCGGTTTGCACATAGACGGAAAAGGCCCGCGTGAGCGCATCAACATCCGCTGGTGCGCCGGTAGCGAGCGTCCAGATCTTTGGGTCGGAATTTTGGTACGCGCCATATTCTTTCAAGACCGGCGGCCTATCAAATGCAGGATCGAGCGTGATGCTGAGCAAACGCGCCTTTGCGAGCGCGCCGCCACCGGTTTTGATGGCGCTCTGCAGGTCGGCAAAATTGTGCGACATGCGGGGACAGAAGTTTGGCAGCGGGCAACGTGTGAACACGAAGGTGAGCACGAAGGGTTCGCCTCGAAACGTGTCGAGCGTGATGCGTGCTCCCTCTTGATTTGTTAGCGCAAACGAAGGCATAGTGTCGCTTTCTTTCAAACGTTCCGAGACCTTTGGAGAAATCGGCGGCGTGGGAGCCGGCACGGGCAGGTGCACTTCGCTCGGCTCGATTTTTTTGATGTTGTCGATCCAAACGTCCTGGTCGGTGACGTTCAGCCGAAACGAAATCGCATCGCCAGTTTTAAGATCGACAATTTCTTTTGGGTTGTGAACCGCGAGCGGCATGGTCATCGAGGGCATGAAGCCGCGGATGTCCTCATGCTCGACATCCACGGTGCTGCGATCGGGCGCGGAACCACGAATGATTCCGCGCGCTTCGTAATGTCGCGCCGTCGCGTCCACTGCTGCCAGTGCTCGATTAAAACCACTAAGCGCAACCATAACGCAAAGTATCAAAGGAAGTCCGCCCCGGCGAATTTTGCCCATGTGGCAATTGAAATCGCTGGCTGAATTCGTCCAGAAAAAACCGGGGAAAGCCTTGATCTGGATCAAGGCGCGGCTTTCCACCCCAGCCTAATCTTGGGGCAAATGAAAGGCAGACCAACGAAACTATGAAAAAGATATTCAGAGAATCAATTCCAGTCATCGCGCTCGGTTGCAGCGCGCTTCTGTATTTAATTGCCGGTTGCTCGCGTGCGCCGGAAGCACCGCCGAAAACGATCCAAATCAACGCTGATGATAAGATGAAGTACGACGTCACGGCTTTCGATGCGAAACCGGGACAAAAAATTGCGGTAACGCTGAAAAATATTGGGACGACGCCGAAATTCTCGATGGGCCACAATTTCGTCGTGCTCGACCGCAACGTGAATGTCCAAAACTTTCTCGATGCCGCCTCGACGAACGCGTCGCATGATTATGTGCCGCCGGATGCGAAAGGCGTAATCGCGCATACGAAACTTCTCGGTCCCGGGGAAAACGACACCGTGGCGTTCAACGCGCCGTTCGTCCCCGGCGATTATCCTTTTTTCTGCTCGTTCCCAGGACACTATTCGCAGGGCACCAAGGGCGTCATGACCGTTAAGCAATAGGATCGACAACCAGAAAGATCGATAATGAAAATAATAACCAACTATTTGATGACAATCGCAATCGCGGCTACCACAGGCCTAACGAGTTGCGGAAAAAGCAGCAGCACATCACAAGGTGATCGCACCGCGAACGCGCTCGCCAGTTACGTCGCGCCTGGCGAGAAGGATGAATATTATCTCTTCTATTCGGGCGGACATTCCGGACAGGTGTTCGTCGCGGGCATTCCGTCGCTGCGTCACATCGTTACGATTCCAGTTTTCGCGCCGTACCCGGGCACCGGTTATGGATTCGACGAGGAATCGAAGAAAATGCTCGGCGATTTCACCTGGGGCGATATGCATCACCCGGCGCTCTCGCAAACCAACTCGAAATACGATGGCCGCTGGCTCTTTGTAAATGACAACGCCAACAATCGCATAGCGCGGATCGATCTGCGCGATTTTAAGACGCATCAAATCCTCGGCCCGATTCCAAATTCCATCGGCAATCATGGATCGTCATTCATCACGGAGAACTCGGAATACATTCTGTGTGCGACCCGTTTCTCCGTGCCGCTGCCGAAGGGACGCGTGGCAGACCCAAAAGATTACGAAAAGGAATTCAACGGCATGGTCAGCGGCATCAAAGTCGATCCGCAGACCGGCGAGATGAAAGTGGGCTGGCAAATTCTCACGCCGCCATTCGATTGGGACCTTGGCTCGACCGGCAAAGGACCGAGCAGTGGCTGGGCGTTCTGGACGAGTTACAACACGGAGATGGCGCACGACGTTCTCGAAGTGAACTCGACGCAGAAAGATCGCGATCTGTGCGCTGTGGTAAATTGGCGGGCGGCTGAGAAGGCCGTCGCCGAAGGCAAAGCGCAACAAATGGATGGCGTGCCGATTATCGATCCAGCGAAAGTTCCTGGAGTTCTGTATTTCGTTCCGATCGGCAAATCGCCGCACGGGATGGATGTCGATCCTACCGGTAAGTGGATCGTAGCCGGCGGAAAACTTCAACCTGCCACTACGGTGTTGAACTTCGAGAAAGTGCAGGCTGCGATTAATAACAAGACATTTGAAGGCGATTTTCGCGGCGTGCCGATTTTGAAATATGAAGCGGTCGTGGAAGGCGAGGTGCCGGTCGGTCTCGGGCCGCTCCACACGCAGTTCGACGGCAGAGGTTTCGCTTACACTTCGATGTTTATCGATTCATGCATCGTGAAGTGGAAACTGCCGCCGTGGACGGATGAAGAAAAGAAGGACCTGAACAAGGCCGTCCTCGATAAAGTGCCGGCGCACTTCAGCACCGGCCATCTTGTCGTCGCCGGGAGCGACACCGCGAAGCCGTACGGCAAATGGCTCGTGGCCATGAACAAGCTTTCGGCCGGCCGCCACGTCAACGTTGGCCCGGCGCAGCCCGAGTCGAGTCAGTTGATCGACATCAGCGGAGACAAAATGAAAATGATCGCCGAGGCATACACCGAGCCAGAACCGCACTTCGCACAAATCCTCAAGGTTAGCGAAATTCAACCAGCGGAAGTTTATCCGAAAGAGGAAAACAAGGATCCGAATGCGGTATGGGATAAAGACGCTGCTGGCGTGACCCGCACCGGCAATCAGGTTGTTGCCAAATTGACGGCGATCCGCAGCCGCTTCACGCCCGACCGGATAGATGCGCAAGTGGGCGACGATCTTACTGTGCACGTGACGAACATCGAGCAAACACGCGACATGATTCACGGATTCGGGTTGATCGAACACAATATCAACATGGTGATGGACCCGGGCGAAACGAAAACCTTCCACATCAAGTTGAACAAGCCCGGCGTGTTTCCGTTCTATTGCACAAACTTCTGCTCGGCGCTGCATCAGGAAATGCAGGGATATCTGGTGGTGTGGAAACCAGGTGAAGGCCCCACCGCCGCAGCAACGGGAGCAACCGGAGCAAGCGCGCAACGATAGACACGCAAAACAATGAATCGGCGATCCGTGGAACGAGCCACCGAAGCAAATGGAAGCGCTCATGAACTTGACGGCTTAAAGCCGTCAAGTTTGTCTGCGCGGATCTGAGGGGACGAAAATGGTCCAGCAAGTTTCCAGTCTTCTGCGGCGCGAGTTTCACTTCCTGCACATGCCGCTGAATCTTTGGTCGCGTTTGCTCCTCCTCGCCGCTGCGGTCACGATCGCGGTCTCGATCTTTTTTCCGTTGTGGAAAATGCATTTGGTCGCGCCACAATATTCCGACGGACTCGATCTCTATATCTTTCCGTACAAAATCCACGGCGGCGGATTGAACGGCCAGCATCTCAACGAGATCAATAATCTCAATCATTACATCGGCATGAAGCCGATCCAGGAAGCAGACTTCATGGAGATGCGCTGGATGCCGTTTGTCTTCGGCCTGATTATTTTGATGACGTTGCGCTCGGTGGTGTTTGGCGAGATGAGCAACGTGGTTGATCTCTTCGCCGTCTATTCTTACTTCGGCACCTTTTCGATCGCTTCATTTTGGTTTCGACTTTACACCTACGGTCACAATCTCGACCCGCACGCCCCGATGCACATCAGACCGTTCACGCCGCGGCTGATTGGCGTGGAACAGATTGCAAATTTCCGCGAGCACAGCTTTCCACAAGCGGGTGCTTATTTGCTGTGTCTTTCGGTTCTGCTCATCGTGCTCGCCGGCTGGTTTTCACGAAAGGAAACACGGGCATGAGAACAATTGTCGTGCTCCTATGCCTAACGGCGTCCGCGCTGTCGGCTACGTTGCAGGAGTGGATCGATGCGGCTGCCCGCGGCGATACGATTCGAATTGAAGCCGGTGTTCATGGCGGCCCGATCCTCATCAACAAACCGCTGACGCTCATCGGCCAGAAAGATGCCGAAATTCGCGGGAATGGCGTCGGCAGCGTTGTCACCATCGCGGCGGAAGACGTGACACTGAGCGGGTTCCGCATTGCGGATTCCGGCTTGCGCTTATCCGATGACGACGCTGCCGTTTTCGTCACCGGCAATCGCGTGAAGGTCGATAATTGCGTCATCGCCGAATCGCTCCACGGCATTTACCTCAAGAAAGTTTCGGGCGCGCAAATTCTCAATAACCGCATTCAAGGCAAAACTTCCCTTGCGGTCTCTGATGAACCTGTCGAAAAAGGAATCGGGAGCAGCACGGAGAACTGCGACACAACGTTGGTTTCCAATCGTCGCGGCAACGGTATCCACCAATGGAATTGCGAGAGCAATTTGATCCGCGGTAACGAAATCAGTGAAACGCGTGACGGCATTTATTTTTCGTTCACGAATAACTCGCGCGTGGAAAACAATCTCATCCACCACGTCCGCTACGGCCTGCACTACATGTATTCGGACGGAAATGTTTTCGAGAACAACACGTTCACGGAGAACGCAGCCGGCGCGGCGATCATGTTCTCAAAGGACCTTGTAATTCGAGGTAATCGTTTCGTCAGCAATCGCGGTCACCGCGCTTACGGTCTCATTTTTCAATCATCGGATCGCAGTACGCTCGAAGGGAACGAGATCAACGAAAACGCAGTCGGCCTTTCGTTCAATCAGTGCAACGCCAACAAGATCGTGGCCAATCGCGTGACTCACAATTACATCGGCCTGCGCGTGGGCTCGAACTCGGACGATAACCAATTCACAGAAAATATTTTTGCGCGCAATCTGCATCCGGTCGAAACCGGCGGCTCCGACGTTTCCGGCACACGCTGGTCAGTGAACGGCGTCGGAAACTTTTGGGGCGACGGATTTGAGTTCGACCTCGATCGCGACGGCATCAACGACCTTCCGCATCGCGAACTCGACTTGTTCGGTGTCCTGCGGCGGGACTTTCCCGCAGTCGCATTTCTTTCCGACAGTCCGGCGCTGAAACTGTTGCGCTTCGCGCATGAACGCGCGGCGCTGCCTGGAGTAAATACGATCGAGGATCGCGCCTCGCTTACCCCGCAGTTTTGGAAGCTGCGCGCACAACGAGCCGCAAAAACAATGTTATCCCAGCGATGATCGCCGCCGAACATCTTATAAAAAATTACGGTCGTAAGCCGGTCCTCCGCGACATGTCGATCCTGGCGAGCGCTGGCGCGATCACGCTTCTGGTCGGCGCGAATGGAGCGGGCAAGACGACAACGATGAAAGTGCTCGCCGGACTCGTTAGGCCAAACAGCGGCACCGCGTGCATCAAATCGTTCGACATCGTTCGTGACCGGATCAAAGCGCAGCGAGCGCTTTCGTATTTGCCGCAGCGCCTGGATTTTCATCCGCGCTTGACCTGCATCGAGATCATTCGGTTTTATGCACGACTGCGCGGCCTCACCTTGCCACGCTGCGAAGCGATGCTCGATCAAGCTGGTTTGCGCGAGTTTGAGCACGTGCGCGGGGGAGAACTTTCCGGCGGCACACGCCAACGGCTTGGCTTGGCCCTGTTGCTTTTGCCCGATGCATCGGTGTTGTTGCTCGATGAACCGGGATTGAGTCTCGATCCGGCGTGGCGCAAACGATTGCAAGAGACCCTTCGCTTCGAAGCGGAACGCGGCAAGGCCGTCCTGGTGACCACGCATCTTATCGCCGAATGGAACAACGTCGCGCATCGCTGTCTTCTTTGCGTGGACGGAAAGATCGAGCGCGAGCTCGACCCGAGAAATCTGCCCCACAATTTCGACGAAATACAAACCGTGGCGCACGATGCGACCGCAAGATCGACAATCAATGAACCGCACTTTTCCATTGTTGGTTGAGGCTGTGCCGGTGCGCGCGGTTTTGCTGCGTGAGTTTCGCGCCGCGCTTATCAATCGCTATTTCCAGGTTTTCGCCGCGTTGTCGTTGCTTGGCGGGTTGGCAGCGATCTTTTTTAGCGAAGACGCAAACGCGATCAGCTTCTTTGTCATGCAGATCGCGCTCTATCTGGTTTCGCTGTTTGCGTTGCTCGCCGGAGTGAGCAGCGCGCAGGCAGAGCGAGACGAGTGGCAATTGATGTTTGCACAACCGGTGCCGCGCGCGGCTTACGTGATCGGAAAATTTATTTCCTATCTGTCGATCTTCGCCGCCGTGCTGGTTCTGCTTTTTCTACCGGCATTATTCGGGACTACGACCCCACAGCGCATCGCGGTTCTTTACTGGGAAACATTGCTGCTCGCAGCCACATTTCTCGCGCTCGGTCTCGCGGCTGGATGTTTCGCGCACGATCGCGCGCAAGCGCTCATCGTGGGCGTAAGCGCGTGGCTGCTTCTGCTTTTCGGATTTGATCTCGTTGCGCTGTTTGCCGCACGCTGGGAGTTCGTGCAAAAGATTCCCGATCTTTGGGTGTCGCTCCTGATGTTGAATCCGCTCGACTCATTTCGAATCGACGCGCTGTTTGCACTTGAACAAATTCCAGCCGAAGCCGCGAGCAAAACGCCGCTGGCGAATTGGTGGATCGCGCACGCCGGCGTCTGGTTCGGTTTCATCGCGGCGTTTTGGTCGGCAGCGCTTATTGCCGCAGCCAGTTTTCGCTTGAACCGTTTGGAGGAATGAAATCTATGTCACGCAAATTCAAAACACTCGATGTAAGACCGATCGTTGCCGGTGGCGTCGAACCGTTCGCAAAAATTCGCGCCGCGGTCGATGCGCTCCAACCCGGCGAAGGTCTCTCTGTCATCGCGCCGTTTCTGCCATCGCCGTTGATCGAGAAACTCGGCAGCGAAGGTTTCCAATCGCGTGTCGAACGCCAGAACGGCAGCTCGTGGGTCACGCATTTTTGGCGAGAGGATTAATCATGCGCGCAGTTTCAATTGGTCGAACGCCCGCCGCGCATTCTCGCGCAAAGTATTCCGGAAACGGCCAGCTCACGCGTGTTGCTGCATTGGAGCCATCCTCGCAAACCATGCCAATGGGCCAGTTTCTATTTCAATACCTATACGAACGCGGTGTTCGCCACAGTTTCGGTATTCCTGGCGATTTCGCTCTGCCCACATTTGTGTGGCTCGAAAAATCCAAAATCCAAAGCATCACGATGACGCACGAGCCGAGCGCCGGCTTTGCAGCGGACGCGTACTCGCGGATCAACGGCATCGGTCTCGTCTGCGTCACCTACTGCGTCGGAGGATTGAACGTTCTCAATGCGATTGCCGGAGCTTACGCGGAAAAATCGCCCGTCGTCGTGGTGAGCGGTGCGCCCGGGCGAAAAGATCGAGAAAAAGACCCGCTGCTTCATCACAAGGTGAAAACGTTTGAGACGCAGCGCCGCGTGTACGATGAGGTGACGGTCGCGAGCGCGGTTCTGCTCGATGAACAGCGCGCGGCGGCTGAGATCGTACGATGCGTCGAGGCCTGCCTGCGTTACAAGCGGCCGGTTTATATCGAAGTGCCGCACGACATGATCGATCGCGAAATTCCGATCGCCAATGTCGCGCGTCCGCTGCCGGAAGAATCCGATCTGCACACACTCGCCGCCGCTGTCGACGAAACTTTTTCGTTGATCAAGAACGCGAAGAAGCCGGTCATTCTCGCCGGTGTCGAACTGGCGCGCTATCGGCTTGCTCGCGTCGTCGTGCGCATGGCCGAGCGACTGAACATTCCAATCGCGGCCGATTTGTTAAGCAAGAGCGCGATTCGGGAGAATCATCCGCTCTACCTCGGCGTTTACGGCGGCGCGATGAGCAGCGACGAGCACGTGCGCAAATATGTCGAGTCGGCTGATCTGGTTCTCATGCTCGGCACGTTTATCACCGACATGAGCATGGGTTTCTACACGGCAAAGTTAGATCGACAGCGAACCGTGCTGGCAACCACCGAACGGGTGAACGTTCGATACCACCGCTACGAATCGATCCAGTTCCCGGATTTTCTGGAATCACTCGCCCACGCCAAAATTCGCCCGAAAACGTTTCATCATCCCAATCCTCACGCCGTGCCACCTGCATTGAAAAAGAACGAGCGCGCCGATCGGCTCGCCATGGCCGATGTCTTTCGCATTCTCTCTCTGCATCTCGACGAACATTGTTGTGTCGTAGCCGATGTCGGCGACGCGATCTTCGGCGCGGTCGGAGTTCGCAGCGCGCGCCAGGCGGAATTCATTGCGCCAGCCTATTACATGTCGATGGGGTTTGCAGTGCCGGCGAGCGTCGGCATCGCGATGGCGCGATCCGATTTGCGCCCGTATGTGCTCGTGGGCGACGGCGCGTTTCAAATGACGGGCGCGGAAGTGTCCACTGCGGTGCGGCTCGGTCTCAATCCCGTGATCTTGATTCTGAACAACGACGGCTACGGAACCATGCGACAAATTCACGATGGCTGTTTCAATGCGATCACGCGCTGGAATTACGGCAAGATTTGCGAACTGATTGGCGGCGGCATTTCCACAACGGCATCGACGAAAGGCGAATTGGACGACGCGCTTCGTGCCGCACGCAGCTCCGACACCGTGCATATCATCGAAGTCCAAATTCCTCGCGACGATATCAGCCCGCAACTGGCGACAATCGCGCGCGAAGTTGCCAAAATTCGCGGCTGGAAAAAACCAGCCCCCATTGCAAACATCCCAAGATCCAACCGGAGATAACAACGATATGCTAGAAAATTCCTATCCACATTTGCTAGGGTCGAACGGCAGGTCGGCATGCGTTGGCCGTCCATTTTTTTGGCGCAATGATTAGATGTCGCTACGACGATTGGACGCGATGAAATCGAAGAAGACTCTCGCGCTTTGGCTCAATCACAAACTCCCTTGCGGGTTGGTGCGTCCCCCCATCCAATTCATGAAGACGCTCCTCATTCTTGGCGCTGGCACCGCCGGCACGATGATGGCCAATCGTCTGCGGAAGCGACTGACCGCGGAGGAATGGAAGATTACGATTGTCGATGAGGATTCAACGCATTACTACCAGCCGGGCTTTCTCTTTATGCCATTCGGGATTTACTCGCAGGAAGATGTGATTAAGCCCAAGCGACACTTTATTCCGGGCGGCGTTGATTATCTGGGGGCCGAGGTCGATCGCGTGGAAGCGGAAAAGAATCGCGTCTTACTCAGATCAGGCCAGCACTTGAAGTACGACGTTCTGATCATTGCCACTGGCGTAAAAATCGCGCCGGAGCAGACGGAAGGAATGCTCGGCAGCGATTGGGGCACTCGTGTTTTTGACTTCTACACATTCGAAGGTGCCTCGGCATTGCATCACGCGTTGCGGGCTTGGAACGGCGGCAGACTTGTCGTGCATATCACTGAGACGCCGATCAAATGCCCTGTGGCTCCACTCGAGTTTGCATTTCTTGCTGACCGGTGGCTGATCGATCGCCGATTGCGCGACAAGACCGAAATCGTTTACGTCACGCCAGGATCGGGCGCTTTCACCGAACCAATTGCCGCAAAAGTTCTCGGCCACCTGCTCGAGGAAAAGCGCATCAAAGTGGTTACTGATTTCAACGTTGACCGCGTCGATAACGACCGGCACAAAATCATTTCCTGGGATGGAAAAGAAGTCGACTACGATTTGCTGGTGACCGTGCCAAGCAACACAGGCGACGTGGCGATGGGACGCTCCGGTCTCGGAGACGAGCGCAACTTCGTTGCGACCAATCGCCACACGCTGCAATCGAAACAGCACCCGAACATTTTCGCCCTCGGCGATAGCACAAATTTGCCGTCACCAAAGTCTGGCTCGATGGCGCATTTTCAATCGGAGGTGCTGACCGAGAACATCCTTCGTCACATCCAAGGCGAAGCGCTCGAATCGCAGCCTGATGGTCATGCGGATTGCTTCGTCGAATCTTGGCACGCCAACGCGTCCCGGCTCGATTTCAACGACGACCTGCAAACAGCCGAAGAAAAATATCTGTTACCGGTAATGGGCGCCTGCTCGCTGCTGCACGAAACGCGTTTGAATCAGTTCAGCAAGCTCGCCCTTAGATGGATTTATGGAACCTGTGGCTCAGAGGTGTGCCTATGCCGGGAATTGGCCCTCAGATGACCCGGCTAGAGAAATAGTTGCACCATGGATCTCTCAACTAATTACCTCGGATTGAAATTGCGCACGCCGTTAGTGGTATCGGCTTCGCCGCTTTCACAGGAGATTGAGCAGATCAAACAAATGGAACAAGCCGGCGCGGCCGCAGTCGTTCTGGGTTCATTATTTGAAGAGGAAATAGAAACCGGTTCCGCCGCATCCGAAGCTTTTCGGGTGGGGCCGCAGGCTTACTTGAAGCATATCGCGGAAGCCAAACGCAGCGTCAAGATTCCGATCATCGCCAGCTTGAACTGCACCACGCTCGGGGGATGGCTCAGTTATGCGCGGCAAATCACGGAAGCCGGCGCCGACGCGTTGGAACTCAACATTTATAAGATACCGGCGCAAGCGAACGTCACCGGAGCGGTAATCGAGGAGGGTTACATCGATACCGTCAGAACCGTGCGGGCCGCGACGAAGATCCCGCTGGCGGTGAAGGTCAGTCCTTATTTCAGTAACTTCGCAAACGTGGCGGCCTTGTTTGACGCGCTCGGTGTGGACGCGCTTGTTTTGTTCAACCGCTTTTACCAGCCCGACATCGATCTGGAAAAAATGGAGGTCGCGCCGAACCTTACCCTCAGCACGCCAGCCGACATGCGATTGCCGCTGCGCTGGATCGGAATTCTTTTCGGCGAAATCCGCGCGAGCCTAGCTGCCACCAGCGGCATTTATCAGGCCCACGACGTGATCAAGCTGGTCATGGCCGGCGCCGACGTCACCATGCTCTGCAGCGCTCTGATGCGTTACGGCATCCAGCATATTCAACGGATCGAAATGGAGACTGCGGTCTGGCTGGAGCAGCACAACCACAATTCGTTAGGCGAAATTAAGGGCATGATGAGTCAGAAGAATTGCCCCGACCCGGGCGCGTTCGAGCGCGCTCAATATGTCCGCGGCCTTTCCAGTTACACCTCGCTCTTTCCAATGCGCCGTTGAATTTTAACGCAAACTTCACAGTGAGCCGCAGCTGGGATTTCACACACATTTTTGGCGGGACGATTAGCTGACTGGCAGATAGCTTCCAAACGTGACGCTGGAAGCGACCAAGTTCAGACAAATCGTAATCGAAAATACGCTGCGCAGCTGTCAGCTGTTCCTGGGTCTGCCGGCGGCCGACATCGCCGCAATCGCGTCGTTCGTTATCCCGAAGCACCTTGATAAAGGCGAATATCTCTTTCGTGAAGGCCATCGCTCCGAAGGTTTTTACATCATTCAAAAGGGCGCCATCAACGTGCATCGCGTCAGCGCCGCGGGTAAGGAACAAGTCATCCATGTTTTTTATCCGATCGAATCGTTCGCTGAGGCGACGCTCGCCACCGAAGCAGGCTACCCGGCGGATGCGCGTGCGACCGAGCCGAGCACTGTGCTGCTCGTTCCGAAAACAGATTTTGTCGATCTTTTGCGCAACCGGCCCGAGCTCGCTCTGCGCATGCTTGGTTCCATGAGCCAGCATCTTCGTGTGATCGTGGGATTGCTCGATGATCTCACGCTCAAAGATATGGAAACCCGCTTGGCCAACTGGATTTTGAAACGCTGCCCCCGCCCGTTACCGGCAGATTCGGCGATTGTGCAACTGGATCGAACCAAGCGCGTACTCGCAGCCGAAATGGGGATAACCAGTGAGACGTTATCGCGCACGCTCGCGAAATTTCGCGATCAAAAACTTTTGCGCGTGAAAGGCAACACGATCACGGTGACGAAGCCGCGCGAGTTGCAAAAGCTGCTCCAACGGAACCTGGGCGAGCTCTAGTTTGTTCGCGTCAACGTCAATCATTCGGGTCCAGTTTCGCGGTTTTGGGGATCACGTTGGCGATCCAAATCAACGCCGCTAAAAGCCAGCAGGTCGCAGCGCCGAGCAAATGGGCGACGCGCGTGCGCGGCGCAAGGTCTGCGGAAAAGCGCGAGATCGTCGCCAGAAAGAGAAGTACACTCGTAGCGATGAAGAACCAGAGCGGCCTCTGTAATCGCTGGAGATTGCCGCTGTGTCCAAAGACAACGCGTACCGCAACGGTGAACGCGATGAAATTAAAGCCGGTGATGAAAACGATGTGCAACGCGCCGACACGATAGATCGGGAACAAAGCGATCACGGTGAAGCCCGCCAAGATCGACATGATCGCCACACGCAGCGAATTCGGGAGAAGTGAACCGCCGCGAAATGGCAATCGCATCGTGATGTAAAGCCCAATCGCCACCACGCGAATCCAGCCGCCGACTCTAGGCAGATTGAGGAGGTCGATCCAGAAAGAAGCGATAATTGCGATGCCGACTAACCCGGCGAACGCGGCCTGTCGCTTCCATTGCGGCGGAAACGTCCGCGATTCCGGCAACTCCGGTGTAGGCAAGTCGAGCAGGCGCCTGATAAAAAATGGCGCGACACCGAGGACGGGAAGCAGCACGAAACAGATGTTGAGCAGCGCGCTGCCGAATTGGTACGTCCATGAGTACTGCGTAACTTCCGAATACGCGAGAAGCGCTGCGCCGGAGATTCCGCTGACGAGTCCGAGCGCGACGAGAACGAAATTCGGCGGGGGTGAATCCTTGCGCTGCCGGAAACGTTTCGTTAGGGCGCATGTGAAGAAAAGTAGACAAATCGCGAAACAAATATCGCCGAGTCGATGCGCGCCGCCGGTATGCGCGCCGGCTGCAAGCAGATCGAGCGTAAAGATTGTCGCGACTTCGGAGAGCGTGAAATGCGGCGCGGAAGTGATCTTGGGGCCGGCTGTTCCAAGAAATCCAAAGATGAACGAAGCCATGAAGCCTTCGATCATCAGCCGTGCGTGGGCGACATTCGGATAGGGAATGCCCGCGCCGAGATAGAACAGCACCCAAAGCGACACGCCCACGACTCCTAGCAGCGCGCCAGCCGGAAAGAGAATCCGGAACGGTTCCTCGCAGCACGTGCGCAGGAATTGCGGGCGCGCGTGATTGTCGATCTTGCGGGCTGGCGCTTGCTTCACGAAGCCGTGGCGTTCCCAGCCGGTACGCTCAGTCCTTTGTACTTTTCAGCGGCCATTTGGTCGGCGACCGGTTTCATGTCGTGAGTGCTCGCAGGTTGATACCGAGAGTGAATGCGTGATCCTTTGCGCTCATCATTTTCCATTTAAAGCGCAATCGAAAGGAAAAGAAAACCGCAGATTAACGCAAATTACTTCGAAGCAGACTTGTAGCTACGATAAGGTAAGACGTTTACGATTGTCCTTCTTAAACTTACGCGGAAGTTCTTTTTGTGAAGGTGCGTGGCAACGAGTGGCGATCACGAGGCGAGCTGACCGCTGCTTCGATAGAAGCGTTGTTTCAGCGTCTCGGCAGTTCGGTCACCGGTCTCACTGCGGACGAAGCTCGTGAGCGTCTGGCTCGATTCGGCGCGAATCAGCTGAAAGCAAAGGGCCGCGCGGCAGCGTTCACTCTTCTGCTGGGACAATTCAAGAGCCCGATTGTTCTGATCCTGATCGGTGCGGCCGTCTTATCGATCTTTCTACAGGACGCGAGCGATGCCGCGATCATTTTGGCGATCGTGCTTGTTAGCGGCTTACTTGGTTTTTGGCAGGAGCACGGCGCGGCCAACGCAGTGGCAAAGCTGCGCGCGGTTGTTGAGACCAAAGTGCATGTGCTGCGTGATGGCGCGGAAATAATGGTGCCGCTGGAAGAAATCGTGCCCGGCGACGTCGTCCTATTATCCGCAGGCGCGATCATTCCCGGAGACTGTCGATTGTTCGAGGCCCGCGATCTGTTTGTTAACGAGGCGACACTGACAGGTGAAACCTATCCGGTCGAGAAAACGCCTTGTGTACTCGCGCCTGAGACTGCCCTGTCACGGTGTACGAACGCTGCTTTCATGGGCACGCACGTAGTCAGTGGCAGCGGCAACGCCCTCGTCGTCCACACGGGCCGGGAGACGGAGTTCGGCAAAGTGTTTGAAAGTTTGAAACTGCGGCCACCGGAGACCGAGTTTGAGCATGGCATCCGGCGCTTCGGCTATTTGCTTGCCGAAGTAACGTTCGTTCTCGTGCTGGCGATTTTTGCCTTCAACGTTTACTTCCACAAGCCGGTCCTCGACTCGTTCCTGTTTGCACTCGCGCTAGCGGTCGGACTGACGCCGCAGCTTTTGCCCGCGATTATCAGCATCAATCTTTCCCACGGCGCGCGTCGCATGGCGGAGAAAAAAGTGATCACGAAGCGACTCGCCGCGATCGAAAACTTCGGCAGCATGAACGTGCTCTGTTCCGACAAGACCGGCACGATTACCGAAGGAAAAGTCTGCGTCCACGCCGCGCTCGACGCGGAGGGACGCGAGAGTGCAAAGGTGTTCCTCTACGCTTATCTCAACGCGACTAACGAAACCGGCTTTGTTAATCCAATCGACGAAGCGATTCGAGGATCCGCTCCGCCCAACTGCAATGGCTGGCGCAAACTGGATGAACTTCCATACGACTTTCTGCGCAAGCGCCTGAGCATTCTTTTTGAAAAAGACGGTCGGTATCTGCTCATCACGAAGGGCGCGCTCCGGCAAATGCTCGATGTGTGTGTACAAGCGGAGTTGAGCGACGGATCGTTGATTGACATTGGTGCCGCACGCCCGGAGGTCGAGCGACACTGGCACGAGTTCAGCGCTCAGGGTCACCGCGTTCTCGGCGTCGCCTGTCGCGATTGCGGGAATGAAACGACGATCAAGCGGGACGCTGAGCGCGGGATGATTTTTCTCGGATTCATCGTTCTATCCGACCCACCGAAAGCTGGTATCGAAAAGACGATCCGCGAACTTAATGAGCTCGGAATTGCACTAAAGATCATCACTGGCGACAACGTGCTGATCGCCGAGCACGTCGCGCGCGAAGTTGGCTTGAAAAGCGCGCGCATCCTCGCGGGTCAAGAAATGCGCGCGATGAGCAATCTTGCGCTCGTTCGTCGCGCGCCGGATGTCGATGTTTTTGCTGAAATTGAGCCGATGCAAAAGGAGCGGATCATCGTCGCGCTTAAAAAAGCCGGCCACGTTGTCGGCTATCTGGGCGATGGAATCAACGACGCCACAGCGCTGCACACCGCGGACGTGGGTCTCTCGGTGGAAAGCGCTGTCGATGTTGCCCGCGAGGCCGCGGATTTTGTCTTGCTGGAGCGCGATCTCGAAGTGCTCGTGGATGGCGTACGCGAAGGCCGGCGGACGTTTGCCAATACTCTCAAGTACGTCTTTATCGCGACGAGCGCGAACTTCGGAAACATGTTCAGCATGGCCGGCGCGTCACTGTTCCTTCCATTTTTGCCGCTGCTGCCGAAACAGATTCTGCTAATCAATTTATTCACCGATTTTCCGGAGATGACGATTGCCGGCGATAATGTCGATGATGAATTGGTGCAAAGGCCGCGTCGCTGGGACATCGGTTTCATTCGCCGGTTCATGATTGTGTTCGGCCTCGTGAGTTCGGTCTTCGACTATCTCACTTTCGGCGTGCTGCTCTGGTTAAACGCCAGTATTGCGCAGTTTCGCACCGGATGGTTCATAGAATCGATCGTCTCCGCATCGATGATCGTGCTCGTGGTGCGGAGCCGTCGCCCGTTTTTCAAAAGCAGGCCAAGCAAACTATTAACGCTCGCCACGGTTGCGGTTGTCGTGGTGACTGCATTCACGCCGTATCTGCCATTTGCGGGGAGGCTCGGTTTTCAGCCGATGCCAGCCCACTTCTATCCCATCATCGCGCTCATCATTTTCGCCTACATTGTGACCGCAGAACTTGCCAAACTCCTGTTTTATCGCGCAAATCGCGCGCCGCTCGCCGCTAAAACGCAGCAACTGCAAAACGTTTAGGAACAAAAATTCGTGAGAGAATAACAATCACGGCGTAGTCCGGGATTTATTCTGAGAAGGACGTCATCAAGCCGAAGCGGAAGTTTGTCTCGCGAGGTGTCGATTACGAGCGATTATTTCGCCAGCGATTGCGCGAGGCGAAACAGTTCTGCTTTGAGCGGCTTCTCTTTGCCGACGATGTCGCGCAACTGCGTGGCCGTGATCTGAGCGCCTTGCATTCCCACCAGAACTCCCTGTTTACCTTCGAACAAGTAATCGACCGCAGCCGCACCGAGCCGGGTGGCAAGAATCCGGTCGAAGGCGGTCGGCGCGCCTCCGCGTTGCACATGACCGAGCTTGGTCACGCGCAACTCAAATTGCAGCCGCTCGCGATGCTCGGCAAAATACGCGTTCAATTTTTCCGCGTTGTAGGCTGAGCCTTCGGCGACCACGACAAGAGCATGCGATTTCCCGCGATCATACGCCGCGTGCAGTTCAGCGGCCACCGTCTCCGGATCGGTCTCGATCTCAGGGACTACGATTGCGTCCGCCCCGCCGGCGAAACCGGCCATAAGGCCGAGATAACCGCACTTGCGCCCCATTACTTCGACAAGAAAAGCGCGATGATGAGATGACGCAGTTACCTTTAAGCGATCGATCGCCTCGAGCGCAATGTTCAGTGCAGTGTCAACGCCAATTGTAAGATCGGTGCCGCATAAATCGTTATCGATCGTCGATGCGACACCCACCACCGGGAAGCCGCGCTGAGCGATTGCATATGCGCCAGCCTGCGAACCGTTGCCGCCAATTACAACGACCGCATCGAATCTGCTCGATAGATTTACGCAGGCCCGGTCGATTCCCTGATTTGTCTTAAATTCCTCGCACCGCGCGCTGCCCAGTACGGTCCCGCCAAGATGCGAAATCCTGCCGACATCTCGCGCACTGAGGAGAATGAAATCACTCGCGATGAGTCCGGCGTAACCGCTGCGAACGCCGAAAACTTCCGCGCCGCGGTAAATCGCGCGCCTGGTTACCGCGCGAATGACGGCATTCATCCCGGGCGCATCGCCTCCGCTCGTTAGGACAGCTATTCGTTTCATCGCCCGTATTCTTCCAGTGAAGCGGGCGGCACATTTTGCTGCATTTGCGATTTACCCATTGTTTCTAGCGTTACCACGAGCGTTCAAGGAACGCAGTCATTTAATGGATTCCTCAGCGCAAAAAACGCACAGCGTTTGACAACAACTGTGAAGCGGATTGTTGCCGCGCGCAGCAGAGTAGCAGCGATGAAAACAGAGACTATTGCCGCTAACACGGAGAAATTGGGAAGGCCCGTTGTCGGAACGACCGACGAGGAGAGGCCAGTCGCGATCAGGAAAATATTGGCACCGACCGATTTTTCTCCCGCGTCGGAGAAAGCTTTAAAATATGCGCTTCGGTTTGCCCACGATTTCGGTTCGGAGCTCACGCTGCTTCACGTTCTCGAGCCGGCGATCTCGCCGCCATTTTCCGATGCGGAAATGGCGGACGCAGAAGAGGGCTTGCGCACTTTAGTCAACTCGGTCCGGGCTGCCGGCGCGGCTGGGGCAAGATCGACAATACGCACGGGAGTTGCGACCCATGAGATTGTCGAAGCAGCCAAAGAGCTCGATGTCGATCTTATCGTGATCGCAACGCACGGTTATACCGGGTGGAAACATTTCGCCATCGGCAGCACCGCGGCACGAGTGACCCGGGCGGCGCCGTGTCCGGTCCTGGTTGTTCGTGAGAAGGAGCATGATTTTCTGTGAGATGAAAACAACCTGCTGCGGGTTTTGTCGAAAAAAGAAAGACGGACACTGCCAAGGTCGCGTTGAGATAATCGGGACGACGAGATCGCGGATTACGACGAGGAGGAAGACGAAAAAGAAAGGAGAGGCTAATGAAAACCGAAACCGACACCAAAACTGAAACAAAGAGAGAACCGATGGCCACGCGTGTGGCATTGCATCCATTTCTTGCGGGTATGAATCGCAGGCAACTGGTCTTGCTGACCGATTGCGCGATCGCGGCCCATTTCGAGCCGGGTCAAGTCATTTTGCGCGAAGGAGAGATCGCCAATCGCTTTTATTTGGTCGAGAGCGGCAAAGTCGTGCTCGAGTCCGGTGAAGGCTTCGGCGAACCGGTGGTAGTGGAAAGGATCGGCGCGGGAGGTTTGGTGGGCTGGTCGTGGATGTTTCCGCCTTACGTGTGGCATTTCACCGCGCGCGCGATCGAACCTACAGAAGCGATCTTCTTTTACGGCACTATCCTGCGAGAATATTGCGAACGTGACTACTCGTTAGGCTACGAACTGTTCAAGCGAATGACCCCGGTCATGCTCAGGCGCTTGCAGGCCGCGCGGAGAAAAATGCTGGCTCTACGCCGCGGCACAGGTTCCCTGGAGTCAGTTGTCCTGGAGTCCCCATTCATGGATCAGGAACTCGATTCGTACAATGGCGATAATGATCCGAAAGCGAAGCATCGATTTTCATCGCGATAAAGGAGACGAGTTGTAGGCGGATCTCTCATCGCCGACTCAGCACTTTGGTCGACGATTGAATCGTAAGGGGAAACAAACTACTTTGTGTTTCCATGTCTGCCCCCGCGCCAAATGCCGCCGATGGCACTAAGAACAAGCAATTGATTGATATGTTGCTACGATCGCGATTGTTTCGCGATTACGAAGGTGTTTTTACGAAGGCGACCGGGCTGCCCCTCGCGCTTCGTCCGCGGGACTATTGGCGCCTCGAGCACCAAGGGAAGAAAAACGAAAACCCGTTTTGCGCGCTGCTTGCTGAGCACTCGGCCACGCTGGCCGTTTGTTTGCAGGCACACGAGGAGATGATTCGCCATACGGACGAGCTCCCCCGCACCGTCACCTGCCCCTTTGGTTTAACCGAAACTGCCGTGCCAGTGAAGCTGGGCGCGGAGACCATAGGATACTTGCGTATCGGCCAGGTATTGCGTCACACGCCGGCAAAATCGGACACCACAAAGGTCGGCCGGGAGCTCGCTCGACATGGAGTCCGATTTACCAGCGAAATCCACAAAGCCTGGGACAAAAACCCGCTCATTCCACCTGAGAAATACAACGCCATTGTCCGGCTGCTCACATTTTTCGCCGAGCAACTCTCCGCGTTGATCAATCGGATCGTGCTGGAGCAACAGAACGCCGAACCGCCCCTTGTGCAAAAGGCGCGAGAGTACATCGACAAGCACAAAACGGAGCCGCTTGCCTTGTCAGCTGTTGCCAAGGCGGCGGGCGCCAGCGTATTTCATTTCTGCAAAGTTTTCAGGAAAACAACCGGCCTGAAATTTACGGACTATGTCGCGCGGGTGCGTCTGGAGGAAGCAAAGACGCAGCTTCTAAATCCGAACCGCCGAATCAGCGAAGTCGCGTATGATGTTGGCTTTCAATCGCTGACCCAGTTTAATCGAATGTTTAAACGCGTCTTCCGTCAATCGCCGACCGAATTTCGCGAGCATCTCGCAACCGGGAAACGCGCGACAAAAGCCGCTTAGATCGCTGCAACACAATCTGCGGGCGAGGCGCTCCGTGCGCGCCCGTGAGCGTGACAGGATCGGAGCGCATAAGGATGTCGATCCTCGCGCAAGACACGGCGGCCCTGACCGGCGGTCAGATCGTCTCGGATGAGCTTGGTTTAAAACTTCACAATGTGGAGCTTGATCAACTCGGCGGGGTGGAACCGTAGCTCTCAACAAACTTGGGGCATTCTGACGGTCATCTCTATTTTCGATCAGCTATATTCTCTATCGGGCAACTTTTGAAAGCGATCTCGCCTGCATATTTCAGGTGTAAATCCAGTCGCGTTCCTTTTCGTGTACCAACAGCACACCGGGCAAAACGCGGCGGGCGCAACTCGGTGAGCGGTGCGGCCGATAGGGAAATGATGTTTCCGTCTCGTAAAAGCGTGCCCAAGGATCGCACGCATGTAACGGCTGCGTGAAGTGATGCCGGCACCGGTGCTTGGCAAAAAATGAGCGGTTTTTCACAACAGATGCCAAGAAACCATCTATCCGGCTGAATTAATTGTCGGCTATGAAAACGAGAGACGAAAACGAACGTGAGGCAACGCTGGCGTCAAGCGTGATGGATGAACAGTCCGTTAAAATCAAAACGGTTCTCGTTCCAATCGACTTTTCTCCCGCGTCGTTGGACATGCTTGATTATGCGGCAGCGCTAGCCAGACGATTTCAAGCCACAGTTCATTTTGTTCATGTCTATCCACCAGATGAAGCGGCGCTCGTCCCGGGCGCTGGAGATCTCATGTTTCAAACGGCCGAGACTCTCTTTCGCGACCGACTTCCGCCCCATCATCGTGGGCAGGTGGCTTCGTTCCGGCCGCAGAATTGTCACGTACGTAGTGGAATCGCATACCTTCCTTTACGATTGGTGGCCGCTGCTGCGCGTTGGCCACATCTACGAGAAGCTGAGTCGCGTGCCTGTTGAGCTGTGCAAGCCGGCTTCGAAGCAGCATTAATTTGACTCAAAGTCCTCGTGATCACCGCCGCGATTGGATACATCTTCGGTTTCCTTGGCGCGGTGATCTGGAACCGGTTGCATCGGTAGCGTATTAACGCGACCGAACTCGCAAGGATTCTGTTTCACCGAAACCTTCCTCCTTCTACTCGGCTAAAACAGTGCAGGCTATCTGGCCTGACGCTGAACAAAAAGTGGTGAGAGAATGACAATTTCCGCTTAGCCGCCTCGGGTTTTTCGCGACATCGTTTCATCAGTTTAACAACTGATGAAGTGATGAATGCGAGATGCCGAACAATCAAGAAAGAGTTCCGGAAAAACAGCGCGATCTGCGAACGCGTTGTGACTTTGCTTCACCTTATCTCGAACAAAGCCCGGTTTCGGATCGTATGCTTACTCAGCCGAGGCGAGTTCTGCGTTCACGACATCATGGACGTCGTCAATGAGGGCAAGCTTTCACACATTTCCCAGCAACTCACGATGCTGCGGCTTGCGGGGATCGTACAGAAGCGCCGCAGCAACAAGCTCATCCTTTACGCCATTAAAGACGAGCGCATTCGCCAGCTCATCGAATTTCTCTGCCTCCAATACCTAAAACAAACAACGTAAACCATGAAAAAACTACTTATTCTCGGCGCCGGAACCTCGGGCACGATGATGGCAAACCGTCTTCGTAAAAAATTGCCCGCAGATGAATGGGCGATAGCGATCATCGATCAATATCCAAAACATTATTACCAACCCGGTTTTCTCTTCATGCCGTTCGGCATTTACTCTGAGAAGGACGTCATCAAACCTAAACAGAAGTTCATTCCGCCTAAGGTTTATTACATCGAATCGGAAATCGATCGCATCGAGCCAGACCGCAATCGGGTTCTCCTGCGCTCCGGCAAACAATTCGATTACGACGTTCTAATCCTTGCCACCGGCGTGAAAACGGCGCCGGACCAGGTTGAGGGAATGCGGGGCGATGATTGGCGAAGGCGCGTATTCGATTTCTATACATTCGAAGGCGCATTGGCGTTGCATAATGCGCTGCGCGATTGGAACGGCGGCAAGCTGGTTGTTCACATCTCGGAGATGCCGATCAAATGCCCGGTAGCGCCGCTCGAGTTCGCATTCCTCGCCGATTGGTGGCTCACCGAACGGGGGCTGCGCAACAAGACTGAAATCAGTTACGTGACGCCGCTCTCAGGCGCGTTCACCAAACCGATCGCGTCGAAAGTGCTGGCGCACTTGCTGGAAGAAAAAGGAATCAAAGTCGTTACCGATTTCAACGTCGCCAGGATCAACAACGAACAGCACAAGCTCGTTTCCTGGGACGAGAAGGAAGTCGGTTACGACTTGCTGGTGACGGTGCCGACCAATATGGGCGACCCAGCGATCGAACGGTCGGGCCTCGGCGATGAATTAAATCTTGTCCCGACAAATCGTCACACGCTCCAATCGAAACAGCACCAGAACATTTTCGTCATCGGCGACGCGACCGACTTGCCGTCGTCAAAAGCTGGATCGGTCGCGCATTTTGAATCGGAAGTACTGGCCGAGAACATCGTTCATTACATCAAAGGCGAGCCGCTCGAGTCGCAATTCGACGGTCATGCGAACTGCTTCATCGAATCCGGATACCACAAGGCGTTCCTGCTCGATTTTAATTACGACCTGCAACCAGTCCCCGGAAAATACCCGCTGCCGTTCATTGGACCGTTCTCGCTATTGCGCGAAACGCGCATGAACGACCTGGGCAAGCTCGCCTTCAAGTGGGTTTACTGGAACCTGCTGCTCAAAGGCGTGCCAATGCCTGGAGTCGGCCATCACATGAGCCGGCTCGGCAAACAAATTCCCACGGAAGCAATACAACCCGCCTAACAAAGAAGGAGACCTTATGACACAGAAACAACTCAACGGTGTAACCATCGACATCGACGACGACGGTTACATGACCAATCACGCACAGTGGAATCGCGATGTCGCCGCTGCGCTTGCCAAAGAACTGGATATCGAATTAACCGACGGGCACTGGAGAGTGCTCGATTTCATCGACAAGGACTTCAAGGAAAAGGGCGTCGTCCCCGGGATGCGCCGCATGAACAAGATCGGCGGCATTCCAACGAAAGACCTGTATTCCTTGTTTCCCGATGGGCCGATCAAAAAGGCTGCCAAGGTCGCCGGATATCCAAAGCCAGTTAGCTGCGTTTGAAAGGAGCATGTTTATGAACAACGGCAAAATCGACAAAGTCTCGATCATCGTCTCGCGCGGAACGCTGGAAGGCGTTTACCCCGGCCTGATCATGGCCAATGGCGCGCGCATGGAAGGGATCGACGCGAGCCTCTTTTTCACGTTCTTCGGTCTGCACGCCATCGTGAAAAAGAAAATGGACCACATCAAAATCGCGACCGTCGGCAATCCGGCGTTGTGCGTGCCGACACCAATGGGCCTGGGCATGCCCACATGGATGGGCGCGATTCCGGGCATGTCGTGGATCGCTACGGCGATGATGAAAAAGGAAATGGAGAAGATCGATATCCCGCCGGTCAGCGAGTTCATCGAAATGATTCACGACGCCGGGGCGCACATCTACGCCTGCAAGGCGACCGTGGACATGTTCAAGCTGACCAAGGACGAGTTCTGTCCGCAAATGGACCAGGTCCTCACCGTCGGAGAATTTTATGAAAAGTCAGCTGGCGCCCAGATTATTTTCACCTGAGCCAATTAGCGTCGTCGCGGAGAACGATAAAGCGCACTGGGAGCGCGTTTACGCCGATGGCTACGAAGACGTCAGTTGGTTCCAAGCGCAGCCCGATCTTTCATTGCGCCTGATTGCTTCCTCCGGCGTGGACAAACACGCCGGAATTATCGACGTGGGCGGTGGCGCGTCGTCACTAGTCGATTGCTTGTTGGACCAAGGCTACTCGCCGGTAGCGGTGCTGGATGTTTCTCCGACTTCTCTTCGGTATGCGCGTGATCGATTGGGATCACGCGCCAGAAACGTGAGCTGGGTCGAAGCGGACGTGACCACGTTCAGTCCGCCGCGTCGGTTTGGTTTGTGGCACGATCGCGCTGTTTTTCATTTTCTGACCGACGCAGCGCAACGTCTAGCTTACGTACAAACTTTACGGCGTACGCTAATCTCGGACGGAGCAGTCATTATCGCCACATTCGCAATGGATGGCCCAACGCGCTGCAGCGGTTTGCCAGTCGAACGCTACGACGCGCGGAAGATTTCCGCCGAGCTAGGTCCCGAATTTTCGCTGATTGAAGAAGTGTCCGAGGTCCATCGCACGCCCTTGGGCAGCGGGCAGACCTTTAGTTATTTCCATTTTCGCAGGGAACCAATGGGCGACGCGTTTCGCCATCGCGAAATGCAAACAACAAAAATGCAAACAACAAACAACAGTCAGAATTCCAACTAACGAACCATGAAAACCTTAACCAAAATCTTAGCCATTGCCTTTGCTTTGGCTACCACCTCGAGGGCGCTTGCTACAAACGGCGACGACTTGATCGCCATCGGCCCAAATGCTCGCGCGCTGGGCGGCACGGGAATCGCCACTCCACAGGACGCCATCAGCGCGGTGTTCGCAAACCCTGCCGCCATGTGCTTCACGCCTGGATGCGCTTATGCGGAAGTCAACTTCGCCGGCACGCTTTTTATGCCACACATCAGCGTAGAAGTGGCCAACCCAGCCGGCACATTCAGTTCTGATAGCCATAGCAACGTCTATGCGATCCCTGCCATCGGTCTTTCCCTGCCGCTGGATTCGGTAACGAGACGCTGGCGCTTTGGCCTCGCTGCATATGGAGTTACCGGCCTCGGCGTCGATTACCGCAGCACAAACCTCGATCAGCCACAGTTTTTCGACTTCGGCCCATTCGGTAAGTTTCCTTTAGTCTCAGGCGAGTACACCAGCTTGCAGATCCTGAAATTTGCGCCAGCACTCGCTTACCAAGTCACACCGGAATTATCGCTTGGCGTTGCGCTGCACGTTGATTACGCCTTGCTCGATTTAAGACATGGATCGACGCCTGCCTACAGTGTCGGAGGCCAGTTTGGTGTTCTTTACAAACCCACACCAGCGTTCTCACTGGGACTTACCTACACCACGCCTCAACCCGAGGTCTTTCGTCACATTGCCGATTTCGACGGCAACGGCACGCTCGACAAGCTCACGCTGGAATCGCCGAACATCGTGGGCGTTGGAATTGGCTACAGCTGTTACGACGATCGCCTCCTGTTCAGCGTTGATGGCAAATGGTTGAACTGGAGCAACGCCGATGGATACGGGGATTTTGGTTGGAAGGACCAATGGGTAGTCGCTTTCGGCGCCCAGTTCGCCGCCATTCCCAAGAAACTGTTCCTGCGGCTGGGCTACAATTTCGGGAACAACCCGGTCACCGCGCACAACGGCTGGAACGGCAGCCTGCTGACGCCGACTCCGGACTTCGTGGAGGTGCAGGGCAAGATGGTTCCGCGTTACTACTATGAAACGTTCCGCACCATCGGTTTTCCCGCCGTCGTCGAGCATCACATCACATGCGGCATCGGCTATGCGTTCTCCGATAAGTTCGAAGTGAACATTGCTTACATGCACGCCTTGGAGAACGACATCATTGAACACGGAGTAAACATTGCCGGTCAGCCGACGACGATTAAGTCAACGTTAAGCGAAGACAGCGTGGACTTCGGCTTAACGTGGCGATTCTAGAAAGAGGAGTATGACTAGACTGAGGAAGCACAAATGACGAATGACGAAACAAAGTCGGATGCTCAAATGACGAACGCGCGATCTACCGCTTCGGCCGTCCGTCATTCGTCATTTGTCATTTCCATGCTGTTCTTCGGGATCCTTGTGCGCTACGGCGAATGCGGGTCGCCACCGCCCGCCCTGGCCGACAATCGGTTGCCGGCACCACAAACGGAATCGGAGCGCAAGTACCTGGGACTTTCGTCAACGCTTGAGCGGTTTTCCCTGGATAATGTTCAGGCAGATATTTTGATCCTGGATTTTTTCGACATGTATTGCCATGTCTGCCAAGCCCGGGCGCCGCACATGAATGAGTTTTACAAGCTCGTGCAGAGCCGAGGCTTGAGCGGCCGGGTGAGAGTCCTGGGTGTTGGGGTCGGCGATACACCCAAGGAAGTAACAGTTTTTAAGGAAAAGTTTGGATTGCCCTTCCCGGTCTTCCCCGACCGCACTGGTTCCTTCAGCAGACAATTCGGCAAGATCCGAGTGCCGAATGTGATCGTGTTGAAAAGACACCTCGGCCACTTCGAGGTCGTATATCAAGATCCCAGTTTGCCAGACAATCCGGAGCAGTTTCTCGCCAAGGTTCTTTCTTATGCCACTACCAAGATTTCATTGCCCGCGCCGGAAACCGCAAAATGCATCGAGGATGGAACAACCAAGCGGTGTCCGATTGTGCTCTCGGGACAACGAGACATAAACGGCAAACGGAAGTTGAACCACTCCGAACAAGAGGGACGCGAAGCCAGCAAATGAAAACGGTTGTTTCCCTGAGCATTTTGAGTTTGCTCGCCATCGCTGCCGCAATGCTCGCAGAGCAACCTGGCAGCGACCGCCTCCCGATCTACGACGTTGGTCATCTAAAACCAGTGGACAGCCAGCTTAAGATCAAGGTCCACGATCAAGCGCCCGACTTCACTTTGCGCGCAGTAAAAGGCGGCGAGGTGTCGCTGAAAGATTTTCGCGGCAAGAAAAACGTCGTGATTTCATTTGTTCCGGCGGCATTCACTCCGGTCTGCTCCGCTCAATGGCCCGGTTACAATTTGGTCAAGGACATTTTCGACCAGCACGACGCAGTCCTGCTTGGGATCTCGGTGGACAACGTCGCCTCGCTTTACGCCTGGACGCAAGAAATGGGGGGCATGTGGTTCGACGTGTTATCGGATTTTTATCCACACGGTCAGACGGCCAGCAAATACGGTGTGCTGCGCAGCGACGGAACGGCCGAGCGCGCGCTCTTCGTAATCGATAAGAACGGCGTCGTCCGCTACATCGACGTCCACGACATCAACGAGCGTCCCGCCTTGGAAGACCTGGTTTCCGCTTTGGACGAGTTGAGCAAGTAGTACGTGCCGATTCCTGGCATGCGCAGATGAATTTATGAAATCTCCGCCGGCGCGCAGATCATCTTCACCTTAAATCACATTCACATTGAAATCTGTATGCTGCTTATCGCGCGTGAAGTGAGTGGCCAAAAAATGACGAGTGTTTAGCAATTCGTGCCGAGCACTGCGGTGCTGACCGGCGCAATATCCCGGCATGAAAACACTGAGCATCCGGAATATTCTCGTACCGATAGACTTCTCTCAGATGTCGACGCAAGGCCTCGAAACAGCCACGCCACTAGCTCGGCGTTTTGCCGCCTCCATTCATCTCGCCCACGTTCGCCAGTTTGATTGCGCAGGGGACTGTTCGGCACTAGCACCACCAATGCCCCCCTTTTCACTCATGACACATGAGCAGGACGAAGAAAAAAAAGTCATCAAAGAGCTCAACGCGTTGGCACGTGAATACGGCGTCTCATCGGGAATCTGTCATGTTCTCGGCGGCGCACCCGCGTTCGATGAAATCTGTCGAGCCGCGGAGAAAATTCCAGCCGACCTCGTCGTCATGCCAACGCATGGGCGCACGGGATTGAAGCATGTTTTCCTTGGCAGCACAGCTGAGAGGATTGTGCAGCATTCGCCTTGCCCAGTTCTCGTCACGCGCGGAAGCGCCCTTCAATGGAAGAATGGTTCACGGTTCAGAATCAAGAGAATTCTTGTGCCGGTAGATTTTTCCGGTTGTTCACGACAAGGTCTCCAGTACGCAATTGGCGTCGCCAACGAATTTGGAGCCAAGATCATTTTGCTGCACGCCATGTATCTCGGCTACATCTATTCGAGCGAGGGCACGGCCCTATATGACGTTCGCACCTTGCAAGAGGCTGCTCGCGAAAATGCGCAACTGCAAATGCGAGAGCTTGTGCGCAGTGTAAACTTTGGGCGCGCAAAATTTGAGACGGTTTTTACCGAAGGCTCGCCGGTGTTGGATATCTGTGACTTTGCAAAAGACCACGACGTCGATCTTATCATGATCTCGACGCATGGGCAGACCGGGTGGAAGCACATGTTGATGGGGAGCACTGCGGAACACGTGGTTCGGCATGCTCCCTGTCCGGTTCTGGTAGTTCCATCTCATCCGGACGTGAGGGTGGCCAGGATAGTCCGCAAACCTGAACGTGTTCGGAAATTAGGACGGCGCCTCACGAAAAAATCCAAATCCAAAAGACGCATATGAAAGCACACCTGATTTTGTTGGTTGACGCAGACGCGGATGCGGCACGGGACCTTCTGCAAGGCTCGACGCACACCGGTCACGAGGCACGGCCACTCAAGATTCTATGTCTTTAGCTGATTTCTTCTGGCTCGGCATTGCATTCAACGCAACCCGGACAGGGATGGCCCCACCGGTCGCAATTGCAGCCACCGGTTTCTTCGACCTGGAGCAGTAGCCTATTAGGCGCGTTCTGCAGCCACGTCGGATTACCCGGTCTGGTTCTCGCATCCAACAGCATGTTTGTGTTCATGGCTTCCTCCTTTTGTTTACATTCGAGGTTACAGCCATCGAAACGGCAGCACTCCGCGGGGATTGGCTTTTGCTCTGCAAAAATTGCGCAACGCAAAACGCCGAATGGTAGGTGACCCCATCATCTTTTCCGACGGCGTGAGTGCGGCGGATCCTAGCCGCGATCAACAGCGCTGAAGTGCGAAGCCTGCCTCGACATAGGCACGCTTTTCTCGCTGGTGACATCCAAAATCTCGTCCACAAACTTGCCGGTCATTTGCAGATGCTTCACGCCCATGATAACGACGCCGCTAACGACAATCATTCGCCGCTTGCTGATGGACGAATTGACTGGGAAGAATTCCTGCGTGATTTACTCGAGGTTCGCTTCCGTGGCACTTTCATTCTTGAGAAGGCCGGCAACAATGATCCCGCTGTCACTATGACAAACGTACGGCGCGGCCGGCAATATTTGCGCGAAGTGTCACGGCGAATCGCGCTCTGCAGCATGTCTGACGAGCCTGTATTGTGAAACGACAATGAAGAAAATTCTGATCTACATCCCTGCAGTCGCGACTCTGACTTCTTTCCTGATCGCTCAGACACCGCCGAACACGGGCGTTAGGCAATTCCCTCCTCAATCCACTGCTATTAAAGGCGTCCTGGTGCCCGTTCCCAGAGAGATATTCGATACGCTCGATAAGTTTGCCAGTTCGAACTGGCGCGCGGTGCAACGTCCGGAACTCGCACAGCAAAGGCCGCACGGCGAACAGTCGGAAACGGCGCTGCTGCTCGGCGTTGTTATTGCCGAAGGATTTATCGCGGTTGAAGCGGAAGACGCAGGCGAAGTGGAAAGCGTGGGCCGCGCCGTGCTCAAATTGGCGCGCGGGCTCGGAGTCGAAAAAGCGGCGCTCAGGCGCAGTCGTAGCATCGTCGAGCATGCTGGAAAAGGCGATTGGGCTGGAATTAGGAAAGAATGGGATGGTGTCCTTCCTGATGTTCAGCAGGGTATGAACGAACTACAGAGCGAACAGCTCGCGCAACTCGTTAGCCTCGGCGGCTGGTTGCGCGGCACGGAAGCCCTTACGGCGCTGGTGTTGCAGAACTATTCCAGCCAAAACGCGGAACTTCTCCGGCAACCCGCGCTGCTCGACCATTTCGAGAAACGACTCGCGGGAATGAGCGACGACGTACGAACCAAGCCGACGATCGTCAGGATGCGTGAGGGAATACAAAAGATCCGACCCCTGGTCGCGTCGGAAGATCTTCAAATCTCGCAAGAAAAGGTAAGAGAAATCTCCAACGTTTCCAAAGAACTCCTCAAAAGTCTCAGTCGTTAGTCGTTTAAAACGGCGCGGCCTGTCTCAGCGAGTTGTCCGTCGCGGGTTATCGTCCGCCATTAAAGCGGTCAGCACTTAAGGGCATTCCCTTGTAGCGCCTGCGCGCCATTGCGGAGCCACTTAAGAGAAATTCCGCGGCGTCTCATGCTTTTCGAACGTGATTGGACGAACTTGAACCGGCAATCGGGCCAATTGGATCGTCCATTTTTAGTCGCGCAATTTTTGCCCAGTCAAAGCCAAGCGACGGTTATCGCACGAATGAGAGCCGAGCCAAGATAGAAGTGAAAAAGGAGGCGTTATGAAAGAGATCAAATTAGAACCATTCCTGCAGGCCCGCACGGTTGCCCTGCTTATTGGGCTGTCGATTGGATTAGGCGTTGTGGTGCACGGAGCATTTTTCTTCCTTGCCTTTTTGATCGCATTGGCCGCCGCCGTAGATTGTGCGATCGAAGCGAAGTTCGACCATCACCATCAGCATTGTTCTCATCCAAGCCTGGTGCATCGACATCCGTGAAAGTTGAGCGCAGGCGCGCAATGAACTGGATTGTTTGGCGTCGGAATCATATCGGCGTTGCGACTTCGGCCGCTGCTGCGATCGCGGTTATGTTAGTGTTGTCGGGCTCCTCCTCTCTTTACGCCACTCGCGTTTCGCCCGGTAAGAGAGGTCAGCTCGCGAGTCCAGAAACGGCCGGATCATTTGCAGAAATCATTCGCGGCCCTCGTGGCAAAAACGAAGTCACGCTCACATTCGATGCGGGAGCCGAAGCGGAGTGTTTTGACGATTTAATCGCAGCGCTCGAGCGCGCCCATGCGAATGCCTCTTTCTTCATAACCGGAAGATTTACGCAGCAGCATGCGGACTGCGCTGCAGAGATCGCGAAGCATGGGCATGAGATTGGAAATCACACGTGGAGTCATCTCAATCTAACGCAACAATCCGATGACGTGGTGCGAGATGAGATCTTGCGAGCTGGGCGCGCTATTGTTCGGGTTTCCGGCCAAAGTCCGAGACCAAGATTCCGAGCACCGTACAGCGCGCGAGACGACCGAATTTTGAAGATCGCGGCCAACCTCGGCTACCGGTCAATCCAGTGGACCCTCGATAGTCTCGATGGAGTCGAACCCACAAAAAGTTCCCAATTTTTGATTGATCGAATCACGAGCAAAAGCGATGCAGACCTCGACGGCGCAATCCTCTTAATGCATGTGGGCGTTCGCAGCACAGCGGACGCGCTGCCCGCGATTATCGCGAATCTTCAGGGTCGCGGCTTCCATCTCGTGACCATCTCCAAGCTCCTGGAGCCTGCGCCGAAATCGGAGTGAATTCGTGCTAAGCGCAGACAAGAAACGCGCGGTAATTCGCAATTTGCGCAAAGTGGCGATCCGGCTATGAAAAGGGGCGAGTACCGTACGAAAAAATGTTCGCCGGAACGAATCTGCAACCGGTTGCAAAACAGGCGGCGCTAAAAGACTGCAAAACCGAGAGGCTCCATATTTTCGCAGTTTTGTGTGAAGTGTGACAGACTTTCGTTTGTGATCTCAGCCTCAGTCGAGCAGCAGATCATTTTCACAACGTGGTGGCTTTTGGCGATGAGCGCGAGGCCAGCGCTACGAGACGCTCGAGCGAAGTGCCGTACCGGCCGCGGCGCGAGCGGCAGCCTCGCGCACCCAGGCACGCATTTTCTCCCAGAATTCCGCGATGAACGCGAAGAGTGCTTCGTCCTGCACCGGCTTCGCAACGTGATCGGAGAGGAGGAAGGGTTTGTGGACGCGCGCGATGAGTGTGGTCCGCGTGATCTTGCGATCGAAATGCGCCACCACCACCGGAACGATCAGCGGTTCCGGGTCGACGAAGGCCGCGAGGCGGAAAGCCCCTGCTTTGAACGGCAGCGGAGAGCGTTCGGTCGAGGTGGATGCGCCCTCGGGACAGATCACAAGGTTCCGACCGTCGCGCAGGTAGCGCGCGGAGGTTTCGAGGAAAGCTCGCCGCCGCTGCTGAGCCAGTAGCCGCGGGTCGCGTTCGTCTTCATCCACATGTTTTGCATACACGTAGATGTATCCCAGACGATCGTAATACTTCTGGTGACCGTATTCGTGGGGGTTCGACTTGCGAATGACGCGGATCGGCGGCTCGCCGTACTTCGGGCTGAGCACCATGCAGGAGACAAAATGCGTGTCGAGGGTGAGCTGGAAATCGTTTGGTAGCGTGTTCTCGGGATGATTGGCGAGGTGGTTCATGACGAAGATGTGCCCAGTCTCGGCTGGCAGGTTTTCCTCGCCTTCAATGATGTAATTGACGCGCTCGAACAGCCCGCAGAATTCCACGCAGCACCGCCGCCTGACCTCTTCTGGCGTCGCGTCTTCCGGCGCCGCACTCACTGCTTCGTAGATTTGCTGAAGCCGGCGATAGACCTCCAGTTCTTGGCGGACGTTTTTGAGAAATTCGAGGCACATCCGCGCGAGACTGGCCTCGAGTGGGTCGCCGTGGTTGCGGAGAAGCTCGAGCGTTTGAAACGCATCGGACAGAGTAAGCCTGCTCTCGATATAAATGGGCAGCTTGTGCAGGGGCGAGCTGACGCTGAGCTCGGAGGCGCTTTCCTCGAGTAGTGCGCGAATGGCGAGCGCCTCCTCTTCGTAGCGGCTGGCCACTAGCCGAATGCGCGCCTCCCGCAGCCGGTTGCCGAGTACCCAGAGGATGCGCGTTATCAGCTTCACTCCGAACTGAGGCATCTCTTCCGCGCGCCGCTCCAGCCATGAGCGTTCGAATACCAGCAGGTGAGTGTCCTCGATGGCCGTCGCCGTGTCGCGATAATGATATGGCTCTACCACCGCCGACCACCCAATGACGCGCCCCGGTTCTGTCAGCGTCCGG
>WNFY01000462.1_pt1 | contig 52322 bp, 45 predicted proteins | sample 5400091 | NCBI WGS metagenome assembly WNFY01 (sample SAMN13153364, study PRJNA577476) | soil metagenome | isolation source: 60 cm soil or saprolite under grassland replicate 1 | place: USA:California | collected 2016-06-15
GGCGCCGAAGTGATCGATGGCTTGGAGAACTTTCCGGCTCCGGGCACCAACTCGAATCTTCTGACCCTGCTGATGCTCGGCGCGCGAACCCAGACACAGGCCATGATGGACGCCCGGCCGACATTCGTCAGCGTCTGGCTCGGCAACAATGACCTGCTGGGTGCCGCGGAAGCAGGCGATACGACGCTCGCGACGGACACCGCTGCGTTTCGCACCGAGTACGCCCAGGTGCTCGATTCGATCGACGCCACGGGCGCGAGTGCGGTCCTCATCGCGGTCGGGCTCGGGCATCTGGCCAACAACGTCGTGCTGCCGTTCTTCTCTCGTGGCACGACCTGGTACGGCCTCTGGGCGAGCGGCGCGTTTGCGCCGGCCCCGTTTACCGTGGCCGCGAACTGTGCTCCGCCCCGGGGCGACACCGTGATCGTGAGCTTCCCCTACGGATTCGGCTTGCTGGCCACGGCCCAGACGGGCACGCCCACCACGCTCGATTGCACCGCTGCACCAGTGATCGAGCCGCCCGAGGTCGCGTTTTTCGCTCGGCTGCAGCTCGAGTACAACGGAATCATTCAGGCGTTGGCGGCGGCGCACGGATGGGCCTTTACCGACAGCGTGAATACGACCCTCGACTCCCTGGCGGGCGTCCCCAACCAGTTCGCCCCGTTCCCGAACACGGCCGCCGCCTGCAGCGGCTCTCCGTTCGGCCTCGCGTTCAGCTGCGATGGCATTCACCCCAACCAGGGGACCCACCTCCTGATCGCCCGAAAGCTCATCCGGGCGATCAACGCCAAGTACGGCTCCGCCATTCCCGTGCCCTGACCACGAACCCGGCCCGCGTGGGGGGGTAGCGAACACGGCATCCGCCTCCTGGTGGATGCCGTTTTCTCAATGCGAACCCTGCGAATCGTCCTCCTCGTCGTCAGCCCCGCCCTCACGGGCGGGGCTAGCCTCGCCGCCGCCCAGTCCGTCGAGCGCACCGACGTACCGGCCCGCGGCATCCTGCGGGTGACGTTCGATCCCCGCATCATGACGTGGAACGACGAGTTCACCGATGCGGGACGCCGCCGGCTCGGCTTCGGCCTCACGGGAGATACGGTGGGCAGCCGCTACATCCCCGCGTTGGCGCAGCTCGAGCAGAACGTGCGGGCCGTGACCGGGGACCTGGTCCCCGCCATCCAGCCGCAGCTCCTCGGCCACGGCGATCGAGTGGCGTTGCTGCCCCGCTTCGTGGCGAGCCTCGGCGCGGGCCTGTTGAGCGTGCGCCAGGAGCGCCGCACCTACCCCATCACCGCCGAGCTCGGGGTCACGAGCCGGCTCTCGGTGAGCCTCACGGTGCCGATCGTGCGGGTCGCGACGCGCAGCGGCCTGCAGCTCTCGACCTCGGGCGCCAATCTCGGCCTCAACCCCCGGCTGACCGTCACCGGCGCCGAAGCAGCGTACCTGGCGTTCTTCACGCAATTCGACACGACGCTGGCGCGCCTCGATCAGAACATCGCCGCCGGCTTGTACGGCTCCTGCACGCCCTCGTGCCCGGCCCGCGACAGCTCGGCCTACTGGCATGGCATCTACGACGCGCTGCACCACATCACGTACGGCGTGGGACAGCCCGGCTCGCCCGGTTCGCCCTTCATGCCGCTCGACTCCTCGGCCGCGGGTCGGGGGATCGACAGCGCCGTCGCCCGCATCCGGCGGGACATGGCCACGTTCGGCGTCGCCGGCTTCGATACCACGTTTCTGCTGCCGAGCGACACCCTGAGCAGCGTTCTGGTGCAGGCGGCCATCGTGGACAGCGCCATCGGGTTCGGATACAACCGGATTCCCTTCCGCAGCGGCTTTCGTTACGGGTTCGGCGACGTCGAGCTCGGCGCGAAGTACCGGCTGCTCGGCGGCGCTCACTACGCGGCGGCGCTGAAGGCACTGGTGCGCCTCCCCACCGGCGCCCGCGACTCGGCCGACGAGCTGCTCGCCCAGTCGATCGGGGATCATCAGATCGACCTGGAAGGACAGCTGACGCAGGAGCTGATGGCGGGGCCGCTGTGGCTCAACCTCGCCGTCCGCGCCGCCGTGCAGCGCCCCGGGACACGGGTGCGCCGGGTGGCGCCCCCCGACGCGTTCCTCGTACCGGCGGCCGCGACGGCGAGCCTGCGGTGGGATCCGGGAGACTACGTGGCGGTCGACGTGGCGCCGCTGGTCCGGCTTGCGCCCGAGTTCGCGGTCGGATTCACGGCAGGATATTGGACCAAGCAGCGGGACCGCTACGCGTTTCAGTCACCCCAGGATTCGGTCGCGCTCGCGACTCGCCTGGGCGCACCCATCGCGGCGAGCGTGCTCGACGAGGGCACGTCGCAGCGCCGGCTGCGGCTTGGCTTTGCCATGACCTACCACGGCGCCACGGTGGAAGGCGGCTTTTCGATCGAGCAGACCGTCAGCGGCGTGGGCGGCTTCGTCCCGGCCGCGACGGTGTATCGGTTGGTGCTGCGGACGTCGCGGAAGCTTTTCTGAGCAGCTCGGCCGCATGGCCGAGCGCGCTCTCCATGTCGGGATCGCCCAGCATGCGCGCTAGCTCCCGCGTCCGCGCCTCCCCGGTGACCGTGCGTACGTCGCTCGTCGCCACGCCGCCGCGCGCCCCCTTGGCCACGACCAGCTGGTGGCGGGCATAGGCCGCGATCTGGGGAAGGTGCGTGATGACGAGCGCCTGGCGCCGCTCGTCTCGCGTGACCGCGGCCAGCGCCTCGCCCACTCGCCCGCCCACCTCGCCACCGATGCCCTGGTCCACTTCGTCGAACACGAGCGTCGGCACGGCGTCGTGCTCCGCCAGCACGACCTTGAGCGCCAGCATGAGCCGCGACAGCTCGCCACCCGAGGCGACCTTGGCGAGGGGACGGGACTCGAGACCGACGTTCAGCTGCACCTCAAACACGACATCCTCGGCGCCCTGAGAGCGGGGAGTGGGGAGCGGTACCAACCCGGCCGCGAACCGTCCGTCCCGCATCCCGAGCGCCGGCAGCAGCTGGTTGACGGCCTGTGCCAGCCGGTCGGCGCCCGCCGTTCGCTTGGCGCTGAGCGCGGCGCAGGCGCGGGCGAAGTCGGCCGCCGCGCTCTCGCGCTCTCCAGCGATCTCGCGCAGATCCAGGTCCGCCGTGTCGAGTAGCTCGAGCTCGCGGGCGGCCCGGTCCCGCGTGGCCAGCACGTCGGGCAGCGCCGGACCGTACTTCTGCGTCAGGCGGAACAGGGCATCGCGGCGCTGCTCCACCGCGGCGAGCCGGCCGGGGTCGCCCTCGATACCCGCGCCGTAGTCGCGCGCCGCCTGCGACAGCTCCTCGACGTTGGCGAAGGCCCCGTCCACCATGGCGCGCCACCGCTCGACCGAAGGGTCGAGCTTCACGAGGCTCGCGAACAGCTTCGCCGCGCGCGACAGGCCCGCCGTGTTGACCGTCTCGAGCGCCTGCTCCAGCTCACGCGACAGCCTGCCCAGCTCGTCGGCGTGCGCGAGACGCTTCGCCTCCGTTTCGAGCGCTTCCGTCTCCCCCACCCGAGGGGCGGCGCGGGAGATCTCCTCCACCACGTGGCGGAGGTAGTCGGCCTTGCGCTGCACGTCGTCGCGCTGCGCGAGCAAGGCCGCTTCCCGCTGCTCGAGCTCCCGCAGGCGCGCGTGCGCGTCGCGCACCGCGGCCCGCTCGACGGCGGCCGCGGCGTACAGGTCGAGAATGTCGCGCTGGGCGTCCGACTTGAGCAGCGACTGCGTCTCATGCTGCCCGTGCAGGTCGACCAGCAACGCACCGAGCTGTGTCAGGATGCCCACCGTGGTGGGGCTGCCATTGACCCAGGCGCGGGATCTCCCTTCCCCGCTGATCTCCCGTTTGAGCACGAGGCGTCCGTCGTCCACTTCCACCCCCAGGGCGGTGAAGGGCGGTGAAAGGCGGTGGAGGGCGGTGGAGCTGAACTCAAACGCGCCCTCGATCACGGTCTTCGAGGCGCCGGGCCGAACCACATCGCTCGAGGCGCGCTCGCCGAGCAGGAGGGCGAGCGCGTCCACCAGCATCGACTTCCCCGCCCCGGTTTCGCCGGTGAGGACGTTCAAGCCAGGAGCCAGAGAGAGGGTGACGTCGGCGATGATAGCGAGGTCGCGGACCCGCAGCTCCGTGAGCACTACTTGCGCTCGCGGTCGGAGAGGTCGCCCCACTGCAGCTTCTTGCGCATACGCGCGAAGAAGCCCTCGGGCCCGAGCCGCACGAGCAGCACCGGCTGCTCGGCGCGCTTGACCACCAGCCGCTCACCGGCCTGCATGGTGGTGCCGACCTGGCCGTCGAAGGACACGAGCACGTCCTCCGTCCACGGGGGCATCGGCTCCACGGTCACGCTGGCCTGGGACGGCACGACCAGCGGGCGCACGGCGAGCGTGTGGGGGCAGATGGCCGCGACGACGATGGCATCGACCCCGGGGACGACAATCGGGCCTCCGGCCGAGAGGGCGTACGCCGTCGAGCCAGTGGGCGTCGCGACCACGATGCCGTCCGCCGAGTACTGTCCCACCTCGTCGCCGTCGACCGAGACGCGCAGCCGGATGACCCGCGCCACGCCGCCCTTGTGGACGACGGCGTCGTTCAGCACCACGGGCTCGGGGCGGCTCTTGCCCTGCTTGTCCAGGATGAACGGCGCGAGGGCAAGGCGCGACTCGGTGGCGTACGCCCGTCGCACCAGCACGTCGAGCGCCCAGTCGAGCGTCTGGGCGTTGGCCGTGGTGAGAAAGCCGACGCGCCCGAGGTTGACGCCGAGAATCGGGGTGCGCGCGCCGTTGAGGCTGCGCGCGCCGCGCAACAACGTGCCGTCGCCGCCCAAGGTAACGAGGCACTCGAGCTGGGGCGCGCTGTGCAGCGGGGCGGGCGCGGGCTCGGGCCACAGCCCCGCGATGTGCTCCTCGGTAAACAACGTGAGACCGAGCCGAGGCGCGACCTGCGCGAGATGCGCGAGGATGCTATTGAGATCGCGGTAGCTCGGGTTGCCGACGACCCCGACGTTCATGAGCGCGCGGGCGATTCCTCCGCCGCGAGCGCGCGCACCCGGGCGGCGATGGCGCTGCCCGTCATGCCGACCTCCGCGAGCTGCTGGGCGCGCGGCGCGTGCTCGTAGGTGCGGTCGGGGACACCGAGCAGCCCGACGCGCACGTCCGGGGTCAGCGTCGCGACCAGTCCCGCAAGCTGGGCGCCGAAGCCGTTGGTCACGGTACCGTCCTCCAGCGTGACAAGGAGGCGATGGTCGCGCAGCAGGCCGTCGAGCAGCTCGCGGTCCACCGGCTTCACGAACCGGCAATTCACCACGCTCACGTCGAGACCGTCGGCGGCGAGCAGCTCCGCGGCGGCCAGCGCCGGCTGGCACATCGCGCCGACCGCGAGCAGCGCGCACTCGCGCCCCTTGCGCAACAGCTCCCAGGTGCCGTAGGGGATGGGCGCCACTTCGGCGGCTGGGGGCGCCTCTCCCGGCGCCCGGTCGCGCGGGTAGCGGATCGAGAACGGCCCGTCGGCATGCTGCAGCGCGCAGCGCAGCAGCCCGATCAGTTCGGCGCTGTCCTTGGGCGCCGTTACCGTCATGTTCGGGACGGCGAGCAGGTACGCGATGTCGTACAGGCCCATATGCGTCTGCCCGTCTTCGCCGACCATACCGGCGCGGTCGAGGCAGAAGATCACGGGGAGCCGCTGGATCGCCACGTCGTGGATGATGCTGTCGTACGCGCGCTGCAGGAACGTCGAATAAATCGCGACGACCGGGCGGATGCCCTGCGTGGCGAGCCCTGCGGCGAAGGTGACGGCGTGCGCCTCCGCGATGCCGACGTCGAAGAAGCGATCGGGCCACTTTTTCTGGAAGACGCCAGTCCCCGTGCCCGATGGCATGGCGGCGGTGATCGCCACGAGCTTGGGGTATTCGCCGGCGAGCTGGGCCAGCGCTTCGCCGAACACCGCGGTCCACTGCGGCGGCCCCGCCTTGACAGGCCGGAGCTCGCCCGTGACGGGGTCGTAGGGCGCGCGGGCGTGGTACTTCTCCGTGTCGGGCTGCGGCAGGGGAAAACCTTTGCCTTTTTCGGTAATGACGTGCACCACGCGCGGGCCCTTGAGCGTTTTCACGATCTCCAGGGTCTGGACTATCTGCGCGATGTTGTGACCGTCGATCGGCCCGAAGTAGCGGAATCCGAGCTCTTCGAACAGCATCCCGGGGGACCAGAAGTTCTTGATGCTCTCCTCCATCGTTTTCGCGAAATCGACGAGCTTCTGACCGCCCACGACGTGGGACACGGACGAGATCAGCCCCTTCATGCGCTCGCGGATGCGCACCGTGATCGGACTGGCGATGATGGAGCCCAAGTACTTGTTGATGGCACCGACGTTGGGCGCGATCGACATGCCGTTGTCGTTCAAGATCATGATGATGTCGCGACCCGAGTGACCCGCGTTGTTCATCGCCTCGTACGGCAGGCCGCAGGTGAGCGCGCCGTCGCCTACCACCGCGACGACCTTGAACTGCTCGCCCTTCAAGTCCCGCGCCGTGGCGATCCCGAACGCCGCCGAGAGCCCCGTGCCGGCGTGACCCGCGCCGAACTGGTCGTGGGGACTTTCGTCGCGGCGCAGGAAGCCCGACAGGCCGCCCGGCTGCCGCAGAGTGGGCAGACGGTCGTTGCGGCCGGTGAGGATCTTCCACGGGTACCCCTGGTGGCCGACGTCCCACACGATCCGGTCGCGGGGGGAGTCGAAGCAGTAGCACAGCGCCACCGTCAGCTCGACCACGCCCAGCCCCGCGCCGATATGGCCGCCGGTCTGGGACACGACCTCGATCAGCCGGTGGCGCACCTCGTCGGCGAGGGGTTGGAGCTGGTCGCGTGACAGGCGCCTGACATCCTCGGGACCACGAATGGACTGAAGTAGCGCCATCAAACCTCGTGTAACGCGGAAGTCGGAAGTCGGAACGCGGAACGCGGAACAGCCCTAGCGGAGTCCGGCTCGCATGTTCCGCGTTCCGAGTTCCGCGTTCCGCGTTCGCTCGCGCACTTCAGTTCGGCCTGGTAACAATGTAGTGCGCCAGCCCCTCGAGCGTAGCAGAAACTAACCCCGCCTGCCGCAGCCGGTCCACCGCCCGCGTCGCCAGGCGCTCCGCCTCGGCCCGCGCGGCGCTTGCGCCCAACAGGGTCACGAACGTCGACTTGCCGTCGGCCGCGTCCTTGCCCGCCGTCTTGCCCAGCTGGTCCGAGGTCGCAGTCGCGTCGAGCACGTCGTCGTAGATCTGGAAGGCGAGCCCCACGTCCGCGCCGTAGCCCCGCAGCGCCTCGCACGTGGCCTGCGGCGCCCCCGCGGCCATGGCGCCGATGACGCAGGCGGCGGAGATGAGCGCGCCCGTCTTGCGCCGATGGACGTCTTCGAGCTCCGTCGCGGGCAGCCGCCGGCCCTCGGCTGCGAGGTCCAGCGCCTGCCCGCCGATCATGCCGCCGGCCCCGGCCGCGCGAAACAGCTCGAGCGCGATGCTCCGGCGCGCCTCGGGCGCGAGCGCCAGCGCCGCCAGCCCGGCGTCGAGCACGCGCGCGCCCAGGGCGACCATGTGATAGCCGGCCACGACCGCCGTCGCCACGTCGAAGGCGCGGTGCGTGGTGGCCCGGCCACGGCGCAGATCGTCGTTGTCCATGCAGGGAAGATCGTCGTGCACGAGCGAGTAGGCATGTACCACCTCGACCGCGGCCGCAAGGTCGGCCACGCGCTCCGCCGCCACGCCGCCCACCGCCTCGGCCGCGGCGAAGACGAGCGTGGGCCGCAGCCGCTTGCCGGTGGAGAGCAGACTGTAACGCATGGCCGCGGGCACCGGGGCCTGCCACCACTCCCCCGCCCGCACGCCCCAGGACTCGAGCACGGCGTCCACCCGGGCCCGGGCGTCCGCGAGGTACGCCACCACTGCGCCGTCAGGCGTCGAGGTCTTCGACCCGGACATTGCCCGCCTGATCGGCGAGGACCTGCTTGACCTGCGCCTCGGCGGCGGTGAGGCGCTCGCGCGCCTGGCGCAGCCGCTCCACCCCTTCCTCGAACAGCTTGAGTGCGGCGTCGAGATCGAGGTCCTCGCCCTCGAGCCGGCGCACGATCTCCTCGAGCCGCTCGAGCTGCTCCGCGAAGTTGAGGGGGTCGCGGGCGCGCGCCATCAGGCCTCCGTCACCCGGGCGCCTACGGTGCCGTCCGTGACCCGCAGGCGGAACGGCAACGCGGGGGTGAACTGCGCCACCCGCTTCAACACGCGGCCCTGCTCGTCACGCGCCAAGGCATAGCCGCGCTCGAGAATGCGCAGCGGCGACAGCGCGTCGAGACGGCCGGCGAGACCGGCGAGCGTCTGCCGGTCACGCTCGAGCCGCCGTTCCAGCACGGCCATGAGGCGCTCCCAGCCGCGGTCGAGCCGCACGGCCGCGCGTCCCGACCGCGCGGTGAGACCGCGCACCAGCCGCGCGCCCAGGTGGTCCAGCTCGACCAGCACATCGACCGCGTCCGGGGTGGCGGCCTCGGCGGCCGCGGAGGGGGTGGGCGCCCGCAGATCGGCCACCAGATCGCACAGCGTGACGTCGGTCTCGTGACCGACGGCGGAGATCACCGGTACGGGAAGCGCCGCCACGGCGCGGGCGACGCGCTCGTGATTGAAGGTCCAGAGGTCCTCGCGCGAGCCGCCGCCCCGCCCGATGATGACGAGGTCGAGCCCCGCGAGCCGCGTCACCAGAGCGAGCGCCGCGCGGATCTCGCCCTCCGCGCCGTCGCCCTGCACGCGCGTGGGAACCACGAGCAGCTCGGCGACGGGCCAGCGGCGCGTGGCCACGGCGATGATATCGCGCAACGCGGCGCCGTCGGGGCTCGTGACGACCGCGATGCGCCGCGGATAGGGAGGCAGACGCCGCTTGCGCGCCGGGTCGAGCAACCCGTCCTTCGTGAGCGCCGCCTTGGCCTTCTCGAACGCCACCTGCCACAGCCCGCCGGCTTCGGTCGACAGCAGGTCGAGCACGGTGAGCCGGAACTCCCCCTTCTCCTCCCACATCGTCGGCCGGGCGAACACGAACACCTGCATGCCGTCGGTGGGGGGCGCGGGGAGCCGGTGATTGTCCTTCTGGAACATGACGCAGCGCACCTGGGCGGCGCGGTCGCGCAGCCCGAAGTACCAATGCCCGCTCTGCCACGCCTTGAATCCACTCACCTCGCCCCGCACCCACAGCGGGGCCAGGCCCGCCTCGATGGCAGCCCGCGCGCGCCGCGTCAGCTGCGTCACCGTCCAGGCACCCTCGGGCGAGACGGCCGCAAACAGATCTAGGGTTTGGCCCACTGGCGCGCCGCCTGGACGGTGTTGTACAGCAACATCGTGATGGTCATCGGCCCGACTCCTCCCGGCACGGGGGTGATGGCCCCCGCGACCTGTTTGGCGTCCGCGAACTGCACGTCCCCCACCAGGCGATAGCCCTGCTTCGCGGAGGGATCCTCAATGCGGTTCACGCCCACGTCGATCACCACGGCTCCGGGCTTGATCATGTCGCCGGTCACGAACTCGGGTTTCCCGATCGCCACGATCAGGATGTCGGCGAGCCGCGTCACCGACTTGATGTCCCGGGTGCGAGAGTGGCACACGGTGACCGTCGCGTTGCCGCCCGGGCCGTCCTGGAGCAGGAGCGCCGCCATGGGCCGGCCGACGATGTTGGAACGACCGACGATCACAGCGTGATGGCCCTTGGTCTCGATCTCGCTCTTGACGAGCAACTGCTGGACGCCGTAGGGCGTTGCAGGACGAAAGCCGCTCGGGTCGCCGATCGAGACCTTTCCCACGTTCTCCGGGTGAAAGCCGTCTACATCCTTCCCCGGTGACACGCGGTGCAGTACACGTGCCTCGTCGATGTGCTTCGGCAACGGCAATTGCACGAGGATACCGTGAATCTTGTGGTCCGCGTTCAGCCGCTCGATCAGCTCGAGCAGCTCGGCCTCGGTGGTCTCGTGCTTGAGCCGGATCGTCTCGTGGTACAGGCCCGCCTGGTCACACGCCTTTCCCTTCATGCGCACGTAGGTAGCCGACGCGGCGTTGTCTCCCACCAGGACCGCCGCGAGCCCGGGCGTGATCCCGCGCGAGCGGAGCCGGCGGATCTCTCCCTCGAGCTCCGCGCGCATCGCCTGACCGACGGCGCTGCCGTCGATCAGCCTAGCGGGCAAAGTCCACCGCGCGGGTCTCGCGGATGACGACCACCTTGATCTGTCCCGGGTACTGCAGCTCGCGCTCGATCTTGCGCGCGATCTGATCGGAGAGCTCGCCGGCCTTGCCGTCGTCGATCGTGCCCGGCGTCACCACCACACGCACTTCCCGGCCCGCCTGAATCGCGAACACTTTCTCCACGCCCGGGAAGTCGCCGGCGAGCTGCTCGAGCTGCGTGAGGCGCTTAACGTAGGTCTCGAACGCCTCGCGCCGGGCTCCCGGGCGCGACCCCGAGACGGCGTCCGCCGCCTGCACGATCACGCTGATGGGCGACTCGTGCGCCACGTCGTCGTGGTGGGCCGCGATACAGTTGATCACGATGGGATGCTCCCCGTGCTTGGTCGCCACCTCCACGCCCAGCTGCACGTGGGTGCCGTCGTGCTCGTGCGTGAGCACTTTGCCGACGTCGTGCAGCAGCGCGCCCCGTTTGGCGAGCTGCACGTCGAGCTTCAGCTCGGTGGCGATGATCCCGGCGAGCCAGGCGACTTCCTTCGAGTGCTCGAGGATGTTCTGGCCGTACGACGTGCGGTAGCGCATCCGGCCCACCAGCTTGACCAGCTCCGGGTGCATGCCCTTGATGCCGGTCTCGTACACCGCCTGCTCCCCCGCCTCCACGATCGAGGCCTCGACCTCCGCTCGCGCCTTGTCGACGACCTCCTCGATGCGACCCGGGTGGATGCGCCCGTCGGCGATCAGGCGCTCGAGCGCGAGGCGTCCCACTTCGCGCCGCACCGGATCGAAGCACGACACGACGACGGTGTCCGGAGTGTCGTCGATGATCACGTCCACGCCGGTCGCGGCCTCGAACGCCCGGATGTTGCGGCCTTCGCGACCGATGATCCGACCTTTCATCTCGTCGGAGGGCAGCGCCACGGTGGAGACAGTGGTTTCTGCCGTCGATTCCGGGGCGAGCCGCTGGATCGCGAGGGCGAGGATCTTCTTCGCTTCCTTGTCCGCGTTGCGGCGCGCCTGCTCTTTCAGGTCGCGCGCCAGGGCAGCGGCCTCGTTGCGGGCCTCGTCTTCGAGGTGGCGCAACAACTCCTGCTTGGCCTCCTGCGCCGTCAGCCCGGCGACTTGCTCGAGCCGGGCACGCACCGCGAGCTCCCGGGCGGCGAGGGCCTGCTCGCGCTCGTCCAGCGCGCGACCTCGCTGCTCCAGCCCGCGGGCACGCTCCTCCAGGCCCGTCAACCGCTGTTCGACGAGCTGCTCGCGCCGCTCGCTCTCCCGGCGGTGGCGCGCGGCTTCCTGCTCGAACGTCTCGCGCGCCTGCATCAGCTCTTCGCGCGCCGCCAGCACCACCCGCTGGCGCGCGTCGGCCAGGAGCCGCTCGCTCTCCGCCGCCGTGGCCCGCGCCGCGGCTTCCGCCGTGCGCCGCTCGACCCGGCGCCCCAGCAGGTAGAACGCCACGCCGCCGGCGATGCCTCCGCCGAGGAGGCCTGCGACGATCCCCAGCACGTCCGTCATAGGATCTATCTCCAGCACCGCTCCGCGTGGCAGGCGGAGCGAGACTCGTCTACAACTGCCCCACGACCGCCTTGCGCTTCCCGGGGGGCAAGAGCTTCGCCAGGTCGTCCGCGAGCGCCGCCAGCCGGGCGGCGACCTCGCGCTCGCCCTTCCTCGCCTGGAACAGCTCGTTCGTGATGTCGAGCGCGGCCAGAATCGCCGCCTTGTGCGTCTCCACGATGGGACCCTGCGACAGCACCTTCTTGAGCGCCTGGTCCACGTAGGCCGCGACGTCCCGGGTGTACTCGGGCGGCAGATCGGACCGCACCGTGTACTCGTCGCCTCCGATCATCACCTTGACCGCGTGTTTCTTGGTGCTCATGGCGCGGCTCCCGCGCCCGAAGCGCCCGCCGCCCGTCCGCCGCCGTTAGCGCCCGAGTCGCGCGCCTGCTCCTCGACGAACGTCAGCCGCGACAGGAGATCGTGCACCCGCAGGCGCGCCGCCTCCACGCGCTGCCGCAGCGTCTTGTTCTCCTGTTCCAGGTCCGATAGACGGCCGCGCGCGTCGAGATCCGCCTTGACGCTGCCCGCGCCTGCCCGAGCGCCACTCTCCTTCAATTCGGCTTCGGCTTTGAGGGCGCGCGTGCGCCAGCCCGTGAGCTCCTCCGCTACGTGCCGGAGGATCGTCTCGAGCTGGTCCAGCACCGGTCCATCAACCCTCTCGCCGTCGTACGCCAAGCTCGTCCTCCAGGGCCGCGAGCCCTCGTGCCAACGCCTCCTTCACTTCCGCCTCGCGCAGCGTGCGCTCCGGGTCGCGGAACGTGCAATGCCACGCCACGCCGCGATGGCCGGCCGGGATCCCAGGCCCGCGATACTCGTCGAACACCTCGAGGCGCTCGAGCAGCGGCCTCACGGCCCGCCCCAGCACCTCCGCTACCTGCGCGGCGCTCACTCCCGGCGGCAGCACCAGCGCCACATCCTGCTCGACCGCCGGTTGTACCGGGAGCGGACGATACACCACGGGAGCCCGGCTCGTCAGCGCCAAGCGGACCTCGAGCCCGAACAAGGGGGCAGCCCACACGGGCGCGTCCGCCTCGAGCGGGCCGGCCCGCCCCACCACCTCTCCTCCCCGTTGCACCGCCACCCACCCCGACTCCCCCCCCGTTGCAGGGTCGACGTTACAGCCCGGGGCGGCGAGCTCTACCGCTAACTCAAAGTGGTACTTCAAGTCCCATATGTCCATATCAGGTAGTTTCGCACCCTCGGACCAGTGCGGCGGCCGCCGGGCACCGGTGAGGACGGCGGCGACCGATGTCCATTCCTCGACCGGAGACCCGGATCCCCGGCGAAACACGGTCCCAACCTCGAACAGCCGGATATCGCGGTTGTGGTTGGCCCAATTGTGCTCGACCCGTCGCACCAGGCCGGGCAACAGCCGACGCCGCAGGTGCGCTTCCTCGGCCGAGAGCGGGTTGAGAATCGTCATCGAGTCCGGCCCGTCCGGTGGACCGAGGGGCAGCGTGCGGGCCTCGAGCAGGCCGACGCGGACCAGGCCTTCGCGCACCCGGGCGCGGGCCTGTTCCTCGGGAGCATCGGGGACGGTCCCTGGGCGATAGGGACGCAGCTCATCCGGGAAGGCGTCGTACCCCTTCAGCCGGGCGACCTCCTCGATCAGGTCTACCTCCCGGGTCACGTCGGGGCGCCACCCCGGGACCTGTACCGCAAGTCGCCCGTCCTTGGGCGCAACGAAGAACCCCACTGCCGTGAGCCGCCGCTCGATCTCGGCATGCTCGACGGGCATGCCCAGCAGGTGCGCGACGCGCTCAGGCCGCAAGAATATGGTCTTCTCGTGCTGCGGCTCAGGCCAGAGGTCGAGCGGCGGCTCGCGCAGCTCGCCGCCCGCCACGGCGACGATCAGCTCGATGGCGCGGCGTAAGGCGTCCGGCATGCCCAGCATGTCGATCCCGCGCTCGAACCGGTAGCTCGACTCGCTCGACAGCTCGAGGGCGCGGCGGGTGCGCCGGATACGGGTGGGTTGGAAATAGGCGCACTCGAGCACGAGGTCAGTGGTCGCAGTGCTCACCTCCGAATCGGCACTCCCCATCACGCCCGCGATGATCGTGGGCCGCTTGGCGTCGCAGATGGCCGTCATGTCCGGAGTGAGCGTCCGGGTCAGCCCGTCGAGCGTGACGATCTTTTCGCCCGGCTTGGCCCGCCGCACCACCACCGCCGGCCCGTTGAGCTTCGCCAGATCGAACGCGTGCAGCGGCTGGTTGAGCTCGAACAGGATGTAGTTCGTGGCGTCGACGACGTTGTTGATGGACCGCTGGCCGATCGATGTCAGGCGATCGGTGAGCCAGTGGGGGCTGGACGCGACTTTCACGCCGCGGATGACTGCGATGATGTAGCGGGGCGCGCCCTCCGGGTCCTCGAGGCGAACCTCGACGCTATCCACCACGCCCGTGGGAACGCGCCCGCTCGGTCCGGCGGCCGCGCCGGGCTCGGCGGACCTCGCGGGCACGTCCCCCCGGGCGCTGGGGGCGCGGCGACGGCCGCCGAGGGCGGCGTCCCCGCCGGCCGGAGCCGCGCCTCCAGGGATCGGGGGGAGCTTGACCGTCGCGCCCAGCACGGCCGCCAGCTCGCGGGCGACGCCTTTGTGGCACAGCAGGTCGGGGCGGTTCGCGGGGACGTCGATGACGATCTGATGATCCGCCACGGGCATTACGTCCAGGAACCGGCTTCCCGGCGGCGCCGTGGTGTCGAGCTCGAGGATGCCCGCGTGATCTTCGCCGAGACCGAGCTCTTTGGCCGAGCAGAGCATGCCGTTGGACTCGACGCCGCGGATCTTGCGGCGCTCGAGCTTCACGCCACCCGGCAGCGTGGCGCCGATCGGGGCGTACGGGTAGGTCTTGCCTGCCTGCACGTTGGGAGCACCGCAGACCACATCGACGGGCTCGGCCCCGCCCGCGTCGACGCGACACAGCGACAGGCGATCGGCGTTGGGATGCTTCTTGACCTCGAGCACGCGTCCGATCAGGACGTCGCCCAGGTCCTGGTGCAGCGGCACGACGGCGTCCACCGCCGCGACGTGCATGGTGAGCTGCTCGGCGACCTCGCGCGGGTCGAGCGGGCGGCCCAGCAGCGCCTCGAGCCAGCGGCGTGAGACGATCACCGCACGCCACCCGCGAACTGCGCCAGGAAGCGCACGTCGCTCTCGTACAGCAGTCGGATGTCGGCGATACCGTGGCGCGTCATGGCGATGCGCGCGGGGCCCATGCCCCAGGCGAAGCCGGAGTAGCGCTCGCTCAAGACGCCGCAGTTCTCGAGCACGGCGGGATGCACCATTCCCGAGCCGAGGATCTCCATCCAGCCGGTCTGCTTGCAGGTGGCACACCCCGCCCCCCCGCAGATCTGACACTGCACGTCCATCTCGGCGGACGGCTCCGTGAACGGAAAGAACGACGGACGAAACCGCACGCGTGTGTCGGCGGTGAAGAAGCGACGCGCGAAAGTGGCGAGCGTGGCCTTGAAGTCGACGAAGCTGATCCCCTCGTCGACGGCCAGGCCCTCGATCTGCTCGAACACGGGCGAGTGCGACGCATCGAACGGGTCGCGGCGGTACACCTGGCCCGGAATGACGACGCGGATGGGCGGCGGGTAGCTCGAGCGCGGGGTGGTCCTTGGGGAAGTTGAGCGCGAAAAAGTTGTAGCGCTCGGTCTCGGCTTCCGGTCCGATCGCGCGTGTGAAGCCCAGCTCACGGAAGATGTCGCAGATCTCGTCCACGACTTGTGTGACGAGGTGGAGGCCGCCGCGCCAGACGGCGCGCCCGGGCATGGTCAGGTCCAGGCCGGTCGCGGCCCCCGCGGCGCGCTTGAGCTCGCGCTCGCGCGCCGCGAACGCGGCCTCGAACTCGCGCTTCAGTGCATTTGCCGCCGCCCCGACCTCCTTCCGGGAGGACGGATCGAGCTTGGGCAAGCGCCCGAGTATCTGGGTGAGTGCGCCGGCCTTGCGTCCGAGGATCTCGGTCTTGAGATCCTGGAGCCGGCGCTGGTCCGCCTGCGGAATCTCCTGCAGACGCTCCCGCAGCTCGGCGAGGGCCGCCAGGAGGTCGCGCATGGTCAGAGTGCCTGCTTGGCGACCTCCGCGAGCTGCTCGAACGCCACGGGATCACGCACGGCGAGGTCGGCGAGCACCTTGCGGTTGATCTCGACGCCCGCCTTGCGCAGCCCGTTCATCAGGCGGCTGTAGGACAGCTGGTGCTGCCGCGCGGCGGCGTTGATCCGCGTGATCCAGAGGCGCCGGAAGTCGGCCTTGCGACGACGGCGATCGCGGTAGGCGTACTTCTGGGCGCGCTCGACCGATTCCTTCGCCGCCTTCCACAGCTTGGACCGCCCGCCGAAATAGCCCTTGGCGAGCTTCATGATCTTGTTCTTGCGCTTCAGACGCGCGACGTTGCTCTTGACGCGGGGCATGAGTCGCTCCTTACGCCATCAACAGGCGCTTGAGGCGTCGTTCGTCGGCGTGCGAGACCAGCGTCGCCTTGCGCAGGTGTCGCTTCCGCTTGGGATGCTTCTTGGTCAGGATGTGGCTCTTGTACGCGTGGTGCCGGCGCAACCGGCCCGTCCCCGTCAGCCGGACGCGTTTGCGCAATGCGCGCTTGGATTTCTGTTTGGGCATCCCTCGAGCTTCGGGTCTTGCTCGATCTTGGCGATGTCTTTCAGCTCGTTGGCGACCCGGTCCAGCACCGCTCGCCCCAGGTCGATGTGGGCCATCTGGCGGCCCCGGTACATCATGGTCACCTTGACCTTGTTGCCGTCCTGCAAGAACTCACGCGCGTGCCGAGTCTTGAAGGCGAAGTCGTGATCGTCGATCCCCGGCCGGTACTTCACTTCCTTCAAGTGGATGATGTGCTGCTTTTTCTTGGCCGCCCGTGCCGCCTTCGCCTCCTCGAACTTGAATTTCCCATAGTCCATGATCTTCGCGACCGGGGGTCGCGCGAGCGGGGCCACCTCGACCAGGTCGAGGCCCCGCTCCTGGGCCGCCGCCAACGCCTCTTCGACGGTCAGCACGCCGAGTTGCGCTCCGTCGGGGGCGATCACGCGGATCGGGCTGATCCGGATCTGCCGGTTGACGCGGATGCGCGGCGCTTTGTTGTTCGGGCTTTCGATGGCCAGGTGCCGTTCTCCTCCTCAAGAAAGAAAAAGCGGACTCCGCTTGCCCCGGAATCCGCTTCGCGTCGTCCGTCGTCCGTTTTCCGTCGTCCGTGGTTACGGAGGACGGATGGCGGATTACGGATCACGTCGTCTCGGAAACCCTAGAGCACTCTCCCTTTGGAGAGGCGGCGGGTGAGGCGCGCGCGGCGCCCGCTTGCCGTTTTGTCGCGGGCAAGTTAGCCCGCGACGAGCGGCTCCACAAGGCCGAATCCCTTCCCCTCACGCCCCAACCGCCCCGCGATCACGGTGGGGTCATGCTCGAAGAACAGCAGCCACCCCTCCGCCTCCGCCCGCTGGTACAAGCGGCGTTTCGACTCGAGCGTCACCAGGGGCTCCAGATCGTAGCCCATGATCCACGGCAGCGGCAAATGGGCGGCGGTCGGCACCAGGTCCGCCACGAAGCAGACCCGCTCCCCTGCGCTCTCGACCAGGACCGATTGGTGAAACGGCACGTGCCCCGGCGTGGGCAGACAGCGGATCCCGGGCAGCGGGTCCGCTTCCCCGGACACGAGCGTGAACGTCACCGGCTCGAAATTGGGCGGCAGGTAGCTCGCCGCCGTGCGCTCGTTGGTGTGCCGGGCGAACTCGAGCTCACCCTTTTGCACGACGTACGTCGCGCGTGGAAAGGCGAGGCGAACGGCGCCTCCCGCCTCTCGATAGGTATTGCCGCCGGCGTGATCGAAGTGGAGGTGGGTATTGATCACCCAGCGCACGTCCTCCGGCGCATGGCCCAGCTCCGCCAGGGCATCCTCCAGGCCGGTGCGGCCGCCCTTCCCTTCGTTCACGACCCCGTAGATGTCCTTGAACTTGGCGTCCTCCTTGTTGCCCAGGCCGGTGTCCACGAGCGCCAGGCCGTCGTCATGCTCGACGAGGAGACAGCGCAAAGCGAGGGGGATGCGGTTGCGGTCATCGGCGGCGATGCGCCGCTGCCACAGCGGCTTGGGCACGACGCCGAACATGGCGCCGCCGTCGAGGCGCTGGCGGCCGGCCTCGAGGGCGTGGCAGGTGAGGCGGCCGACTTTGAAAGACGTGTGAGGCATCAGAAGTCGGAACGCGGAACGCGGAACGCGGAACAGGCGTGGGTGCTAGGTCGCGCTGTGACGCCTTCGCTTCTGTTCCGCGTTCCCACTTCCGCGTTCCGCGTTTTCCTGTACCGCGTCCGGTCGTGCAGCTCGACCAGCTGCTCCAGCGTCTCCACGCCCCGCTCCGCCGCGCGGCCCAGCAGGGCGCGCAGGATGTAGGCCGTGGCGAGCGCGTCGCCGAAGGCGCGGTGGCGTGCCGGATTCTCCACGCCGAAGAACGCCGCCACGTGTTCCAGCCGGCGATGCCGCAGCTCCGGCACGAGCCGGCGAGTCAGCCGGATGGTGCACAGCGGTGCACCCTGCGGCGCCGGGACCCCCGCGGCGGCGCATTCCCTCGCGAGAAAGCCCCAGTCGAAGCGGGCGTTGTGGGCGACGAAGATGGCGTCCTCGAGCACGCGCCCGAGGCGCGGCGCCACGTCGGCGAACCGCGGGCAGCCGGCCACCATCTGGTCGGTGATCCCCGTCAGTCGCGCCACCGCGGCGGGAACGGGAATGCCGGGATCGAGCAGCGCGTCGAAGGCGAGGTGGACGGTTCCGCCCTCGAGCATCGCCACCGCGACTTCGAGCGCCCGCCCGCCGGGCGGGGTGCTCCCGGTCGCCTCCACGTCCACGACGGCGAAGCGGCAGCGATCAAGCGGGAGCGGCACCGCGCTACAGGTCATCCCGTCGCAACGGCAGCGTCATGCAGCGCGGACCGCCGCCGCCCCGGACCAGCTCGCTCCCCTCGATGGAGATCACGGCCCGGTCCCCGTCCCCCAGGGGCTCCGCTCCGTCGAGCAGGTTCGCGGCCGAGATTGTCTTGAACCCCGTGTGCTCGAGCTCGCGCAGCGTGGCCTCGTTGCGGGCGTAGGTGACCACCACGCCCGGCCGCACGGCGATGAAGTTGCAGGCCGACGCCCACTGCTCCCGCTCCTGGAGCGCGCGATCGGACCCGCCGCAGAACACCGGCTCGAGCGGCTGATCCACCGCCTGCATGGCGGCGAAAAAGTTTGGCATCTCTTTCACGCCCTTGGATTTCTTGCGCCGGTGCAACACCGCGAGCCGCTCCGGTCCGACGAAATGCGGCGGATAGATGCCGCACAGCTCGCGGTCGAGCTGCGTGAAGATCATGTCCAGGTGGATCGCGGTCCGCTCGTTGGGCATCACCACGACGATCACATCCTTTACGCCGCAGTGCTCGAACACCAGGTCGCACAGATGGTCGAGGGCGGCGGGGCTGGAGCGCTCGCTGAAGCCGAGCAGCAACAGATCGGGACGCAGCGGGTGCACGTCCCCGCCTTCCAGCGTGTAGTTGTTGCGCTTCTCCTCCGAGCCGTCGTACAGAATGCCGGCGTTCTCGAGGCAGGGGTGATAGCGGAACAGCGCCTTGACGAGCAGCTCCTCCGTCCAGCGGACGCCGTAGCGCATCGAGCCGATAATGGAGTGCTCGCCGATCACAATGCCCACGTCGCGCGTGAAGAACAGGTTGGGGAGCGGGGGGAGGGCGTAGCCGGTCTCGTTCAGGGCGCGGGCGATCGGCCCTGCCTCTTCCAGCGCGCCCTCGACCATGCGGCCGACGAGGGCCTCGGGCGACAGGGTCGCGAGCTGCTTGGCGAGCGCGTCGGACGGCACCACCTCGAGCGCCCGGGTCACCAGGAACTCGCGCACGTCGGGGCGGGCCACCAGCTCGGTGAGGAGCGTGCGCACTTCGTAGACCTGGGCGAAGCGCTCCAGCACGGTGACAAAGCGCCGATGCTCGCGCTGCGCGAGCTCCAGGTCGATGATGTCGTCGTACAGGTAGTCTTCCCGGCTGCCGGGCGTGACAGCCACCAGCTCGCGCCCGGGGGTGTGGACCAGGACGGCCCGCAGCGGACCGATTTCCGAGGTGACGTGGACGCGGGCCATGGGCAGAATCTAACGCGGAACGCGGAAGGCGGAGCCGAAGTCGGAACGCGGAACGCGGAACAGCAAGGCAAGGTCGCTCGGCTTGCCGCGCTCGCGGTCATTGTTCCGCGTTCCGCGTTCCGACTTCCGCGTTTCAGCGGTTCGCCAGCGCGAAGCTCAGGGTCTCGAGCTCGAGCGCCATGTTCACCGACTTCACGACCACATCGGCCGGGACGGTGAGCTGGGCCGGCGCGAAGTTGAGGATCGCCTTGACGCCGGCGCGCACCAGCCGATCCACCACCTCCTGCGCCGCCTCCGCGGGCGTGACGACGATGGCGATGTCGGTGGGCTCCCGGCCGAGGTCGGCTTCGAGATGGCGCACGTCGCGCACCACGAGGCCGTTCCAGCGGGAGCCGATCTTCTTGGGATCGCGGTCGTAGATGGCGCCGACGTGAAAGCCGCGCTGCCGAAAGCCGGGATACTGAATCAGCGCCCCGCCGATGCGGCCGGCGCCCACCAGCACGACGCGGTAGGTGCGTCGCAAGCCCAGAATGTCGCGGATCTTGGCCGCGAGCTCGGGCACCGAGTAGCCGAGACCGCGCTTGCCGAACGAGCCGAAAAACGACAGGTCCTTGCGGACCTGGGCCGACGTCGTCCCGCCCCGGCGGGCCAGCTCGGCGGAGGAGATGGTGGCCTGGCCTTGCGCGGCGAACTGCTCGAGGAACCGCAGGTACAGGGAGAGCCGCCGCACCGTGCTCTCGGAAATCTTCCGCATATTGTGAATAATTTCACAATCGCGCACTCCAACGCAAGAGCCGCGCGAACTCGGAAGCCGCGAGCGTCTCGGGCCGCGCCGCCACATCGAGCCCGAGCTCGCTCAGCCCCGCGAGCACCACCGCCGCCGGTCGCCCCGTCGCCGCCATCACCACATTGCGCAGCTGCTTGCGCCGCCGGGTGAAGCACGCCGTGACGAACGCACGGAACGCCGCCAGCTCCGTCGGCGCCACCGCCGGCTGGGCGAGCGGCGTGAGCCGCACCAGCGCGCTGTCCACTCGCGGCCGCGGGTGGAACGCGCCGGCCCGCACCGCGAACAGCCGCTCCACGCGACACACCGCCTGCACCCCGACCGACAGGGCGCCATACGTCTTCGACCCCGGCGCCGCCGCGATGCGCGCGGCGACCTCGGCCTGGACGAGAAACACGATGCGCGTCGGGAGCGGCGGGGTGAGAGCTTTGTCGATCAGCGGCGAGGTGATGGCGTAGGGGATGTTGCCGAGAACCTTGAAGTGCGGAACGCGGAACGCGGAACGCGGAACAGAAGACCGAGAGTCGATGAGAGAATGCCAGTCTAGGTCCAGCGCGTCCCCCTGCACGACAGTCAATCCCTCTGCTCCGCGTTCCGCGTTCCGCGTTCCGAGTTCCGCAACCAACCGGCGATCCTTCTCTATAGCAATCACCGACCGCACGCGAGGCGCCAGGACCTCCGTGAGGCTCCCCGTCCCCGCCCCGATCTCGAGCACGACGTCGTCGGGCGCGGGGTCGAGCGCGTCGACGATGCTCTCGAGAATGGTGCGATCGGTGAGGAAGTGCTGGCCGAGTCGCTTGTCGGGAATCACGCCTTGAGGATGACCACGGTGCGGTCGTCGGTGGGCACGGCACCGCCGGTGAAACCGGCCAGGTCGGCGTGCACCGACTCGAGGATTTCGAGCGCGGGGCGGTCCCGCAACCGCGCGATGTGGCCGAGCACGCGCTCTTCCCCGAACCGCTCGCCCCGCCCACCCAGTGCCTCGGTCACGCCGTCGGTGAAGAGGCACAGGATCCCGTCCTTGCGGATCCACGGCTGGGTCGTGTCGGCGCCAGGGGCGGTGGCGAGGCCGAGCGGGGGCCGCGTGGCCTCGAGCCGGGTGGCCTCCCCGGTGCGGGCGGACACGAGAAACGCGTGGGGGTGGCCCGCGTTGGCGAACGTGATGCGCCCGGCCTTCGGGTCCACCACGGCGTAGAACACGGTGAGGAACATCTCCGTGTTGGCGAGCTCTTCGGTGAGCGACTCCTCCAGCCGTCGCAACACTTCGGTGGGCGTCTCCGCCGCTTCGGCGTGGATGCCCGACGCGGCCATCACGAGCGCCATGATCAGCGCGGCGCTGAAACCATGGCTCGTCACATCGCCGATCATGACGCCGATCCGGCCGGCGCGCAGGTTCAGCAGGTTGTAGAAGTCGCCGCCGACCGAGTCCGCCTGGCGGCAGCGGGCCGCCACGTCGACGCGCGCCGCGAGCACGAGGGGCGACGGCAAGAGCTTCAGCTGCAGGTCGCGCGCCAGCTCCACCTCGCGGCGCACGCGCTGTTGCCCCAGGTCCTTCGCGACGAGGCGCGCGTTCTCGATGGCGGCGCCGATCTGGTTCGCGATCGCGGCGACGAGCTTGCGATCGCCCGCCGTGAACGCGTCCTCGCCCACCCGATCCGTCAGGTTGATCACCCCGATCGGCTTGCCGCGCGCTCCAGGCGCCGCGTACAGCACGGGCACCGACAGGAACGCTTGGCCGCGGTAATTCCGGCCCTCGGGGCAGCCGGGATTGACGGCCTTGGGATCGGTGGGGTCGTAGCTGACGATGCGCATCTCGCGGAACACACGGGCCGCCACCGAGCACAGATCGTCGACCTCGATCGGCTCGGCGTCGCCCGGCTGCATGCCGCGCGCGGCCACGATGCGCAGCAGGTGCGCCTCGGGGTCGTGCACCAGCAGCGTGGCGCGACGCGCCCCCACCACCGCCGACACCTCGCGCAGAATCCGCTCCGCCGCCTCGTCGAGCCGGATCGTGTGGCCGAGGATCTCGCTGATCGTGTAGATCAGATCGATCTCTTCGTACCGGTCCGACAGCTCGGCCGCGACCTGGGCGGCGTCGCGCTCAGCGGACAGCACGGCGCCCACGATCTGCGCCAGGTCCTTTGCGAACCCCGGGCTGGCGCCCGGGGTCAGTTGGTTCCCGCGTGTCCCGTTCGCGATCTCGAGCCACACTCCCTCGAGCTCCGGGATCGGCTCCAGCCGGGCCGCAGGGTCGGCGGCCGTGGTGTCCGCCGTCTGCCGCAGCCGCAAGCCTGCCCCGGCGAGCCGCTCCAGCACCAGGAGCAGCCGCTCGAGACGCTCGCTGCTCAGCCCGCCCGCAGCGTCAGGCACACCGAATTCCCCTTCGCGTTGAACGCCACGTGGTCAACCAGGCTCTTCAGCACGAACAACCCGCGCCCGTCCTCCAGCGCCAGACGCTCGGGGAGCGTGGGGTCCGGCACCGTGTCCGGGTCGAAGCCGTCGCCCTCGTCGGTGACGTGCAGGTGGACGACGTCGTGCCCGACCTGGACCAGGACGCGCACGACGCGGGCGGGGTCGTGGTGGTTGCCGTACGCGATGGCGTTGGCGAGGGCTTCGGCGAGGGCGGTGCGGAAGTTGAACCGGATGCGGCGCGGCGAGAGGGGCCCGGACGGGAGGCGGCCCGCGATCAACTCCACCGCCGGACCGACGTACTGCAGGTCGCTCGGCACATCGAGCGACAGCTCGGTTTCGGTCCCTCCTCCCGCCGCGTGCCGGCGGACGTCGAGGTGCAACGGTGTGGTCACGGCTAGAAAGCGGCGAGCGCCTCCTCGGACGTCTTGGTGATGGCGAAGAGGGTGTCCAGCTTGGTCAGCTCGAACAACGTTTGCAGGTCCTCGTTCAGGCCGCACAGCCGCAGATCGCCGCCCTGTTCCCTGATCTTCTTCGAGAGCGACACGAGCACGCCGAGGCCGGAGGAGTCGATGTAGCCGGTCTTGGTGAAGTCGACCACGAACTTGCGGCCGCCGCCCTCCAGGGAGTCGAGCACCTTCTGCTTCAGCTCCTGGCGATTGCCGACGATCAGCTGACCGTCGACACCGACGACGACGACGCCGTGCTTGTCTTTGCGCAACGTAAAGCTCATGGCTGCTCCCCGGCTTGAAGGACGGCGACCGCGACCGTGTCCACAATATCGTCGGCGGTGGCGCCGCGCGACAGGTCGGCGATGGGGCGCGCCACTCCCTGGAGGATCGGTCCGATCGCCTCCCACCCGCCCAACCGCTGGACCAGTTTGTAGCCGATGTTCCCGCTGTCAAGATCGGGGAACACGAGCACGTTGGCGCGGCCCGCCACCGCGGAGCCTGGTGCCTTGCGCGCCGCGACGTCCGGCGCGAGGGCCGCGTCGGTCTGCAGCTCGCCGTCGAACGCGAAGTCGGGGCGCCGGGCGGCCAGCAGCTCGAGCGCCCGGCGCACGCGCTCCACGCGCGGGCCGGCGGCACTACCCCGGGTGCTGTAGGAGAGGAACGCCACCACCGGCTCGTCGCCCACGATGCGACGGCGGTCGCGCGCGGCCGCGAGGGCCGCCTCGGCGAGCTGCTCCGGGGTCGGCTCGGGGACCACCGCGCAGTCGGTGAACGTGAGCACCGCGTCGTCCTTGACCATGTAGAACGCCCCGCTCACGGTCGTGATCCCGGGCGCCATCCCGACCGTCCAGAGCGCCGCGCGGATCGTGTCGCCGCTCGGAAAGGTGGCGCCTCCGACCATCACGTCGGCGCGGCCCAGCGCCACGAGCGCGGCGCCGTACGTGAGGGGATGCGCCAGAGCGGCGGCGGCGGTTGCGTCGTCGGGAAACTTGCTGGGGTGACGGTCGCGCAACAGGCGCAGCATCTCGGGGAGCGGGGAGCGGGGAGCGGTCCCCTCCAGCAGCTCGACCGACCCCAGTCCCGACCCCTCGATCCGCGCGGCGGCGGCACGCACGCGGCCGTCTGCGCCCTCGGGCAGCACGACGCGGCGGCGCGTGCGGCGGGCCCGCTCGTGCAGTGCGTCGCGGAACGTCACTTCGCGAACTTTTGCTTGAGCGCCTGACCCACCGCGGGGTGCACCAGCTGCGACACATCGCCTCCGAAGCGGGCCACCTCGCGCACCAGGCTGGAGCTCAGGTAAGTGAGGTCGAAGGCCGGTACCAGGAACACGGTTTCGACCCCGGGGGCGAGATTGCGGTTCATGAGCGCCATCTGGAACTCGTACTCGAAGTCGCTCACCGCCCGCAGCCCGCGCACGATCAGGGTGGCGCCGGCGGCGCGCACGAAGTCGGCCAGCAGGCCGTCGAACGAACGGACTTCGACCCGCGGATCCGCCGCGGCTTTCTGGATCAGCGCGACGCGCTGCTCCAGCGTGAACAGCGGCTGCTTCGCCACGTTGACGGCGACCGCGACGATCACGCGGTCGGCGAAGGTGAGGGCGCGCCGGACGAGGTCTTCGTGCCCCCGCGTGATCGGGTCGAACGAGCCGGGGTAGACCGCGATGCGCGTCACGGGGCGTAAATGAAGGTGACGGCCGTGTCGCCATAGCGGCGCGTGTCGTCGCCCGGGATGGGCTGGTCCGCGGGGTGCTCGATCGAGAAGATGCGCGCGAACGCGTTGAGACGGAACATGGCGACCAGGCGGGCGGCCTCCTGCCCCGCGTACGGGGGATCGGCGAACGCCACGTCGTACTGGCCCGGATGCAGACGCTCGGCGAAGCGGAGCGCGTCCGCGCGGTGAATCGCGGCGCGGTCGTCCACCTTGAGCGTCTTCACGTTGGCTTTGAGCGTGGCGAGGGCAAACCCGTGCAGCTCCACGAAGTCGGCGCTCACGGCCCCACGCGACAGCGCTTCGAACCCGAGCGCCCCCGAGCCCGCGAACAGGTCGAGCACGCGTGCGCCGCGGATCGAGCGCTGCAGGATCGAGAACCACGCCTCCCGCACGCGGTCCGCGGTGGGGCGCACCTTGTCCGTCGCCGGCGTCTTGAGGCGCCGCCCCTTGAACTCGCCGGCGATGATGCGGATCATCCCCTGCCCCACCCCCTCCCCAACGCGGAACGCCGAAGGCGGAACGCGGAACAGACACGCGACCTGCTGTTCCGCGTTCCGCGCTCCGCGTTCCGCGTTCATGTGCTCGGCGCCATCGCCGCCACCCGCGCCTGCAGTGTCGTCCGCCCCTGCCACTCGTCGCGCTCCAGTCGGAACGCCACGTCCAGCCGCTCGGCGAGCCACTGATCGGGAATCGCGTCGGCCCACTGGAACGCGATGGCCGGCAGCGCACCCGACTCGTCGTCCAGCGTGAAGCGCAGGTGGTTCGTGCCGACCCGGCGCGCGCCTACTGCGCGGGCACCGCGCACCCCGAACACGGGCGCCGGATTGCCGGCGCCGCACGGCTCGAGATAGCGGATCAGCTTCTCCAGCTCGTCGCTCACGAGGCCCAGCGGCAGCTCCAGGTCCACCCGCTGCGCCGGCACCAGGTCGTCGGGGCGCAGAAGCTCGCCTGCGACGCCGAGAAACGCAACACGAAACGCTTCGTAGCGCTCCCGGCGAATCGTGAGGCCCGCCGCCATGGTGTGCCCGCCGTATTTCTCGAGATGGGGCGCCACGCGCTGCAGCGCGGCGTGGAGGTCGAAGCCCGCGATGCTCCGCCCCGAGCCGCGTCCCGTGCTGCCGCCCTCGTCCCACGCGATGAGAAACGTGGGCCGCCCGTAGCGCTCCACCAGCCGCGACGCGACGATCCCGATCACCCCGGGATGCCACGCGTCCGCCGCGAGCACCAGCGCCCGGTCCTCCGGCCCGAGCACCCGCTCGGCCAGCTCGACCGCCTCGTCCAGGATGCGCTGGTCCAGCTCCTGGCGCCGCGCGTTGAGCGTTTCGAGCTCCCGCGCGATGGCGGCCGCCTCGGTGGGATCGTCGGAGAGCAGCAGCCGCAGCCCCAGGTTCGCGTCGGCGATGCGGCCGGCGGCGTTGAGCCGCGGCGCCAGGATGAACCCCACGTGGCCGGACTTGATCGGCTTCCCCGCCAGGCCCGCCGCGTCGACCAACGCGCGCACACCGGTCCAGCGCGAGTCGGCCAGCATCTTGAGCCCGTGGCGCACGAGGATGCGGTTCTCGCCGGTGAGGGGGACGACATCCGCCACGGTCGCCAGCGCCACGAGGTCGAGAAAATGGAGCGGCAGGTTGGGCGACAAGCCGAGCGCGGGCACGAGCGCCTGCGCCAGCTTGAACACCACCCCCGTGCCGCAGAGGTGCTTGTCCTCCGAGGCGCAGTCGGCCCGGCGCGGGTCGAGCACCGCCGTGGCGGGCGGGAGCACGTCGCCGGGGAGGTGGTGATCGGTTACGATCACGTCGATGCCCGCCGCCCGGGCGGCGCCGACGGTCTCGACGGCGGTGATGCCGCAGTCGCACGTGATGACGAGCCGCGCGCCCACGCGCTGGGCTTCCGCGAGGCCCGCCGGCCCGAAATCGTAACCGTCGCGCAGCCGGTGAGGCACGAACGCCCGGACGTTGCCGCCCACACTCGACAGCACGCGGGTGAGCAGCGCCGCGCCGCATTGCCCGTCCACGTCGTAGTCGCCGTGCACCAGGATCGGAGCGCGCGCGCGCACTGCCGCGACGATCAGGTCCACGGCGCGGGCCATGTCGGCCCAGGCGAGCGGATCGGACAGCCGCTCGAGCTCGGGGCGGAGAAACGCCTTGGCCACGTCCGGCGCCGCGAGGCCACGCTGCACCAGGATCGCGGCCAGCGGCTCGGGAATGTGGAGGTCGGCGGCGAGGGTCGAGGTGAGACCCGGGTCGGGCGGCGCCGCGACCGTCCAGCGGGCGGGGATCATTCCCGCGCGTACAGCAGCACGCCGCAGGCCTCGCAGCCTTCGATCGACGCGCCGCGCTGGATCAGTGCCCGCCGCTGGGTGGGGACCGCGGTGAAGCAATGCCCGCAGGCGTCGCCGTGCAGCGAATAGAGCGCGAGCGGCGCCTTACCGCGGCGGATGCGCTCGTAGCGCGACAGCAGACCGGCCCCGACCCGGGTCGCGGCGCGCTCGCGCTCCGCGACCGCCTGTTCGCGCTGCGCCGCGATGGCGTCGCGCCTGCCCGCGAGCGCTTCGCGCAGCGGCGCCTGCTGCGCCCGCACCTCCTGAAGCGCCTTCTCGGCCTCCGCCGCCTTGCGCTCCGCCTCCGTCACGGCGTCGCCCGAGCGCATGAACTCGGCTTCTTCTTTGGCGAGCACCGAGCGGGCGAGGTCCAGCTCCGCCATGAGGGTCGAGGCTTCCTTGGCGCCCCGCACCCACTCGAGCCGTTGGCGCCGCTGCTCCTGCATCGTGCGATAGTTGGCGATCTTGCCTTCGAGCTCGTCGCGCCGATCGATCGCGGCCTGAATCGCCGCCTGGGCGCCGGCGAGCGCCCGCTCGGCCGCCGCCTGCGCCTCGTCCAGGGCCTGGAGCTCCGGGGCGAGGGCCGCCAGGCTCTCGTCCGTCGCCGTGACCGCCTGATCCTTCTCCTGCAGCGCCAACAACGCTTCAAGTTCCGGGTGCACCTCTCCTCCTCGCGGCGATTTTGTAACGCGGGTAACGTTTGCGGAGCTCGTCGAACACCCGTCGCTTCTCCGCAATCAGGGACGCCTGGCGCTCGGGACTCTCGAACGGCAATTGGTCGTCGAGCTGCTGCAGCTGCCGCTCCAGTCGCCGTGCTTCCATCCAGCTCACGGCCAATTCATACATCTCGTTGGGATCGCGCTCGCCGAGGCCCTCTTCCTTGAGCTGCTCGTAGGTGCGCGCCGACGTGTCGTCCAGGGCGAGCACCGCATCGTCCGCTATGGCCTCGAACACGGCGCGATACGGGGCAAACTCGAGCTCCTCGGCGTCGACGGCTTCGACGACGCGCGACTTCCACGGCTCGCCCTCCAGCATCAGAAGCAGCAGGGCCTTCTCAGCGCTGGCAGGCAGCGGGGACGAGGGACGGGGGACGAGGGAGGGGGCCGCGCCCCCCGTCCCCCGTCCCCCGTCCCCCGTCACCTCTCGCTCGAGCACGTCCTTCCGCACTCCCGCCGCCTCAGCTGCACGCGAGATGTACAGCTCCCGCGTAATCGGATCTTTCGCCGCGCGGATCGTGGGGAGCAGTCGGTCGAGCGCCCGGCGCCGCCCGGGGAGGCTCGCGAAGAAGGCCTTGCGGTCGAGGATCTGGATCTTCCGCTCCAGCGGATCGACGGCGTCCTTGAGGATGGCTTCGAGGCCCGCGGCGCCCTGTTTCTGGACGAGGGTGTCCGGATCCTCCCCCGGGGGGAGCGTGGCCACGCTCACGCGCAGGCCCTGACGCAGCAGCTCGTCGCCGGCGCGGAAGGTGGCGCGCAGTCCGGCGTCGTCCGAGTCGTACAACAACGTCACGTGCGGCGCATGCCGCGCCAACAGCTGCGCCTGATCCGGCGTGAGGCCGGTGCCGAGCGGGGCGACTACTTCTTCGATGCCGGCAAGCGACAGGCGCAGCACGTCGAAATACCCTTCCACGAGGATGGCGCGCTCCGCCTTGCGCATCGCGTGCTTCGCGACGTGCAGGTTGTAGAGCAGCTTGCCCTTGTGGAACACGGGCGAGTCGGGCGAGTTGAGATACTTCGGCTCTCCTTCGCCGAGGATGCGACCCCCGAACGCGACCACACGCGCGCGCAGGTCGTGGATCGGAAACAGCAGGCGCCCGCGGAACCGGGGCAGCAGCGTCCCGTCCTCTCGTTTAACGAGGAGCCCCGCCTCGAGCAACACCTCCTCACGCACGCCCAATCCTTTCATTGCGTCGAGCAACGCCTTGCTCCTGGGCGCGTAGCCCAGCCCCAGCGGCAGCACGACCTCGAGCTCGAGGTGCCGCGAGGCGAGGTAGTCCCGGGCCACCTGGGCCTCGGGGCTCTCGCGCAGCTGGCGCGCGAACCAGTCGGCGGCCGCGGCCACGGCGCCGTACAGCGGCTCGCGCGGGTCCGGCCCGGTGGGCCCCCGCTCGGGAATGGCGATGCCGACGCGGCGCGCGACCTCGCGCACCGCGGTGGGATAGTCCATGCCGAGCTTCTTCATGAAGAAGGTGAAGACGTCGCCGCCCTCGTGGCACACGAAGCAGTAGAACATCCCCTTCTTCGGGATGACGGCGAAGTTGCGGTGGGTGCCGCCGTGAAACGGGCACGCGGCGCGAAAGTCCGCCCCGGTGCGCTTGAGCTCCACGTGCTCGCCGATGATCCCCACGATGTCCGCCGCTTCCCGGACCTGCTCGATCACGTCGTCGGGAATGAGACTCACGCCGTGAACTCCACGATCGTGACCCCGTGCCCGCCCTGGTTCGGCGGGGCGAAGCCGAAGCGCGCCACCCGGGTGTCAGCGGACAGGAGATCGTGCACCAGCTGGCGCAGCGCGCCGGTGCCTTTGCCGTGGATGACGCGCAGATAGGGCAGTTCGGCGAGCACGGCGTCGTCGAGCGCTTTGACGAGCCGGCCCTCGGCTTCCTCCGCCCGTAGCCCACGCAGGGAGATCTCGCTCGTCGCAGTCGCCGTCGCCGGCAGACGCGCTCCTCCGCGTGCCGGCCGCGCCGGGCTCGGCACGCGTCGGGGCGCGTCCGTCGGCGACGCCTGCTTGAGACTCCGCAGCTCGTCTAGCGACAGCCACCTTTCCCCTTTCCCCTTTCCCGTTTCCCGAGTGTCTGCTGCTTCTCGGGTCTCCGCCTCTTCGAGCGCTTGCTCGAGCAGCCGGCGCGCCTCTTTCGCCGTCGCCTCGTCCACCGCCGCCCGCGCCCGGCCCAGCGCCTCTTCGACCTTCTTGCGCGCCTCGAGCAGGTATGCTCGGGTCTGGTCGCGGGCCGCCTGCTCCAGGCCCCGGGCCCGGGCCGTCACCTCCCGCTCCCGCCCGGCCACTTCCTCGCCGCGCGCGTCGACCCGCGCGGCGTCGTCCCGCACGCGTTGCTCGCCGGCCGCGAGCTCCCGCTCCCGGGCCTCGAGCTCCCGTGCCCGTGTTTCGACGGTCGCGAGCAGCGCGTCGAGCGTCCGCTCGCGGTCGGGCACGGCGCGCTCGGCGATGTCCAGCACCTCGCCCGCGATCCCCAGGCGCCGGGCGATGGCGAGCCCGTAGGAGCGCCCCGGGACGCCCTTGAGCAGCCGGAACGTGGGCGTCAGCGTCTCGGCGTCGAATTGGAGCGACGCGTTCACGATGCCCACCGTTTCCGCGGCGAGCTGCTTCAGCGCTCCCAGGTGCGTGGTCGCGAGGGTGACGGCTCGACGGCGGGTGAGCGTCTTGAGCACGGCGGCCGCGAGCGCGGCGCCTTCCGCCGGATCGGTGCCGCTCCCGATCTCGTCCAGCAGGACGAGCGAACCCGATCCGGCGCGCTCCAGAATGTCGCGCAGCACCGCGACGTGGGCGGAGAAGGTGGAGAGGCTGGCGGCGATGGACTGGCGATCGCCGATGTCCGCGAACACACCGTCGAACACCGGCAGCGTCGAGCGCGGCCCGATGGGCGGAACGATGCCGCTCTGCGCCATGAGGCAGAGCAATCCCACGGCCTTGATCAGCACCGTCTTGCCGCCGGTGTTCGGGCCCGAAACGAGCACCGTGCATTCGTCGGGGGCGAGCACCAGATCGAACGGGACGACCTCCCTGTCTTCACCCACCAGCAATGGGTGACGACCCGCATGGATCTCGAGCCGCCCGGTGCCGACCGCGGGGGCGAAGCCGTTGACGAGCACGGCGTAGCGGGCGCGGGCGCACAGGTCGTCGAACGCGATGCACATCTCCCACGCGGCGGCGATCGTCTCGCGGGCGGGGCGGAGCAGCTCGGTCAGGTCCCGCAACACCTGCAGCACTTCGCGCTGCTGCTCGGCCTCGTGCTCGCGCAGCGCATTGCCGAGCTCGATCGCCTCGGGCGGCTCCACGAACACGGTGGAGCGCGTGGCCGACTCGTCGTGCACGATGCCGCCGACCTTGGCGCGGGCGGTGCCGCGCACCGGGATGACGTAGCGACCGCCCCGCACGGTGACGGCCGCGTCGGGGGCGCGTTCCGACGGATCGAGCGCGCCGAGGATCGTCTCGAGCCGCTGCACCAGCCGCTGGCGCGCCTCGCGCACGGCGCGGCGGGCGCGGGCGACGCCGCGCGACGCGCCGTCGAGCACCTGCCCTTCGGGGTCGAGGGATTGGGACAGCCGCGTCTCGAGCTCTCTCGCCGGTAGGGCGGCGCGCAGCGCCGCGGTGCGCGGGGCCTGTGCGGTCAGCCGGCCCAAATCGGCCGCGACGATGCGGGCCGCGGCGAGGGCCCGGCCCAGAGCGGCCAGCGCCGGGCCATCGAGCGCGCTGCCGGGCACGGCGAGCAGCTCGAGCGCCGGCGCGATGTCGGGCACGGGCTCGGCGCGGACGGTGTCGTCGCGCAGCAACAGCGCGGCGAGCTCGGCAACCTGCGCCAGGGCGGCGCGGATCATGTCGGGGTCGGCGACCGGGGTGCGCCCGCGCACCCGCGCCGCGCCCAACGGCCCGACGGCGTGCGCCGCCACCCGCTCCAGCGCGGCCGGGAATTCCAGTGTCTCGAGCACCGCGGACGCGACCCCACGAGGGGCACGAGGGGCGCTCATGCAGCCGACAGCTCGTCTCGGACGATCTGGTTCACGACCTTGCCGTCCGCCCGGCCCTTGAACTGGGGCATCACCTGTCCCATGACCTTGCCCACATCCCGGGCCCCGCCGGCGATGGCCTCGCGCACGGCGCGGCGGATTTCTTCCGGATCCACCGCCGCGGGGAGGAACTCCTCGAGCGCCTTCACCTCGGCCAGCTCGGCGTCGGCCCGATCGCGCCGTCCCGCGGCGGCGTACTGGTCGGCCGCCTCGCGGCGGCGCTTGATACCGCGTCGCAGAACCTCCGTCGTCTCGTCGTCCGAAGGGGGGTGCTGGAGCTCGAATTCGCGGTTCTTGAGGTCTGCGAGGATCGTGGAGAGGAGGAGGGTACGCGCCTGATCGCGGTGTTTCCGGGCCTGGTTCATCGCGGCACGCAGCCGCTCGGGCAAGCTCACCACGTCACGCGGCTCGCGGGCGGCGGCCCTTGCGGCGCGCCGCGTTCATCTTGCGCTTGCGCCGCTCGCTCGGCTTCTCGTAATGACGGTGCTTCCGCAGGTCGGAAAGGATCGCCGCTTTCTCGCATTTCTTCGTGGAGCGCTTCAGCGCGCGCTCAAAGCTCTCGTCATCATGAATGATGACTTCCGGCATACCCTTCTCGCTAACTGTGATAGTCCCAAAAACTTAGCCGTGCTCATCGAGCGGTGCAACCCTTCAGCCCGGCGGCCACTTCATCGGCCGTCCGCCCAACAGGTGCAGGTGCAAATGGAACACCGTCTGCCCGCCGTCCGGATTGGTGTTCATCACGACGCGGTAGCCGCGCTCCGCAATCCCCTCGGCCCGGGCCACCTCGCGCGCGAACCCGAGCAGGGCGCCGAGCAGGCGCGGGTCCTTGGCGTCGTTGAGCGACGCGAGGTGATCGGTGGGGATCACGAGCACGTGCGTCGGCGCCTGGGGGTTCAGGTCGCGGAACGCGAGCATGCCGTCGCCACGCTTCACCACGGTCGCCGGGATTTCGCCGGCGGCGATCTTGCAGAACACACAGGCTCCGGGCATGGTCCCTCGCTACCCCGGGGTCGCGCCCGGGGTCAGTTAACGTCCGAACGCCTGGCGCAGCTGCTCCCAGAACTTTTTGCCGGTGTGCTCGTCGGCGGAGGGCGAGCCCTCGACCTTGGCGAGCTGCTCCAGCAGCGCGCGCTGCTCCTCCGTCAGCTTGGTGGGCGTCCACACGTGCACGCGCACGTGGAGATCGCCGCGTCCGCCCTCGCCCACGCGTGGCAAACCCTTGCCGCGCAGGCGGTGCACCGCGCCGGTCTGGGTGCCGGCCGGCACCTTCAGCGTCGCGGCCCCATAGGGGGTGGGCACGCTCAGCTCGGCGCCCAGGGCGGCCTGCGTGAAGGACAGCGGCAGGTCGTAGATCAGATCGTCGCCCTGACGCTCGAAGCGCGGGTCCTCGGCAATGTCGAGCACCGCGATCAAGTCGCCCGGCGGCCCGTTGCGCGGGCCCGGAGCGCCGGCCCCGCGCATCGTGAGGTAATGATGATCGGCGACACCGGCGGGGACGTTGATCTCCATGGTCTTCTCGGCGCGCACCCGGCCTTCCCCCTGGCACTTCCCGCACGGCTGGGCGATCACGCTGCCCTCGCCGCCACAGGTGGGACAGGGCGACACCGAGACGAACTGACCGAACATGGAGCGCGCGGCCCGCCGGACCTCGCCCGAGCCTCCGCACGTGCCGCAGGTCGTGGGGCGCGAGCCCGGCGCGGCGCCGCTGCCGCCACATTCCGCGCAGCGCTCGTAGGTGCGCACCTTGAGCTTCTTGGTGGTGCCGCTCGCCACCTCGGCGAGATCGAGCTTGAGCGTCACCTTCAGGTCCTGGCCGCGCTGCTGCTCCGGCCGGCCCCGCCCGCCTCCAAACAGTGCGTCGAAGCCGCCCAGCCCGCCGAAGTCGCGCATGAACACGTTGAGTGCTTCGGACAGGTCGAAGTGCGCGAACCCGAAGTCTCCCGCCCCGGCTCCGCGGCGCAGGCCGGCCGCACCATAGCGGTCGTACGTGGCGCGCTTCTCGGGATCCCGCAGGACCTCGTACGCCTCCGTGATCTCCTTGAACTTCGCTTCCGCCGCCTGCTTCTGATCCGGGCCCACGCGATCGGGATGGTGCTGCATCGCAAGGCGGCGGTAGGCCTTTTTGATCTCGGCTTCGTCCGCGTCGCGCTTGACTCCGAGCAGGGCGTAATAGTCGTGCGTCACTCGAGCAGCTCCCCCACCAGACGGCTCGTGTGATCCACGAGCGCGACGATCTTGTCGTACGGCATGCGCGTCGGACCCATCACCCCGATGACGCCGGCGAGCGCGCCGAGCCGATACGAGGCCGTGACGAGCGTGAAGGGGGCGAGCTTCGGATCCTGATGCTCGCTGCCGATCGTGATCGTGAGTCCCTGGCCGAGCCGTTGGGCGAGCGCTTCACGCAGCAGGTCGCGTCGCTCGGTGACCTCCATGAGCCCCTGCAGCCGCTCCTTGGTGGCGAACTCCGGCTGGCCGGCGAGGAGCTGCGCGCTCCCCAGCACGACCCCGACTCCCGCGTTCCCCGCTGTCGGCATGTCGAACAGCTCGTCGGCTTCCTGGATGAAGATGTTCAGCAGCTCGCTCGAGCCCGGGTCCGGCGTGGCGTCGCGCAGCCGCTCGGGGAGCGTGCCGCGGATGTCGCGCAACGTGAGTCCCGCGAGCCGTTCGTTCAACACCACGCCGACTTGGGCCACCGCTTCCGGCGCCAACCGCGCGGGCACTTCGACGAAGATCGACCGCACCACGCCGCTCTTGAGGGTGAGCACCAACAACAGCCGGTCCGATGACGCCTGCAGCAGCTCGAGCCGCTCGAGCACCGCCGCATCGAGCGTCGGACCGACGGCGACGCCGAGCTCCTTCGTCAGCACCCCCAGCACCTGGGCCGCGCGCTCGAGGATCTGGTCCACCGCATTGCGCTCGCCCAGCCCCTCGCGGATCTGGTGCGACTCCGACGCCGTTACGGGCGGCAGGCGCATCAACGAGTTGACGTACACTCGATACGCGAGATCGGTGGGGATCCGGCCAGCGGAGGTGTGGGGGTGGTACAGGTACCCCTTCTCCTCCAGGTCGCTCATGGTGTTGCGGATGGAGGCGGGGGACAGGGAGAGCCCGAAGCGCTTCGAGACAGTGCGACTCCCCGCCGGCTCGGCGGTCTCCACGTAGGTCTCGATGACGGCCTCGAGGACCTGGCGCTCGCGCTCGTTCAGAGATGCTGCCATATCAGCCAAGCTCTTAATTGCTAACAATTTAGCCCGTTATGCCGCAGCCGGTCAAGTCACGCACCAGCGCGTCGAGCCGGAGCCAGCCCTCCGGCGCGCAGACCAGGCGTTGGTTGCGGACCTCGGCCCAACCCCGCTCCAGCCATCGGGCGGCAGAGGGCGGCAACGGGCGGCAGAGGGCGGCAACCGGCAGGCCCGCATCGGTGCGCATTGCGAGATATACCCGCTCGAGTTCCCGTTGCTCATCGGTCAGAACTTCTTGGGACGCGACGGGAGATCGACCTGCGGCGACGGCGCGACGGTACGCCTCCCACGCGGAGATGTTCCAGCGCCGTACCGCGCCGTCGAACGAGTGGGCCGCGGGCCCCAAGCCTCCGTAGGAGCGTCCCGACCAGTAGGCCGAGTTGTGACGTGAGCGGCGACCATCGCGTGCGGCGTTCGAGACCTCGTAGAACTGATAGCCGCAAGCACCGAGCCGCGAGTGCGCGAGCAAGTACTCATCGGCGTAGAGATCGTCAGTTGGGGCCGCCGCCGCGCCGCGCGAGATCCAGCGGGCAAGCGGCGTGCGCTCCTCCACGGTGAGACCGTAGACCGAGAGGTGAGCAGGGCGCAGGGCGAGCGCCTGGTCCAGGTCACGCGCCCAATCGCGCCCGAGATCGGCGGGCAGGGCAAAGATCAGGTCGAGCGAGATGTTGTCGATCCCCGCGTCGCGCAGCGTCCGGACGGCGGCGGCAATGCGTGCCGCATCGTGGGAGCGGTGCATCCACTGCAACACCCGGTCGTCGAACGACTGAGCGCCCAGCGATACACGATTGACGCCGGCGCGGCGCCAGCTTGTCGCCGCGTCCGGGGTGACGTCTTCGGGATTGGCCTCCAACGTTACTTCAACGTCGTCGCGGAACGACGTCACGGGAAAGGCGTCGCGGAGGGACGTGAGCAGCGTCCCGAGAGCATCCGGGGGGAGGAGCGACGGAGTGCCGCCGCCGAAGTAGATGGTCTCCAGACCATCTTTGGCATCCCCGGGCTCGCGCCCGGGGTCAGTCATGCCGAGAAACCGCAACTCCTGCAGCACCGCATCCACGTACTCCCGTGCCGGGATGCGCTTGCGGACCGCGATCGAGAAGTCGCAGTACGAGCAGCGGCGGGCGCAGAAAGGGACGTGGACATACACGTGACGCATGGAACCAAGGATAACGCGGAACGCGGAAGTCGGAACGCGGAACAGGTCGGGAAGCCCAGCACTGTCGAGCGACCTTACCACGCCTGTTCCGCGTTCCGCGTTCCCACTTCCGCGTTCAGGTGAGCCCAAACACCATCCCCGGCTGCTGCCGCACCAGGCCCCGCATTTCGAGCTCGGTGAGCGCGGTCAAGACCGCGCCCGTCTCGGCGCCGGCGGTGGCGACCAGCACGTCCACGTGCTTCGGCTCCGTGACCAGGGCATCCCAGAGAGAGCGCTGCAGGTCGTTCAGATCGGCTGGTTGATTGCGCGGGGCCTGGTCGCCCCGGGCCGCCGGCCCGGGGTCAGCCACGCCAGGCAACCCCAACTCTTCCAGGATATCGGCCGCCGAGAGCGCGGGCTTCGCGCCCTGCTGGATGAGGCGGTTGCAGCCGAGTGAGGTCGGACTGGTGATTGGGCCCGGCACGGCGAGCACGGTGCGGCCTTGATCGAGCGCGCAGTCGCTGGTGATCAAGGCGCCGGAGCCCGGGGCGGCTTCCACCACCACGGTCGCACCGGCCAGCCCCGAGATCAGGCGATTGCGGCGCGGGAACGCGCCGGCGTGCGGCCGCTCGCCGGGCGGCAGCTCGGAGACGAGGCAGCCGGATGTGATCATGCGCTGGTACAGCGTGCGATTGGCCGCGGGATAAATCACGCCGAAGCCGTTGCCCAACACTCCTACCGACGCGCCGCCGGCGTCGAGCGCGGCCGCGTGGGCGATGGCATCGATGCCACGCGCCATGCCACTCGTGACCACGACCCCCGCGCGCGCCACGCCGGCCGCGAGCGCGCGCGCCGCGTCGGCACCGTAAGGAGTATGGTCCCGGCTCCCCACGATCCCCACCGCGGGACGCTGCAGCCACGCCACGTCGCCCCACACGTACAGCAGCGCCGGCGGCTCGGGGATTTCGGACAGGAGCGGCGGGAACCGGGGATCGTCGGGAAGGAGCACGGCGGCGCCGAGCCGGTCGAGCTGATTCAAGATCTCGTGCCCTGCTGCGGGCGACACGGCGCGGATCGCGCCCGCCGCGGCGCGGCTGAAGCCCGGCAGCGCCGCGATGGCGCCGGGCGGAGCGTGCACCGCGGCACCGGCGCTCCCGAATGCGGCGACCAGCGTGCGCAGTCGCGCCGCGCCGATCCCCGGCACCTGCGCCAGGGCCAGATAGGCCGCTACTTCGTCGCGACCGCTGCCGGAAGGGCCTGCCATACGGTCTCCAACAGCTGCGGTATCCCTTGCCCGGTCACGGCTGAAATGGCGACGACCGGGGCGCCGGCCTGCGTGCGAATCGTCGGGATGGGGGACGTGGGATGCGAGAGATCGAGCTTGGTCAGCACGACCATATGCGGCTTCGCGGCCAGCTCCGGCGAATACGATGCCGCTTCACGCAGCAGCAGCTCGTAGCTCGCCTGGGGATCCGGGCTGTCCACCGGGACCAGCACGGCAACGAGGCGGGTGCGTTCCACGTGCTGCAGGAACTTGAGGCCGAGCCCCTTCCCGAGGTGGGCGCCCGCAATGATCCCCGGGATGTCGGCCACGACGAAGGAGCGCGAGTCCGACAGGCCGACCACGCCAAGCTGCGGCTCGAGGGTCGTGAACGGATAGTCGGCGATCTTGGGGCGGGCGGCGGAGACCACGGAGAGCAGCGTGCTCTTGCCCGCGTTGGGCTCGCCCAGGAGGCCCACGTCGGCGATCAGCTTGAGCACGAGCTCGAGTTGGCGCTCCTCGCCGTACTCGCCCGGCTCCCACTCGCGCGGGCTCTGGTGCGTGGGCGTGGCAAACCGGGCGTTGCCGCGACCGCCCCGCCCGCCCCGCGCGACGAGGAGCGTGTCGCCCGCGGCCACGACCTCGCCGAGTTGCGCACCGCTCGCGGCATCGCGCATTTCGGTGCCGGCCGGAACGGGGAGGTAGAGGTCCGCGCCGGACTTCCCGGTCATGTTCTTGCCCTTGCCGTGCTGGCCGCGCTCCGCGCGCCAGTGCGTGCGATAGCGGTAGTCGAGCAGCGTCGCGAGGTTCGTGTCGGCGCGCACGTACACGCTGCCGCCGGAGCCGCCGTCGCCGCCGTCGGGCCCGCCTTTGGGGACGAACTTTTCGCGGCGAAAGCTGGAAGCTCCCGCCCCGCCCGCGCCGGCGGTGACGTGAACGACAGCTCGATCGATGAACATCAACGCGGAACGCGGAAGGCGGAACGCGGAACAGACCGGCCGCCTCCTCGCGCTGTGCGAATTGATGCGATCGTGATGGCTACGAGCTGGCCTGCCTCGTCGCGCAGCTCGGCGACCCTGGTCGAGTTCACCAGCCCGGCTTCCAACATCAGCTCCAGCCAGAAAGCACTCTCGTCTGCCTCTTCCTCGACAATCCCCATCTTTGCCAGGAACTCTTTCCGCGAACGCGCCCGCCGGGCAGAGCGGTAGTTCGCGGCAACCGATGTGGCTGCTCGGAGCAACTGGCGTCCGATCACGTCGCTCGCGCGGTTGCGCGCGAGGTCGTCAACCAAACGCAGAATAGAGAGCGCAAAGGCCTTGGTGCGTTCCTTCAGGTCACGGACGACCACGGACTTGCCCTGCTGTTCCGCGTTCCGCGTTCCGACTTCCGCGTTCACAGTTTCCGCCTCCTCACATCCTCCCATTGCTCCCACGCGCGCCGGCGCAGCTCCGGATCGAGCCGCGACCCGACCAGCTCCAACACCGCCTCCACCTGTTCGACCGACGCGCCGGTGTTGAGCGCGCCGCGGAGATGCGAGTGCAGCTGCTGGGCGGTGCCCAGCACCGCGATCGCCGCCACGGTCGCGAGCTCGCGTCGCTTCAGGTCGAGTCCCGGCCGGCCGATCACCTTGCCGTAGGCGTCCACCAGCACCAGGTCCTCGAGCGCCGGATGCAGCGCGCGCAGGTTGAGGAGCAGCTTGTGGTAGGCGCGCCCGTACACCGCGCGGCACACCGCCGCACCCCGATCCGCCCACGCCTGCCACTCCTCGTGCGCCAGCGGCTCCGCCGCGTGCCCGCCCTTGGCCGTGGGTCCGGCGACCTCGCGCCAGACGCCGAAGGCCACCAGCGTCAGCGGGTAGCCCACCACGAGCATGCTCTGGAGTAGCAGCTCGTCGATCCACAGAGGCGGCACACCCGCTCCTTGAGCGGCGGCGAGGCGCTCCTGGAGCTCGGACACGTCGCCTTCGGCGACGGCCGCGGCCAGCCGCACCAGCGCCGTCGTGGCGGGGTCGAGCGGTCCCTGGCTCATATTACTCCTCCCCCGCGCGGGGTCTTCCATCTTTTTGTTGCTCGAGCCCCCCATTTACGCGCAGCTCGCCGACGGGCTCGCCGCGCGTGTTGACGAGGGGCCGGGCGGTGAGCGACGCCGGGCGCGGCCGCAACCCCAGCTGCTCCAGCACGGCGGCCAGCGCGAGCGCCGACGCCACGGCATGCCCGTCGGCCACCTTGATGGCCACGCCCAACCCGTCGCGCGGCAGCAGCGCGCAGTAGACACCCTCGGCCCCGACCTTGACGACCACCCGGCCGGGGTGCGCGCGCATCAGCTCGGTGCAGGGACGGCCTTCGCCGGCGATGAGATCGGGATGGCGGAGCATGGCTTCGACAACGCGGAACGCGGAACGCGGAACGCGGAACTGCAGTCCGCGCTCGTTCGTGTCTGGACGCCCCCTGGCCTGTTCCGCGTTCCGCGTTCCGACTTCCGCGTTCGCCAGCCTCGCATACGCCAGCGCCATGCGTCTCAGCGGAATCCCGAAGCACACCACGCCGCATCCGTCGGTCGCGGTGCGAATGTCGCCCACGGGGACGTCCGTCCAGCCCGACACCTCGCGCAGGCAGCGCTGCTGCACCGGGTGCTCGGGGCGCGTATAGAACTCGGTGGGCCACCCGTGGTGGCGGGCGAGCGCCAGCATGCCCGCGTGTTTCCCGGAACAGTTGGAGTAGACAGCCGTGAGCCGTAAGCCGCGAGTTGCATAGTCGCGAGCGACTTGCTCGGAGAGCGGCGGGTGCGGCCCGCACAACAGATCGCGCTCGCTGCACCCGATCTTGCCGAGCAGCTCGCGCACGCGCGTCACCTGACCCGGCTCGCTCGAGTGCGACGCGCACACCAGTGCCAGCTCCTCGCTCGTGAAGCCGAACCGGTCGGTCACGCCGTCTTCCACGAGCGGGAGCGCCTGGATCGGCTTCGCCGCCGAGCGCCAGAAGGTGAGGAGATCGGGGTCGCCGGCGCGCGCGACCAGCTCCCCGCGCGCGTCCACCACCGCCGCGTGGACCGCGTGCACCGCCTCCACTACCCCCCCGCGGACCTGTTCAACGCGCATGCTTCCCCTCCCTCCCCTCACCCCTCGTAACGCGGAACGCGAAACGCGGAGCGCGGAACAGAAAGGGAAGGTCGCTTACCACGCGACGCTGGCGTGACTGTTCCGCGTTCCGACTTCCGCGTTCCGCGTTCAGTTCTCCCGCGTTCCGCGTTCATTCTCGCGCGCCCAGCGATAGTCCAATCCCCACGAGCACGAGCACGCCCCCGACGACGGCCGTCGCGCGCGGCGGCTCGTGAATGGCGGGGATGAGCCAGGCCAACAGCGTCGCTCCCACCGGCTCGCCCAGCGCCGCGACGTTGACCGTGGTCGCGCGGAAATGGCGCAGCGCGTAGTTCATTCCCGTGTGCCCGATCAGCATCGGCCCGGCCGCCATGGCGCCGAACACCGCCCAGTCCCGGCCGGCAAATCCGACGAGGGGGACGGCGGCCGGAACGGCCAACAGCGCGAGCGCGGCGGCCGCGACGGCGTACACGCCCGTGGCGTAGCGCCACACCCCGACCGTCTGCCGCACGCGTCGCCCGATCACGTAGTAGCCCGCGCCCGTGACCGCTCCGAGCAGCGCGAGGCCGTCCCCGCCCAGGGCGCCGAGCGAGAACCGCGCGTCCCCGGCCCCGATGAGGCTCGCCCCGACCACCGCGAGCCCGATGCCCCACGCCTCGGGGCGCGTCGGGTGCTCGCGCAGCCACAGCGCCGCGATCACCCAAGCGAACACCGACTTGAGCGACACGAGCACCACCGAGCTGGCGACGGCGGTGTAGCGCAGCGAGGCGATCCAGGACCAGAAATGCAGCGCCAGCAGGAGGCCGGCGAGCGTCATCAGCATGGGCGTCCCCCCTACATTCCCTGCAGTCCTTTCCTGCGCAGCCAACACACCCGTCACCGGCAGCACCAGCGCCAGCCTCCAGAACGCGATCGCCAATGCGGGCGCCGCCGCGAAGCGCACGATCGGGCCGGCGTACGTCGTGGCGAGGACCGCCACGAGGAGCACCAGGAGGGGAGACATGGGCGCGAAACCTCACCCCCCTACCCCCTCTCCGCAATGCGGAGAGGGGGAGCGAAGGGGCGAGCTCGGTTGCCCTCCTTCCCGCACGACCCCAAATTGCGCGCTCGATGCGCCCTTCCTTGCGGCTGACGTTCCTCATATTGATCCCCGCCCTCACGGGCGGGGCCTTGCTCCAGGGCCAACAGCCCTCCGCCTACGTCCCGCTCGACGACTGGACGATGCCGTATGTCGAGCACCTCATCGCGACAGGTGTGATCCCGGATCCTGCGCCGCTCACGCGACCGCTGCGACGCGCCGACGTGCTGCGCGCGCTCGAGTCGGTGGACACGCTGCACCTGAGCCCCGCCCTGATCGCGACGCTGCGGCGGCTGCATGCGGCGTTCGCGAGCACTCAGGCTGGGCCTCACTTTCGCGTGGCCGGGGGCCTGGGTGCCGCCGCGGCGAATTACGCGCGTCGCGACGCGCTCGCCGCAATTGATTCGACGGGCCCCCGGCAGTCCGGTGCCGGCCATGGCACGGCCGGCGCAGACCTGACGCTGCAGCTCGCGACCGGCCCTGTCATCGCGACCACCCATCTGCAGCTCGACACCCGCCTCAAGTACGATCCCGACTGGTTCGGCAAGCAGGACCGCGCGATCGCCGGCCGGACGGCGGAGGCCTACGTCGACGCGCAATGGAAATTCGGCGAGGTGTTTTTCGGACGGCTGGACCGGAACTGGGGGCCGCCCGGCATCCCGGGGTTGCTCCTCTCGGCGAACCCGTATGGACTCGATCACTTCGCGGTGACGGTCGGCAGCGCGAAGCTGCAGTTGCAGGCGCTCGCCACCCAGCTCGATGATCGCGACTCGGGCAGCGCGGTGGTGCACCGCTTCATGGTGCAGCACCGGCTGCGGCTCGTGCAGGGTCGCTGGGGCGTCGCGCTGTGGGAGGGCACCGTCCTCGCGGGCCGGGACCGGTCGTTCGAGCCGTGGTATCTGAACGCGCTCAACGCCGGCATCCTGGAGCAGTGGAACGGCGGGGGAAACGTGAATTCGTTCGTCGGGCTCGACTTCGAGCGCCGCGCGCGGGTGAGCGCGTTCGGCCAGCTGATGCTCGACGACATTCAGGTGGACCGCGCGGGCGCCTCGGACCAGAAGCCGGTGAGCTATGCCCTCACCGTGGGAGCGCGCGGCGTCATCGGCGCCGCGGCCGCCGCCTGGCGCGTGTACTACACGCGCGTCACGAACCTCACCTACCGCAACGAAGACAGCTTGCAGGTGCCGCTGTACCACTCGCTTGTGACCGGCCGGAACTTCGACGATTACGACCAGCTCACGGCGACGCTCGGGCTGCTCCCCCGGTCGGGGCTACTGCTCACGCCCGAGATCACCTACCTGCGCCAGGGCGAAGGCGACCCGCGTCTGCCCCATCCCGACGTGGCGGCGTATCCGACCACGCCGACGATCTTTCAGGGCGTCGTGGAGCGCACACTGCGCCTCGCGCTGGCGGGCAGCTACGCTCCCTCCGTGCGCGTCGGGGTGAGCTTCGATGTCGGCGTGCACCGCATCAGCAATTTCCAGCACGCGAGTGGCGACACCCGCACGCGGGTGCTCGGCCGCGTGAGCCTGAGCTACCGGCTGCAGCACGAGGGCGCGATCCAGTGACCACGCCGGACGCCCGCCTCCCACGCGACCATCTCGAGCGGCTGTTCACGCAGATGAAAGCACGCCGCATCGTCGTGGTGGGCGACGCGATGCTCGACATCTATCTCGCGGGCGAGGCGGAGCGGATCTCCCCCGAGGCGCCGGTGCCTGTGGTCAGTGTGCACACGCGGCGCCATGCGCTGGGCGGCGCCGCCAACGTGGCCGCCAACGTCGCCGCGGTCGGCGCGGAGTGCCTGCTCGTGGCGGTGATCGGAGACGACGACCGCGGGGACTCGTTCCGGGCCGAGCTGGCGCAGCACCGGCTCGCCGACCGCCACATCGTAGTGGCCGCGGCGCGGCCCACCACGTCCAAGACACGCGTCACCGCGCGCGGCCAACAGGTGGTGCGTATCGACGAAGAGATCGAAGACCCTATTCCGGCGCGCACCGAGAACCAGCTGCTCGGCCAGCTCGACGCCGTCATGGCGGACGCCGACGCGATTCTCATCGAGGACTACAACAAGGGCACCGTGACGCCCGCCGTCATCGAGCGCTCGATGACACTCGCCCGCAAACGCGGCATCCCCGTGGTGGTAGACCCCAAGTTCAAGCACTTCTTCGCCTACCGCGGGGCGACGCTGTTCAAGCCCAACCGGCGCGAGCTCGAGCAGGCGATGGGCGCGACGCTCGACCTCGCCCACCCCGACGCGCTGCCCACCGCGCTCGACAAGCTGGGGGTCGACAACCTGCTCCTCACCCTCGGCGCCGAGGGCATGGTGCTCGTCACCAAGGACAAGCAGATCGGCCGCATCCCGACGATGGCGCGCGAGGTGTTCGATGTGTCGGGCGCCGGCGACACCGTGACGGCATGGGTCGGGACGGCGCTGGCCGCCGGGGCATCGGTACGCGAGGCCGCGCAGATCGCGAATTACGCCGCCGGCGTCGAGGTGGGAAAGTCCGGCGTGGCCACGGTGTCGCCCACAGAAGTCCTGGCGATGCACGAGGCGCACTACGACCAGCTGGGGAAATTGCGACGCGGCGGACTGCTTTAGCGGCCCGACAATCCGACGCCGACCACCACGGCGTCGACCGTTTCCAACCGCGTTCCGCCGCCCAGCACCGCGTGGTCGATGCGGTATCCCAACCGCAGCTCGAGCGGCGCGCGCGCCAGGTGCACCACCATGCCGGCTTCGCCCCCCTGAGCGTGGTCGAACCGCTCGGGCACGTTCACGCTGGCGGACAGGGCGCGCCACAGCTCCACGTAACCCCGCCCCGCCGATCCCACGAACGCGCCCGATACGCGCGCGCGCAATTCCCAGAAGGCCCAGCGCAGCTGCGTCCCCCCCGTGAGCGTGTACGAGCGGGCGTGCGGGCCCACCGCGAGCCGGAGCCAGGACGCAGGCCGGACGCCGAGCAATGCCACGCCTTCCACCAGGTCCTGACCGGCACCGCTGGCCCCTGCGGGGCCGATCTTCCCCTGCACGTAGCCGAGCGCGAGCTCGAGCCGCCCGAGGGCCAGGGCCCCCTGCCCGGCGAGGACGGTGCCCGTCAGCTCATTGGTGCCGCGCACCCGGGTGCTCACGATCGAGATTCCCCCGGCCGGTACGAGCCCTTGGGCACCGCCCCGCGTGGCGCCGGCCGCGAGGGCCGCGAGGGCGCATCCCAGCGAGGCGACTCTCATCGCGCGCTCGGCTTGATGGCGGTGGGCTCGCCGGCGTGGACGGCGAGGTGGACGTCGTCACGCCGCTGCACGTTCTCGGCCTTCACGGCCGCCACGCTCTGCCGCCAGCGGGCGCGCAGCGCCTCATTCGCCGCGATGTTCGCCGTGAGGGGGCGGCCGGGACGGTGCAGCACATACCCCAAGGCACCGGCGAAGCCGACCGCTCCTGCCACGACCAGGCGCGACCCGTTGGGGTGATCGCTCCCCACGACCGCGGGCAGGGCGGCGACGGTGCCTCCGAGCAGCACGCCACCCAGCAGCGCGCGCAGCGCCGGCCGACTGCCGGAGCGCTCCGGCAGGAACTGCGAATCGGCTGGGGGCTTGGGCCAAGGCAGGGTATCGATATGCACGACGCGCAGGTCGAGGGGTAGCTGGACGATGCCCGCGAGCTCGCCGGTGGGCGCGCGCGACGCGACCCGGAGGAGGATACGGCTGACCGGCGGCATCTGCCCTGCGGCGTCGAGGCCGTCCCATTGCACGCGCAGGCTGTCGCCCATGGGTCCGGCGTACAACGCCCGGAACGGCGCGCCGTCTTGATAGCGCAAGGTGACCTCTACGGTCTGGAACGCGCTCGCCACGACCCAGAAGGTGAAGGCGCCGGTCCCGGTCGAGATCTCGGTGTCGGGCGGCGCGACGAGCACCACGGCGCGCGACTCGACCCGTACGTTGTCGAACACGCTGGTCACTTCGGGGGGGAACACCAGGCGGTCCGGTCGATAGCGCGGGTCGAGCTGCACCAGGCGGCGGAACACGGCGACGGCCGAGTCGCGCCGTCCCCGGAACAGGTCGGCCGCGCCGAGATAGAGGAGGCCCTGGGCGCGCTCGGATACGGCGGCGGAGCTGGCGCGGGCGAAGGCGCGCCGCAGCAGCGCCGCCGCCTGGTCGAAGTCGAGGTTCTGGTAGGCGCGGATGCCGTCGGCGAACGGGCCGGCCGCCTGCGCTGCGCCCTGAGCGGCCGCGGCGGTCCAGCCGCACACAATCAAACCGATCCAGGCGACATGAGATCTCACGGCTATTGACTCATCGACTCGACGTCGGCCCTGGAACGAGGTTCACGGTATGATGCACAGGGACCGAGTCGCTCGTAAGGAAGTTGGCATCTCCGCCATAAGTCGCAACCAGCACCTCGTCCCCCGTTGCGAGAGGGATAAAGCTGCAACTCCCGTCCGTCACCGTGGCGGTGCAACCCACCGTTCCATCCGACACCGTCACCTGACCCGTCGGGGTGCCACCGTCCGAGGTCACGCTGAACGCCACGGTTATCGGCAGGCCGAACGTCGAGGGCTCGGGGGAAACGCTCGCGATCGTCGTCGCGGTGGGGGCCTGGTTCACCGTTTGCGTGACCGGTGAGGATGCACTGCTGTTGAAGGAGGCATCACCCGCATAACTGGCGGTTACGGTGCGCACGCCCGCGGAGCTGAATGCGATGCTGCAGCTTCCAGCTGCCACACTAGCCTCGCAGGACTGAGTTCCGTCGCTCACCGTGACCGTGCCAGTGGGAGTGCCGCTCCCCGGGGGATTTACCGCTACCGCGAACGTGAAGGTCACGGACTCACCCGTGACCGATGGATCACGGGAGTGGCCAGCGATCGAAGTCGCGGTGCCCGCCGGGTTCACCGTGTGGGGCGTCCCCGGCGAAGCACTAGTACTGAAGTTCGTGTTGCCCGCGTAGGTGGCGATGAGGGTCTTCGCGCCCGCCGTGGTCGGGGTCAGGGTGCACGTCCCCGCGGCGACGGTTCCGGTGCACGAGTCGGTGGCATCGCTCACGGTGACGTCGCCGGACGGCGTGCCGCTGTTCGACGTCACCGTAAAGGTTACGGCGATCCCCTGGCCCACGACTGAGGGATCCTGCGTGTGGCCGGTGATCGTGGTAGCAGTGCTGGCAGCGCTCAGCGTGATCGTGCCCGAAGGAACGGGGGTGAGGTTGGTCGCCTCAAAGGTCAACGTGTAGTCCCCCGCCGGCCCGTTAATCGCCAGTCCGCTGAACGCCGCCGCCCCGGTCGTTCCCGTGACGGCGGTCGCATTCGTCAGAGCGGCTCCGCCGGGTCCGGTGGCGATCACCGCCGTCACCGTCGTGCCACTCTCACTCACCGAATTGCCATTCGCATCCTGGAGCTGGACTACGGGCTGCTGGGCGAACGCCACCCCGCTCTGCGCGCCGCCCGACGGCGCCGTCGTGAGCGCTAGCTTCGTCGCCACCCCGGCTGTCCCCGTCGCGGTGAACGTCACCGGGCTGCCCGACAACGTCCCCGACGCGGCCGTCAGAGTATTCGTCCCCGCCGTGGGGCTCAGGGTCCACGACGTCAGCACCGCGATCCCGTCGGTCCCCGTGCTCACCGGCGTCGTCGGCGTCACCGTCCCACTCCCCGCCGCCGGGGTGAACGTCACCGCCACGTCCGCCACCGGATTCCCGTTCGCATCCTTCACGATCGCCGACGGTGGCGTACTGACCGCAGTCCCCGCGGTGGCCGACTGGCTCGTGGGACTGTTCGCCGCGATCGTCGCCGCCGCCCCGGCCGTTCCCGTCGCCGTGAAGGTGACCGGGCTGCCTGACAAGGTCCCGGAACTGGCCGTCAACGTGTTCGAGCCGGCCGTCGCGCTCAGCGTCCAGCTCCCCACCGTGGCGATGCCGCTGCCGTTGGTGGTTTGCGTCCCGCCCGTCACGCTGCCACTCCCCGCCGCCGGGGTGAACGTCACCGCCACTTCCGCCACCGGATTCCCGTTCGCATCCTTCACGATCACCGACGGTGGCGTACTGACCGCCGTGCCCGCCGTGGCCGACTGACTCGTGGGACTATTCGCCGCAATCGTGGCCGCCGTGCCCGCCGTCCCCGTCGCCGTGAACGTGACCGGGCTCCCGGAGAGCGACCCCGACGTCGCCGTCAACGTATTCGCGCCCGCCGTCGCGCTCAGCGTCCAGCTCCCCACCGTCGCTACCCCGCTCGCGTTGGTCGTCTGACTGGCGCCCGTGATCGTCCCGTTCCCCGGGGCCACCGCGAATGTCACCGCCACTTCCGCCACCGGGTTCCCGTTCGCATCCTTGACGATCACCGACGGCGGCGACGTGACGGCGGTCCCCGCGGTGGCCGACTGGCTCGTGGGACTGTTCGCCGCGATCGTCGCCGCCGCTCCCGCCGTCCCCGTCGCCGTGAACGTCACCGGGCTCCCCGTGAGCGACCCGGACGTCGCGGTCAGCGTGTTGCTTCCGGCCGTGGCGCTCAGCGTCCATGAGGTCAGGGCCGCGATTCCATCCGACCCTGTGCTCACGGGGGTCGTCGGCGTCACCGCCCCGCTCCCCGCCGCCGGCGTGAACGTCACCGCCACCCCCGTCACCGGGTTCCCATTCGCATCCTTCACGATCACCGACGGCGGCGTACTGACCGCCGTACCCGCCGCGGCCGACTGGCTCGTCGCACTGTTCGCCGCGATCGTCGCCGCCGCTCCCGCCGTCCCCGTCGCCGTGAAGGTCACCGGGCTCCCCGTGAGCGACCCGGAGCTGGCGGTCAGCGTGTTGCTCCCGGCCGTGGCGCTCAGTGTCCAGCTCCCCACCGTCGCCACGCCACTCGCATTGGTGGTCTGACTGGCGCCCGTGATCGTCCCGTTCCCCGGCGCCACCGCGAACGTCACCGCCACCTGCGCCACCGGATTCCCGTTCGCGTCCTTCACGGTCACCGACGGTGGCGTACTGACCGCCGTCCCCGCCGGGGCCGACTGGCTCGTCGCACTGTTCGCCGCGATCGTCGTCGCCGGGCCCGGCGACGCCGACGCGCTGAAGGTCACCGGCGATCCCGCACCGGTGGCCTGCACCGTCTGCGTCCCCGCCGCCGTGCCCAGCGTCCAGCTGGTCGCCGCGATGCCGCTCCCGTTGCTGGTCGATGTCGTGGGATTGACCGACCCGCTACCGGTTGCCGCCGTCCACGTCACGGTGACACCCGCGACGGGATTGTTGAACTGATCGGCCACCCGCACCGAGAGTTGCGTCGGCAACGTCGTTCCCACAGTGCCTGTCTGCCCGTCCCCGCCCGCCGCGGTCATCTGCGACGCGCCGGCCGCGGTCGCGCTGATACTGAACGTGACCGTCGTATCCTTGCCCGCAATCGTCGCCGTCGCGGTCGTGGTCTGCGTGCCGATCAATACTCCGAGCGTACGGAATGTCTGCGCATGCCCGTTCGCGTCCGTCGTCGAGGTGGCGGGATCAACCGACCCGCCCCCCGACGCCGCTGCCCACGTCACCGTCACGCCGGTCACCGGATTCCCGTTCGCGTCGCTCACGAGCACGACGTGCGGGGTCTGCAGGCGCGTGGCCACCTGCCCCGTGAGGTTGTCCCCCGAGCTTTTTGCCATGGTGGCCGACGGACCCGCCGTGCCGGTGGCCGTGAACGTCACCGGGCTCCCGGAGAGCGAGCCGGAGGTCGCCGTCAAGGTGTTCGAGCCCGCCGTGGCACTCAACGTCCAGCTCCCGACCGTGGCGATGCCGCTGCCGTTGGTGGTCTGACTCCCGCCGGCGATCGTCCCGTTCCCCGGGGCCACCGCGAACGTCACCGCCACCTGCGCTACCGGATTCCCGTTCGCGTCCTTCACGATCACCGACGGTGGCGTACTGACCGCCGCGCCCGCGGGAGCCGACTGGCTCGTTGCACTGTTCGCCGCAATCGTGGCCGCGGTGCCCGCCGTCCCCGTCGCCGTGAACGTCACCGGGCTCCCGGAGAGCGACCCCGAACCGGCCGTCAGCGTGTTCTGCCCGGCGGTCGGGCTCAGCGTCCAGCTCCCCACCGTCGCCACCCCGCTCGCGTTGGTCGTCTGGCTCCCGCCAGTGACCGTCCCACTTCCCACCGCCGGGGCGAACGTCACCGACACTCCCGCCACCGGATTCCCGTTCGCGTCCTTCACGATCACCGAAGGGGGTGAACTGACGGCCGTCCCGGCCGCCTCCGTCTGACTGGTCGGGCTGTTCGCTGCGATCGTCGCCGCTGCGCCTGGGTTTACAACGACGATCGCCGTCTGCGTGATCGCCACCTCGTTGATCTTGGCCGAGACAGTCTTGGACTCGGCGGTCGTCGATGAGAGCGTGCCCGTCGCCACCCCGTTCGCGTCCGTGGTCCCGCCCGGCTGCGTCAGCGTGTTTCCGGTAACAGGGGTCGTCGCGAGTGTCACCGTGGCTCCCGCGATCGGATTCCCGAACGCGTCCTTCGCCGTCACCGTGATCGTAGATGGGGCACCGCCCGCGGTGATCGGCGACGTCGCCGCCACCGTGGACTGGCTGGCCGACACGGTGCCCGAGCCCGTGATATTGAAGGCGGGCGACGCGCCGCTGAGCGTGCCGCTCGACGCCGTCAGCGTGTACCCGGTGCCGGCCTTATCGATGCTGAGCGACGAGAAGGTCGCCACGCCGCTAACCGCGGCGACCGGGCCGCCGCCGGTGAGCGTGCCGCCACCCGGATTGGTGCCGATCGCCAGCGTGACGTCGCCGCTAAACGTGGTGGCCGTGTGCCCAGCGGCGTCCTGCGCGGTCACCTTCACCGGGGGCGTGATCGCCACGCCCGCGGTCGCGTTGCTGGGCGGCACGGTGAACACGAGCTGCGTCGGCGTCACGGTCGTGATGTTGAACTGCGGGCTACTAAGCGCGGTCAGCCCGCTCGAGGTGGCCCGCAGGCGATACCCGTTGCCCGCATTGTTGATGGACAGGTCGGAGAACGTGGCCACGCCGGCGACGGCGGCCACGGTTTTGGTGCCCGACAGGGTCCCGCCGCCCGGGTTCGAGTTCGCAGGAATCGCGAGCGTGATGTTCCCCGTGAACTGCGTCGCGGTGTTGCCGAACTGGTCGCGCGCCGTCACTTGCACCGGCGGAGTGATCACGGCGCCCGCCGGCGTATTGCTCGGCGGCACCGTGAACGCCATTTGCGTCGCCGTCCCCGCGGTGCCGTCGGCCGTGAAGGTCACCGGGTTGCCGGTGATCCCCGACCCGGAGGCCGCGGCGGTGAGAGTGTTGGTCCCCACCGTCTGGCTCAGCGTCCAGCTTCCGACAGTGGCGATGCCGCTCCCGTTGGTCGTCTGACTGCCACCCGTGACCGAGCCGTTCCCCGGCGCGACCCCGAACGTCACCGCGACGCCCGTCACCGGATTGCCCGCCGCATCTTGCACCAGCACGGAGGGCGGCGAAGCGACCGCTGTTCCCACGGTGCCCGACTGCGTGGTCGGGCTGTTGTTGGTGATCGTCGCCGGCGGGCCCGCATTCAGGGTGATCGGGGCAGTGACCGACGCGAGATCGAGGGTCCCGAAGCTCAACGTGTAGCTGCCCGCAGTGCCGGTCAGGGTGAGCGCGCTGAACGTCGCGGCCCCGTTCGCCCCCGTGGTCGCCGTGGCGTTGCTCGGCGTGGCGCCCGCCGGCGTCACGGCTGCCGTGACGGTCACGTTGCCGCGACTCACGGGATTGCCGTTGGCGTCCTCAATCTGGACGACCGGCTGCGGGGCCAGCGCCACGCCGCTCTGCGCCGTGCTCGAAGGCTGGGTCGTGAACGCCAGCTTTGTCGCCGCTCCCGCTGTCCCGGTCGCCGTGAACGTCACCGGGCTGCCCGACAACGTCCCGGAACTGGCCGTCAGCGTGTTCTGGCCCGCGGTCGGGCTCAGCGTCCAGCTCCCCACCGTGGCCACCCCGCTCGCGTTCGTCGTCTGGCTCCCGCCCGTGATCGTCCCGTTCCCCGGCGTCACCGCGAACGTCACCGCGACGCCCGCCACCGGATTCCCATTCGCGTCCTTCACGAGCACTGACGGCGGTGAACCGACCGCAGTCCCCGCCGGCGCGGTCTGACTCGGCGGGCTGTTCGCCGCGATCGTCGCCGCCGCCCCCGCCGTCCCCGTCGCCGTGAACGTCACCGGGCTGCCCGACAACGTCCCCGATGAGGCCGTCAGGGTGTTCTGCCCCGCGGTCGGGCTCAGCGTCCAGCTCCCCACCGT
>WNFY01000588.1_pt1 | contig 52230 bp, 45 predicted proteins | sample 5400091 | NCBI WGS metagenome assembly WNFY01 (sample SAMN13153364, study PRJNA577476) | soil metagenome | isolation source: 60 cm soil or saprolite under grassland replicate 1 | place: USA:California | collected 2016-06-15
CAAGAAGGAGATTGATCCGGCAGGCAGACCGCAGTTCGGCCTGGTAGCTGAAGAAGTGGCCGAGGTAAATCCTGATCTGGTCGTGCGTGACAAGGAAGGGAAACCCTACACCGTGCGCTACGACGCGGTGAACGCGATGTTGCTTAACGAGTTCCTCAAAGAGCACCGAAAGGTCGAGAAATTAGAAGCGACGCTTGAAGCGGTCAACGCCCGTTTGCAAGAACAGGCCGCCCAAATTCAGAAAGTGACTACGCAGGTCAATGCAACGCAGCCGCTGCCGCATTTGGTCCGAAACAATCCGTAAACGAAAAAACAGTAGAAGCAAAAAGAAGAAAACACACCAAAACACAAAAAGAAGAGAAAGTCATGAACCATCTAAAAATCCACCATTCCTATTCATTCCGCTCGCTGCGCTTTCAGATGACGCTGACCGCGCTAGCTGTGCTTGCGCTGGCGTCCATTCCGGTTGCACGGGCGAGCGAGGACAACCGTGCGCCGGGCTTGCCATCTCCTCTCTGCGACCGTTTGCGGGTATCGACGGGAGATAGAGTGGCCTTCCATGTGTACGCGCTGGGCGTGCAGATCTACAGATGGAACGGCACCAGTTGGGTGTTTGTGGCGCCATCGGCGAGATTGTTCGCCGACGCCGAGTATCACGGGGAAGTCGGCATTCACTACGCCGGCCCCACTTGGGAGAGCCACAGTGGCGGCAAAGTGATCGCCAGCCGTCTGGAAAGCTGCGCCCCCGATCCGACCGCGATTGCCTGGTTGCTGCTCCAGACCGTCTCGACGGAAGGCCCTGGCATTTTCGATCGCGTGACCTACATCCAGCGGGTGAACACCGCCGGCGGTTTACCTCCCACTGCTCCCGGCCCATACATCGGCGCTCAGGAAGAGGTGCCTTACACTGCAGAGTATTACTTCTACCGCGCTCAGGACTAACATGAAGAATACATTCCCGTTAAAACGTAGAGTAAGAACAACAAACGAAAAGCATCCCAAAGAAAAACGCAGTTAGACCCATGAACATACTAATCAGAGGCCTGATCCGCTGGCCTCAAAGCTTGGGGAACAAAGGAATATGAAAACATCAATTAATACCCAGTCAGTCACCAAGAGGATCGCAGTCTTTATAGCCGCTTTGACCTTGATGCTTTGTCTCACGACGAGCATCACTCGCGCGGACGAAACGTGTTCGTCACCTTACCTCGCCCGAATCGAGGGACAGGAAGAGTTCGTTTATGTTTGGACGCTGGGAGTGGAGGGAATAGGCGATGGCTCGGATAAACTGGTCACCGTCGATGTAAAACCGGGCTCGCCTGATTACGGCAAAGTCATCAACACCACTTCCGTTGGAGGACGCAATGAAGCGCACCACGGCGGCTTCACTGACGACCGGCGGCAATTATGGCTGGCCGGACTCGACACCAGTCGCCTGTTCATCTTCGACACTTACAGCGACCCGGCCAAACCGCGTCTGGTAAAAACCATCGACGACTTCGCGGAAGCTACGGGCGGCGCGATCGGACCTCACGGCGCGTATGCCTTGCCGGGACGAGTGCTCATTCCGTGTCTATCGAACGCGAAGGATCACGGCGGTCGCACAGCATTGGTGGAATACAGCAATGACGGCAATTACATCGCTACCCATTGGCTGCCGACAAAGGATAACGCGCGCGGCGCAGCGAATGAAAACCTTGCAGACGGATACGGGTATGATGCACGCGTTTTACCACGAAAGAACGCGCTGCTTACGTCATCGTTCACCGGATGGAACAACTACACCATGGACTTCGCCAAGCTAACAGCCGATCCCGAGGCGATGAAACATTTCGGTTCAACCATGGTCATGTGGGATTTCCATACGCGTCAGCCAAAGAAAGTGTTCGAGGTACCAGGCGCGCCATTGGAAGTCCGGTGGGCTTGGGGTGACAAGCACAACTACGCATTCACCGCTACGGCGCTGACATCCAAACTTTGGCTGGTCTGTCAAAACAACGACGGCGAGTGGCAGGCAAAGGAGGTTGCCACAATCGGCAATGTTAAAGGCGGCGTGTTACCTGTGGATATTAGTCTTAGCGCCGATGACAAAACTTTGTTCGTCGATTGTTTCGGTGACGGCAAGTGCCGCGTTTTTGATGTTTCGAATCCGCAACAACCGAAACAGATCTACGAAAAACAAATTGGGCGGCAGGTCAACATGGTTTCGCAAAGCTGGGACGGAAAACGGCTCTACTTTACCAGTTCACTCCTGGCACGATGGGACAAGAAAGGTAAGGATAACGATCAGTTCCTACGCGCCTACAGGTGGGACGGCAAAGAATTGAAACCAAGCTTTGATCTCGATTTTGCTGCGCTAAAGCTCGGCCGGCCTCACCACATGCTCTTTGGCGCGAGGAAGCTCGGTGCGAACCGCGTAGTCGCATCAGCACGATAAGGCAAAGCGATGAAAATTGGAATGATTCGGGTAGCCGCGGTGCTGGTTACAATTTGCCTGACTGTCGGGGCTTTGTCCGTCGCCGCCGACAATCCGTCGTCACACGACAGCAACTACGATTACGATCCACCCGTTGCGGGTAGCTACGCATTACCAGTTATCAAGATGGCGCCCAACGGCGCAATTCTTGATTCAACTGGGCAGGCACTAAATCTGAGTGAGCTCACCCATGGCCGGATCACTGTCCTAAGCTTCATCTACACCCGGTGCGCAGCACCGCGAGCATGCCCGTACGCTACCGGCGTGTTGTACGACCTGCACGCACTCAGCGCTGATGATCAGGGCCTGGCAAACAATACGCGTTTAGTCAGCCTAAGCTTTGATCCCGATTACGACACGCCGCAGCGCCTGGCCAGTTATTCAGAAGCGATGCGCGAACGGACATCAGGGTGCGAATGGCGCTTTATCACAACGCGATCGCGCGCGGAGTTAGACGCGATTCTGAACGGCTACGGTCAGGCTGTGGACAAGCGCTCCAATCCTAATGATCCACAAGGTCCGTTGTATCACATTCTACGAGTTTTTCTCATCGATCGGGAAGGTTACATCCGCAACATCTACAGCTCCGCAACGCTCGATCCGCGTCTCATCCTTGCCGATGTAAAAACCCTGTTAATGGAGGAAAAAGGAGTTTCGAAACGGTAACTCGCATCACTCGGCTGATTCTTGCCAGCGTGCAGTCTGGTCACAGTTTGAGCTTGTCCCCAGCCGATTCCTGCCAGCGGTGAATCACTGCGGCGTAACGTGAGATCACCGGCGCGTATTGGCGATCCGCGTAAAGATTGCATGTTTCAAATGGATCGTCCTTCAAGTTATAGAGTTCATTCAAATCTTTGTCGCGCAGGCAAAGTTTCCAGCTATCCGGAGAAACAATTGTCCGCGTGGATTCTTCGACGGCGCGCTTCACCATACGCCGCCGAGCAAGCTTGGTTCCCTTTTTTATCTTTGTTCGGTTTGACGCCCACTCGATGAGGACGTTTTCTGAAGCGGTGGTGTCGTCGCCGATTAACGGCAATAGGCTTTTGCCGGCGCACTGAGAGTGTTTCGGCTGGCCGAGGAGGTCGAGCAATGTCGGCACGAAATCGATGTGACTAACAGGGTGTGGAACAGTTTTGGCACGTGTTTGACCCGGCAACCGAGCCAGGAATGGAACGCGCGTGGCTTCTTCAAACATCGTCTCTTTCCCAAAGAGATGATGCGCGCCGAGGCTGTCACCATGGTCACTCGTGTGAACAACGATCGTGTTGTCAGTCAGGCCGCATCGTTCAAGACAGGCGAGGATGGCGCCGATGCTCTGATCCACCAGCGTCACTAGCCCGAGATAGCGCTGCTTGATGCTTCGGTATTCTTCCGGTGTAATGCCGAAGAACAATTGAAACGGCAAGCGTTCACGGTCCAGAATGGCTTCAGCTTCCTGCCATTCGCGCATTAAACGGTAGCGCAACGGAATATCTTCGCTCTCGGGAAGCGTGGCCGTCACATCGAGTTCCACCTCGTCGAGCGGGTGTTCGTCATTGAGCGGTCCATTGTAGGGCGAATGTGGTTCTACAAATCCAACAACGAGAATAAAGGGATCACGCTGATGTTTTTCGATGATTTCACAGGCGTGTTTCTCGAGAAATTTCGGCCGCGACAGTTCGATCGGCAGGCTGCTAATAGCCAATTCCGAGAACCGTCCGTTCGATTTGTCCGGCGCAATGCCCTTTGAAACGAGGAAATTTGTGTAGTCGCCGTGATCGTCAGTTGAAATCCATTCATCAAAACCTCGTCCGATTGGCCCTGCTTCGCCCAGATGCCACTTCCCGATGTAGGCGGTGCGATAATCCCGGTCCTCCATTAGCTCTGGGAAAACCAGACACCGGCGATCGAGTGGCACGCTGTTCCGTGTGCATCCGTTGATGTGCGGCCAGGTGCCTGTCATCAGTGACGAGCGCGAAGGCGTGCAAACCGGATGAGTAACGTACGTCCGCTCGAAGATCACCGATTCAGAGGCGAGCTTGTTCAGGTTCGGCGCGTTAACCCTCGCGCCCCCGTAACAAGCGAGCGTATCCGCTCTTTGCTGATCCGGCAGAAAAAGAATCAAATTCGGCTTTCGTTGTGCGGCCATGGGTCACGAGTCTCGCACTAAATTCGCCCGGGTCATCCGCGACCGCGCCAGTTCCAAATGAAGAGAAGGTTTGTCATTCCGAGCGAAGTCGAGGAATCTCTCGATCTTGTCTGACACACAAGGAGCGTTCATGAACAAAATAAGAGATTTCTCCACTTCGGTCGAAATGACAGAGGGGATCCTTTGAGTGTTTCATAATTCACATGAAACGGTTTTTGATCTTACAGCTGATGGGCGCGTTACTCCCGACAGTTGTCGGGATGGCGAATGCGGCAACGAACTTCGATGTGGCAGCAAAGGCGACGAATGAGCTCGCGGTGGATCTTCACAAACAGCTCGCTACAGGCGACGAGAACCTTTGCGTTTCACCGTATTCAATTGAAAGCGCGCTAGCGATGACCTTCGCCGGCGCCGACGGCGAGACGCGCACCGAGATGGCGCGTGTTCTGCATCTCACAAATGATCGCGCCGTGCCCGCCTCTTTCGCTTTGCTCCAGAATTCACTTGAAGCGATGAGCGCAAAGACGGCTGAACAGGTGAAACAATCCAAGCAATCCGGCGGACCAAGCGAGCCCATCACGCTGAACTTCGCGAACCGGCTTTTCGCTCAGAAAGGATATGCCTTTCGCCCTGCATTTCTGATGCAGCTGACACACAATTACGGCGCGGCATTTGAGCCTCTCGATTTCATTGCTGATGCCGGAGGAGCTACGCAGCAAATTAACAAATGGGTCGCAGACCAGACACGCGACCGGATTCGGGATCTCATTCCCAAGGGATCACTCGATAAGACAACCCGCCTTGTCCTGGCGAACGCGCTTTATTTGAAAGCCCCGTGGGCGAGTGAGTTTTCCGAGAAAGCAACAAAGCCGGAGCCATTCCACATTCGCGGTGGAGCTCCTGTTGATGTTCCGATGATGCGAAAGACGGATAAGCATTTCGGTTACGCGAAACGCGATGGATACACGGTCGTGAGTCTTCCGTATGTCGGCAACGATCTACAGTTGCTCGTCTTTCTTCCCGCTGAGGTAAATGGTCTGCACGCGGTCGAGTCCAAGCTTACCGGCGAGACGTTGGCCGGTTGCGCAAAACTCGATACGCGCGACATCGATCTGCATTTGCCAAAGTTCAAGCTCGAACCGCCGACGATGGCTTTGGCAGAAAAGTTCGAAGCGCTTGGGATGAAGACTGCATTCGATAAGCCGCAAGGCAGCGCTAATTTCGACAAGATCGCGCCAAGAACGCCGAAGGATTACCTCTACATCTCGCAAATCTTTCACAAGACGTTTTTCGCGGTGGACGAAAAAGGAACTGAAGCGGCGGCGGCCACCGCAGTGGCGATGATGGCAGGGAGCGCTCTGAGATCGCCTCCGCCACCGCCGATCGAAGTGAAAGTCGATCACCCATTCGTCTATGCAATTCAGCATGTACCGAGCGGCGTCTGTCTGTTTCTCGGACGCGTCACTGATCCTCGGTGAAATGGACCTGTCGACTCTCGCAAATCTAATCAACGCATTTGCCGTCACGGCCGCCCTCATTTTCGCAGCCGCGCAAATTGGTTATTACCGTCAGCAGAGAAGACGAGATGCGATGCTCGAGTTAGTGCGCTCGTTTCAAAGTCCTGCGTTTACGAGCGCGCTGCGCCGGGTCCTTTCGCTTCCCGACGACGCCGACGCACAGAAAATACGTGAAGTGCTCGGACCTGACGGGGAAGACGCGGTCTATCTGGTTTCGCTGACCTGGGAAAGCATCGGTCTGTTGCTTTTTCGCCGCGAGCTCACGCTCGATTTGATCGATGATTTCTTTAGCGGTCCCATCCTTCTTTCCTGGAAGAAGCTTCACGTTTGGGCCGAGGAATGGCGTCGCGCGCAGAACCGCGAGACTGGCTCCGAATGGTTTCACTGGTTGGCTGAAAGAATGATGGAGCGAGAGAAAATCTTGCCGCCGGTGCCCGCTTACATTGCACATCGCGATTGGCGTGAACCACGCCGGCGGTTGGCCAAGGACGGATCGGCCGCGTCCGATCCAGATTAAATCAAACGATCTTCCTCGTTCGCGTAACTGAGGGCTCCGTGGACGATGCGTGCCGCGGACGTGAATGGATGCGGCTCGATTTTATTTGCGTCGAGAATGTGTATGACTTCGATGCCGCGCGCCTTCAGATAATCTGAGATGAGCGAGCGATGACACCGCCACCAGACGGCTTCCGCGCACATGATCGCGGCGGGCTCTGCCTCACCAGCGAGAGCGAGAAAACGCTCGACGCCGTTGTGGAATTGCTCTGTCTCCATGTAATCTGCGTAGCCGCGAAATGAAGCATTGCGCCACGCCGTGTTGCGCGAGTCAGCGTTCGTTTTTCGTCTTCCGCCCAGTTCCGGAAAATGTTCGTAGCGAATACCGTTGGTATTTAGCGATTCCACGAGCGCCTCCTTATTGAACTGTGGATAACGCTTCGATCCCGGTAATGACCGCACGTCGACAAGCAGCTTGATTCCATTCTTTTCGAGCAAGGAAATGAATTCGTCGATGTTGCGGGTCGAGTGCCCAATCGTCCAGATTCGCATGACACAAGATAAACAATAATTCGGGCGCGTTCGAAAGCAGACGCGTCTCGCGTATTTCTGGGGAGCACAGGCTGCCAGCCTGTAGGTGCTGGCAGCCCTGCCGGCAACATCTTCACAGCGTAATTTCCAAGCAGCGCCCAAATTTCCCGGTCTCGGCAAGCTGCCGAGACCTGCAGGCTGGCAGCCTGCGCTCCCCAGCACGCGCCGAATCAATGTGCCGGTTTTGGCGGCGCCACAGCCTCGCTCATCGACTTGAGCATTCGGCCCAGATCGCTGTTGGTGGAGATGACTGCGGTTGTGTCTTTTTCAAACGCGACACGCATAACGTCGAGGGTTCGCAGGAAAGAATAAAGTTCCTGGCCATCAGGTGAATTAAACGCCGCTGCGTAAATCGCCGCTGCCTCGGCGTCGGCTTTGCCCTCGATCTCCAGCGCGTTCTTCGTCGCGGTGGAACTGATCGAGGCGACATCGCTTTCCTTTTGACCGCTGATATTTGCCGCCTCGCCGCGTCCCTCGGAGCGGAAGCGCGCAGCGATTTGATGCCGCTCGCTCGACATGCGCTCAATGATTTTCTCGGCGACCGCTGGATTGTATTTGCTGCGCTTGAAACGTTCATCGAGCAATTCGATTCCGAAGTCGGCAATCTTTTGCCGGGTGCGTTCGGTGATCTGTTTCTCAATTTCGCCGCGCCCGAACTCAACATCGGGAATTGTGCTGGGCAGAAGCGTGCCGCTTTTTTCCAGCTCCTCGTCGCGCAACGGTTTTCGTCCTTTGGTTACTCGAATAATTTCGACGAGATCGTGCGCGGCGACGGCGGTGCGCGTCTCGCTGCCGAGGATATCATCAAGGCGAGAGAGCGCACTGCGCTCGTCGTTAAGCCGATTATAGTACAGGAACGGATCGCTGATACGCCACCGGGCGAAGCAATCGACAATGATGTAGAGCTTGTCCTTGGTCGGGCATTCGGTCGGCGGCCCGTCCCACGCGAGAATGCGCTTATCAAACCGGTGCACTTTATCGATGATTGGCAGCTTGATCTTCAATCCCGGGTTGGTGACGGTGCGAACAATTTTGCCGAATCGTGTAATGATAACGTTTTCGTATTGATGGACGACGAACAGTAGCGTTCCCCATTTGAGCGCGCTCAAAATGAAAAGAATCCCGAGGATCGACATCAACGGGCTCTGCAAAACGCGCAGAATACGCGAGACAGCCGCAGGGCGAGGAGTGACATCGATCACGTTCATGGCGATGTCCGAGTTTGATCCGTCGGGAGAAGCGGCAATGTCTGGAGAATATTTTTCAAGCTGTCATCGACGATGATTTTCTTTTGCAAGCTGGGGAGGATCGCTTGCATCGCCTCGAGATAAAGACGGCGGCGCGTCACGTCTGGCGCTTTTCGGTACTCGGCGAGTAATAATGAAAATTTTTGCGCCTCGCCCTTTGCTTCGTTCACGCGGCGGAACGCATACGCTTCAGCCTGTTTCTCGCGCTCCTTGGCCTGGCCGCGCGCGTTCGGCACGGCATCGTTATACACCGCCCACGCTTGATTAATGGCAGTCTGCTTTTCCTGTTGCGCCTGGTTGACCTCATTAAAGGCAGCCTGCACTGCGGGCGGCGGGCGCACTGTCGCGAGTTGCACTTGCTGAATCTGAAGTCCCAGGCCGTACTGCGAACAAAGATCGGCCAAACGTTTCAAAGTCGATGATTCAATGTCGTGTCGCCCAATCGTGAGGACTTCGTCCACGGTGCGATCGCCGATCACCTCCCGCATCACGCTTTCGGAAAGATCACGCAACGTCTTCTCCGGTTCGCGTGCCCCAAACAGGTACGTTTTCGGATCAGTAATGCGGTACTGCACCACCCACGGGACGAGAGCGGTGTTGAGATCGCCCGTGATCATGGTTTCCGTTTCCCCCGGTTCCGAGTCGCCTTGGTAAATGTTCGTCGAATTCGGCGTAGAAAAACCAAACTCGAGCTTCAATAACCGCTGCGTCGGCACGATGTGGATCTCATCGATGTATGGAATCGCGTAGGCCAGACCGGGATCCACAAGATCGTGATAAGCGCCAAAGCGCGTCTTCACCCCAATGGAGTTTGCCGGGATCGTGGTAAAACCCAATAATAACGTCAGGAACGTGAGGGCAATCCCGATGCACGCAATCAAACCAAGAATCAACCGCAGCGGCTTAATCGGAAGACTCTCGGCAACCATCGGTCTCGGCATAGAGGACCTGTTATTGACTCAAACCTGTCGCGAAGTGCAAGCTTTCAATGCAAGCAATGATGGCTTCCCAGCCGTCACGTTTGATTGGACAGCTGCCCAAGCCGTCGTTCCTTGATCCGTTGTCGCTCCTTGACTCGCTTCGTCTGCGCTCGAAAACTGGAACATGAATATGAAAAACATCATCTTGTCAGCAGTCTTTGGCCTTGGCATGTTCGTCTTGATGGCAGCGAAATCTCAACAGCAACCCGAAGTCGGCAAGGCCGCGCCGGATTTCAGTCTTACTACCGGCGACGGATCGAAGGTGAGCTTGAAAGATTATCGCGGCAAATGGGTGGTGCTCTATTTTTACCCGAAAGATTTTACCAGCGGTTGCACGCTGGAAGCCCACAATTTCCAGCGCGACCTAGCGAAGTATGAACAGACGGACGCAGTAATCCTGGGTGTGAGCGTCGACACCGCGCAATCGCACAAGGATTTTTGCGCGAAGGAAGGACTCAATTTCAAATTGCTTGCCGATCCGGACGCGAAAGTCTCCACCGAATATGGGTCGGTGATGGATTACAAGGGCAGCAAACTCGCCGCGCGAAACACGTTCATCATTAATCCAAAAGGCGAAGTCGCCAAGGTGTATACCGGGGTGAAACCGGCCGAGCACAGCGAGCAAGTCCTGAAAGATTTAGGCGAGTTGAAAAAGAGCTAAACACGAATCGACACGAATTTTTTGCCCCGAAAGCTTTCGGGGCTTTGGAGTGCGGCGGCTTGACGCCGCTTTTGAAGCGTAATCAGACGAGATGTGATTAGGTCGGATTCGATTCTTGCAGGGGAGCAGTAAAATTTTTCTGGCTGGCGAATCGAAAAGAAAACCAAAAAGTAACAGGAGCTGACATGGCAAATAGAAAATCTATCGATTGCAGAGATTATCCGAGTGAGAAGAATTGCTCGCTAAGAATTTCCGGCACGGAACAGGAAGTGTTGGACGCAGCGGTCCAGCATGCCGCCTCGGCGCACGGGCACAAAAACACGCCGGAATTGCGCGAACAGATCAAATCGATGCTCAAAGACGAGGCCGATTAGCGCCCGCAGCAGCAACCAAGTTTACTTCGGCTTAGCCGCGGCCGCCGCTTTTCATTCGGCGCATCTGCACTTGCGCCTCGGTTTCCAGTTCGTTGAGCAGCTGCTTGGAAATATTCGAAAGCTTGCCTGACCACGACGCGCCTACGACGACTGGAGGAAAATCTGGCAGCTCCAGGACGCGCACGCCTTCGGCTGGCTTGAGGCCCGGGATTGCTACTGCCAAACCGATTCCGTATCCGCTCGCGACGTAACGCTCGATCAAGCGAGCGGAGTTGACCTCGATACCGCAAAACCATTCCACTCCCAGGTCTTCGAGACCGCGCTGAAACGAAGCGTGGATGGGATCCGTTCGCGGGAACGCGATCAATGTTTCCTCAATCTTATCGCGCTTCCACAGCTCTTCCGCGCAAGCGAGCCTGCACTTTCTGTGGACGAGCAGAATCAACGGCAGGTCGAGTAACGGTCGAACCTGAATCCCAGCGCGCGATTTTTTCTCAACGACAGTAATCGCAAGATCGACCTCTCGGGCCAGGAGCAACCTCTCGGCTTCAGCGCGCCCTGCTTCGTGCAGATAAAGGCGAAACTCGGGAAATTTGGTTCGAAGTTTCTGCAGCAGTTCCGGGATATAGTCGTGCAACACGATCGACGGCGCGGCAATGCGCAACTGCGGCGACCTGTTCTGACGTAGCTTTTCACCGACGATCTCGACGTTGTCGAAGAAAGGTTTGATAAACTCGAATAGCTCCATGCCTGCAGGCGAAAGCGCGAACGGTCGTCGCTGAAACAGCTTGGTGCCAAGGGACTCCTCGAGCTTCGCGATCTGGCCGCTCACTGCGGGTTGCTGGATGCCGTAGGGAATATTGCGCACTGCGGCTGCGATTCCGCCGTGTTTCGCGACGAAATAGAACAACTCGAGGTGATGAATGTTCATGATCGAAAGCGTCGATGAAATCCGCAATTTTTATCAATTAACATCCGCCGCGCAAAGTAGTTATGCTCTCCTACAAAGCCGAATATTCGGTCAAATCTAACAAACATATGGAACTCCTGATCCTGTTCATCGTCGGTCTATTGATTGCGATTTTCGTCCTGCCGTTTGTCGCGCTCGCCAAAGCAAACAGCGCAAAGCGCGGCCGTGATGATTTAGCCAGGCGATTGTCATCACTTGAAAACGAAGTGCGGAATCTGCGGCCGCACGCCGTCCCCGCCCCGACATCGGAAGCCGCTGTGGCAGCCCCGAAAGCTTTTGGAGTCGGGCCACGACTTCCGGTTACAACACCTGCTGCGGCCGTGCCAGAGAAAGAATCGGTGCCGCCGCCAATTCCGGAAAAATTCGTCGAAAGAGCCGTTCCTCGAATCGCAGCGCCACCCAGACCCCCGATTAACTGGGAGCAATTCATGGGCGCGAAACTGTTCGCGTGGATCGGCGGGCTCGCGCTTTTCCTCGGCGTGGCGTTCTTCGTGAAGTATTCGTTCGAGCACAATCTCATCCCACCGGCGCTGCGAATTGCAATCGGGTTCGTTGTTGGCGTCAGCCTTCTCATCGTCGGTCTGCTTCTGAAACGGAAGGAAAACGCCGTCACTGCGCAGACGCTCTGCGCGACTGGAATCCTTGTGCTCTATGCTGTGACGTTCGCCTGCCGATCTTATTACCACTTCGCATTCTTCGGTCTCATTCCAACCTTTTTATTGATGACGCTAACCACGGCTGTCGCGTTCCTGCTCGCCGTCCGATTGAATGCGATAGTTGTCGCTGTGCTCGGCATCGCGGGCGGTTTTCTCACGCCGGCATTGCTTTCGACCGGTCAGGACCACCCGCTTGGACTCTTCGTCTACATCGCGCTGCTCGATGTCGGTCTGCTGGCGCTTGCTCAACGAAAAGGCTGGAATGTGCTCCCAACTCTCGGCGCCATTGGGACTGCGCTGATGCAATTCGCCTGGATAGGGACGTTCTTTGTTTCCGAAAAATATTTCGCGGGAAACAAAGTGCTTGTTGTCATGGCGGTATTTGCCGGATTTCAGTGGCTGTTTCTGGCAGCAATAGCGTGGTCGAAACGTACGCGGAAAACGAGCCCTGAACTTTTCGCCTGCGGGATCGGACTCGCGGCGGTCGCGATCTGCTCGGCCTTCTATTTGCTGTCGTTCGAAACGATCGCGCAGCGGCCTGCACTTTTGTTCAGCTATTTGTTTGTTGTCGATCTTGGCGTGCTCGCGCTCACGTTGCTCGAAAGCAGGCTGGTAATTCTTAATGCGCTCGCAGGGTTGGTGGCGTTCATCCTTCTCGCCGCGTGGACAAACTACGATCTCACAACTACGCATCTTTATACCGCGCTGACATTTTATTTTATCTTCGCGCTGTTTCATTCCGCGACGCCGCTCGCGCTGCAACGTCTGCGAAGTGTCCAGATTCCATGGTGGAGTCATGCATTTCCCGCTTTGGCGCTGCTCCTGGTGCTGATGCCGATTTTTCAACTCAGTGGGCTTTCAATTGTTATTTGGCCGCTCGTGTTGATTGTAGATCTTCTGGCGATTGTTCTCGCCCTGGCAACGGCCACACTCCTGCCGATTCTCGCCGTGCTCTTGCTCACGCTGGTGGCAATAGGTAGCTGGCTGCTGCGGATTCCAACCGAACTCAACGGCTTGCCGACAGCACTGTTCATTCTCGGCGGCTTTGCGATTTTCTTTTTGGTCGCTGCAAGCTGGGCCTGCCGCCATTTAACGAGCGCCGGAACGCACACGCCAAGACTTTTCGGGAACATCACCGATGCGGGAAATCTTTCCGTTCAACTTCCGGCGTTGTCGGCCGCGCTGCCGTTTCTGCTGCTCATCATGGTGACGCTGCGATTGCCGCTCGCGAACCCATCGCCCGTGTTCGGTCTCGCGTTCTTGCTAGTCATTTTGCTTCTCGGAATCAGCGAACTCTTTTCGCTCGGCGTGCTGTCAGCGGTCGCACTTGTTTCCGTTCTAGCGCTCGAACACGCGTGGTACTTCCAACATTTCGATCCCGCGCGCGCGAGCCTCCCCTTGCTTTGGTATCTCGGATTCTATGCGCTCTTCACTGCATTTCCGTTCGTTTTCCATCGCAGGTTTGCCGAGAAAACTGTGCCGTGGGCTACGGCCGCGCTGGCTGGGCCGTTGCACTTTTATCTCGTGTATCAGCTGATTCGCACTGCGTACCCGAACTGGGTTCCTGGTCTCGTGCCGGCCGCATTTGCGCTGCCGCCTTTGCTCGGACTATTCGTGCTCCTCAAACCCACACCGCTCACCAACCCGGCACGCAATTCGCAACTCGCGCTCTTCGGCGGCGCGACGCTGTTCTTCATTACGTTGATTTTTCCGATCGAGTTCGATCGAGAATGGATCACTGTTGGTTGGGCTTTGGAAGGCGCAGCGCTCTGCTGGCTTTTCCACCGCGTGCCACATCCTGGATTGCGACTGGCCGGCGTTGCATTGCTCGTGACCGTATTCGCGCGCCTCGCTCTTAATCCAGCCGTGCTCACGTATCATTTGCGCGCCGCGTTCCCCATTTTGAACTGGTATCTTTATGTCTACGGCGTTGCGACGGTTTGTTTGTTCGCTGCTGGACAATTGCTCGCGCCGCCGAGTCATCGCGTGCTCGGGCGCAATGTACGGTCGTTGCTTTATACGCTCGGCACCGTGCTCGTCTTCCTGCTCATGAACATTGAGATCGCCGATTACTTCAGCACTCCGGGCGCGGCCGCGTTAACGTTTGAATTCACAGGAAATTTTGCGCGCGACATGAGCTATAGCATCGCCTGGGCGCTGTTCGCCTTGCTTCTGCTCATTGTCGGCATGCGCAAAAGAACTGCACCGGTCCGCTACGCGAGTCTCGGCTTGCTCGGGATCACCGTCGTGAAACTTTTCTTTCACGACCTTTCGCAACTCGACCAACTTTATCGTATCAGCGCGTTCGTCGTCGTCGCCGTTATTGCAATTCTTGCATCGTTTCTGTATCAGCGATTCCTCGGCGCCGCGGAGAAAACGAACGAAATCACACCCACGATCACATCCGCTCCATAGGTTCACGGCCTTATGGCCCTAGCGACGCTACTCCCTCGCCGCTGACGTGATTCCAGCCTAACGAATTGCGCCGAAGGCAGAGCACTTCTCGCAAATTAGCAGCACTGTCATCGGCTAAATCAATGATGACGCAAGGAATTATCGATTAACGCAATTCTCTTCCCGGAGCCATCGTCGATGCATGAACATGCTTATCATTTTTGGAATCGCAGCGGGTTGTATTCTCGCCGAGCGGCTGTGGCCGGCGTTGGAATTGCCTCGCGTTAATGCGTGGTGGGGAAGAATAATCCTGATCAACTCGATTCAACTGGGTATCACCGTGCTCGCCGGCCAAACCTGGAATCGTTGGCTGGATCACACGTCGATCTTTCACCTGAAAGACCACTTCAGCGATTGGTCCTCAGCTGCGATCATCTATTTCTTCTCAACATTTGTTTATTATTGGTGGCATCGCTATCGGCATGAATCGCCCCTTCTATGGCGCGTGCTACATCAGATCCACCATTCGGCCCGTCGCCTTGAAATCGTTACAAGCTTTTACAAACATCCGGTGGAAATTTTGATTAACTCCATTCTGAGCAGTCTGATTGTGTATCCGTTGTTTGGGGCCAGCATCCCCGCTGCCGGCTATTACACCATCCTTATCGCAGTGGGGGAATTCTTTTACCATTGGAATATCAAAACACCGTCGTGGGTTGGTTTCATTTTCCAACGGCCCGAATCCCACCGCGTCCATCATCAGTTCCGGCACCACACCAACAACTTCGCGGACGTCCCGCTCTGGGACATGCTCTTTGGCACCTTCAAGAATCCGAAGACATTCAAGGGACAATGCGGTTACGAACGTTGGCGTGAAGATCGGTTCGAGGACATGCTGGCCTTTCGCGATGTTCACTCGCCCGGCGTGGAAAAGCTCGCGCCTCTGCATTTTTTGCCGACATGCATCGGTTGTTCCAAGAGATGGGCGTGTACAGCCTCAAGACAAACTGCCTCGTAAGGACGGGGATGAAACGAATCATCGTAACCTGCGGGACTTTGGTTCTCGTCACGATCGTCTGCGCAATTTCTGCTGGATGTTTGCTCGGCGCTCGATCTTCCCAAGAAGTTTGGTTCGTGCCGAATGCCGGACATGTCGATCTTCATCGAGCAGCAGGCGAGCAGTATGAATCGCGCGGGCTGGCGTTTCTCGGAAAAATGTGAAGATAAGAATTGTTCCGGGGCCGTGGCGATTGATCGCAATCGGCGTCGTATATTTTGCCGTGATGTTTTTAGGTCATCTGCCCGACCATTTGATTTTGTTCCCAACGAAGGCGCCGATCAATGCCGGCGGTGCCGTTCGCAAAACGATTCCGTTTCAAAATGGCGAGTTGGAAGTGTGGACGGCAAAGTCGCGTCGGGCGCAACAACAGGGCCGCGCCGATATTTTCATTTTGCGCTTTTACGGCAACGCGGATCGTGCCGATCGATGGGCAGCCCTCGAGTGTGAGATGTGGAGCGACCGCGCGGTTGAAATCTGGGGAATGAATTACCCCGGCTTCGGCGGCAGCACTGGACCGGTGCGATTATCGCGGATCGGACCGGCCGCGCTTGCGGCGTTTGATGAACTAAAACAATACGCAGCCGAGCGGCCAATCGTGCCCTTCGGGGCTAGCATCGGCGCAACCGCGGCGCTTCACGTCGCCGCAAATCGTCCGGTCGCCGGACTGATTTTGCATAATCCGCCGCCGCTCCGTGAAATGATCCTTCGTCAGTTTGGATGGTGGAACCTATGGCTGATAGCGGGTCCGATCGCATTGCAGATCCCGCGAGATCTCAACAGCATTGAGAACGCGAAAGCGATGCATGCGCCAGCAATCTTCCTGCTGGCCGAAAAGGATGAAGTGGTCGCGCCCCGGTTTCACCGCTTGGTGGTTGACGCGTATGCCGGGAAAAAACGCATCATTGAATTGCACGGCGCCTATCATAACGATCCAATCGAAGGCGCGGCGCTGGCAGATTTGAATGAGGCGCTGGATTGGTTGTTGCCAACCGTTACCTCGCCGCACGCGCCAAAGCGATAATTGGGTAGCACGCTTCGCGCGCTGCCATTTGCCACTCGATTTCCGGAATTGCTCTGTAGTAACTTGAGCCCGCGATGCAGAACGCCCAAAACTTGATGAGTAGTTTCGAATTCATCGCGGCGTTGATGTCGATAATCATCGGTCTGGGCGTGACGAACCTGCTCTCGGGAGCTGGGCGCGCGTTTTACCGTCGTAGAGAAAATCCGCTCGATGAGGTTCGCCTTGTGCTTACCATCGCGACTTTGGTGCTGCTGGTTTTGCAGTGGTGGATCACATTCAGGTGGAACACCGAGGCCAACTGGACTTTCGACAAATTCCTGGTGCTGATTGCCTGGACGGTCGTCTTGTACTTGCTCACAGTTTTCCTTTACCCGCCTGACCTGTCGGAAGCCGAAGAACACCAGGGCCGCTTCGAACGGAATCGCGCGGGCTATTACTCAGCGTTCATTGCGATGTGTTTTCTCGACATCGCGCAAACAGCAGTTCATGGCGAACTTTTTCAGCCGGTGTGGTACGTTCCGTTCGTTGGCCAATACGCGCTTCTTGCGGGCGGCGGTCTCATTATCAACCGACGCGGTTACGATCGGTTCTTCGCCTGGTACCAACTGGTCACACTGCTGGTGTGGGCACTCGTGGTGAGGAGATTCTTGGTGGGAAATGAGCCGCCAATTTGATTGAGCTGCTTCTTCACTCGCAGCCGCCAGAATTGCATTCAACCCTTAATTTCTACCCATTCATTTCGCGCACGCGAATCAGCAACGGCTTGCACCACGCGCATGTATCGCAGCCCATCCTCGAAATTCGGATGGGGATGCACTCGACCCTTTGACTTTACTGCCGCCAGAAAATCTTCTTCCACACGCCATTCACCTTCCAATTCGGGCGGAACATCGACGACATGCAGCGCGCGATCCCCGGCCTTGCCCGCCTGCACGACGTCGGAAGTGAAATCGTACGTGAGCGTGCCGCCGCTGCCGTAAATTTCCATCCGATCACCCAACCCCATCGCATCGATACCGCTAAACTCCAGGACGCCTTCCGCGCCATTCTCGAAACTGCACAGAATGGTTAGCAAATCAGGAATGATCACTTTGTAGGCATCGCGAACGGGATAAATGATTTTTTGCCGCGCGAAGACGCCGGTGATGTCGCCCAGCCAGCGTTGCAATACCTCCATGTAAATCCCGAGGGTGAGAGTGTTGAGTCCGCTGATCTCAATTTTTTGACGCCAATGCGCCGGAGCATCGGGGTCCAAGTAATTGCTGGTGAAACTTTGCAGCCGCACATGATGTGGCCGGCCGATATAATTCTCGGCCAGAATCTTTTTGATCAGCAAATCAGCCTGCATTCCGAATGGCGGCGGGCAAAGCATGGTCACCAGCTCGGGATAACGCTTTGACGCCGCAAGCATTTCTTCTGCTTCGGCTAAATCCATCGACATCCGCGCCTGGCAAAAAACGTGTTTACCGGCCTCAAGCGCGGAAATTGTCACTGCCGAATGCATGTAAGGCGGTGTGCCGATCCAGACAACGTCGATGTCGGGTAGCGCCACCAACTCCGGCCAATTCTTTATCGGCGTCGCTTGTGGCACATTTTCGCTGCAAAATTTATCGGAGCTTTCGTATGTCGAATTGGAAACAGCAACAATCTCGATCTCCTGATGCTTCTTCAGAGCGGGCAAATGCCGAGTCCGAACAATGTTGCCCGCTCCGACAATGCCAATCCGCAGTTTATGATTATTTTTGTGCATTGGTGCGATATCAATGTCGCAAACTCGATTGCTTCTTTGTGCGAGCTTACTTGGACTGTGAAGAGCGATGGCGCGTTCAACCAATCACAGATCGCCGATGGCTGATGTCGCCTTCGCTTTTGTGATCCACTTGACGCGCTGACGTTCGCGCGGCAGTTTACGCGTCCTCGTTGGGATAAGTTTATGTCAAGAATTTGCGATATTACAGGATCCAGGGCCGTGGGCGGCAGCGTCATTCACCGGCGCGGCCTGGCTAAGAAAAAAGGCGGAGTAGGCCGGCATGTGACAAAAATGGTGCCGCGCATTTTCGCGCCAAATTTGCGTCGCCAGCGGATTTGGGTGCCGGAGCTGAAGAAATTTGTCCGTGTCCGCGTCACGGCTCGCGGTCTCAAGACGATTAACAAACGCGGCGCTTACAAGGCGCTTAAAAAAGCTGGTGCCATTTAGCCTGTCCGCGGCCGAAAGAATAAGATCGTCCGCTATTACGAGGGTGACTCGGGGCCGTCGCTGAGAATTGTAGCCGAGTAAGTTGCGGGCGAACTCGTCGTGGCGAGCGCCTCCTCTCCTGCTTCGACCGGTTCAGGTCCAACTGGCTTGGCAATTTCCGCGGTAGCCGCCATCACAGGCTCGTGCGGCTTGGTTTTTATTCGTGGGAGATCAAGCGAGCCATCGTTGAACTCAATGACGTAACCCTCGTTTATCAGCCAACGCAGGTCGGAAGCGAGCGCCAGTCTGCGCGGCTCTGCATCTTCCGTCGAGCCATCGCCGATCAATGTCTCAAAAAGCTGTTTGCGATTGATTCCCGCCTTCAGTGCCTCGAGAATCGCGTTCACAGACGGAGACACGCCCGCCTGTTCATGAACAAATGGCCGTACTCGGATTGGCGAAACAAACAACATGCCGCGGCGATGGCGGAAGACATGCAAGCTGTTTTGTCGAAACCGGCCGGCTAGCTCCTGCATCATGTTAGAAGGCGAGCGGGTCTCCTGCGCCCAGGCCTGCTCGATTGCCCGATTTAGTTTGTGATCGGGGAGACTTCGACTGGATGCTCCGCCGATGATCACTTCCGCAGGCTTGCGGGTTAGTCCCGGCAAATAGTTCGACCGAAAATGCCGTTCCGCTTCCACCGGAGTAGAAAATGTTAGAGAAGTCTCTTCGCGTAACGTCGTGTAAGTCGTGACTTTGCGGGCTTCCTCTTTCCAGCGCTCGATTAGCGCGGTATCGCTCACAATCTCGACTTGTCGCTGATAATCGGCAAAACTCATTCGCCGGCTGAAACGTTGCTCGTAAAGGCTGCGCAGCTGCGGTTGGTAGTTGTGATGGTTAGTCGGGCCGAGGAGCGTTCCGCTCAGCCGGCATCGCGCCACATTAGAGAAATTTCCCTTAATTGCATCGGTCTCCACAACGTCGATCTGATAGAAATCGTGTTGAGCCCATCGGAAAGCGTTTCGTTCGAGGAATTCTCGGTCCACAGACACCACCCCGTGATCGCCAAGCTGATAAAGAGGCGGTTCCTCCCTGGCGGTGAGGTAAACCTCGTAGCCTACCGGTTTTTCCAAAAACAATCGTGCCAGCGCAAATAGCGAATACGCAGCTGAACCGGACTTGATCTGGGCGACGACGTTTTCAACTGCAGGCGAGTATGGCAGGAAACGGATGGTGACTGGCGGCGTAATTGGCTCAGAATGGCGATTTGTATGATGCTGATTTTGCCTGCGGTCGCCCTGTCGGCGCACCCCGCGATCGCGCTCTGTCTTTTTGAACTTGTGGAGACCTGCTCCTCTTCCTGTGGACCTTGAACGTTGAAACTTGGGCTCGGAGCGTTTCTTGCTACCACTCTGTCGGCTGCGTAACTCTGGTGTTGCCTCTTCGCCCTGGTAGTGCTGGTAGTTTCGCGCCTCAACGGGCTCTTTCACCCATGCAGGTAACAGCTTCAGATCAAGAAGATCGACAGTCTCGACGGTGGGAGATGTCATCGGTTTCATCTACTCGAATGGCAAATGGAAGCAAACGGCAAGAATCTGCGTGGAAATGGCGTGTTACGGTGCGCCGCCGCACATCGCAGCGCGAAGGCCCTACCATAAGCCTGAAAATGATTGACAACCTCTTTAATTCATTTACTTGCCATGCTGTGCCCGGACTGCTGTAAGCTTTTCCACGCGCGACTAACACAAACCCAACAAATTTTATGGCGGAAAAATCGATCGAAGACAAGGTCAAGGACATTATCGTCGAGCAACTTGGCGTGAACCCGGAGCAGGTCACGCCGCAGGCCTCTTTTATTGAGGATTTGGGCGCAGATTCGCTGGACATCGTCGAACTGGTGATGGCCTTTGAGGAAGAATTTGGGGTCGAAGTACCGGACGAAGACGCGGAGAAACTGCAGACGGTCGGCGACGTCATCAAATACATCGAAGAAAAGTCGTCCAAGCAACCGTAGCGCGCTAGCTTTCAACTTGTAACCACCGATTTGCCGCAGGACGAATCCGTCGGTGTGCAGACCCGTAGCCGGGTCGATGTCAGTGCTGCCTTACATCCAAACGAAGGCGGCCACAGGGCCCGTGGCTACAGCTCGTCAGTAATAAAGCCTGACGAGGTGGAAATCACGGGCTCGGCCGAGGCGCAGGTGTGGTGGGACGAGGCCGCGGTGACGGCTTGGGTTTTGGCGACGGGGTTGGCCCTTCCCTGAATCCCAGGATCTGGAAAACCTGATCCGGCCATACTTGGTCGGCCATGCAGGTACTCTTTCGATTCCATGCGACGCAACCAGTGCCGTAACCATTGCCGGGGTTCTGCCAGGCAGCGCCCGAGTTTCTCTGAACGGTACGGTTGTGCCAGAACCACTGACCGCTTGGATTCGAGTCTTGCCGCGCCTGCACTGAAACCCAATACGTTCCCGGAAGGATACCGAACGGATTTGGAAGACAGATCACGAAATCAGGCGCAGTCCCGGTATACGGCAGGTTTTCGAATGCACGAATCTGCGTGCCCGGGAGATTGCCTGTCCCGTTCTGGTAAAAGTAAATGTTGAATGACGATGCAGGCCCGCCACCGGCGGAATATTCACCCATTACACGGACACCGTTGATATAGATGCCACCAAAACCGGAGGTGAGTACAAAGTTGTCCGCCGCTTGATCATCGAACGCGGCCATCGCCGGCTCGAACTTCTGCGATCCGATAGCGACAGGCGGTTCGCTTGCTGGACTACTGTACTGATCCCAGAGCGGCCCACCCTGACACCCCGCGACGGGCAGAGAGCGCACGGCACTAGTCATTTCGCGAGAAACGGCGGGAATCTGTGGCACGCTGCCGACCGTGGTTTGGTTGCCGGCGTTTTTTTGCGCAGGTGCTCGCGGTACTAGCTGAATCGCCACGAACACCACGGCGAGCAAACAGCCGACCTGAAACAAACGGACTCCTATCCTGTTAGGGTTTTTGTTTACTTGCCCAAATCGCGTTCCGCTATCGTCGGTCACCTCTTCTTTTTACCTAATCGCAGTGAATCGGATCAAGCCGTTTTGCGTATCTGCTGCTCGCATGAGGATTCTCCTTCACGGTTGCGAAGCTCCATGACCGGTTCACACTAAGCGACGTGGAAAGCACTCTGTTGCATCAGCCGCTGTTTTACGTCGGCCATCATTACGTAACACTTCTGGGCCTGATTGCCTTCGTCGGCTGTTTCACAGCCGGACTTCTAATCGCTCGATTTTTGCAAAGTCAGATCGTCCGCCGTTTTTTTAGCCGGTTCAAAATTGACACGAATTTCATCGCGATCGTCACGACGATACTAAGTCTGGCGTCGATCATCTTCTTCAGTGTCACTGCGGTTAACGCGGCAGGGATTCCATTGCCCTGGAACGCGCCGCTTCCGGCGATCAAGCTGAGCATGCTTCAGATTTTTCTGCTGGTCGCGCTTCTGATCGCGGTGTTTTGGATCTCATCCCGGACGAAGCGTTTCCTTTTTAATCGGCTTCTTGCTGACAGCGGACTCGATCGTTCGCTTCAGTACGCCATTGCCCAAATCCTGAGCAACATCGTCCTCGTCGTGGGCATTCTCATTGTCCTGGAGAACACGGGCATTCATTTGGCTGCATTAGCAGTTTTTGCAGGCGCAGTTGGCGTAGGCGTCGGATTCGGTCTCCAAAACATCACCAGTAATTTCATCAGCGGCCTGGTCATTCTGGCAGAGCGACCGATTACGATCGGGGACCGCGTGGAAGTGGCGGGGATCGTCGGAAGAGTGCAGCAAATTCGCGCGCGCAGCACGGTTATTGTGACGAACGATAACATCGCCACGATCGTGCCGAACTCGAAATTCATCGACTCGCCCGTGACCAACTGGCACTACGGCGATCCACGCGTGCGGTTTCGTCTTCCGGTCGGTGTGGCTTATGGCAGCGACCTTAACAAAGTGCAGGAGGCGCTCATCGCCGCAGCACGCGAGCATCCAGCGACGCTGAACGATCCAGAGCCCACTGCGTTTCTGGAGAAATTTGGCGATAGCACCATCGATTTCGAGCTGGTCGCCTGGACCCAGGAGATGAGTTACAGGCCGCGCCGATTCAGAAGCGACCTGAATTACCTGATATACAAGCACCTCACGGCGGCCGGAATCGAGATTCCATTTCCGCAGCGCGACGTCCACATTCGCACCGACACTGTCAAAGTGGAAGCCACGGAGGTCGGAACGGCGAGATGATCGCAGTCGAACATGACACGCCTCACCGTTTTTTGGCCTGCATGTGAAAGGGCGAGCGATTGTTCTTAGACAGCGACATGCTGGGCCAATCTGACGAGGCGACCAAGCACCATGAACGCCCCGAAGGGGTAAAGCCACGATCTAGGTCTATTTGACGCCAACCGCGGTTATATTTTTCGGATTGACGACGCTAACGCGCGCTGGACCACCTCAATCAATTCAGCAGCAGCAACTGGTTTCTCGAGAAAAGCAAACGCGCCACAGCGTAGCGCCTGAGCCTCGACATCAGGTCCCCCAAATGCTGTGATGATAATAACCGGCAAACTCGGCAGGGCGCCGGCAAGCGCCAGAACGCCGCGCCCACTGAACATTGGCATTCGCAGATCGGTGATGATCAGGTCGAATCGCCTTTCAGAATCTGCAAGCTCCTTCACAACCGCAACTGGATCAGTGACGCAAGTGACCTGCATATCCTGACGGGCGAGCCCCCTGGCAATTGCCCGTAGCATTCCTGGATCGTCATCTACCACCAAGACAGATTTGCCCTGCAATTCGCCCATAATCTCTTCAAAGCCCCGCGCCACGCCATATCCCAAGTCGCCTATGCTGAGGGAAGGGAATCTTCATGTCATGCTTGGGACAGCAAGCGGAAGTTGAATGCTAAAAGTGCTGCCTCGTCCCGGCGCCGTAGCGCAAGCAATCTTCCCGCCATGTTCATTGATTACCCGCTGGGCATATGCGAGACCGAGTCCCGTGCCATCGCTTTTGGTAGTGAAGAACGGGATGAAAAGATTCCGGGTTTCCTCCTCAGTCATGCCTCGACCGCTATCGCTGATCGACACTACGGCTTCCGAACCATTTCTTTGTGAGCGGACCGTAAGGTTTCCGCCATCCGGCATTGCCTCTACCGCATTGCGAATTAGATTTAAAAAAACTTCCCAAAGTTGCTCAGCATCGACACAAACCAATGGTAAGTTTGGATCAAGGCTGCTCCTCAAGTCCACGTGCTTTTGATCAAGTAACGGCTGCACAAAATTAAGTTTTTCCTCAAGAAAGCCCTTGAGCGATATCACAGCGCGCTTGGACTTCGGCATTCGCGCGAATCGGAGATAGTCCTGTAGCACCTGGCGGATTCGCAATAACTGCGAACGCATTTCACGCAGAAGCACCTGGCACTCGTCAGCGGAATGACCGTTGGAATTTGAGGCGGCCTGAAGGTCCTGCCCGATCAGGTCGAGGTTGAGGAAAATTGAGCCCAGCGGGTTACGAATTTCATGGGCAACCTGGGCCGCCATGGAACCGACGACCGCGAGGCGCTCCGCCTGAAGGTTGGCTTGTTCCAGCCGCTTGCGTTGTTCCATCTCGGCCCGCAAATCGGCAGTTCGGCGCTCGACCGTTTGTTCAAGATGGTAGTGAGAACTGTGAAACGCAGTTAGCAACCAGACAACGACGAAAAAGAACATAAAAAGCATGGTGGCGTTCCAAAAGGGAATTAGCGGATGTTGATACGCGGGACCACCGAGTATGTCGCTGAGAAGCCACACGCCCGTGCACAAGGCGCCTACGGCGAATCCTGCCCAGCGGCCAGCAACCCACGCCGCGAGGCACGTAGGCAGCAAGTAAAGAGCCGATATTGCCCATTCGCGACCCGTAAGATAATCAATAAGGCCGAGAACAATTCCCAGTGTCACAGCAGCGAGAGTCGCAACCACTTTCGATCGTACACAAGACTCTCCCTTTCCTTTCACCTGGAACTCCGTGCTGGAAGAGTTTGACAAAACGGTTCGGAATTTCGTTCACAGTCCGGTTTATTTCTGGTTACAAGGTACAGCTGCCGCGGAATTCGAGATGCTATCAGAAGAGCTGTCGTCCGTACGAAGCTTGAGAAAAGTTTAGCAGCCGTAAATTCCTATTCCCGCTTGGCAGCCGATTATTCGGCCAATCTTCTATCTCTTTCTGCTATGGCACACGGCAACTGCATTTTGTTTTCGGACGGCAGGGCCAAGGTCATTACGCGTGCTGAGCTGCAGAATTGCGGCGCGTGGAAACGGATGTTCCAAAATCGGTGCAAGGATCATCGCTACTACGAGATTGTCGAACAAACGCTGCAGAACGATTTCGAACATCATTATCTGCTGCTCGAGGACCACTCGGGGAACGCGCGCGCCATCCAGCCGGTCTTCTTTGTACGGCAAAATCTTATTGAGGGCGTACCCGGGAGGATTCGGTCTGTCGTTGACGTAATTCGCAAAATTTTTCCGCGCTTTCTGACCATGCGTGTTTTGATGGTTGGCTGCGCAGCCGGTACAGGGGACATCGGTGCGTGCGATGAGACGGACGAAGCATGGGCGGCGCAAGCGCTCCAGGCGAGTCTTCGCACCTATGCCAGGCGAAATAAGGCTTCCCTGGTCGTTTTGAAGGATTTCCCAGCGAACTATCGCTCGCCGCTCAAAACGTTTGCCTTAAATGGTTATGCCCGGATTCCGAGTATGCCGATGACGCGGCTATCGCTGCATTATGAGAACTGGGATGACTATTTTCGCACCCTAAGCAAGGCGACTCGAAAAGATTTGCGCCGCAAATTCCGGAAAGCCGGCCGCGCGGCAAACATAGAACTGGAGGTCGTGAGCGAGATCGCCCCTTTTATCGACGAGATTTATCCGCTTTACCTCGCCGTTCACGAGCGATCGCCATTAAAATTTGAAACACTGACAAAGGATTACTTTCGCGCCATTGCGCAACGCATGCCGGAACTCGCGCGTTTCTTCATCTGGCGGCAAGACGGCAAAATTGTTGCATTCAGCTTTTGTCTTGTTTGCGGGGATGCGATTTATGACGAGTGCATCGGTCTTGATTACATCGTTGCGCTCGACCTCCATCTCTATTTTTACACACTGCGCGACATCATTTCGTGGGCGATACAACAAGGGTTGAAACATTACTACAGCAATCCGCTCAATTACGAGCCGAAGCTGCATTTGGATTGCGAACTGGTGCCGCTCGACCTTTATGTGCGGCACACCAGCGCTCTGCTGAATCCGATATTTAGTCGCGTGATCAAATATCTGGGACCAACGCGGCACGATCCTGTTTTGCCGAGATTTCCAAACGTGGATCAGCTTTAAACCATCCGCCCTCTGGTCGGGCGCATCATTGTCATTCCGATCGAAGCGGAGGAATCTCTAATTCTATTGTTTTGCTTCCTCGGCGGGCAGAAACGGAATGGGAATCTTACTTGCCAGGCGTGGTTTCTTTAACGAAGTTTCCATTCGAGTTTTTCCCCGATGAATACTGACGCTATCCGAATAGAGCGCCCGAGTACGAATTCAAAGCTCTTCGCGCACACACGCTGGGACGCTGTTCCGGTCGTGGCGGGTCTTTTTCACTTCACCTATTTCCTGGGGCTGTACTTCCTTTACCCGTACGCGCCGCTGTGGGTGATGCTGATCCTCGGGTTCATTTATTCGCTGATGATCAACGCCAACATCAATGGCGTGTCACATAACTTCATCCACAACCCCTTTTTCCGCTCGCAACTGCTCAACCGAATTTTTGGCGTGATCGAATCGGTGGCCTGCTGCTTTTCGCAGACCTACTATGACGTGGTTCACATGCAGCATCACAAGGGCAACGCCGATCGCCCCGATGAAAGTGGTAAAACGATTGATTGGATCTCGATTTACAAACATGGGCACGATGGCGAGGCGGAAAATCCGTGGGGCTACGTTTTTCTCAGCTTCTTTCGCGACAATCCCAGCGCGATCAAGCGCGAGTTGGCCAAGCGCGGTAAAATCGAACTGCGTTGGGGCAACATCGAACTGGCCGTGTTCATCACGATTTTGATCGCAATGGCAGTTATCGTCCCGACCAGACCGATCCATTTCATCAACTGGCGGTTCATGCTGTTTTTCCTGCCGTTCTTCTATCTCGGCCATTGCTTCAGCTACTTGAATGGTTACTTCCGCCATTACGGTGCCAACCCGGATAAACCGATTGCCTGGGGCGTGAGCAGTTACGGGAAAATTTATAACTGGCTCTTTTTCTATAACGGCTATCACGCCGAACATCATTTCCGGCCGAAAGTGCACTGGACGAAAATGGAAAAATTTCGCCAAGGCATTGCCGATTTACAGAAACGGGAAGGCGTCCGCACCATCAAGCGAGCGCATATGCTTGGTTTTCTCGATCCCAATTTGCCAAAACGTCGCGAGCGCAGCGCGCACATCGAACGCGCTGAGGCGTCAACTTCTGGGTAGTCCCGAAGATTTCTTCGCGCTGCCGAACTTCGTAAGTGCATCATTTGAAGCATAGGAAACTCTTGTTTCAATCCCAAAGCGCAGATCGACACAGCGGCGGTTACTCGCGCTGCCGCTAATTCTGACTCATCCGGGCCATCTGGGACGCGAAGGAGTGCCAAAGGTCCGGCTATCTGGCAACCACGCGGCAACTGTTGGAGCGTTCGCCCTGAAACAACGGTTTGAGCGTTCGTTGCCCGGCGTGAGAAATGCAAGCCAATTAGTCGTATCAGGCGAAGCCCTACACTAAAATTAGGTGATGCCTGACTAGACAGATTCGTACGAGTTACCGTAAAAAAAGCGTCACGCTAAGGATATCCGCCAGAAAGTCTTGTGGAGAGCAAACAAAAAGAGGCCGAATCCGCCGCGTGAAATACTGGCAAGCTACACTGGGAATTTCTGCGGACGTTTCCAAATGCAACGAGCTTTGAACTCCAGCCTCGCCGCTAAGCAAATTACTCATCCCGCGACCGCGGGCGCATTGCGCTTCTTCTTTCAACGGGGCAGTGCGAAGGTTTTTGCGAAGACAACCGATATCGACCCCGAACTCTGGCGCGCTACCTTCGGAACCGATTACAAGAATTTCGAATACTACCGTTTGATTGAAGATACCGTTCAAACTGGTTTCACTTATCGCTACCTGGCCTTATTCGATCTCGAAGAGCGGCCGATTGCTCTCCAACCGCTCATCATCGCCGATCAGGATCTGGCGACGGCGATTAATGGACGCATTGGTCGCGCCATAAAGTCGATTCGCGCGCGTCTGCCACGTTTTTTGTACTCGCGTATGTTGATGGCCGGTTGCCTCGTAGGCGACGGCAAACTCGGTATCCTGCCGGGAGTAAACCCACGTTTCGCGAGCGACCTTTTGGCCGAAGCATTGCAACAATTCGCCCGCAGCGAGGCCATTTCGTTCGTGACGATCAAGGATTTTTCGCCCAGTCTGCGGTCAAATCTTCGCCCACTGGTTCGCGGCGGTTATACCAGGCTTGACGGTTTTCCGTCACTTCATCTCGATCTTAATTTCAGCAGCGTCGAGGACTACATGCGGCAGCGCCTGAGCCGCGTCACGCGCAAAAGTTTTAAGCGGAAACTAAAGAAAACCGCCGCGGTAATCCCGAGGATTGAGTTAGAAGTGCGGAACGATTGTTCCGAAATGATCGATGAAATTTATCCACTTTACCTCAACGTGGCGCAGCGCAGCGACGTCGCATTTGAGGTTTTTACCAAGGAATATTTTCTCGAAGCGTCCCGGCGTATGCCGGAAAACGTCCGTTATTTCATCTGGCGGCAAAATGGCAAGGCCATCGCGTTTAGTTTTTGCACAATCTGGGGGGACACGATTTATGACAACGACATTGGCTTTGATTACGCCGTCGCCCACGAGCTTAATTTATATCACGTGACCTTTCACGACATTCTCGACTGGGCCCTGAGAAATCATCTGCGCTTTTATGAGACGGCACCGTTCAACTATGATGTGAAACTGCACCTGGGATTATGCCCTGATCGTCTCGATCTTTATATTCGACACCGCTCGCCCGTTATTAATTTGCTTTTGAAATTTGTTGCACCGGTTTTTGCACCGGCAAAGTCGGATCCGGCTTTGCGAAAATATTTTCGCGTCCATAATGGGGCGTGATGGACCGTGCGCGGCAGCGTTCTGCCAATCCGTGGTTAGTGCTCGTTTTCGAAGTCGTTTTTGTCACTGCCGCGGAGACTTTGCTGAAAGTGGGCGCATCCAAAACAGCGCGCGTTGCGGGTTGGGAGTGGACCGGTCTGCTGGCCCTTGGCTCGATTTGGACTTGGTGGGCGATTGCGCTGATCGTCTTAAGCTTTCTTTGTTGGATTTACGTCCTGAAGTACATTCCACTCTCGATCGCTTTTCCGCTTTCAAACGTGGTCCACGTGCTCATTCCGCTCAACTGCTGGATATTCCTGGGCGAGCATATCTCGCCCCAGCGCTGGTGCGGCATTGCAATTGTAATTCTTGGCCTGGCGATGGTGGCTAACCCGGTTGCAAAAATCGAGGAACAACTGTGATTCCAGCACAAATGGCTGTCCTGATCCTCGTCTTTGCGATTGAAGTTACGGCGACCGTGGTCGGCCAGCTTTTGGTCAAGCACGCAATGGAAGGTTCCCGCACGGTCGGTTTCACTGATGCTCGTATTTTAAAATTATTCGCCGGCGGCGTCGGCGCCCTGACAATTTCGTTTTTCCTGACAATCGCGCTCCTACAACATTTCGATCTGAGTGTTTTCTATCCCATTCAGGGCTCGACGGTAGTGATTATCACTCTCGCCGCCGTTATTTTCTTGCGCGAAAGACTCACTCCGCAATTGCTAATCGGCACGCTTCTGATCAGTGCCGGGATTGTGCTGGTCTCACTGAGTTAGCGCCGGCCAAAGCGCTTTGAGCGCAGCGTGATTGATCTCCTGCGTCCGAAGCGAATCCGGTCGGGTTAATTTTGGATGGTCCATTTCCGAGGCAAATCGCTGCTTCCAGCGCGCATATACCGGTTCGGAAAAGGCTCCGCAAATATCGCCCGCTACGATTTGCGCGACTGAGCACAATTTTCCCAGCGACCAGAGGAGATCGGCGATCGTAAACCTCCCGCCTTCCCAATTTGTGACCGCTTCTTCGCGGCGAAGACAATCAAGATCGATCGTCACGTAAACGCTGGCGCCACGAAGATCGCTGACAAAAAGTTCGAAATGTTCGCGCCAGTCATCCCGCAGAATCGCACCTCGTCTCTGTCGATCCTTCGCCGGCCGATCGTCTGCCCATGGATGTACTTCAAGAATGCCCGCACGTTCAGCGCGACGGTTACCGAAAATTTGGTGCGGCCACCAGCATTCGAAATTTCCGCAACCCCAAACCGCGACGTGTTGCACACGTGAAAACTCGAGCGCGCGATTAACCCATGCGCCGCAACACCATCGCGGCGGTCGCACATCCCAGTCCGGATGATTATCGAATGAAACGAGCACGATTGGTTCGGCAATCCGGCGTAAACGAAGCGCTGTTAGATAATGGAAGTCACCCGATCCATAAAGTAAGAACCGCGCCGCGAGATTTGCCTCGTGTTCCTGATAAAACTCGGCAACCAAGCGCGGCGGCGCGGAAAAACGCAGCCGCGGGCCCCATGGGCGCGCGTCAGCAACGGGCAATCCGAACGGTTCATCCCGCCACGCGTCATCCAGATTTAAATGCAGAGCCCGGCTGGTCAAAGATCAGCGGCGCGCGGCCGGAAAAAGCTGAGCATCGGCTGTCTTCGCGGTATGCAGGTTTTCCTCAGCTTCTTTGTAGCTTGGATTGAGCCTCAATGCTTCGCTAAACTGAACCACGGCTTGCGAAGTCTGGCCCTGGGTCAGGTACACTTTGCCCAAACTATTGTAAGCAACTGTAAGCTTTGGATCCGCCCGAAGTGCGGCCAAATAATGCGTCTTGGCTTCCTCGAGGTTTCCCTTCGCAAACAGCGCGTCGGCAAGCCGAAGCTCGCCGTATGGATAATCTGGCCTCAGTTGTAAAACCCTCCGAAGCTCGCTGATGTATTCGTCATTCTTGCCACTCCCGGCAAGGAATGCTGCGTAGCTGTAATGGGCCTCCGCTGAATCCGGCTTCAGGCGCGTGGCAGCTTCGAAGTGAAGAACAGCCTCATCATTGCGTCCGATCCGTTGAAGCAAAGTAGCGTAAACGAGATGGAATTCGGCATTGTTCGGTTCGAGACGCAACGCCGTGTCCATATGCGGGACCGCCGGATCGAATTTGGCCTGCCCGGTCAACGCAACAGCAAGACTTGTATGAGCCTTCGCATCTTTCGGATCGAACTGAAGGGCGAGCTTGTACTGTTCGATCGCTTCGTCCAAACGCCCTTCCTTCTGCAATGCCGAAGCGTAATCAAAATGCGGTTTTGCGCCGACTGGAACGTCCGCGACCACCCATGCCTGTCGTTGCACTTCGGGAACGGCGAGGTGTGTTTGCCAAAACCATAAAGAGCCGAGCGGGAAAACGAATATGGCCACCCACTTCAAGCCATGCCAGGCCCAACTAGGAAGCGTCCCTCCCAGCGCTACATCGGCGGTTCCCCCAGCAAGCCCGAGCGATTGTCGGGTAGAACGCTCCCGAACTTTCCAGATAAACCCATCGAAATAAAAATGGAGCAGCGTGGAAGCAGTGACCACGCCGGTGAGGATGCGCTTAACGGTATCCATGCCGATGTGCGCGTTGATATATGACACCGAGCCATAGGCGAGAACCAGCCCCACATATAGCCCGATCAATGAGCCGCTTCGTCGAAAAACAAAGCGCATGAATCCGCCGATGTTGCTGTCTTTCTCCACGCGGTTGCGATTGTAAATCCACACGAGCGAGAGGTATTGAACGTCGTGAAAAACTTCGAACAGCGCGATACCCACCAGAATATTGGCGACGAGATTATTGCAGTACCACCAAAACGTGATGCTCGTGATCAGCAAGCCCACCTTCACAGGGTTCGGCCGGTGGCCGATGATCCACATCCGAAGGAAATGAACGAGGAAAAGGACCGAAACGGCGATGGCCACGAAAAGAATGAATTGTTGCCCGTAATGCACGACGGCCGGTGGAACGAATGGCCCACCACACATGTAGTACGTGTCGAGCGTATCGCTCAATCGGTACGGCGAAAGCGCCACCGCAGTGGCAAACCAGATTACGCACATTGCGAAATCGAGCCGGCGCGTGAGCGTGTCGAACGTACCAGTTTTCGCGTCGTAGATGCGGCAAAAGCCGTACGTTTGCATCAGTCCATGCCAAACGCCCCAGAAGAAAACGATCAGTAAAATTCCCTTCAGGTCCCACCAGAAGAAGGCCGTGCAGACTGCGAGAAGAAATAGCGGCGCGAAAATAAAACGCCATTTAAAGCGTTCGAACAATGCGCGGTCGCCATACGCGCGAATCATCCCCGGCAGGTGATGTCCCATCGCGCCAAAGGCCGCGACAAAGAGATAAATATCCTGCGGACTCCAGCGCGCCTGGGCCAGCGCAAACGCCGGCACGAGCAACAGCGGGGTGCCGACATAGAGAATTAGGTCGCGCCACGAATCCAAAATCCACAAGTTCTTCCTGGGTGCAGTCGCCGGAGCAGCCGGAACAGTCTGAGGACGTGAAAATGCGCTGAGAAGCTGCATGAATTCGGGAGCTAAGTGTTCCGTAAAACAACGATAAAATCAATCTGCTTTACGCAGAAGATATGGGGAACCGGCAAGTTCGGTGCGCGCAGATTCAGAGTCACGCGCGAAAGCTTATGGGACTATCGTGAACAAAACCCAGACGGCAGAACTAAAACAACACGAGCAAGAACGCGATTTCTTTTGCGTCGTCCGTGACGCATTCCGCGTGTTTGCGCAACGTTCTGCCGCTGCGTTGGGCAGCGCGTTGGCATTCACCGGAGCCGTGGTGGTGATCCTTATCTGGCTCCTCACCGGTCCAATTTTTCATTTCTCCGATACCTGGCAACTGATTATCAACACGGCAACGACTATCATCACCTTCCTGATGGTGTTTCTGATTCAGAACACACAGAACCGCGACGCCAAAGCGATGCATTTGAAACTGGACGAACTCATTCGCGCGCTCAGAAATGCACGCAACGAACTCGTCGATATTGAAGACTTATCCGATGAGGAGCTTCAGAAACTCCAAGAACAATTCCGGAACATGCGCAAACGAGCCGAGGAGGCTGCCTGGTAGCAGCGCATGCGTAAGCGTGGGGCCGCCGTTATCCTGTAACGGACCAAGCAACGGATCGGTATTGATTTGATCGCCCAGGCCTTTCAAGTAACCGCCGCCGTTATCGCTGCAAACATTGTACCCGTGCGACGTGACAGTGCCGCCATTGTTGACGATGTTTTCCCCCGACGCGCCAGCATTGAAGATCGTGTTTCCGGTTTCAATTGTCGCCGCTCCGAATTGATCCGGTACGTTGTAGACGCCACCGCCGGAAACTGCCGAGTTGCCGCTGATTGTGCAATTAGCGATCTGCACCGCCCCGGCATAGTTGGAGATGCCGCCTCCGGCATCTCCGGCCGAGTTGCCGCTGACAGTGCTGTTGATGATGCTTACAAGGCCATACTCGCTGAAGATCCCACCACCAGCCTGTGCTGAGTTGCCACTGATTGTGCTGTTGATGACTGTGACGAGATTCCCGGGAGTTTTGAATGACCCGCTCCTAATGCCGCCACCACCATCCCCTTGCACAGAGTTACCGCTCAAGGTGCTGTTGAGAACGGTCACACTTCCGGTGTTGTAGACAGCGGTTCCAGAATTGTCGCTGATGACGCTGTTGTCGACTGTCAAGCAAGCGCCGGCAAAACACTCGTCATATATCTTTGTGGCACTGCGGTGATCATTGCCGCGTTCAACTAATCGTGTCGGCCCATGCGAACCATTGTTGTCGATCCCGCCATACGAATTGGCGGTAACCACGCAATTACTAACAGTCAACGTGGCGTGGTCGTTGGAAAGCCCGAATGAGTTGCTGCTAACGACGCAATTGCTAACGGTCAACGTCCCGTCGTTGTACAGCCCAACCGCCGAGTTGCCGCTGACAGCACAGTTACTAACGGTTAACGTTCCTTGCTGATTCCAAATTCCAGTCTGGCCGTTCCTGACAGTCAGGCCGGAAATCGCCGCAGTTTTGTCGGGAAATACTCCAAAGACAAGCAAGGCCTGATTGCCGTCGATTGAGAGCTGATCGCTGCCAGGACCTGAAATGGTGATGTTCTTATTGATCGGAAGTCCACTACTGGTCAACGCTATGGTTCCAGTCACTGCGAAGGTAATCGTGTCATCATCATGGGCGTTACGTAGCGCCTCACGCAACGACCCGAGCCCGCTGTCGTTTGTGTTGGTCACCGTTATGATGGCTGCGTGCGTTGGCATCGCCATTGCGCAGAGCAGCAGCGCGCTAATTATCGCAAAAGATTTTCGCTCAGTTGTGCTGCCCATTTGAGCTCCCGGATCTATCCAAGTCTTACAGCAATCCTCTCGCTGAGTCGAACAAAAAGCCAAAGAAGATCTTCGTAAGCCGCACGAATGACGCGAGACACACTGAAGCAAACGCGTTAGTTACGCTGCTGCTTCTGCGCCTGTCCGGTTCGTAGAAAAACCTTTCCGCTCGGGCATAGCCGGAAAACTTCGCAGTTCGAACAATCGGGCTTGCGCGCGTAACAGCGGCGGCGGCCGTGCCAGATGAGCCAATGACTCCAGTCTGTCCAATGCTCGTGCGGCACGAGCTTCATCAGATCCAGCTCGATCTTCACCGGGTCCTTGTGTTTCGTCAGACCAAGCCGCTGCGATAGCCGGATCACGTGCGTGTCCACCACGATGCCTTCGTTTTTGTGAAAAGCGTTGCCCAGCACTACATTCGCCGTCTTACGCCCAACGCCCGGCAAGGCGCATAACTCCTCCATCGTGTCGGGAACTTTTCCGTTGTGTTTCTCGACGATGGCGCGCATCGCACCGCGGATGCTTTTGGCTTTGTTTCGATAAAAGCCCGTGGATTTGATTGCATTTTCTAAGTCCGCCTGCGGCGCGTCCGCATAATCTTTTGCCGTGCGATATTTCTTGAACAGCGCCGGCGTGACCATGTTTACCCGCTTGTCGGTAGCTTGCGCAGACAGAATGGTCGCCACCAGCAATTGAAGCGGATTACGAAAATCCAGTTCGCAATGCGCATTGGGGTAAACCTTCGGCCAGACCTTAATTAATTGCTTCACCCGCTCGCGCGCAGTCATATGCTTGTCGCTATTAACATGTTTGCGTTGTCATCCTGAACGAAGTGAAGGATTTCACAATTGATGATCGATCACGCAACGAAATTTGTGTATTCAAACCTTCGATTATGAGGTCCCTCGCTCTGTTCGGGATGACCGTTATTGGCTCCGCGATTAATTATGCGCGGCGCGCTCCCAAGTTGTCATCTAGTCATTATTCTCCGCGCCTGCTATGGATTTCAATCCAGCGATGAACAAATCAGCGGCGCAGACAATCGATCGTCGCCCAATTGCTACCCGAAACCGAAAATGGGCGCAGGCAGCGACCGCGTGGCTAGCTGCACGAAACGTTTCGCCGAATGCAATTTCGATCGCCGGCATGTTCGCGTGCATTGTCGCAGGCATCGCCCTGGGCGTGACTTCGATTTCAGACTATCGAATCTTATGGCTTGTTGCCGCGCTTGGTGCACAACTGCGCCTAACAGCGAACATGCTCGATGGGATGGTCGCCATCGCGTCGGGTCGCACGTCAAAAACCGGCGAACTCTATAACGAGGTACCGGACCGCATCTCAGACGCCGCCGTCTTCATCGGAGCCGGGTTCGCGTGGGGTGGAAACGTTGCGCTCGGGTACATCGCGACGATTTTAGCAATCTTCACCGCATATGTTCGCGCCGCGGGGAAAATTGCCGGCGGCCCTAACGAGTTTTGCGGACCAATGGCAAAACAACATCGGATGCTGGTCATTACGCTAGTCTGCTTATACTCGGCGATCGCACCACATTCCTGGCAGATGATAACGTTCAATGAGTCGCCCATTGGTCTGGTGACTCTTGGCCTTGCTGTGATCATCGTAGGCTGCGTGATTACGGTTATTCGCCGAGTCGGCCGAATCGCACACGCGCTGAAATGAGCCAGGTCGCGCGCGAACGACTCTTTGGATTTCGTCACGCCTTTGATGATCGCGTTACCGTTTTTCTGACGCTGACAGCTCTCATTCTGTTCCTGTTAGCGCCGGTGCTGATCCTTATCGTGACCCGGGTAGCCAACAGCACCAGTGATAAGAAAAAGGAACTGTGGGACCGGTATCGCTCCTGGATTTGGCTGGCGCTCTGCATTCTGATTCCTGCTCTGGCAGGCGCTTTTTGGACGATCCTCGCTGTGGCTACGCTGAGTTTGCTTTGTTACCGCGAGTATGCGCGCATCACCGGCCTCTTTCGGGAACGAACCATCAGTTTTATCGTGGTCATCGGCATTCTCCTGATCACGTTCGCCGAACTGGACAACTGGTATCGGCTGTTTGTTGCGTTGTTTCCCTTGACCGTCGCGTTGATTGCAATTGGCGGGTTAATTCCTGATCAACCGAAAGGATATATCCAACGCGTCGGTCTGGGTGTCCTCGGATTCGCTCTTTTCGGGAGCGCGCTCGGCAATCTCGGCAACATGGCAAACGATTGGAATTATCGGCCAATCCTTTTGCTGATCATCTTCGCCGTAGAGCTCAACGACATCTTTGCCTATATCTGCGGCCATTTATTTGGTCATCGAAAATTTGTCCCCAACACGAGCCCGAACAAAACGGTTGGCGGCGCGCTCGGCGCAATTGCGCTAACTGCGCCGCTGTTTGCGGTCGGCGCGCATTTTGTGTGGTTTGGCACGGCGCTCGACACGCCTGTCCGGCTGCTGGGCCTTGGAATCATCGTCAGCATAGTCGGGCAGTTCGGCGATTTGATGCTCTCCTCGATCAAGCGCGACCTCGGCCTCAAGGACACTGCAAAACTCATTCCCGGTCACGGCGGCATTCTCGACCGGTTCGATAGTCTGATTCTTGTGGCGCCCGCTGTATTTCATTACGTGAATTATTTTGTCGGATTCGCCGTGAACCAGCCGCAGCAAATCTTTAGCGGATAAGAAATCCCATGGAGCCTTGGGAACTTCAGCCTGCCCGCGACACCGGCCTGACGCCAAGCGAACGCTTTCGCAGCGTGCGACGCGAGAGCGGTCTGATCGAAAGTCTTACGCATCATGCTTGTTTTTCGATGTTGCGAATTTACTTCGCGGTGGCACATCGACTCGCCATTGAGGGCCGCGAAAAGCTGCCAGCCCACGGGCCATTCGTGCTCGCGGCGAATCATTGCAGTCATCTCGACGCATTGGCTCTCGGAGCAGCGCTAACTCCCCGGCACCGCGAACGAGCTTTTCCCATCGCGGCGGGCGATGTTTTCTTTCAAAGCACCGTCACCAGCAGATTTTCGGCAATCATGCTTAATGCTTTGCCGATGTGGCGGAAGAATTGCGGCCCGCACGCCCTTGTCGATTTGCGCCGCAAATTGCAGGAAGAAAAAGCGATCTTCATCATTTTCCCGGAAGGTGGACGCAGTCGCAACGGGTCGATGCTACCGTTCAAGCACGGAATCGGCATGATCGTGGCGGAAACAAGTGTGCCGGTCGTGCCATGCGTTCTCGCTGGAACGTTTGAGGCTCTGCCGCCGAATCAAAAACTTCCGCGGCCTGTGTCGATCAAGCTCACGATCGGAGACGCGCTGGGATTTACATCAACCCCGAACAATCGCGAAGGCTGGTCACAGATCGCGCGCAGCGTCGAATCTTCGGTCCGCCGACTAGCTGCACAATAACAGCCGGTACGTGCGGCACGCTGCTCCGTCCGCACGGCAGCGCCATCTCCCTACCCTTGCGCGTACCGCTCCAGCTTTTGCGCCAGATCAGGCGGGACGTGCGCGACAATGATCGCGTTATTCCCTTGGTAGCGCAGCTCAAGCACGTGCCCCACTCGATGAATCTCGGCGATTAACGCGCTCTCGTTTGCGGGGATGCGGAAGTGCGACCGTAACCGCCAGGAACTAAGCGCTTCCTCGAGCGCGAGCACAAGCTTGTTAACCCCTTCTCCAGTGCGCGCAGAGATCGCAACGCTTCCCGGAAAGCGATTCACGTAAGACTCCGCCAACTCGCGATTCGGCAGATTGTCAATTTTGTTGAATACGATCAGAGTTTGTTTGCCGAAGGCATTCAGTTCTTTGATCACCGCGTCGACTGCTTGCATCTGGTCATCCACCCGGGGGTGACTCACATCCACAATGTGGATAAGCAGATCGGCTTCGCTTACTTCCTCAAGCGTCGCCTTAAATGATTCGATCAACGTGTGGGGAAGCTTTCGTAGGAAACCGACAGTGTCAGTAAGCAAAACGCGCTGTTTGTTAGGCAAAACAAAGCTGCGCGTAGTCGGATCAAGCGTTGCAAAAAGTTTATCTTCAGCCACGACATCGGCCCCTGTCAGCAGATTGAGCAGCGTTGATTTGCCGGCATTGGTGTAACCGACTACAGCGGCGACAGGCCATTGATGTCGTTTGCGGCCTTCGCGCTGTATGGCCCGGGTCTTGCGCACGGCTTCCAGCTCGCGCTCCAACCGCGCAATTCGTGCCTGCACGCGCCGGCGATCCACTTCCAACTGCGTCTCCCCAGGGCCGCGCGTGCCAATGCCGCCCGTCTGGCGCGACAGGTGATGCCACATCCGAGTCAGACGCGGTAAAAGGTACTGCAACTGTGCGAGCTCGATTTGTAATCGACCCTCGCGGCTGCGCGCACGCTGAGCGAAGATATCGAGTATCAATTGTGTTCGATCCAGAACCTTACGCGCGAACAGATTTTCCAGGTTGCGGCCCTGGGCGGGCGAAAGTTCATCATCAAAAATAACGGAGGTCACCTGTTGATCCTGACACGATTCTTTAATGGACTCCGCTTTGCCGCGACCAATGTAGTATGGAGCGGTCGGTTTCTGTAATTTCTGCGTGATCGTATCGACCACTTTGGCACCTGCGGAGCTCGCAAGTTCTCGCAGTTCATCAAGCGAATCCCGCAAGTCCCACTTCGAGACTCCTTTCTTTTCCAGCCCAATCAGGAGCGCGCGCTCCTGCATTTTTTGCGGACGCGTTTCGATCATTCCTTTACGCCAACCAGGAGCTCCGGACGCGTTCGGAGCAGAATCCTTGCTTCGTTGTGACTAAGAAACGACAAGTTCAGCGGTAAAAAACTAGTTTGCCGCCGAAACCAGGTCAACTGTCTTTTGGCGTAACGGCGCGTCGCTTGCTGGATCTCTGCGATACATTGCGAAGGTGACATCTTTCCATCGAGCAGTTCGCGAATTTGACGCAACCCGATCATCTGCGAAGCGGTCGCACCGATCGCTCCGGCGGCGCGCACTTCTTCGGTGACACCCTGCTCGAACATCGCTTCCACCCGCTGATTGATTCGTTGATAAAGTTCCTCCCGGTCGCGGAAAACAAAAACCCCTGTAGCCGGGATCGGTGATCCCGGGCAGCCGGAGTCACCCCGACCTGTCGGGGCTACAGCTGTCGATGCCGGTTTCCCGGTGAGCAAACAAATCTCCAGAGCGCGCATTAACCGGCGGCGATTCTTAGTGTCGATCTTTTCTGCCGCTTCAGGATCGAGGTCCTGGAGCTTGGAGCGCAATTCATCCAAACTCATTTTATTCAACTTTTCACGCAGCTTCGCATTAGACGTGGGCAGACGGGCCAATCCATGGGTGAGCGCTTTGATGTAAAGGCCGCTGCCGCCAACAATGATCGCCACTTTCCCGCGTAAATTAATTTCATTAATCGCGTGCGTCGCGGTGCGCCGATATTTTTCCGCATTCATGTCTTCCGACAAGGCGGTCGTGCCGATCAGGTGATGCGGAACCTTTGCAAGCGTCGAAGCGTCGGGTTTCGCAGTAAGCAGATTGAGGCCGCGATAAACCTGAAAGGCATCGGCGCTGACAATTTCGGCACCAATTTCCTCTGCTACGTCAGCTGCGAGTTGAGATTTCCCCGTTGCCGTTGGGCCGACAATAAAGAACGTGCGGTTCATTAATCACCCTGACTTTAAGTGCTCGGCATTTCTTCCAAAAATAAAATCGGCCGATTCGCAGTCCGCACGCTGTAGCTGTCGTGAATAATTGCAGACTTACTTTTGAAGTGAGTTTTTACTTGAATCGCAGTATGTTTCCTTCTGGGGGCGGAATGACTTCGTTGAACGCAATTGGTTCGGCGGGTGCCCGACAACAGGGGGCCGTGCCGTTTACTACCACACACTGGAGCGTCGTGCTGGGAGCACAAAGTGAATCGCCAGCCGCACAAGAAGCACTCGAGAAGCTCTGCCGCGTTTATTGGCGGCCCATTTATAGCTTTGTCCAGCGACAGGGCGTTAGTCCGGAACAAGCAGAGGATCTCACCCAGGGTTTTTTCACAGACTTGTTGGAGCGCGGAAGCCTGACTGCCGTCCGTAAGGAAAAGGGACGCTTTCGATCGTACCTGCTCGGAGCGCTGAAGCACTTTGTGGCGGACGAACGTCGTCGTGCCATGGCAATCAAGCGAGGAAGAGGTCAACGGCTAATCCCGCTAGAAGAACTTAGCGCGGACGAACGGATCGAACCAGCGGACCCGGTAACTGCCGAGCAAATATACGAGCGCCGCTGGGCTTCAACGGTCCTGGAGCGCGCGCTTAGCCGATTAAGGGATGAATACCGCGCGGCGGGCAACGCTGCGTTGTTCGATTCGTTGAAGCAGTTGCTACCCGACGAGCCGGGCGCCCCTTCACAAGCGGACATTGCTATGCAATTGGGCATGACGGAGAATGCTGTCAGGCAAGCGTTTCATCGATTTCGGCATCGCTATCAATTGTTATTGCGAGAGGAGATTGCCCACACCGTTGCGACGCCCGGCGACATTGAAGACGAGCTGCGTCATCTAATTTCCGTGGTACGCAGGTAACAAGCCGTAAAAATTCAGGAAGTACAATCGAGACCACTCGGCCACCCTCCGATCATGGTCAGCGTAACTAGAATCTGTCGAAAGTGCGGAGCGAAAGTCTTCTCCGACGCGCCGGAAGGACTTTGCACCGGATGTGTGCTGGAAACAGCGCTTGGAACCTTCCCCGACCCCTTAGCCGCTGGCGACGACTGCGGCTCCAGTGGAAACGCTGATGCGAATACTGCGCCGCGCGTGAAAGCGATTGCGCGCATCGCTAAGATTCTGGGAGAGCTCGGCGACTACGAGTTACTCGAGGAGATCGGTCGCGGCGGACAGGGCGTCGTATTTCGCGCAAGGCAAAAGAGTCTCAACCGCATAGTTGCGTTAAAGGTCATCGGTCTTGGTCAATGGGCTACACCAGCGCACCTCAAGCGCTTCCGACTGGAAGCGGAAGCCGCGGCGAGCCTCGATCATCCGTGTATCGTCCCTATCTACGAGGTAGGCGAGCGCGATGGCCAGTGCTACTTCAGCATGAAGTTTGTTGAAGGCGGTCAGCTCGACGATGTAGTCAGGCGCGCGCCGATGTCGATCCGGCAAGCGGCAAAATTAATCGCGAAGGTGGCTCGCACTGTGTATTACGCGCATGAACACGGTATTCTGCATCGAGACATCAAGCCGGGAAACATTCTGCTGGATGCAAAAGGCGAACCGCAGCTCACTGATTTTGGCCTTGCCAGGTTAGTCGAATCTGAGAGCACGGTCACGCGCACGCTGGAAGTGCTGGGCACACCCAGTTACATGGCTCCGGAACAAGCTGCTGCTAATAATCCCGCGACTGCGGGACTAACCAGCGCAACAGATGTGTACGGGCTTGGTGCAGTGCTTTACCAACTTCTAACAGGCCATCCGCCTTTTGCTGGAGGAACAACCTATGAGACTATCAAGTTACTACTGGAAACCGAGCCGCGGCCGCCGCGTCTGTGGAATCCGAAAGTGGATCGCGATGTTTCAACGATTTGCCTGAAGTGTCTGGAGAAAGATCCAAAGCGCCGTTATTCCTCCGCTCAGGCGTTGGCCGAAGACCTTGAGCGCTGGCTAAGGCACGAGCCGATCCAAGCCAGGCGCACCGGAGTTATTGCCCGAGGTAAAAAATGGCTGCAACGAAATCCAACCACTTCAGCTGTTGTGACATTGTCGCTCGCGCTGATAGCAGCGATCGGCGTAATCGTTTGGAAGAGCGAACTAGCCGGACATTCGCCGACAACAGGCATCGCCGTTCTGCCATTTGAAAATCTGAGCACCGACAGAGAAGACGCCTCCTTTGCCGACGGTGTCCAGGACGATCTTCTGACCAAGCTGGCGAAAATCGCCGATCTCAAGGTTATCAGCCGCACCAGCGTGATGGGATTTCGCGGCGAGCACAACACGCGCGAGATCGGCAATGCGCTTCGGGTGTCGCACGTGTTGGAAGGCAGCGTGCGCAAAACCGGGGCCTGGCTCCACATAAACGCTCAGTTGATCGACGCGCGCACCGATTCGCATATCTGGGCAGAAGAATACGATCGCGATTTGAAAGATCTGTTCGCGGTCCAGAGCGAGATCGCACAAAGGGTCGCCGGGCAGCTACACGCCAAAATCTCTCGCGCTGAGAAGCTGGCCATCGAGCGGCCACCGACAGCTGATCTCACCGCGTTCGATCTTTATAGCCGTGCCAAGAATCTCGTTCTGGCTTGGAGCTACGACACTACTGACAGAGGAAATCTGTCGCAGGCAGCCGATCTGTTGAACCAGGCTGTCGCACACGATCCAACCTTTTTCCAGGCGTATTACCAACTCGCCTGGACTCATGATCAAATTTACGCCTATCGCTTCGATCGCACGCCTGCCCGTCTGGCGCTGGCACAGGCGGCGGTCGATGCAGCGTTTCGGCTGCGTCCGGATGCAGGCGAAGTACACCTCGCCCGTGCGAATCATCTTTACCAAGGATACCTCGATTATGATGGCGCTCTGGCTGAGTTGGATACCGCCAGCCAGACCCTTCCCAATGATGCTCGCATATTCCAGCTGAAGGGATATATCGAGCGCCGCCGCCCGGGTGGCAATCAAGAGGAGGCATTACGCAATTTCGAACACGCGATCGAGTTCGACCCTCGCAACGTTTTGATCCTGCAACAGGCTGCGCTTACTTATGACAACGTTCGGCGCTATCGGGAGGAAGTGGTCGTCTTGGATCGCTTGCTCACCGTACGGCCCGATGATGTCGAAAGAAAATCGAGGCGTGCTTTAGTGGAACTGGACTGGAAAGCGGACACCCAACCCTTGCATCAAGTCATCGAAGAAATCCGCGCCAAACATCCCGGTGCAATCCAAAGTGTTGCTGATGGCTGGCTGTATTGCGCACTCGCACAGCGCGACCCTGTCGCCGCTTCCAGCGCTCTAGCAGCATTGGGCGAAAACAGTATTGGTAATGAGACCTTAAGATTCAGTCCTCGTTTCGTAGAAGGTCTTATCGCTAGGATGACAAAGGACAATGCCAAAGCACGTGCCGCTTTCAGTGCCGACCGCGCGGAGCAAGAGAAACGGGTTCGCGCCCATCCCGATGATGCTGGCGCTCTATCCGTTCTGGGCTTAATCGACGCCGCCTTGGGACGGAAAGAGGAAGCGTTGCGCGAGGGACGACGCGCGGTTGAGCTGCTTCCAGTAGAAAAAGATGAGATCAGCGGCGCACGCATCATTTTGTGTTTGGCTAGAATCGCTGCGTGGGTTGGTGAAAATGATCTCGCCTGCGAACAACTCGCTGCTGCTATCCGTCATCCTGGGCGCCTTAGCTATGGTGACTTGAAGCTGCTGCTCTGGTGGGACCCGCTGCGCGGCGACCCGTGCTTCGAAAAAATCGTCGCTTCCTTGGCGCCGAAATGAATTTAACCACGGATTGCCCGGATAACATGGATGCCTGGAGTGGAGTTTTCTTTTTTTGGTGAGGAATCGAGCGCACCGCACGAGCGGTTATCGGAAAATGGCGAGCGTAATTAGGGTTTGCCGAAAGTGCGGCGCGAAAATCCTTTCGGACGCGCCGGAAGGACTTTGCACTGGGTGTGTGCTCGAAACGGCACTCGGGATCTTCCCAGATACTGTAGTCGGGGTCGGTGACCCCGGTCGCGCGGAGAAACTTGCACGCGATGATGTCGCGCCAGCGTCTGATGACAAAATAACCGCGCCCGCCGCAAAGATGCTGGGAGAGCTAGGCGACTACGAGTTGCTGGAGGAGATCGGTCGTGGCGGACAAGGCGTCGTATTTCGCGCGCGGCAGAAGAGTCTCAACCGCGTAGTCGCGTTAAAGGTTATTGGGCTCGGTCAATGGGCCACACCAGCGCACCTCAAGCGCTTCCGTTTAGAAGCGGAAGCTGCTGCCAGCCTCGATCACCCGTACATCGTCCCAATCTACGAGGTAGGCGAGCGCGATGGCCAGTGCTACTTCAGCATGAAGTTCATCGAAGGCGGTCAGCTTGACGAAGTAGTCAGGGGCGCGCCGATGTCAATCCGACAGGCGGCAGAGTTAATGGCGAAGGTGGCCCGCACTGTGCATTATGCGCATGAACACGGCATTCTGCATCGAGACATCAAGCCTGGGAACATTCTGCTCGACGCAAAGGGAGAACCGCAGCTCACTGATTTTGGGCTTGCGAGATTGGTCGAGACAGAGAGCACGGTCACGCGCACGCTCGAGGTGCTAGGCACACCCAGTTACATGGCGCCGGAACAAGCAGCCGGTACGAACGCCAAGCTAACCAGCGCAATTGATGTGTACGGACTTGGGGCAGTGCTCTACCAACTTCTAACTGGTCATCCACCTTTTGCTGGAGGAACGACCTACGAGACCATCAAGTTACTGCTGGAAACCAACCCGCGGCAACCGCGCCTATGGAATCCAAAAATCGATCGCGATCTTTCTACAATTTGTCTGAAGTGTCTCGAGAAGGATCCAAAGCGCCGATATCCGTCTGCGCTCGCGTTTGCTGAGGATTTGGAACGCTGCCTAAAGCACGAACCAATCCAAGCCCGGCGCACCGGAGTTGTTGGTCGAGGCAAAAAATGGCTACAACGAAATCCAACTGTCGCTGCAGTGGTAGCGTTGTCGCTCGCATTGATAACAGCGCTCGGCGTGATCATTTGGAAAAGTGACCTGTTACGGCGTCCTGCAGCGGCTGGAATCGCAGTGCTCCCATTTGAGAATCTGAGTAACGACAGAGAAGACGCCTCCTTTGCTGACGGCGTCCAGGACGAGCTTCTGACAAAGCTGGCCAAAATCGCCGATCTCAAGGTCATCAGCCGCACCAGCGTGATGGGATATCAGGGTAAACAGAACACGCACGAAATCGGCAAGGCGCTAGGTGTATCTCACGTGCTAGAAGGCAGCGTGCGGAAGACAGGCGCCTGGCTTCACATCAACACTCAGTTGATCGACGCCCGCACCGACGCGCACCTCTGGGCAGAAGAGTACGATCGCGATGTCAAAGATATGTTCGCTGTCCAGAGTGAAATAGCGCAAGAAGTCGCGAAGCAGCTTCACGCCAAAATCTCGCGTGCTGAGAAACTGGCCATTGAGCGTCCACCGACGGTTGATCTTACTGCCTTCGACCTTTACAGCCGCGCCAAGAATCTTGTGGTGACAGCAAGCTCTATCAGTACTGCGAAAGCGAAGCTATTAGAGGCAGCCGACCTCCTAAATCAGGCTGTCGCACATGATTCAACTTTTTTCCAGGCGTACTGCCAACTCGCATCCACGCATAACCAACTCTATTTCTTTGGGGACGACCACACGCCTGCACGGCTGAGGCTGGCGGAAGCGGCTGTTCAGGCGGCTTTTCGTCTCCGGGCCGACGCGGCCGAAGCACACCTCGTGCGTGCGGAGAATCTTTATTACGGATACCTCAACTATGAGGGGGCTTTTGCTGAGCTGGACATTGCGCGCCACACCCTGCCGAACGAACCTCGGTTATTCGAGCTCAATGGTTACATCGAGAGGCGTCGAGGCCGTTGGGAAGAGTGCACACGGAACCTCGAGCGCGCGATTGATCTCGACCCGCGCAATGTGGACCTGCTGCAGCAGATCGCCTTGAGTTATGGTCACCTCGGCAGGTATTCCGAAGAAAAGTCCGTTTTCGATCGCGTGTTGGCCATTGAGCCGAACGACATCGAAACACAGGTAGAAAGCGCACTTGTAGAACTGGATTGGAAAGGCGATACCCGGCCCTTGCATCGAACCATCAATTCAATCCGCGCCGCGAATCCCAGCGCGGTGCCCGGCATTGCCGTCGGTTGGCTTATTTGCGCGCTTGCCGAGCGCGACGCTGCTTCAATAAAGGATGCCCTGGCGGCATCAAGCGAGTTCCCACTAAGCTCAGACGCTGTCCAATTCAGTCGCCCATTCGTAGAAGGTCTTATCGCTCACATGGCAAACGAGGATGCCAAAGCTCGGTCGGCGTTCACCGCGGCGCGCGCCGAGCAGGAGAAAATCATTCAAGCTCAGCCAAGCTATGGTCCGCCATTGTGTGTGCTGGGTTTAATCGACGCCGCTCTTGGGCGAAAAGAGGAAGCACTGCGCGAAGGCCGCCGCGCAGTGGAACTGCTGCCAGCGGAAAAAGATGCGATCAATGGCCCCGGGATGATTCAGTATTTCGCTGTGATCGCCGCATGGGTCGGCGACAGAGATCTCGCCTGCGAACAACTTGCGACCGCCGTCGGCCGCCCCGGCGCGCCGAGTTATGGGCAATTGAAACTGATTCCGTTTTGGGACCCGCTGCGCGGCGATCCGTGTTTCGAAAAAATCGTTGCCTCGCTCGCACCAAAATGATTCCTAGCCCCGCGACGACCTAGCTGTCCCAAGGCAACACATTCGAAGGTGGATCGGCTTCTCCGAAGACGATGCCAGATTAGTCGCCGAAGGCGCAAATATCAGACGGCAAAGCCGGATCTATTTTGCCAACGCGTTGAGGACAACGCGTTCCACCTTGCCTCAAAATCTAACTAACATGCGCGTCTACTACACCGAAGCTACTCGGGAAGGCGCCAATGCGCGGTTTGTCCACTAACGTTTCAACGTCTCAACGATTTAGCGTGGCAAAGCCATTTTCCGCGTAACGCGTCGGAAAATTTTACGAAGTACATCAGTGAACGGCACAGAAATGACTTTTCAAAACACTGGTCGGAATGAGCACTTTGATCGCTCCGTTGCGTTGTATCGCAATGGAAGAGAAACCACAAGCCGAAGAGGGCCAAAACAACCGGAGGAAATCAAACCATGAACAGTTCAAACATTGACCCCACAAATTCGATTCACCGCTCGCCGCTCCGGGGGACATATCTACTAATCACCGTCGTGCTCGCTGGCTTCGGGCTTTTCATTGCCCTCGCGCTCGCCGGCTTTGGGGTTTTATCAAGAGCGCAAGCCACTAACGCCGCACCGCCTCCGGATCCAGCATTGACCGGAAATTTTGGTCGGATGTTTCGTAATTTGCCACCGTTCGCGCCGCCCACGGATGCGGTTCGCGACGCTCTTATGGAGTTGGGTAGGCCGGGCGGGATCATGGATGCGAACGACGATCTGGCAGCAGGTCCTGTGGCGCTGATAACAGATCCCAACCTTCAACTGATCAACCGGAACAATCCAACGCACACTGCCGGCGTAACGTTTTTCGGGCAGTTTCTTGACCATGATATGACCTTTGACCAGAGGTCGCGGCTCGGATTTCCGACGCAGCCCATCATTTCACAAAACGCTCGCACTTGCTTCTTTGATCTCGACTCTGTTTACGCTGGCGGACCAGGCGGCAACCCGGAGTTATACGATCCGGCTGACGCAATCAAATTCCGGGTCGAAAGCGGCGGTCAGTACGAGGACCTGCCTCGAGATCCGATTAACCACGTGGCGATTATCGGTGACCCACGCAATGATGAGAACATGATGATCGCCGGGATGCACGCGGCCTTTCTGTTGTTTCATAACCACGCGGTGGACCTCGTCCGATCGCAGAATCCATCGATCACAGACCTTCAAGCTTACTTCCAAGCCCATCGTCTGACCGTGTGGCACTACGAGTGGATGATCCTTCACGAGTTCCTGCCGCATATTGTCGGCCAACCGGTGGTAGATGATGTTCTGACAAACGGTCGCCATTTCTACAACCCGTTACACGACCAGGCCTTTATCCCGGTAGAGTACCAGATCACCTACCGATTTGGGCACAGTATGGTGCGGCCTTCGTACCGCGCCAATCTCCACGGGGATAACGGACAACCATTCTTCGGCATGATTTTCGATCCGGCGGGGGAAGGCAGCCCCGACCCGGTGGACTTACGTGGCGGCACCAGAGCTCCGCGGCGGTTTATCGGCTGGCAGACTTTCTTCGACTTCGGCGGCGCTTACAGTGCCGATGTACGCCCGAACAAAAGAATCGACACAATAGTTTCAACGCCGCTCTTCCACCTTCCGCTGGGGACGATATTCAATGGGATGCCGCCGGACTCGCTGATGCAACGCAATTTACTAAGGTGTCTGACCTGGCAGCTGCCCTCCGGTCAACGCATCGCGCAAGAGATGGACATCCCATCGCTTAGTAACGCTGAGTTAGCTGAGCTACAGCCGATTCGTCCCTCGCTTGTCACCGCCACACCGCTTTTCTATTACATCTTGAAGGAAGCTCAGCTAAGGGAAGACGGACTACGCCTTGGCCCCGTTGGCGCGCGTATCGTAGCCGAGGTATTCATAGGGTTGCTCCAGCTAGACCCGGATTCTTACCTCAGCGTACAACCCGATTGGCTACCAACGTTGCCGACCCATGATGGAACGCCACAAAGTTTTCGCATGATCGATTTCCTGACCTTTGCCGGCGTGGATCCCGCGAGCCGCGGTCAGTAGTCGAACCTGGCAAGCGGACTGGAATTTACACTGCACACGCCTGATGGATCGCCAATTTTTTAGCGGCGCTAGGCGGGATCATTTTCTGCACGGTCTCGCTCTTGTGGGCAATCGAATTCTGAGGCCGCCCGATGCAATGAATCTTTTCTGTGTCGGCATCAGCCATCACACGGCCAACGTGAAGACGCGCGAGCGGTACTTGCCGAGGCAGCCGGGGGAATCATTACGCACGGACTGTGGTTGCGCCGAGGCGGTGATGCTGGCGACGTGCAATCGCGTGGAGCTTTATGCGGCAGGGCGTGACAGCGTCACCACGGAACAGGTCGCGCATTGTCTGGCGCGGAGAGAAGCGCCGCCCGGCGAGGATGGCAGCGAATTCTATCGGTACGAAGGGGACGAATGTGTGCGGCATCTTTTCCGAGTCGTGTGCGGACTGGATTCCATAGTCATTGGCGAGACGGAAATCCTCGGCCAAGTCAAGAAGGCGTACGCGCTCGCGCGCGAATCGGGGAGCGCCGGGCCATTGCTGCATCGTCTTTTTCAACGCGCCTTTCATGTGGCGAAGCAAGTACGCAGCCGGACGGAGATCACGCGCGGCTCCGTGTCGGTCGCGTCGGTGGTGGTTGATCTCGCGGTCAAGATTTTCCGCGATCTGGCGCAGCGGAAAGTGCTCCTTCTCGGCGCGGGCGAAATGAGTCAGCGCACGGCGCGGGCGTTGCGCGCGCGCGGGGTGAGCGATATCCGGGTGAGCAATCGCTCATTCGAGCGGGCGGAGCGCCTGGCGGCATCTGTGCAGGGTCGCGCCGTTGCGTTTCAGCATTGGCCTAACGAATGCCGTGAGATCGACATTTTGATTTCGTCCACGGCGGCGCAGGAACTTCTGCTCACGCGGGAAATTCTGGGACCCATGATCCGCGAACGATTGGAGCGCCCGCTGTGCATCATCGATGCCGCGGTGCCGCGCGATGTCGCGCCCGAGGTGAATGAACTGGACGGCGTTTTTCTTTACGACATCGATGCCTTGCAATCGATCGCCGAACAATCACTCGCTTTGCGCCGTCTCCAGATTGCTCCGGCCGATGCGATCATCGCGGAGCATGTGGCCGATTTTCGCGCTTGCTATGCTGGCGCGAGTTTGCAGCTGGCGAGCGCAGCTTAAAGATTGCGCGACGTTAGCAGCACTCCATGTGCGCGAGTATTTCGACAATTACTTGCCGCCGTTTGCGCCCAACGGGATGCGGTCCGGGACGCTCGCAACAGAAATCTCCGCCAAATACAAGCAAGTGTAAGAACGCATGTGTAAGAACAACAGTATGAGTGACAGTCAGAAAGCCCTCTGAGCAGATCGTCATTCTTTTGTCTTTCGTCATTCGTGCTTCGTCATTGCTTTTTTGTCCGTTGTATCCGCGCAATCCGTGGTTCTGATGTTTGCATTTTGCACGTAACGCAGCAGGAAATTTTACGAAGTACAAAAGTGAACGGCCCTAAACGGCCAAAACAAAAAAACATTTATGAAAGATCGAAACATCACATTCACAAGAATGCTCTTTGCGCTTGGTCTCCTTGCGCTTTTGCCTGGAGCGCAAGCGGTTAGTCCCGCGCCGGACGGAGGCTATGCAGGGAACAACACGGCCGAGGGAACCTCGGCGCTCTTTAGTCTGACCACCGGGATCGACAACACCGCTCTTGGTTTTCAGGCGCTCTTTCACGACACTACCGGCAATTCCAATACCGCAGAAGGCTTCCGCGCCCTCTTCGCCACCACCAATGGCCATCAGAACACCGCTACCGGCGTTAATGCGCTCATCAGCAATACCACCGGCAGTTTCAATACCGCCAACGGTGTTAATGCACTTAATCACAACGTCAATGGTGGCAACAACACGGCCATCGGCGTGCAAGCGCTCTTTAGCAACACATCGGGCGACTTCAACACCGCCACCGGCATTGCTGCGCTCTTTCACAACACCACGGGCATTTACAACGCCGCTTTTGGTTTGAACGCACTTCAGTCGAACACGACTGGTTACTCCAACACGGCGATCGGTGTCGGCACGCTCGCGGACAATACTGGCAGCCTCAACACAGCCGTGGGCGTTTCGGCGCTCGGCCGCAACAGAGACGGGATGTTGAACACCGCCACAGGCGCAAGCGCGCTCGGTAGCAACACGAATGGCAACGACAATACGGCGATGGGTCATCACGCATTGCTTAATAATGACACGGGCGGCAATAACACGGCTGTCGGTGTCGGTGCGCTAGGCGCAAATACCGCTGGCGGCGCTAACACGGCCATCGGTTACGGCGCTGGTCAGAACGTTACCACGGGCAGTTTTAATGTCTATATCGGCACAAACGTAGCCGGGGTGGCTGGCGAGGTCGGTCATACCTATATCTCCAATATTTCTTCAACGCAGCAGAACTTTTCGCCTGTTACTGTCGATTTAGCGACCGGCCTGCTTGGTCACGAGTTTTCTTCGCAGCGTTACAAAGAGGACATTAAGCCGATGGCCAACGCCAGCGAAGCGCTCTTTGCGCTCAAGCCGGTCACTTACCGATATAAGAAAGAGGTCGATAAAAGCCAGGCGCGCGACTACGGCCTCATCGCTGAAGAGGTCGCCAAGGTCGATTCCAACCTAGCTGTCCGGGATGGGAAAGGGCAAATCGAGAGCGTCCGATACACGGCTATCAACGCAATGTTGCTCAATGAATTTCTCAAAGAGCACAAGAAAATCGACGCGCAACGAACCAGAATTGAGAGGCAGGAGGCCACGATCACTGGACTAAAATCAGTCGTTGCACAGCAACAGAAGAGCTTCACGAAACAGGAAGAGAAAATCCAAGCTCTGACAGAGGGTCTTCAGAAGGTGAACGCGCAGATTGAGGCGAATAAGCCGCGTCCTCAAGTAGTCCTCAATGATCCTTAAAGAAGAAAGCAGATTAGGAATAAGAATGTGAAAACTACAATTCCAGAAGTTAAACCCTTACTTGGAAGGCCGTTTGCGCCCTCGATTTTTACTCTCCTCGTCCTGGCGCTCGTCTGTAGCGGACTGGCGCCGCTGGCGCAAGCGGTAAGTCCGGCGCCGGACGGAGGCTATTCCGGGGGCAATACCGCGGAGGGAACATCAGCCCTTTTTAGCCTCACCACCGGCACATACAATACGGCGGTTGGTTTGTTTTCACTCAGGAGCAACACGGATGGCCAGTTCAACACAGGCGTGGGCGCTGGAACACTCCTTGCCAACACAGGAGATCAAAATACGGCTACCGGCGCTGGCGCACTTCTGAGCAACACCACGCCTACCGGAAACACAGCGTACGGAGCATTCGCGCTTTTTAACAATACCACAGGCGGGACGTTGGGTACAACCTTTGGCCAAGATGTAGGCCCGAACACTGCTATCGGATCCGGAGCGCTCCAGAGCAACACTATTACCAGCGCTAACACCGCCGTTGGTTATCAGGCGCTTGGG